>OAUU01000828.1_pt1 | contig 15771 bp, 15 predicted proteins | sample 1501381 | NCBI WGS metagenome assembly OAUU01 (sample SAMEA2580057, study PRJEB22360) | human gut metagenome | reverse complement strand
GCATATCACGACTTTTGGGAGAAGCTTAGATGTTCTTAGAACTCTGCTAAGTCCCTAGCCAAAAGCAGCACGGATGCTGCTTTAGAAGCAATGCATACAAGGATGTATGCTTTGCTTCGGTGGCGAACGTATAGAATACCTTTATCAGAGTTCTTAGAACATCTTGCTTCGGACAACGGAGCTGATATGCATAAATATAATACGTTATACACTCGTGTATTAAATTACCATGTTTTGACCTCAACATCATACCATTTCATTTTTTATATATTCTTAATTTGACCATTTTCTGCTTCTATGATAAAATCATTCTACTATATTGGAATATGTTTTCCAACATAATTCTGTATATTTTATCAATGCCATTTTTGCAGGTAATACTGTGTTGCATGTTGTACAATGCTAAAACATCAACACACATTTTTTAATAATTATATACGATAAATTATTTTATGCCAACATAGTATATATTAAAAATGTATTTTAAGAGGCGCTGCTAAAGAGGTGTTTCTAATTGACACTGATATAATGCAAAATAACCGGTTACACATTCTGCCCCCTGCAATAATACACAATATATCAATAGTCATTTAAGGAGATAAAAAATGAATCCAGCCAAATTATTCCAGTTAAAATCATCATGGGACCGTTTCACGGCAGCCCATCCGAAGTTTCCGATGTTCCTTCGCGCAGTATCGGGAAGCGATGTCATAAAGGAAGGTACAATTATAGAGGTTAATATTACAACCGCAGATGGACGCAGTTTTTCCACAAATGTCAGGCTCACTCCTGAGGATATGCAGTTGTTTTCGGATGTAAAGGATACAGTAAAATAGCTTCGGATGTTTCTGCACCAGCCTTAATATTAAACAGGGATGTATGAATCCACACTATTGAAGATTCATACATCCCTGTTATCTTATATTTCCGTATCAGCACACAAAAGTAAATGACTTCAAATCTGCTGCTCCTGTACCTGAATATTCCAGATATATCGAATGTACACCATCGGGTATCGTAATTTTTATCTCGTTATACTCCCATATATTCGCATTATCGATTGGAATACTTGAAAGCACATCCCCATCCCATGTAGTCTTTATTTTAACATTTCCATGAGCATAGCCTCTGGTCTTAATTCCAAATGCGGTAAGACCCTTACAGTCAAAATACTTGAAGCCGATAACCGAACCATCACATAGGTTTGTAATATATGCCGGCTCAATATCTCCATCACGGCCATCCTGCATAATATATGGATGTCCAGCTCCTCCTACATACATCTGCTCATCCTTTGTAAAAATATTGCATGCAATAAATGAGGGATACTCTCCCTCCCCCTTTAATGGTCCATCGTTAAGACCGCATGAGGTCATCTCTGCCTGAATTATCTTGTCACCATCAAAGCTTAGCTTCTCTGCACAGCCCTGCCTTGAATACCATGTATTGTTAGTATGCCTGTGATAGAATATATACCACTCACCTTCTATCTCTACAATGCTGCCGTGATTATTTGCTCCGAATGCTGCCGGCTTAGCTGCAGGCTTATATGAATCAATACCAATGTCACAGTTGCTTACAATCACCCCTCCGTATCTGAAACCTGACAACGGATTATCGCTCACCGCATAGCACAATTCATGCATTACAACCGAAGAATATATAAAATAATATAGACTGCCTTTTTTTCTTATTGATGAGGCTTCAAAAAACTCATGCCCTTCAAAGCCTGTGCCATCGCTGTATGAACCACTCGGTACTACAAACACAGGTTCTGTTATTACAGTGAGCATATCCTTGTCAAGTACCATTCCCATAGAGCCGTGACGCGATTTATCCTTGCCGTTGCAAAATCCCGTGTAAAGATATGTCTTGTCACCCTCCGTGAGCACTCCCGGATCAAACTGCGGCTCATCACCTGGTCTTTCGCCAATTCTTCGTCCATCCTTATCCCTGACATAGCCGTAAAAAGCGTATGGTCCCTGTGGTCTGTCTGCCACTGCTACAGAAACGACCGATACCTTATCAAGCACATAATACAGATAGTATCGACCATCCGGTCCTATTGTCACATCAGGCGCATACAGACACATTCTCCCATCGGAGTTGAGCGGATCCTGTGTTTTCCGGTAAATAACTCCTTCATAATGCCAGTCTCCAAGATTATCTACTGGTGCAGACCAGCATACATAATCTCCAAGACAAAATACATGTCCGTTATACATGTCATGTGAACCATATATATATACCCTGCCGCCAAACACATATGGTTCTCCGTCAGGAATATATTCCCATGATGGCAGATATGGATTAAAAGCTTGTTTTTTCATTTAACTATCTCCTATCTCTTTTTCTTTCCTGCTTAATCCTATACATCATCTTATCCGCCGTCCTGATATAATCCTCCATCTCCATTTGTGGTTCATCAGGTGACGAAATGATATGCCCTATACTCGCCGATAATGCCGCAGGAAGCATGCCTGAGCTGTTGTAAGCATCTATCTTTTTTTCTATCTGTTTCTGAATATTTGCTGCCTCATCCTCATTATCACAGCTTCCCATAAGCAGAAATTCATCACCGCCATATCTAAGACAGAAAAACGAACTATCAGGCTTCACGTCATTTAATATTAGCGCCATCGCTTTAATAGCAGCATCCCCAACCTCGTGACCATAGGTATCATTTATCTTCTTAAGCCCATCCATATCAGCAAACAGAAACAGAGTGTGCCTGCCCTTTCTGCGATTTTTCTCAAATAATATTGCCCCTACATGTTGAAGTGCAAATCGGTTGTAAATTCCTGTCATTACATCATACATGTAAAGATGTGCCAGCTTCTTATTAAGCTCACGGATACAGATGCTCTGCCTGATAGTCTCAAGAGCTGTATTTAACACACTCAACCAGTAATACAGGCTTCCATTCTCAATATATTCAATTCCATTCTCCATAACACAATATCCGAACTGACGCCCATTATGGTGAAGCGGCATAAACACTATAATATGTGATTTCTCTTTTTCATCAATAAAGCCATCAGGTATAAGCTTAGACGTGACAAATGAAACAGGTCTGTTGTCCGTACTTTTTTTATTGAGCAGAACCAGCATATTTTCGGGATATTCCAATGAGGGTGCTTCCTGCGCGTCTGCAGCAACAGCTTCATCATCTATTCCGTATGACGGCTCCACACCATTTTCCTTATATTGACTTTCGTCTATGAGCAGACAGAAATTATCAATCTTAAAATTGTTAAGTTCCCACCACAGCTTGACTGCAAAATCTTCAAGAGAGGGTGCTGTCATAAGCCGTGTCTGCATATAATTAATCTTACGCCTTATATCCTCATTCGTGTACAAGATATCAAATATCTCTTTTTTTCTGTGCCTTTGTGTCACTCCATATGGTACACAGCCGCAGCTCTCATTTGGCATATATTCATGTGTGCTGTACTCATTTTTAGGATATATCCCACCTGCCAGCAGCCCAATCATCCTGTCAACACACTGCCTGCCAAGTTCCTCATCGCAGCGCTTAACGCTTGCAAGTCCGGGAATATTGCTCTGTGCCCTCAGCGTATTGTCAAAGCCTGTAACCCTCATATCCTCAGGCACCTTATAGCCACACTGTTCTAACTTGCTTATAAACCCTATCGCCATCATATCATTGGCACACACAACCGCATCAGCCAGCAGGCATCCTCTGTCTGCAAAATCATTAAACGCCTTCTCGCCATCAGCCTCACTGAACGAATACTCTCCCATCCGCCTTGTCTCAGGCTCTATTCCGTGCCGCCTGAGAGTATCGCAGAAAGCCTGCCTTCTCTGCATTGCCTCAATATTCGCTGCCGGACCTCCGATATAATTAAAAACCCTGCACTTGTGAACCTCTATAAGGTGTTCAACCACATCCGACATAGCCGCATAGTTATCCGTTCCCAACATACACACACCGTCTATTTCCTGCTCCACACTGATACATGGTATGTTCCTTTCCTTAAGCTGTCCCACAAGCTTAACCACCCTCTCTCTTGAAGCAATATTGTTGGAAATAATGACGGCACCGTCAAAGTTAGACTTCAGAGCAAGCTCGAAGATATTGTATTCACAGTCATTATACTCCTTCTCACCATGGAAGCCTCCATAGTTGTTAAAGATATATAGACTGTTGCCTGTTTCTCTTGCCCGCCTGCTCATTCCACGCAGAAACTCTCCGATGAGCTCTGCATTCCACGCCGTAGAAAAAACAGCAATCCTTTTACCCATGCTAATCCCCATTTCTTTGGCGCTCTGTCAATCCATTGACAAACCGCCATCCACAATTAAAAAATATCCGCTCCTGTAAATTCACATATCGAACTTATCTATTAAAATATATTTTATATTATCGCCAAATCATTTACTAACAATATATTGCTAATCAGTGAGTAGAAATTGCGGTTTTACAGCATATTTCTCAACGGCATGATAAAAAGCGGCATGCAGCCTAATAGCCGCATACCGCCTCATCACAATGTATGTGATTATAATATATAGTTTACCCACACACTCATCTCGCCCTCACCTCGGTTGTTCCATGCATAATACGGAACATACGTCAATTTCACATCCTTATACTCAGGCTTTTTAAGCGTGGTATATAACGGAGCAGTTTTCGTCTCTGCGTCAACGTCCGGGGAATCGCAGACGTTAATCAGCTTCTTTCCATCAATCCGCAGCGCAGCCACATCCGTACCGGCAATATTCATCATAACCGTCTCAGGCTTAGCTGCCGCGCAAACGCTGAGGGTATGAAGGTCTGTTCCGTTGTCTGCCTCCTCAAGACAATAGATGAACGGTCCGCGGCGAAGTGCCGTCTTATTTATATCCTCGCGCACCTCATTGTTGGCAGCAATAAATTCCGGCTCCATCGAGAGTTCAAGCCTGACTGTATCCCCCTTCTTCCAGTCATGTGTTATATATAAATATCCGTCCCTAAGCTGTGCGCTGTTCTCATCAAGCTCTCCTGTGACACCGCTCACCTTGAAGCCTCTGCTCCACTCCGGTATGCGGATTGCAAGGCTTCCGTGTACACTCTGCTCATTGGTGCATGAGTATACCGTGGTTCCCTGCCATGGCATATCTGTGGTGACTTCAAAGCTCAGCTCTTTTCCATTGACATCTTTTTTCACACTTCCTCCTACGAAAAGGTGTGCAAAAAGTGTATCCTCATTCTCTGTATAGGCATACATGGCAAGTGAGCTTAAAAGCCTTGCAATGTTAGGAGGGCAGCATGCGCAGCCGAACCATTTCTGGCGGATTGGTTTTACATGGAATTTTCTGGCATCCTCATGACATGCCTTCGGATATACCTCCAATGGATTTACATAGAAAAAGCTCTTTCCGTCTGCCGCCATTCCCGCAAGGACAGTATTGTAAAGCGCCCTTTCCATAACATCCGAAAAGCTTCTGTCCGGCTTTATCTCAAGCATTCTTCTGGCAAAGAACACAAGACCGATGGCTGCACAGGTCTCAGAATATGCCGTATCGTTAGGCAGGTCATAGTTAAATGAAAATGCCTCACCTAAATGCGTCGCGCCGATACCCCCAGTCACATACATTTTCTTCTGTGTGACATTATTCCACAGCTTAAGACATGCCTCATAGAGTGCGTCATCATCATCCACTCTCGCGACATCTGCCATTCCGGAGTACAGATATACTGCACGCACCGAATGTCCGAATGCCTCATCCTGCTCACGCACAGGCAGGTGCGCCTGATGGTAAAAATAGCGGAGCTCATTTTCATGTCCCTTCTTCACAACCTCAGGGTGCTCCTCATCAAAATAATACGGCCTTGTTCCTCTCCGGTTTATAAAAAATTCTGCAAGCCTTCTGTATTTTTCTTCACCTGTCACATCGTACAGTCTCATAAGCGCCATCTCGGCAATCTCATGGCCAGGGTAGCCCTTCTTCTTTCCCTCTTCCTCACCGAAGCAGTCATACACATAGTCTGCAAATCTGCGCGCTGCGTTCAAAAGCTTATCTTTTCCTGTAGCCTCATAGTATGCGACCGCACCCTCAGTAAGGTGTCCGAAGCAATAGAGCTCATGGTTATCGCGGAGATTGGTGAACACCTTCGACATGTCATTTATTATATAGTATGTATCAAGATAGCCGTTATCCTGCTGTGCCGCACATACTATGTCGATTGCCCCATCCGCTATGCGCTCAAGCTCCTCATCCGGGTGCTGCGTAAGAGAATATGCGACCGCCTCAATCCACTTGGAAAAGTCGCTGTCCTGAAACAGGAAGCCATAAAATCTGTCCTCCAGATGTTCCATGTCCTGCGGTAGTGTCTCAAAGGTATCAAGAGGCCATACCTTATCCTGATACTTATCACCCAGCTCACGTCTGTCCTTCGTAATTTTTCCCGCCACCTTGAAATTTCTCATGCAGAAGCTCGGTGCTGCGCCTTTCACCTTGTCATTCAATGCGTCCCACTGGTATGGAATAACCTCTTTTCTTACAAGCTCCATCTTCTCCTTCCAGAACTTGTCGTTTACCTGAACATTTCTCAGTGATAATGGTTTTGTATACTGCTTCATAATCCCTCCATAAATTGTTTTTGCTTATTACAACCATGGCTTCATATTATCAGTTTGTTATAGAATAGTACATGCAAAAAACACATTAAAAAGTGAAAAAAGGTTAGATAAGAGTGCATCTATACTTTAAGCTGTTCCCCGCCTCCTCATGGATTACATTTCCTGCACGGGTCATATCCCATACTTATAAGCTCCTCCCTCGTCCCTGTATAATCCCATCTGTTTTCTGCCTTTATCTGCCTGACTGATGAACACGATGGATAATGAAACTTCTTCGTGTTCATATTCGCAACATAGCCCCCGCCTGACTGCGTTGTCTCCTGTGCTGTCTCTTCTGTGGTACTCTGTTGTGTTATCTCCTGTGTAGTCTGCGAATCATCCGCAAGCCGGCTGTCACCCGTCGCATAATCTATTACAATTCCATCCTGTACATTGTAGATAAACATGCAGAAGCTTAGTCCATCACCATCTCCAAGGCTTGCCGCCTCCATCAGTACCCCCTTTGCTACAAGATTATCCCCATCAAATATAGGCGTTACCCTGTACAACAGTTTCACACTCTCATCATACTTCAGAGTATCTAAAACCTGATTTTCAAGCTCCAGCATATCAAGATTCAGCTGTCTTGTTCCTGTAATCAGATTTCTTGTATCATCATTTATACCTGAAACAGCATACATGAGAAGATGACATCTGTTGTATAAATACATATCCGGTATAACCGATTTATCGTACTTTGCCGTGTGCCAGCCGCTCGGCTTAATATGTCCGATTTCTCCCCTTTCCTCCGCAGGCAGGGTCATGTAGGAAAACAGTCCTGCACATGTTCCACACCTCCCCAGTTCATCCAGCTCCGACAGATATATAAAGCTGTCCCCCGGATAAGCTTTTATTTTCTCATTGAAAAAAGGGACATTGTTATTGACCACATAAAAATCTGTCCCACTATATTCCGGTATGGAAAGGCTGCTGACATCTACCAGAACATCCTCTTCTGATAGTGCCTCACCGGTCGAAACGATGTCATCTGAGGTATCCGTGGGAGCCATTGTCTCTGTATGTGAAAACGGTTCCTTTATGGAGGCAGTATAATCCGGACTATCACACCCTGTAATTGTACACAACAAAAAAACTGATACTGCCAACATAATACTTCTCAGTTTTTTTGTATTTTTATTATCTTTTTCTATACTAACCTTAAATTCTCCGCCAGGTTGTTCCAGCATTTCTCCAAAACACTTTTTTATGTGCATATTCCCATCTCCTCTGTATATACTTTTGCGTGTCTAGTATATCATCCGCAATTATTGACGACAATATAACGATATTGCATTTTTTATTAACAAATTATTATTTTGAATTTTATTTTTGTTAAATTTTTAATTATTATATACAATTATCACGCAACTATGTTATACTTTACATATATAGTGTATTAAAATCGATACTTATATACATTAATATGCCTGCTAAACTTAATTAAATTATTCGGAAAGGGGTATTAGAATGGGATTTTTGACAGGTAAGACAGCCATTATAACAGGCGGAGGAAGAGCCATCCTCAAGGATGGAAGCTGTGGTTCTATTGGTTACGGTATTGCGACAGCCTATGCTAAGGAGGGAGCAAATCTCGTAATCACCGGAAGAAATGTTAAGAAACTGGAAGAAGCAAAGGCAGAGCTTGAAGAGAAATTCGGCATCAAGGTTCTCCCTGTACAGGCAGATGTGAGTGCCGGCACAGATAACGAAGCTACTGTTGCCAATGTTATCAGGCAGACAATTGATACCTTCGAACGTATTGATGTGCTCATCAACAATGCACAGGCATCCGCATCCGGTGTCACTCTCGCAAACCACACAACTGAGCAGTTCGACCTTGCTGTCTACTCCGGACTGTATGCCGCCTTCTACTATATGAAGGCATGTTATCCATACCTTAAGGAAACCAAGGGTTCCGTTATCAACTTTGCATCGGGCGCAGGTCTTTTCGGAAACTTCGGTCAATGTGCCTACGCTGCTGCCAAGGAGGGTATAAGAGGTCTTACAAGAGTAGCTGCTACCGAATGGGGTCCTGATGGAATCAATGTCAACATTGTATGTCCGCTCGCATGGACCGCACAGCTTGAGAACTTTGAAAATGCATACCCTGAGGCATTCAAGGCGAATGTCAAAATGCCGCCTATGGGACACTACGGAAATGTAGAGACAGAGATAGGCCGTGTATGCGTACAGCTTGCCTCACCTGATTTCAAGTTCATGACAGGTGAAACCCTTACTCTCGAAGGTGGGCTTGGACAGAGACCATAGTCTCTGCCCCCACTATATTACATACTTTTCAGAAATGTCTATCATAACATCAGATGGTGTTGAACATCAAAACATCATCTGATTATTTTATATACTTATCAACATTCGCCGCATCGACCTTCTCAAAATCCACCCACACCTGATAGCCTGTATCCGATGTTCCGGCATAGTCCTTTATTGATTTTCCTGATGAGAGGAGCACCGCAACATCGACCGCCGCATTCGCCTGATTGACTGCATTCTGGCAGACTGTAAAGTCCATCTTTCCCTCTTTTACAAGCCGGCATGCATCGGCAGTGGCATCAACACCACAGACCACTATTGTGGCAGGGTCAATTCCGCATGCCTCCATTCCCGCTATCGCTCCGACTGCCATGGAATCATTATTACTGATTACACAATCCACAGTCCTTCCCGTGGAATTAAATATCTCAAAATACTCCTGTCCTAACTCCGGGCTCCAATCAGCATAGTCCTGAAAAAGATAATTAATCTTCTTGCCCGACTCATTGAGTACCCTCTTCGCTGCCTCAGTTCTGCCCTTTGTTGCGGAATGAGTCCTTTCACCCTGTAAAATCATTACATTTATCTCACTCTTGCCCGACAGCTTGTCCAGGACATACTGTGCCTGATAGCTTCCCGCTACACTCTCATTGGAAGCAACATAGATGTATTCATCCGCCTTCAGATATCCCTCATCAGGACAGTTGTTTACAAATATTACCGGCAGCCCATCTGCTGCCCTCTCAACCTGAAGTGCCGTATCGACATCTATAAGCCTGCATATTACCGCTGTATATCCCTGGCTCTTAGCTTCCTTGACCTGTGCTACCTGCTGCTCTGCCGACTGCTCCGCATAGACGGTGTCATGTCCTATTCCCTGCTCATCGCATGCCGATTCCAATGCCGCTATCAGCATATCCCTGAAAGCATCTCCCTTAGCGCAGGTTGCTATAAGAATTCTGGCATTGCCTGTTGCTGCTGTCCCTTTACCGCCTGAACACCCTGTCAATAATACAGCAAGCATTGACACACATAACAGCAAAGAACATATTGATTTTCTTATATATTTCATATCGCAGTCCCTCCTATACTCTGAAAGAATTAATCTGGGTCATAAGCTTTTCCGATGTGTCGGCAAGCTTCCTTGCTGTCTCAGCTACCTTCTCACTGTCATCTGTAATATTCTTTGATTCGGAAGCGATATTTCCGGCATTTCGTGAAATAAGCTCCGCACTGGCTGCCTGTTCCTCCGTTATGGAAGCGACATTGGTAGATACATCCGCAACCTTTAACATATTGGCTGCCATGTCATTAACCACCCTGTTGGCATCTACAATATTATCATATATCGTATCAAATGTTGCCACTGCCTGATGTACAAGCCTGCTGCTGGTATTTATCTCATCGACGCTGCCCTTCGCCTTATCAACCGTCTCCCCTACAAGGCTTGTGACCTCATTTATAAGTGTCTGAATCTTCTGCACAGACTGATTACTGTTCGTTGCAAGACTTCCTATCTCTGTGGCAACAACCGCAAAGCCCTTTCCTGCGTCTCCTGCCCTTGCTGCCTCTATTGAAGCGTTGAGTGCCAAAAGATTCGTCTCGTCGGCAATCTCGCCAATCATTCCTACAATCTTATTGATTTCCTGAGAGGCTGCTCCAACCTTGTCAATCGACTCCTGAAGCCCATTTATGGACTGCTCTATAAGCCCCATCGCTTCGCCGACCTTCTGCATATCGTTCTTGCCTGCTTCTGCAACCTCAACCGTGACATTCATCTTGTCCTCGGCATTATTGCTGCTGTCCCTTGTATCAGAAACAACAACTGCAAGTGCTGTTGCACTCTCTGCGATTTCCTGAACGGAGGCAGAGAGCTGGTCGACTGTCCCATTGAGTTCATCTATGTTTTTTGACTGCTTAAGCGAAGCCTCATACAATCCCCCGGAGACGGATGTACTCGATTCTGCCTGTCCCTTTAACGTCTCGGATATATTCGAGATATCATTTATCATGCTTCTTATTGCAGCTGTAAATTCCTTCATGCTGTGACCCATAAGCGTAATCTCATCATTTCCCTTGGTCTTTATATCTACCGTAAAATCGCCGGAGGCCATTGTCACGATAGAGTCCGTGAGAGAACGAATCGGCTTAATCATAAAATGAATCATTCTTTCCATAAGTACCAGAATAACAGCAAGAACAACCACCGCAACTACTATCATTGTAGTTCTAAGTGACGCAAGCTCTGAGAAAACAGCGCTCTCCGGTACATAGGATACAAGCACCCAGTTAGTTCCTGTTATCTCCCTGAAATCAACAATGTTCCCATCAAGGGTCATCGCCGTGTAATTCTGCTGTGATATTCTGTTTCCTATTGTACCAAGAAAGCCTGTACCATCGCTAAGCCTTCCGGTCAGTGTGTCATCACTCTTTGATAATATGCTCATGTTATCCTTGTCAACAAGAATTGCCTGTGCATCATCCATACTGATAAACGAATCGACAATAACCTGTATATGGGCTATCGGCACATCGACAACAAGAAGTCTTGTATTCTTTGCCTTTGCATTGCCACCCGCTTTTTTTGAATCGCGGAGTATAGCTCCGGCACTAACCACATCAGTCCCGGCTTCATTGACATGCACATCACCGAATGCCATATTAACTCTTGTCAATGCCTCATTATACCATGCTGATGATGTATCTGCCGTCTTTTTATAGTCCACACCCGACGCCTGCATAACCTTTCCCGATGTATCCGCTATGTAAAATCCGTCCGGATAATCAGAGCTTCTTCCATAATAGCTGTCAAGCAGGCTCTGAAGCTGTGCGTCCGTGTAGTCCAGCGTCTCTATATCCTGCTTAAAGGTACTGAACACATTCAGCTTCTCCGACATCCAGGCCTCAATCCGCGATGCCTGATTCTTAGTTGAAAGTTCAAGCAACTGCATTGACTGATCCGTAATTATATTCTTGGAAATCGTATACGAAATTATAATCAGGATAAGCACAAGAATCAGCACCAGTGCACTGACCGCAGCAAGAATCTTGGTTTTGATTGAAGTTATGGACTTCCTATGCTCTTTCTGCTCTCTCATATAAAAATCCCTCCTTAAAGTAGTAATATCAGATAACATATAACCTGAACAATTCTTATTATTGTTAAATATTACCATATTATAAAGGATTTTTCTATGTTTTTTAGCAATTTTTGTCAATAATGCTATCCCTTAGTTTGTTATTGGAGGATTTTTTCAATCTGAACATAAAATTCCAGCGTCTTATACTCCGATAGGTTTTACTTTTCGCCTGGCTTAATTCTTAGCTTATAATATTTTTATTATTGTAGTGTCTTTAAAATTCTAATAAAAGTAAACTATCAGGCTTCTTGCTTTTTATATTCAAAAGTCACTCCGCTTTATACTTTTCAACTACTGTCAAAACCTCATTCATTTTTGAATCGTTAACATCAATTCTTAGAGTAACTGGCTTTGATAAATCGACACTAAACAATCCCAGGATTGATTTCGCATCTACGATATATTTTCCACTTATCAGTTCAAAATCGCCATCGAGCATAGTAATCGTCTGGACAAATTCTTTCACCTCTTCAATTGTTCTCAATGAAATCTGTACTTCCCGCATCATTCCCACTTCTTCCAGGTATTTAAGTATCAATATTGTCATCTATTCCTGTCCAAAAAATAATCTTATAATCTGCTATTATGCCTGTCCAAAAATAATTTTCCACGCTTCATCATCAATTTTTTCTTTTCCAATCAGAAACCGTTTATCCTCTTCGGTAATTTTTCGTATTACCCTGCAAGGATTTCCTACCGCAAGGGATCAGTCTGGAAATTCCGTAAACTCGGGTGAACAGTATGCCCTGCTGTGTATATAGCCACATTAGGAGCCAGCATACAGTTATCTCCTAAAATATATATTTATCTGCTCTGTATGCCATCTGCGCATCACGTCTATCTTTATTGTTAATCATACTTTCTTTCCTTTACACTTTGATTACTGTACTTATCCTTCTCATTTGTCTTTTATCAATGCTGTTATCTCTTCATGCTCCGGCATTACTCTCAATGCTCCCTTTCTTGTTGTCACAATGGATGCCGCCGCATTTGCAAACTGAAGCATCTCGAACAAATCCTTCTCAGACAGTGCTTCCAGACCCTTCTCCAATACCGCATTCAATACACATGCCATAAATGTATCCCCTGCCCCTGTTGTCTCAATGGTATCATTCCGAAGAAACGGCTCACAAAAAACACTTTTTCCATTGTAAAACGCTTTACTCCCGTTTTTCCCCATAGTCGCACAGACTAATGTAGGATGACTCTTTGCCAGAATTATTTCAATTCCTCTTTCGATATCATCTGTTCCTGTTAAAAATGCAATTTCATCATCTGATATCTTGAGAATATCACACTGGCTGATTCCATACCACATATGACGTCCTGCATCCTCTAAATTCTTCCATAATGGCGGTCTGAGATTCGGATCAAAAGAAATAAGCACATCTTCACTTTTCGCTTTTTCAACTGCCTTCTTTGTCACTTTTTCAATATGCTCATCTGTCATTGACAAGGTTCCAAAATGAAATATCTTTGTATCCGCAAGCATATCCTCGTGAACCTCATCCCAACGCAGCATCATGTCTGCTCCAGGATTACGATAAAAAGAAAAACTTCTATCACCATCTTTATCCGTATGAACGAAAGCCAGTGTGGTATGTACTGTATCATCTACCAATAGATTATCCGTATTGATTCCCTGATTCCTTACAGCTTGTATCAACATCTGTCCCAATGCATCAGCTCCTACTTTTCCAATAAATGCAGTCTTTTTTCCAAGGTTTTGCAGCATCGACAGCACATTACAGGGTGCTCCGCCCGGATTTGCCTCCAGCAATGGATTTCCCTGTGCACTTAACCCATTTTCTGTAAAATCAACCAATAACTCACCCAAAGCCACAACATCAAATGTTTTCATATAGTCATCTCCCTAATCAACTACAATATCGTATTTCTGAATATTAACAACTGCCTTACCGTCACACGCAAAACGAATTCCGTCAGCCTCTTTCCATATCTTTGGATCCCTGAAATGCTCTCTGCTAAAATGTTCCGGCAACATATCCCCCGTTATTACGGGATTTTGTTCCAACTTATTATACGTTTTTCCGTCCCCCAGCGCAAGACACTGGTTCTGATATGTAACCTTCTCCTTTTTTATTTCTTTTTCCATCACACCTGTGTAAACCAGAAGATGACCTTTCTCTGTCTCGATTCCTGAGCCGGAAAACATCCTGCTTCATCGTAAGCTTTGTCAGGAGCAAGTGCAGCCGGTAATTCTGTCCATTTGATAAAATCTTCTGTTTCATAGTGTCCCCAGTGCATTGGTTCCCATACTTCGCTATATGGATGAAACTGATAAAACAAATGCACCTTTCCCTGATAAGCAGAAAAACCATTTGGATCATTCATCCATCCACAGGGTGGTGTAACATGGAATACCGGCAGCTTCTCTCTCGGTATACGATTCTCATCAATATATGTATTCACCTTTCTAAATTTATCCATATAAGCTCCTTTCTACAACACAATTGCTTCCTCTGTCCCGACATCAAAAAAATGCATTCTATGGAGAACAAATACGAAATCTGCTTCATCCCCAACCCTGCACAATTCATATTTTGAAACTCTGGCTACTGTTGTAGCACCTCCAAATTCAAAGTATAAATTATTTTCATTTCCCATGATTTCAGTATTATCTACCACAGCACTCATCTTATTTTCTTTGTAAGCATCAATATTTTGAGGGTCAAACTTAATATCCTCGCCTCTAATTCCAAGTATCATCATTCTACAACATTCCAATTGTAACGATAGAGCGCGAAGATCAATATGTAAATAGTATCAATACTGACAACTATATGGGTGCCGTGCAAGCTACGAGCCTATTAATCAAAAATGACTGTGCTATCCTAATTCATGTTAACTCAGATGTCCCATCTTCAGTGCCTTCCTATGGTCGAATCAAAGGCTTTTCTGACATATGTGAACAGCACAATATCAAACATGAACTCATTCTTACAGACCTTGGAAACAGTTATAATGAAACCCAACAACGTATTAGCGATGTTTTTTCAACTATCAAAGAAAAATACCCTAATATGAGAAAAGGAATTTTTATGGCAAATGATACCCATGCCAACATTCTTCTCAACCTTCTCATGCGTGAATACGGTTGTCTCCCCGATGAATATCGTATCGTAGAATTCGATGATTCGCCGATTGCATCGGAAGCAATCGTCCCAATTACCACGATTGGACAGCAGATGGACAAAATAGCATATGAGGCAATGAACCTGCTTGTTTCGCAAATGAACGAAAGAAAAAAAAGAAAACCTGCACCTCAAACAGAAATCACTCATAAGGTAATAACTCCTATTTTGATCCGTAGAGATACTACGACATAACTTTTACTTCTACAAAAAGTCTTTCCACACGGAAAATAACTATACTCAACATGAGCAAGTAGCACAAATAGAATTCTCTCGCTTTGTGCTACTTGCCTTAGGGTATCAATACCTACCTTTCCCCTTCCTTTTCAGAATATAATCTCATTTTTATACCCCTGCATACTGCAAGCATTGCTTGCAGTACTGCCACCAATAAGTAGTTTGAAATTTTTTCTTTCAAACTTATTCTACTGTCTTTCATAATTCTTTTTACGATAATGATAGGTATTTATCCTTTGGAGCAGTGTCACGCTCTCATCTGTACTCTCATTGTCCCAATCCACACACAATACATTTCTGCCATTCATATATATCGGAAATTTAAACCGGAGACCTTTTAAT
>OAUU01000807.1_pt1 | contig 16331 bp, 16 predicted proteins | sample 1501381 | NCBI WGS metagenome assembly OAUU01 (sample SAMEA2580057, study PRJEB22360) | human gut metagenome | reverse complement strand
TGCGCGCCGGCATCGTCGCGGCCAAGGCATTGGCCTTCGCCACAGGCGCGCAACTGGTCGGACAGGACGTGCTCGCGCCGCAATGCCTGGCACATACTCAAGCTACGGACGATCGCCGCCATCTGACGCTTGCCGTCAACGACGCGCGTCGCCGGCAACTGTATTTCGCGCTGTATGACGGCGGCACCGTTGCGGACGGCGTCGGACAATCGCCCATAACGTTGATCGACATGGACATCGACTATCCGGATTCCATCACGATGCGCGTCAATGACGTTCTTACGAAGCTCGCCGACACGGGCAAGCCGTACGTCGTCGACGTCATCGGCCATGGTGCGGTCAAATACGCGCAGTCGTGGAATGCGATTGCCTCCCTCGGCGAAGTCGACGACCATGCTCTGCTCGACGAAGGCGCGGAAGGATTGGCGCGATTCGCGGCCTTCACCACCAGCGAACAGGCGTTGGCAGAACCGACCCCCGTCGAACCGTTATATCTGCGTCGTCCGGACGTGTCAGTGCCCAACCCGCTCAAGCATGTGCTCAACCATGCCGGCGCCGAACGAACGGAGTGACGGCACGCCCATGATTGTCGACCATTCCCAGATTCCGGAAGACACCGCCGTCGGACAGATTGCCGCATTGGAAAAGGACCTGTTCGGCCGCGGCGCGTGGAGCGAACAGTCCGTACGGCAGGAATTCCACGCTCCGGCACGCACGTATCTGCTCGACATTGAAGGCGATGCCGTACAGACGGCGGATCCCGTCGTCCGAGGCTACGCAGGCTACTGGTACGACGGCGACGACGCGGAGATCATGACGATCGGCGTCGGCAGACCATACCAACGGCAGGGGATAGCGGCGGCGCTTCTCGAAACACTGATCGTCTCGGCGCGTCGGCAGGGCGCCAAACGCATGCTTCTGGAAGTCCGAGTCGACAACGTGCCGGCATTGGCGTTGTACGAAAGGTTCGGCTTCACGCGGATGGGATTGCGCAAACGCTACTACCAGCCAGAAGGCATCGACGCGTACACCATGAGCCTCGACTTGGAGCCGCGCGTCGTCGGCTTCAGCGCAACAGCGGATACAGAGCACACTTCAGCAACACACACAACGGAGCAGCAATGAGCGAACCAATCGTACTCGGCATCGAATCGACCTGTGACGAAACGGCGGCGGCCGTGGTGCAGGGACGCACCCTCATTTCCAACGTGGTCGCGTCCTCCATGGACGAGCACGCCCGCTACGGCGGCGTGATTCCCGAAATCGCCTCTCGCGCGCACGCCGAAGCGTTCGTGCCATGCGTCTCCAAAGCTCTGGCCGACGCGAACATGACGCTGTCCGACGTCGACGCGATCGCCGTATCCGCGGGACCTGGCCTCGCCGGCTGTCTCGCGGTCGGCGTGTCCGGCGCGAAATCGTTGGCATGGGCCGCGAACAAGCCGATCTACGGCATCAACCACGTCATCGGACATATCGCGGTGACGCAGCTGCAGTTCGGACCGTTCCCCAAGGACACGCTTGCGTTGATTGTGTCGGGCGGGCACACTTCGCTGCTGCATGTCGAAGACGTGGCGCGGCATATCGACGTGGTCGGCACCACGCTCGACGACGCTGCCGGCGAATGCTTCGACAAGGTGGCGCGTCTGCTTGGTTTCCCGTATCCCGGCGGCCCGCACATCGACCGTCACGCGCAGCTGGGCAACCCACATGCCATCAAAGTGCCTCAGGGCCTTACGCAAGGCAAGGCGGGGCAGCAGCATCCGTACGATTTCAGTTTCTCCGGCGTGAAGACGGCCGTGGCGCGTTGGATCGAACAGCAGCAGGCGGAGGGCAATGAGATTCCCATCGACGACGTGTGCGCGTCGCTGGCCGATTCCGTCGCGACGGTGCTCGCCAAGAAGGCGATGCGCGGTTGCGAGCAGTACGGTTCGAAGACCCTGATCGTTGGCGGCGGCTTCTCCGCGAACTCCCAACTGCGCGCCAAACTGTTGGAGGTCGGAGCCAAGCATGGCGTCGAAGTGCGTATCCCGCAAATCAAACTGTGTACCGATAATGGCGCTATGGTGGCCATGCTGGGCGTGAACCTGGTGGAGAGCGGCGTGAAACCGTCCGAACCGGATTTCGCAATCGATTCCGCCATGCCGTTGACGAAGATCAGCATGTGACGGTAGTCCCGCCGCAGCAGGGGAGACACGCGCGGGATTTGCATTTTGCGTTTTACCGCGTATGATTCATGTCTTGTGCACAGCGCATTCCTGCGTAGCTCAGTTGGCAGAGCATCCGACTGTTAATCGGACGGTCACTGGTTCAAGCCCAGTCGCAGGAGCCATTCGAAAAATCCCCTTGGAAACAAGGGGATTTTTTTCATTTTCAACGACTCTTGGCATTTTTGGCCACCCTTCATGTTTATCCGTCGGCGGAAGCCGTGGTTCGTCCAGCCGTCCATGCGTATGATGAATGCACCGGGTCAATCAAACAAAGGAAGGAAGTCCATCATGTGCACTGGCGTTCGTTTCTCCGACGAAGAGGGAAACATGTATTTCGGCCGCAACCTCGACTGGAGCTTCTCATACGGCGAAAGCATCCTGGCCACTCCACGCGGCTACCACTACGACAACGTGTTCGGCGCGAGCGGCAAAGCCACGCCGAACGCGGTGATCGGCGTGGGCGTGGTCATGGCCGACCGTCCGATGTATTTCGACTGCGCCAACGAGCATGGTCTGGCCATCGCGGGATTGAATTTCCCCGGCTACGCGGAGTTCGTGCATGAGCCGGTCGAAGGCACCGACAACGTCGCGACCTTCGAATTCCCGCTGTGGGTGGCACGCAATTTCGATTCCGTCGACGAAGTCGAGGAGGCGTTGAAGAACGTGACCCTCGTCTCCCAGATCGTGCCCGGCCAGCAGGAGTCGCTGCTGCATTGGATCATCGGCGACAGCGAGCGCAGCATCGTCGTCGAACAGATGGCGGACGGCATGCATGTGCACCATGACGACGTAGACGTGCTGACCAACCAGCCGACGTTTGGCTTCCATATGGAGAATCTGCGCAACTACATGTGCGTCGGCAACGAGATGGCCGAGCCGGCCACGTGGGGCAAGGCGTCCCTGTCCGCTTGGGGCGCGGGTGTGAGCATGCATGGCATTCCGGGCGATGTGAGCTCCCCGTCGCGTTTCGTGCGTGTGGCTTATGCCAACACGCATTATCCACAGCAGGAAGGCGAGGCGGCCAACGTGTCTCGCCTGTTCCACACCCTTGGTTCCGTGCAGATGGTTGACGGCATGGCGAAGATGGGCAACGGCCAGTTCGAACGCACGCTGTTCACCAGCGGATATTCGTCCAAGACCAACACGTACTACATGAACACGTATGATGATCCCGCCATCCGCTCCTACGCGATGGCCGATTTCGACATGGATTCCTCGGAGCTGATCACCGCCGCCTGAGCATGCGTGGGCTTTTTCGTCCGTCGGTTCCATACAGACGGACGAAAAAGCCGCACGATTGCCGAAAAGGACATGAAAATGGAGTCGTGCGACAGATCCACTTTTCGGATACCGGCTCTTCCATTGGCCGCTCAATGCCGTTTGACGTCGGACCAATACGACACGCCGGAATATGGACTTCGAGCACTTTAAGTTTTTAGAGTGCGGGGTATGAGCAATACGACGACCACCTGGCATTCGATCCGTGAGGCGTCCATGATTTCCGGACTGCCCGAATCGACGTTGCGTTATTACGAGCAGATCGGCATCATCGATCCGATCGCCCGCGATCCGAGTTCAGGCCACCGAGTCTATTCGGACAAGGACATCGAATCGCTGACCACCATCGCATGCCTGGCGGCGACGGGCATGCCGCTTGAATCGATGCGCGAATACCTGAAGAACCGTTTCGACGGTCCGGAAGGCGCCCGACGGCAGATCGAACTGCTCGACGCGCAATCGCTGCGTCTGGCCGCGAAAGCCGAGGCCCTGCGCATCCAGCAGGCGTACGTGTCGCTCAAATCGCTCTATTGGCGCGCCATCGCCGAAGGACACGAGGATGAGGCCAACCGAATTCTCGAGGAAAACAAAGACGTCATCGAAAACGTCAAGAAACAGCCCGGCAAGGGCGCGATCGCCCGCTGAACATGCAGTCGACGAGGGCTGTTATCCGCACGCAACATTTCCGACGATAGAATGAACGCGGCATGCGGCGCGAAGACATCGAATGGAAAGGAAGCCATGTTCGAGGAACTGCATAGGAAGATGAACGCGTTCTGGAACAACGACAGGACGCTGTCGCAGACCGATCCGGAATATGTCAAGCTGTTTTCCGACTTCGCTTACGGGGAAGTGGTGAACGAGCCGGGCGCGAACCATCCCGATCTGGACGACCAGACCCGCTCCCTGGCGATCCTCGCGGCTCTGGTCGGCTGCCAGGGTCTCGACGCGTTCGAAATGATGCTGCCGGTCGCCTACGAGACAGGACTGACGTCCGTGGCCATCAAGGAGATGATCTACCAAGCCACCGCATACTGCGGATTCGGGAGAACCCTGCCGTTCCTGAAGAAGCTCAACGTTTTCCTTGGAGCCGCGAACGTGCATCTGCCGCTGGAGCCGCAGGGCACGACCACGTCGGAGACCCGCGCGCAGGCCGGAGAGGACAAGCAGGTCGAGATCTTCGGCGAGAACATGCGTGGATTCGCGCAATCCGGACCGGAGGAGACCCGGCACATCAACAAGTGGCTGGCCGACAACTGCTTCGGCGACTACTACACTCGCGGCGGACTCGACACCCGCGAGCGCGAAATGGTCACGTTGTGTTTCCTGGCCGCGCAGGGTGGTTGCGAACCGCAGCTTACGGCGCATGCCAAGGCGAATATGGTCGTCGGCAATGAGAAGGCGTTTCTAATCGCGGTGGTCTCGCAGTGCATGCCGTATATCGGCTATCCGCGTACGTTGAACGCGATTCGTTGCATCGATGAGGCTGTGAAGGGCTGACCTGCCCGTTAAAAACGCCGGCAAACAAACAAAGGGCTATCCGCCGAACAAGACGGATAGCCCTTCCTTATAGGTGATTGTGGATGGCGTGCTGTGTTTACTCGCCCCACACGTCCTTGGCGATGGATTGGACGAGTGCGATCTTGGCCCACTGCTGGTCTTCGGTGAGCTTGTTGCCTTCCTGGGTGGAGGCGAAGCCGCACTGGGTGGACAGGCACAGGCGGTCGAGCGGAATGTACTGGGCGGCTTCCTGGATGCGGGCCTTGATGGTGTCCGGATCCTCAAGGTCGGGCTTCTTGGAGGTGATCAGGCCGAGCACGACCTTCTTGTCGCCGGAGACTTCGGCGAGCGGCGCGAAATCGCCGGAACGGTCGTCGTCGAACTCGAGGTAGTAGGCGTCCACGTTCTCCTCGCCGAACAGTTTGGCCGCGACCGGCGCGTAGCCTCCGGAGGAAAGCCAGGTGGAGTGGAAGTTGCCGCGGCACACGTGGGTGTTGATGACCAGGTCGTCCGGCTGGTCGGCGATCACGGCGTTGATGACGTCGAGGTTCTCCTGCTGCAGGCGTAGCGCGTCCTCGTCGCTCCAGCCGAGACGTTCGCGTACGCTCGCATCGCACAGGCGTGTCCAGGTGCAGTCGTCGAACTGCACGTTGCGGCAGCCGGCAGGCAATAGGGGGGGGCGGCCCCTTCCACGTGGACGCCCCGGCGGCATACAGGTCGGCGATGACCTGGCGGTAGGCGGCGACGATGTCGGCGGTCAGCTCGTCGTCGTTCTTGTAGAACTCGTCATACGGGTAGGCGGCCGCGTTGCCGGTGAGCACGAAGCGGGTCTGCGCGGGGGAGGGCATGGTCTGGCGGGCCACGGTGTTCTCGTCCTCGAACTGCTTGACGAACTTGAAATGTTCGACGAACGGATGGTTCTCGCCGGAGATCCTTCCGGTCACGGTGGCGGTGTCGGCCGGGGTCTCCTCGTCGGCGGCATGGTCCACGCCGTTGAAGCCCCACATGAAGTCGAAATGCCACCAGCCGCGGCGGAATTCGCCGTCGGTGATCACATGCAGGCCGGCGGCCTTCTGCTTGGCGACGAGTTCGGTGATGGCCTTGTCCTCGACCGCCTTGAGCGCTGCGGCATCGATTTTGCCGGCGGCGAAATCCTCACGCGCGGCCTTGAGCTCGGCCGGGCGGAGATAGGAGCCGACCACGTCGGCGCGGAACGGCGCGTTATGCGAGTATGCCATTGAATACTCCTTTTTTTGGGAAAGCGACAAATACCTAGTGAAGGTTACACGCACGTCCCGAAACATGGGCGCACACGGCTTCTCGGCCAGTATTCGTGCTTGAATGGATGATGTTATCCGTTACACATTCGAGAATGGAAGGCAATGAGCGAATCGCGCGATCCCGCAGGCGACAGTATGACCACGAACAACATGGGGGAGGTGCGGGAAGCCGAACATCAGGGCGCGGCCGTCAAGGCGGCGTTGGGTGCGAACATCGGTGTCGCCATCGCGAAGCTGCTCGCGGCGTTCTTCACCGGATCGTCCGCCATGCTTTCCGAGTCGGTACATTCCATCGCGGATTGCTCCAACGAAATCGTATTGATGGTGGGTGGACGTTTCTCCAAGCGCAAGACGGACGGCGACCATCCGTTCGGCCTGTATCGCGCCAAATATCTTGCTTCGTTCGTCGTGGCCACGCTGCTGTTCTTCGTCGGCGGTTTCTTCTCGACGTCCGAAGCGGTGAAGAAGCTTGTCGCGATCAGCGCCGATCCGGCATTGCGTGACGTGAACAGGATGGAACTGCTTGTCGCGTTCATCGTGGTCGTCATCAGCGCATGCCTGGAAGGATTCGGCCTGCACCAGAGCATCAAGGAAGCCAACGAGCGTATGGAACGCACGAACACGAAGCATATGGGCGTGTTCCGTTTCTGGAGACGCACCAAGTCCGCCGAACTGGCTTCGGTGATCATGGAGGATACGCTCGCTTTGATCGGTTTGGCGTTCGCAGGTCTCGGCATTGGTCTTGCGATTCTGCTCGACGATGAGATTTTTGATGCGTTGGGTGGTCTCATGGTCGGTCTGGTGCTGATCGTCGGTTCGCTGTTTCTCGCGTTCAAATCCGGTTCGCTGCTCATCGGCGAGGCCGTGGATTCCGATACGCGCGGGAAGATCGTCGAGGCGGTTACCACCACGCCGGGCGTCGAACGATTGCTGAACATGCAGACCGTGCACATGTCGGAGGACGACATCCTCCTGTGCGTCAAAGTGCAGACCAGCAAGCTCGACCGCGACTATGACGTGGAAACCGTCGACAAGATCGAGAAGGCCGTGCGCACCGCGTTGCCCTGGTACAATTTCGAGATCTACGTCGAGCCGGACATCTACAGCGCCAAACACGTGCACGCGTAACCGGTTCCCGCGTAACAGGAACCGTTCAATATGGGAAAGTCCGGACGATCTGATTCGTCCGGGCTTTCCCATATGCGTGTCGGAAATGGTGGAAGTGGGATTATTCCTCGGCCACCAGATCCAGGTAGGAGTCGTTCCACAGGTCCTCGTCGCCGTCGGGCATGAGCAGCACGCGTTCCGGATTCAACGCCTCGACCGCGCCCTCGTCGTGGGTGACCAGCACAATCGCGCCCTCGTATTTGGCGATGGCCTTCAGAATCTCGTCGCGGGACGCCGGATCCAGATTGTTGGTCGGTTCATCAAGCAGTAGCACGTTCGCGCGGCTCGTCACCAGCGTGGCCAACGCCAGACGGGTCTTCTCGCCGCCGGAAAGCACTCGTGCCGGTTTCAGCGCGTCATCGCCGGAGAACAGGAACGACCCAAGGATGGAACGTGCCTGTGTGTCGTCAAGTTCCGGTGCCACGTGAATCAGATTCTGCAACACGGTGGCGTCAAGGTCCAATGTGTCGTGTTCCTGTGCGAAATAGCCGATTTTGCAGCCATGTCCATATTCCACGGATCCGGTGTCGGGATCCTCCAGATGGGCGAGCAGACGCAGCGTGGTGGTCTTGCCCGCGCCGTTATAGCCCAGAATCACCACACGTGAACCTTTGTCGATCGCCAGATTCACGCCTGCGAACACGATGTTCGAACCATACGCTTTGGAGATGTCCTTCGCCATGATCGGCGTACGTCCGCAAGGTGCCGGCTCGGGGAAGCGGATGTCCGCCACCTTCTCCTTCTTCTGTGCTTCGGACGTGTTCTCCAGCAGTTTCTCCGCGCGGCGCATCATGTTCTGCGCGGCCACGGCCTTGGTGGCTTTCGCGTGCAGGCGGATGCCCTGCTGCATCAGACGTTCGGCCTTCTTCTCTGCGACTTCACGTTCGCGGCGGCGACGTTCCTCGTCGACCACGCGTTGGTGCAGGTAGGCCTTCCAGCCGAGCGAGTACATGTCGATCTGGCCGAGCTGTGCGTCCAGATGCCACACCTTGTTCACCACTTCGTCAAGCAGTTCGGTGGAGTGGGAGATGACCAGGAAACCGCCCTCGTATTTTTTCAGATAGCCGCGCAGCCATTCGATGGAATCCGCGTCCAAATGGTTGGTCGGCTCGTCAAGGATCAGCGTATCCGCATCGGAGAACAGGATGCGCGCCAGTTCGATACGGCGGCGTTGACCGCCGGAAAGCGTACCCAACTGCTGGCCCATCACGTCCTGCGGCAGGCCGAGACTGGCCGCCATCGCGGTCGCTTCGGACTGTGCGGCATAGCCTCCGGCCTTTTCGAAATCCTGCATGGCCTTGTCGTAGCGGTTCATCGCCTTGGTCATGACATCCGGATCCGGATCGGTCATGTCCTTTTCGGCCTTGCGTATGCGTTTGATGATGCTGGCGATGTCTCGCGCGCTCATCATGCGGTCCAGTGCGGTCTGCTCCGGGTCGGCGGCATGCGTGTCCTGTGGCAGATAGCCGAGTTTGCCGGAGACACGTACCTTGCCGGCGGTCGGCAGCATATCGCCGGTGATCACACGGGTCAGCGTGGTCTTGCCTGCTCCATTGCGTCCGACCAGACCGATCTTGTCCCCCTTGGCAACGTGGAAGTTGGTGGGATGCAGCAACGTGCGCGCACCGATCTGAATCTCAAGTCCCTGCGCCTCAATCGCCATGCCGTGATACCTCTAGTCTTTCGTGTTCCTTCAAACGCCAATCGAACATCATAGCGAACACCCGCAACCGTTTCACCTCATCTCACGTTTCATTTCCAAGCAGATGCCGGAGCAGTGATTCGCGGTGGTTGATGAAGACCCTGGTGATTTGATAGCTGTCCGTATCCTCATAATCGCAGGGATGGACGCCGTTTTCGTCGAATGACAGGATTTCCGCATCCGGCAGACCGAGCAGAATCGGCGAATGGGTTGCGATGATGAATTGTGATCCGTCGTTTGCCATTCGGTACATGTGCTCCAGCAGAGTCAATTGCCGCTGTGTCGAGAGCGCGGATTCGGGTTCGTCCATAAGATAGAGACCCTTTCCCGTGTGGGACAGGAGTATCTCCAGGAATCCTTCGCCATGCGACATCTCGTGCAAACGGGACATGTCGCCATATCCGCGACTGTATTCACGAGCCTGTGTCGCCAGCGTGAAAAAACTTTCCGCACGCAGGAAGAAGCTTGATGGGCCGATCGCATACTGCCGGTATATCGTCATCGCCTTGGCGAGATCCGACGTGTCATCGTATGTGCTGAAACGGTAGTTGCGCGTGCCGCCTTCCGCGTTGAAGCCGCAGGCGACGGCGATGCCTTCCAGCAAGGTTGATTTGCCGCTACCGTTCTCGCCTACCAGAAAGGTGACATTCTTGTGGAATTCAAGTTCGTCAATCGAACGCAATGAGGGAATTCGACTGACGTATGAATCAGTCAGCATATTCCAATCGATGCGCAGCCCCGACACAATCAGATCATCCATGCTTTTTAACAAAACCACACTTCCATATCCGGCAGAACCGACCTACAGACCGGTGGCATAGCTCGATACGCGCAACGGCTCCACCGGTCTCATATTTTCCTACGTGCCACCGTCTCTTCAGATTATAGGATGGGCCGTGGGGAAAGGCGCATATATCACGACGACGTTGTGGATGAAACGAATTATCCAATCACGTGATCGATTCGCTACAGTGGTTTCGGAACCTTTCAGGAGGGAAGAAGCATGGCAAAGGCTTTGATTGTGGTGGATGTGCAGCCGACGTTCTGCGAAGGAGGCGAACTGGGCGTGCAGGGAGGCAATGCGGTCGCCGAACGTATCGCGGATTATGTGAACGAGCACCGGAGCGAATACGCATATATCGCGACCACGCAGGACTGGCATATCGAGCCGGGAACCCACTGGTCCGAACATCCTGATTTCGTGGATACCTGGCCGGTGCACGGCAAGGCCGGAACCGCCAATGCCGAACTGCATCCCGCCATCGCCGCATTGAACATCGAACATCATTTCAAGAAGGGCCAGTATTCCCCCTCATATTCCGGCTTCGAAGGCTTTGAGGACAACACCGACCGCATTCCCACCCGTGAGGAAGTCTCCACCGCCATGGCCGCGGGCAGGACACTCGCCAACGGGTTGAAGACCGCGGGCATCACACGGGTCGATGTGGTCGGACTGGCCGAATCGCATTGCGTCAAGGAGACCGCTCTCGACGCGAAGAAGCTGGGTTTCGAAGTGCATGTCATCGAGAACCTGACCGAACCGGTCAGTGAGGAACTCGGTATCGCAGCCCGTCGGCAGATGAGTGAAGCCGGCATCATCCTTGACTGATTGGCCGGAGTCGCACGACTGCAGATCCGCACGGGTATAGCGGCATCAATCCGTGCAAAGCACATACGCTCGCGAACGCAACGGATGGAAAATCGGCCAATCATGATGAGTGGTTCCTCGACCAAGTAGTCAGATAAGCCAAGCGATGACTATGCCATCGAAAGCGGGTTTGCGTTCCGCGTGATCAGGACGCGTAGGCCCGCTTTTTATCAATGCTGTACTAAAGCCAATTGTCATCGTATGGTTTCGACATCATGGCATGGTGCACGGTATTCCGTTGAACTTTAATATCCCTCGTCGATGAAGATCCATCCGTGTTCCGCCCGCGCAGAACCGGGATTCCACGCGTACCAGCTTCCCCAGCCATCTTGGGACGAGTTCTGCGAGCCCGCACGGCAAGAGATGTCATTGGACAGGTAAATCACATTGTCCATCCCGTATTCGTCAATGGCCGTGGAAATCGAAGAACTGCCACCGGAAGCCGTGACGTCGTGTTCGGCTGCAAGCAGCGCGGCCGAACGCTTTGCGTCATATCGGACGGCATCCACGCGGCAGCCGTTCCAGGATTTCAGCCTGGCAAGGTCCGCCTTCACCGCGCCGTCGATCTGGGATTCGTCGAACTTGCCCGTCGCGTTGATGCTGATCCGAGCATGACTGACATCGGCAGGCCGGAGTGGCAGGTAGACGAACCGGTACGCGCCGACAGCGCATGCCACGGCGGCGACGCATACCGATACGACGGTGATGGGTTTCTTGCTTTTCGTGGTCCGCATGATCCTCCCATATAACAGCTTTCCCTAAAGCATACAGCGGAAACGTGATAAGAGGAATGGATACCAAGACCAACAAGAACGCCCTTCAACGGATACTACGATGGAACGCGTCAAACAGGCGGAATGATTCCCCCGCTCCGCAAACGAGATCGGCAAACGACTCATGGTATTTGAATATGGACGGTGACGTTTTGACGCGTATAAAGCGTATAAAGCCGAATCCGACGAATCAGTACTGGAATGCTGCAAGGAGGGTCAGATGATATTGGCCGATGCCATCAATCTCGTTCTCGCCGAATATCCTGGAATGAAGGCGATTGGTGCCGCGGAGAGTGCCGATGCGTGGATCATCGGACTCGATTTCGCGTCTTCAACAGATGACCATCCGGTGCCGGGCACACCGAGCGTAGCGGTCGAAAAAACATCAGGCGTTCTGCATGACCTTATTCCGGGGACGGAAGATTTCTGGCATTACATGACCGGTGCCAAAAAGGTGACTATTCCTCGGATTTAAAATCCGCCTTAGTCTTCCCATAAGAGCTCCCGCCTTTCCCGCCTTCCGCGTGGAAGGCGGGAGCTTCCGTTATTCGCTGAGCAGTTTCGGCGTGAACGCCATGTTCCCGCGGTGACGGCGAAGACGATGTCCGAAATCGGTTCCGCGCGGATCAGACGCCAAGCAATCCAACGGAAAAAGCAAGAGGAAAAAGACACGAAGAAACGCGCCGGGCCATCTCATACCAGAGGATGAGTCACCCCAACATTTACGCCAAGGAATGAATACGACGGACGATGCCACGGACACGACCAGCCGTACTACCGTTGAAACCAACAACGGAAACGAAACCCACGCACACACCATGCGCATCCCACACGCCCAGCAAAGGAAACCGGCCATGTCATACGTCCTCTACTTCAGCAAGCCATTCGCGCTCGCCATCGCAATCTGGCCATTCCTCTCACTCCTACTCACCCTGCCCGTGCTCGCACTGCTTTACCACCGCGACAACCGGCTACGCTTCACCTCCGCACTGACCGCATATCTCGTGGTGCTCTACCTCATCGCGCTCGCATGCTTCACCATGTACCCAATGCCAGAAAACCCGGCCACCTACTGCGCCGCCCACCATCTCAGGCCACAACTCAACCCATTCGAATTCATCCACGACATCCGAACCGACGGCATCACAGGCGTCATGCAACTGGCCATGAACGTCGTGTTCTTCCTACCGCTCGGCTACTTCATGAAACGCGTCTTCCGCTGGAAATTCGCCACGGCGTTGCCGGCCATGTTCCTCACCTCGCTGCTCATCGAAACCACCCAGCTGACCGGCATCTGGGGCATCTATCCATGCGCCTACCGCCTATTCGACGTCGACGACCTCATCACCAACACCCTCGGCGGCATACTCGGCTACGCCATGGGAAGCATTGTCACCCACTTCCTACCCCAACAGCGCATCGACGAAGACGCCATCACCACCGAGCCAGGCTTCGTGCGCCGCTGCGTGGCGCTCGCGATCGACCTGTTCCTTGTCGAAACGGCGTCGCTGTCCGTCACGGCGCTTATCTATCTGGTTGGCGTGCTGTTCGATGTGAACCGCGCGAACAACGTCAATGCGGCCGTCTCCGCCGTGGCCACCATCGTCATGTTCGTCCTGTTCGAAGGGATCATTCCGTGGAGGCGCGCCGGCCGCACGTTGGGCGGCGGTTTCACGCGCATGACGGTGGAGACCAGGGAGCGTTCCGGCATGCGCAGGATCGTGTTCTATACGTTACGCGCGTTGGTGTTGTATTGCGCGGTCTACGGATTGTGGACGGACCGTGGCTTCTACGCGCTGCTCTTCGACATCGCGCTTATCGTGTTCTGGCGCGTTAAAAAGCGCATGCCGTACGACTATGTCTGACCGTCGTGCGGAGCTGCCGCGAGTCCGGCGCCGCAAAAACGCGACACGCCGGGCTTGCGCAATGGCGGACGCTCCTGTATATTTTCAACTCGTTGCCCACCAAGGTGGAAAACATGCGGACATAGCTTAGTTGGTAAAGCGCAACCTTGCCAAGGTTGAGACCGCGGGTCCGAGTCCCGTTGTCCGCTCCACAAAACGAAAGCTCCCGGGAGGGAGCTTTTCTTGTATTTCCGGCAGTCGCCGGCACCGGCGAATCCAATGGAATCCGATGCCGGCGGTCTTGTTTTTTCAGTCGCCGATGTTGTCGCGTGCCGGCGTGACCATCGTCAGCATCATGACGGACGGCTCCTCGGCGTATATCGCGTGCGGGATGCGGGTGGGAAAGTAGGCCAGGCCTCCTGGAACAAGCTCCACGGTCCTGCCGTTGCCCGTCACCTTAAGCCGTCCCTTCAGCGTCTGCACGAACACCGGCATCGCGGCCGTATGCTCGCCGAGCTCCTCGCCCGTGTCGAAGGAGAACAGCACCACGTTGCCTCCGGCCTTCTGCATGACGGTGCGGGACACGGTGGACCCCTCCTGAACGGAAATCATGTCCCCGAGGTCCTCGATGTATCCCAGTTCGATCGGTTCGGCCTCATTGCGTTCGTCGCTCATCATCGTCCTTCTTTGGTTGGTGGCAGGGATGCCTCCATCGTATCGTCTTCACGCCGGAGACACGGCATGTACGCGTGGAGGAAAAACGTTTGATCACGATGTGAACACACTCTTGCATCGAACGCGTTTATGGTCCAGACTTTTGCCTGTTCCATGAAAGTCGGCAATGTCGCCGGGGGCAAGTGGGACGAACGGAGGTATTAAGGAAATGAACGAGAACATCGACATCGACACCACTTTCGTGCCGGACGATTCCGCCAGCCATTCCTGGACGGAGCGCGACAGCGAGCTTGTGGAGGAGTATGCGGCCCAGCTCATGGCGATGAGCATCTGAGCGGACACGATCCGAAAACGTGGGGGACGCCTCTTCCGGAAACTCCGGAAGGGGCGTCCTTCCGTTTTTTCATTCCGCCGGGCCGAAACGCCTCCGGCGCGTCCGTAGCCACATGTGTGACTATGCTTTCCAGCCGTAGCGTTTGAGACGACCGGGAGGAGACCGCATGCCGACGGACGGAAAACCGAAAAACGGCATCGTCAGACAATTGTTCAGCTATGGCGGCGTTTCGGCCATGCAGACCTTCGTGGAATTCGGCGTGTTCGCCGTGCTTCAGCTGGCCGGCCTGCCGTTCCGTCTGGCGAATGCCGTGGCCGTCTTCTGCTCCGGCTCATTCAACTACGTCATGAACCGCAACGTCACATTCAAATCCTCGTCGAACTACGCGCGTTCGATAGCCATGTTCGTGGCCATGTACTGCTGGAACCTGCTGTTCTCCAACCTGATGATGGCCTGGATCCCCGGACTGCTCGGCTGGCCCACCATGGCGGTCAAGATCGTCACCATGGGCATGCAGGCGGTCTGGGGCTTCCTGCTGTGCCGCTACGTCATCTTCAAATGACGTTCGCGCCGGACGGTTTTCCCGCCGCGATCACGGGAAAACGGACATGCTATCTTACAATGGATGCGCATCGGGAAACTTGTGGCTAAGGGAAGGACGGGACGCCGTTGGCGGATGTAAGACGGGAAATGGAACGGCTCCGGCCCGTGTATGAGACCGGGGTGCTGCGATTGCTGCTGCGCGGCAATTCCATGCTGTACGTCGCGCTGCTGCGCTCCACGTTCGACCCGCTCACCGGCGAGCTGCCACGCGAGATCGTCGAGGAACGGTTCTCCCGCAGTCTGACCCGACTTGCGGAAACGGGCGATTACACGCCCAAGGAAGGGCAGACGTCCGCGGAAGCCGCGCACACGATCCTGCAGCAGCTGACGAAGGAAGGCGAAGGCGACTACGCCTGGCTCGCCAATTCGCTCGACGTCGCAGCCCACCGCTACCTGTACCGTCTCACGGCGCGCGCCCACCGTGCGATCGAGGCGCTCGACCGGCTCGAGGACACCACGAAAGCGCTGTCCGGCGCGCAGGCCAACAGCATCATCATGGAGATCGAGCATGCGCGCATGCAGCTGACCGCCGACCCCCGCGAACGCATCCGCCTGCTCGAACGCGACATCGAGGAGCGGCAAAAGCAGATCGACGAATTGAAGCACAGCGACACGTTGGACAAGCTCACCTCGCAGCAGGTCGGCGACATCATCGGCGTCATCCACAACACGCTGCGCGGCGTGCCGATCGACCTGCGCGAACTGGCGCTCGAGGAACGCGACAACGGCGACAATCTGCGCCGAAGCATGCAGTCGGGCTCCATCAGCGTGGAGCAGGCGCTCGGCACCTACCATGACGAATACCACAGGTCGTTCCACGAATCCGACAGCGGCCGGCGTTTCGAGGACGCGTTCCAGGTGATCGTCACCGACGAGGGACGCCGCGAAATCGACGAGGCGGTGCGAGACATCGCCCAGAACCCGTATCTCGAGGGCGAGCCCGGCATCCTGCTCGCCCAGGTACGCGCCGAACTCAAACGCATCTACGAGGGCATCGAGGACGTGCGCCGGCAGATCCGCATATCCGACGAGGCGGTGAGCCGTCTGGTGCGCCAGCAGACCGACACGCATTACCGCACCATGCTCGACAAGCTCCACAGACTGTTAGTGCGGGCCAGCGACGACGCGAAGACGCACCCCGGCTCGGACGAACGCCCATACCGTACGGATACCGGCACGGCGCAATTCCAGGCATTGCCGTCCAGGCCCGCGAAATCGATGGCGCGCGCGGCCACGGCCGGATTGGACGACGCGCCTTCGACGAACGTCGACGCGCCGGACCTGAAGGCCATGGTCGAGATGTGCGGCCCGCGGCTGACG
>OAUU01000796.1_pt1 | contig 16533 bp, 19 predicted proteins | sample 1501381 | NCBI WGS metagenome assembly OAUU01 (sample SAMEA2580057, study PRJEB22360) | human gut metagenome | reverse complement strand
AAATGGGGCAAAAGTCAGTAAAATCAAGTGTTTTCAGTTTGCTCAGCAGACACTATTTAAGATTACAGTGGAAGTGATGACGCTGTGAAAACACATACGAGTGCTTGGGTATCCCCCTTCTGAGATGGCTACTGGCTCATGAGATCCTTAATTTAAGGAGAGATGCTTACTTTTCCAAAAAGAAACAGAGAACTCCCCCTCTGGAGCTGGTTAATAGCTCATGAGATACTTATTTCACACAGGAGCGACAGACAGAGTTTTTTCTTCCAAATAGAACAGAGAACTCCCCCTCCTAAGCTGGCTAATTGCTCATGAGATACTTATCTCACAGGAGCGATAGAGAGTTTTCTCTTTCAAAAGAAACAGAGAACTCCCCCCTCCGGAGAACAGAATTGTCCATGAGACAATTAACTCATCGAAGGAAACACTTCGATATGAACCTTGAAAACCACATAAGATAATCGCCATAAACGCCTGGTTATCGGGGCGTAAAGTTCGATAACAGCGACCATTGTGCGGCTGAAGACCTCTGGGGATTGTGACACCAATCGTTGCACGGTAATCAAACAATCAAATTTACATAGATGCAAAGGAGAATTCAACCATGAAGAAATATAACTATTCTAACGAAATCGCAAACGTTGTTAAGCAGTTTCTGACTGACGATGACTGGCATTACTCTTTTGACGAAGAGCGTGGCATTTTCGATTTTGGTCTGAGAGTGAGAAGCAAGATTCAGAAGATCAAGTACCTCATCGATGTCAAGGAAGATGAGATGGTGGTTTACGGCATCTGTCCGATTGGTGCTGATTGCGATGATGAGAAGATGATGGCGCAGATGGCTGAATTCATCTGCCGTGCAAACTTTGGTCTGAAGAACGGATGTTTTGAGTTCGATTTCAGAGACGGTGAGATTCGCTATAAGAGCTTCATCGACTGCGACGAGGTGCTTCCTTCAACTGAGGTTGTAAAGAACAGCATTCATTGCACCGCAGCAATGTACAAGCGTTATGCGGCCGGAATTACATCCATCATCTTTGCCGGAAGTTCTGCAAAGGAGGCTATTGCCATGTGTGAAAAGTCTCCTGACGAGGAACTTCGCAGCATGCTTGCAGAGATGGGAGCAGATGCTGGTGATGGTGATGTTGCTGATATGATTGCTCGTCTTGCAGAGAGACTGGGAATCACAACCGAAGAGGAAGAGGCAACCAGTGAGACAGCATCTTCCGAAGATGCAGCAGAGGTTCACGTAGATCTGTTTGGTAAGAAGAAAGCGGAGGTAGCATAATGAATGTTCTGATTAAAAGCTCTAATGGTATTTCTCAGGTATCAGCTGACTCCAAGCTGTTATCTCAGAGAAAAGTGTTTGTAGAAGGTGAAATTACACCGGAAGCGGCATGTGATTTCATCAAGAAAATCATGATTCTTAATGCAGAAGACCCCAGTAGACCAATTGATGTTCTGATTAATAGCCCTGGTGGTGAAATTAATTCTGGTATGGTTATGTATGATGTGATTCAGGCAAGCAAGGCTCCTATCAGAATGTTTTGCATTGGCAGGGCATACAGCATGGGTGCAGTTCTGTTCGCTTGCGGTAATCATGGAAGATACATGCTTCCGCATTCTGAATTGATGCTTCATGAGCCTCTTCTGGGTAACCGTGTAGGTGGTAATAGCTCGTCTATCAAGTCTATTTCAGAAAGTCTCCTGGAAACAAAGAGAAAGATGAACCAAATTCTTTCTAAGCATACAGGAAAGAGTGAAGAGGAAGTAGAGAAAGCCACAAGCTATGATCATTATTACAGCTCAGAGGAGAGTATGGACTTCGGGCTTTGTGATAAGATTGTCGACTTTAGCATGATTATGGAGGGATAAGTCATGGAAAAAGAGAGAGTAATTCTTGGCGAAAACTGTTGTTATAGTGCGGACTGCAATGAGACAGGCTTGAACAACAATGTAATCGTGTGTGGAGGCAGCGGTAGTGGTAAGACCATGTCTGTCTCTGAACCGAGACTGCTTGAGACCAAAACATCAAGCATGATCGCAACAGTAACAAAGAGACGTATTGTGAATAAGTACATGCCTTTGTTCAAAAAGAGAGGTTATGAAATCTTGGATCTCAATTTTGTGAATCCTCTTGAAAGCTCATGTGCCTATGATCCGCTAGAATATGTGGGAAGCTATTCCGATATTACATTTCTTGCGAAATCCATCGTAAAGGCTGACCCGCAGAAGGATAAGTCAAGTGCTGACCCATATTGGGATGAGGCCGCCATTTCCCTTCTGTCTGCAGAGATTGCATATACGTTAATGACGAAAGACAATGCCACATTCGCAGATGTTCTTGAACTTCATGACAGTCTGGTGCTCGATGAAGGTGGTGGCACTATCAGAACCTCGCTGGATTCGAAGTTCGACTATATTGCTTCCAAGGATCCCACTTGCTTTGCAGTTTCCTGTTGGAAATCTTTCAAGAATTTGCCAATTAAGACTGCAGGGTGTGTTTTTGGCACTTTGAACACAACCATTGACACCATTTTCTCCCCTGAACTTAGGAAGATGATGGCAACCAAGAAGAAGGTGGATTTCGAACAGATGGCAACCAAGAAAACAATTCTGTTTGTGACAACCAGCGCAGTAAATCCGGCTCTTCATTGCTTTGTAAATATGTTTTATGCACAGGTATTTAAGCAGCTGTTTGAATATGCAGAGAATCGCCCAGATGGTGTATTACCTATTCCGGTCAATGTGCTATGTGACGACTTTGCGACTGGCAGCCGCGTATTGAACTTCCCGGAATACATCAGTATCTTCCGTGAGAAAGGGATCTCAGTTACGCTTCTTCTCCAGTCTGAAAGTCAGCTTGAGCAGATGTATGGAACGGATAATGCTACTACGATTATTAACAACTGCGATTCATATATCTATCTTGGTGGGATGGATCTCAGAACAGCACAGAATATTAGCTTAAGGCTGAATGCTCCGCTGGATGAAGTGCTCTATATGCCTATTGGTCAGGAAGTACTCTTCAGAAGAGGACAGCGTCCAATCATTACCAGAAGATACGATATTCAGAAGAATGATATCTATCAGAAGGTAACGAAGGACTACAACAAGAAAATGGCAAATCAGGAAAGATAAGGAGGCCACCATGCAGAAGTATATGTATGAGAGACATGTAAACACATCCGAACACAAGCGAGAATATATGAAAGGTGGTTAGCTCCCCCCCTGCTAACCAATGATAACGGGCTGTTATCATTTAAGTAGAAAGAACGAAGGGGGGACGAAATGAGTAGTAAGGAACTCGGTGGCGTGAGAAGAGGTATCGACTCTTCCTAAAAACAACAGTAGCGGTGAAAGAACGGATAAGGAGGTGTTTGTTTTCAAGTAATTAGGAGTTCGTTTATACGATCAAGATGACAAGAATGCAATATATATCAAATATGAAGGAGAATAATTCTATGAAGAATATGAATATGGAAAATCAGAATGCTACAAATAACAAGATGAACCAGTGTGAAATGCTTCCTGGTGGAGGTTCCTTTGGAGGCGAGCAGAAGGAGACGCTTCCGGGCGGTGGATTCCACGGAGGTGAACAGAAGGAGACGCTTCCGGGCGGTGGATTCCACGGAGGTGAACAAAAGGAGACGCTTCCGGGCGGTGGTTTCCACGGAGGTGAGCAATACCAGTATGAATAGAATTATGAGTGCCCGAATTACGCAGAGATTGATGAATACAGTTGAAGAGAGAGCTAATAGTCCTCCTCACATTTCACATAATCTGATGCTTACAATGATTATATAAGGTGTCGATCAAATTGATACCTGAAGAAATCATTCAGCTCAATGTTTGAGCCGTGCCCATAATTATTATTTTGAGTAGGGTTCAAATGTTGAGCATGCAAAGGAGGCGAAGAAGATGGATGAGGTCATTCACATCACAGCAATTGCATTGATAATCGTATATACCGCTTTTTCTGTTTGGTTTATCTGCAAAAGACAATCCATATGGGCTAGCGTAGGAGCTTCTACCGGATTGATATGTGGAGGATTTCTAATAGTTCCGATCGCAGAAGCCGTAGCTGCTTTTATTTGCTGGGCTGTTGTTATCGGGATTGTATTAGCCATTATAGGTGCTGTTTGTAATTAAGGAGGAATGAAAAATGAGAGAATTTGCGTTTGGAACAGATGCTCAGTTTCGAGAACTTGAGACTGCATTAAATGATAATAGATGTCATGTTTATAATGGCTGCGTTCTACCGAGAGGCTGTGTTCCTGAATCCGTCCGAATTGGCTTTGAAAAGAACTGTGAAGGTCATTTCATCATGTATATTGACAAGGGAGTTACTGCTGATACTACGCATGAAGACTTTAAGGCATTAATTGATAATGGCGAAATCAAATTTATCTGTTTTGAGGATTTAGTGGATTTTCTGAGAAGCTTACAGAGTCTCTTTTCACAAGCAGACTTTTGTGAACAAGATCATAGTTACAAAGATATGAGTAAAAACTCTGTTGTTGAAGTGGGTGATACAAATCAATCAGAAGATTCTCCTGTGTATGATCCAGAAAAAGTCAAAGCACTTAAAGAGGAAAAAGAGGTGAAGCGACAAGTGTGGCCAGAAGAGATTTCTGAGCCACTCAAAAAAAAGGTATATGGACAGGAATCGGTAATTGACGATATTGCCAAGAAAGTAGTTATTAACAGAATGCGAAAAGAAAAGAAACTTCTTGTGATGGCGTTGATCGGGCCTACAGCAACTGGTAAGTCTGAGACTGCGAAATCTTTGGCAGATGTACTTACAGAGGTTTATGGTACACCATATGGCTATATCGAAATAGCTGGTAGTGAATTTGTTGGAGAACATACCGTTCACAGATTCTTTGGTGCTCCTCCTGGATATGTGGGATACGGTAATGATACTGTTTTAGAACCGGTGAGAAAAAATCCTAAACACGTGATTGTGATCAATGAAATTGAGAAAGCAGACACAAAATTGCTTACAGGATTGATGGAAGCAATTGATACAGGATTTCTTGGTATGGCTGATAACTCAAAGCCAATTGATCTTAATCAGTGCATAATGTTCTTTACGTCAAATATTCCAATCGATATGGAGAAATACAATATGCTTTCCCGATTCGAAAAGGCTGAGATGTGTAGAGATGCGTTTACAAAGCATTGTGGCAGGCCTGAAATCAGCGGAAAGATCGGTAATTTTGTAGTGTTCAATGTTCTCTCGGATGCTGCAACAATGGAGATTGTAGTCAAGTTCATTAAAGAAGAACTTAGTAATTATGATCTTCATTTAGTCCGTATTGATGAAGGCTTGATGCTGGATTTCTTAAGACATCAAACGAAGTATGGAGCCAGAGGTATTCGTGAATTGGTATCTGATTCTATCGGAGAACACTTACTCAGAGAACGAAAACTTGAAGCTCTGAAAGATAAATCAGTATCGCTTCGTGGGACAATTGGAAGTATAGAGTTTGAAATCGCATGAGGAAGGAGTACTAAATGAGACGTATCGTTAGGATAATTGAGAATGGCTTAAATCGTGTGGCAGACGGATTTGATGCAATGATGAATTGCTTTGAAGGTGGAATGGAGGAAGAAGTGATGGAAGAAATGATGATTCAGGATGAAATGAAAGGTGTGCCGGACAAAAGTATAAGATTTTCCAGAAAGGTGTTGGATAGTTTTCGTAAAGATGTAGGTAAGTATCGTGCAGAGACAGGCGGTATGCTGGCGTCAACTGTAGATGCAGATTTGATTGATATGTGTTACTTCGATGTGCATTCAAAGAATACTCCGGGAACTTTTTATTATGATGTTGATTCCATGTCAGAAGTTTTTCGAGATTGGAAAGCACAAGGTTTTATAACAGATGGTATTTACCATTCACACCCAGTTGGCTGTATTCGTCCATCGTATCATGATATTTCAACTGCACTGCTGCACTTGAGATTCTTTGATCTGAATTTCTTTTATCTCCCAATCTTCCAGAGTGAACGAAGAGGCTTCTACACAATGTATTTTTACGTTGTTCGTAAGCAGGAGGAACATTTGAATGTAAACCTTGAATATGTACTGAAGGCAAACGAAGAAGGTTATGTATATGCTTCATTTACAAAATGGAGCCAGAACTATTCAATCAAGCAGCTGGATTCATATCGTGAGGGCATCAACCGTCAGGAAGAACAGGAAAGAAAGTACCACGAAGTTGAGCAGCATATAGTTCAGAAAACACAGAATGCGGAAGAAAGAGAGGATTCTACCATGCAGAAAAGTAATGCAACAAAGACATACTTTAAGAAAGTTGAAAGCCTTTATCCGGATCAGGTTCTTGATAAGGTTATCGTATGTATTGGAACAGGTGGTGCAAGAAGTGCACTTGAAAACTTTGCAAGAAGTGGTTTCCGCAATTACATCTTGATGGATGCAGATATTGTTAGTGAGACAAATATTGCTACCCAGGGAGTGTTCATCAGCGAAATGGGCAAGAAAAAAGTTGAAGTTATCCGTGATAGAATTCTGGATATTAATCCTGATGCCAATGTTGTGTGCGTGGATCGTTTTCTTGATGACAATATGACTGATGAGGAATTCAGAGGATACATGGATCTCTTCCCTAGAAAGAAACCAACAGACTATCTTATCCTCGGTTGTACGGATAATTTCTATGCGCAAAAACGTAGTTCTATTCTGGCATTAAAGTATGGAACACCCTATCTTGCAGCGATGATGTATAAGGCGGGAGTAGCAGCTGAGCTTATTTTTACCTATCCTGGTGTCACAGAGAGTTGCCCTCGTTGCCTTCTTGGAAGTCGATTTGAGAAATACGAGAACGGGTTTGAAAATGATGTAGATTCTTCTGCATGCACAATCTTTGCTACCGAGAGAATGAATGCGCTGAAAGGATATATTGCACTGATGCTTCTCATGTATCATGAGGATTCGGAAAGTGAATTCAGTACTATGCTTGATTGTGTGAAGGACAGAAACTTCGTTCAGATTCGTCTTACACCTAATGTTAAGGATATTCTTGGCATCGGAGTGTTTGACAGAGTATTTGCAGGGGCTGATCGCTACACCTTTATGGATGAAACGGTATGGATCCCGCAGAAACCTGATCATCCTTCAAATGGTTACGAAACCTGTAAGCTTTGTGGTGGCACAGGACATCTGGATGAACTGTACATGAGATGGCCGGACACACGAAAAATTGATTTTCGAGAGGAAGGTACAGTTGTTCCAGCATAACAAGTGAGTCATATATGTGGATTGGAGAGCGGTAGGTTAATACTAATTAGTCTGCGCTCCCCCTTCCTGTATTGGAAACAGACACTGTTATCATTGGTGATGTAAAAACGAACATAATAGGAAGGGTGATGTTATGAGAGAGTTTGTTTATGGAACTGATAATCAGTATGAATTATTGAAGCGTTCTCTGGAGGACCATATGTGTCATGTCTATTCTCATTGCAGTTTACCTAATTCATGCAATAAAGATATTGCAAGGATAGGATTTGAAAAAGAGGAAAACACATATGCGCTCTTCATCGACAAAGGAATTACTTGTAGTAGCAATCGTTCACCAGATCTGTTTAAAGACTGGTTAGCCGTTGGCACAATTAGATTCTTGGATTTTACTGATATGAAGGAATTTCTGAGAAACTTAAAGTGTTTGTATTAAAGGAGGAAGGAATGGCAGGTTGGATTATTGCTGTAATTGTTGTAATTATTTCCGGAATCGTGATTTGGAATATAAAAAAGGATTCTACTTCACAAAATCAGCCGGTAGTCCCCGTTGCAAATAGTAGGCAGCAAAGCTCGCAACCGACAATGTTGTCTACTAGAATAGAGACAGGACCCATGGTTTATTATGCAAACGATACTCATGGTGCAACTGATAAGGAATATAGATTCAATTACAAAAAGGTGAATGGAGCTTGGCGTGCATATATTCTAAGAATGCCGAGCTTGGGTAATCGTGATGCAAGGAGCATCCCGACTCATAGGCTTTGGGATGATGATAATAAGCCATATATTTGCTGGAATAGTTCAGTTACATCCTTGAAGGATATGCAGAATATTTCAAGAGTATGGGCAGACTCAATTCAGGAGTATATAGCTACAGGAAAGAGATTTGGACCAGAGTAAAGAATAGCTAGGAGGTGTCACCATGAATATGGAGGAATGGATGTGGTTAGCTGTTGTCATAATTGGAGTTACAGCTGCAATAAAAACATGGATTTTGGTTTCAAGAAGAAATAATAGTGGCGTGTCCAATGCAAATCGCGGAAACCAGGCAATCGTCCCAATTGGTGGGACCTCCAGATCAGCAACAGAAACTGGTCCTATGGTTTATTATGCGAACGATACTCATGGAAGACGTGATAAAGAGTATCGTTTCAATTATAAAAAAGTTAATGGATCGTGGAGAGCTTATATATTGAGAATGCCGAGCCTTGGGAACAGATCTACCGATGGGCATGCAACCCATAGACTGTGGGATGGAACAAAACCGTATGTTTGTTGGGACAGCCCAGTACATTCCTTGAGTGATATTCAAACGATTTCACGTGTTTGGGCGGATAATATTCAGGAGTACATAGCAACTGGTAAACGATTTGGATAATGCTGAGGTGACTAAAGATAATAAGTCATGTTAAGAGTAATTCCCCCTCCCGAAAGAATAATACTCATTTGGTAAGCTGTATACATCAAATGAAAGAGGTGTACAGCTATGAATACTATCTGGAATGAAGCTGCAAATGAAGAGAATTTGCAAGATTGGATGCAAAAACCGGATTAAAAGGAGCAAAGCTTCCTATTTCATTCGGGAATGCAAAAGGCACTCTTGGATCATATACCTCCGCCAACGGAGGCGCTTTACGATTCTCCAGACATTATTTCGATGATGCTTCATGGAAGAGATGCTGCTTAGAAGTAGGAGCATTACCTATTCGCTGCTATAGCCGTGAACGGGCAAAATATTATCAAGATAAGCATGAGAAAGAGAAGCAGAAATCGTCTGCTCTTGATCAATATATGACTGGTTGTGCCATCGTACATCCCAAATTTGGAACGGGTAAAATCATTGAAATTGTTGGGACGGATCATACACGCTATGCCGTTGTTACATTTACGAATATGGAAAATAAGAAGATTTCATTAACTTGGGTTGATGAGAACTGCAGGAGGTGTGCTTAATGAAGAAATGTTCTAATCCAAATTGTGATTCTGCTTTTCTATATGGTGAAGACAAAACAGTATGTCCGTTTTGTCACAGTGTATTAGTTCACAATATTGAAAATACAATTGTTCATCTACAACCTGCTGACCGTATTCCGGTGGTGGAACCGGTTCGAGATCAAGCTGTCCAGTTTATCCAGGAACATTTCGGCACGATGGAATGTCATGGGCGAGTTATTGAGATTGATCATCAGGAACTGTTCAATTCGAAGCGACTAAAACTGATTAACACAATTTTCAGGGGTGAACCTTATCAATTTGCTCATCAAACAATTGAATATACAATTCGAGTGGAAAGTTTGACGGATAATTATCCAGCGGAAGTGAGAGATTTTTGCATGTATGGAAGCTATCTCGGAAGGATGCAGGTTGGTGATGAGGTGGTAATCAAAGCTAAAAATCTGAAACATCGTCGAATGGTTAAGTCAATCTATAACCGAACGACTGACACGGTGGTTAAACCTGGTTTTCAGATTCCTGCCGTATTAGTTCGGATTCCTATTGCTATCTTATCGCTGTTGCTGATTGCGGTGATGTGTAGCATTGTGTGGATGGTAGAAAGCGGAGCAGCAATTATGTTAACTGCTCTTTTAACTGCATTAGTTCCCATCGTAATCATGTTTTGGATATTCTGGGAAATAATTAAAGGAGTGTTTAGGAGGTAAATATGAGTCAGTATAGAAAACAGATATTGCAGGCACAGAGAAATGCAGCAGTGATTAATTTATTGAAGAAAAATAATTATCTGGCAGGTGTTAATTCGGCTGATGTTGCTATTGCTGCAGACAATACATATGTACCTGTTATTCACAACTGGTACAAGATTGACGGCTATCGAGCAAAGGAGAATGAAAGTGATACGAAAGATGCTGTAAAACGAGCTGCTTTTGGATGGATTCGTGGTGCTGGCTCTAACTGCTCTGCCTTTGTTATGGATCGTGTGGCCGGAAAGACAACAGTGTTGTACGGAACTGGTAGAAACAACAATCTAAAATCTATCTTTTCTGCAGTAGTACCGGAGTGCATTTTGAATAATACAGAATGGAATGGTCATTCCTACAATTACAATGGCGTACTCTCTGGTACGATTTCAGCAGACAACTTTGCAGATAGTTTTACTAAAATGAGCGGCAATGATTGTTATGTTGCTTGTGTTGTGGTTCCAGTAAGTGACGATGAAGTCTGGGAAAAGATTAGAGAAAATGAGATTTTGATTGGTAGATTAGAACAGTATAAAACTTTTCAACGTGTCTACGGAAATGCAACACGTAGAACAGAGGAAATTCCTATTCCTGAAATTGTACGTGCAGTATCTTTGCTTAAAGAAGAAAATCAATTTCTGAGTCACAATGTAGGCCGAGGTTTTGTGAGAAGTTGTATCCGGTTTGGGGCGTCAGATAGAATGTCTTATCAGCATCTTGGGGTGATTTTACGTTCTTGCATGCTGCATCACATGGATGAACAAGAAGGATTTGAGCCGATTCGTATTCTTGATGTGCATGGAAATATTCAGGGCAGAAATGGCTGTCTGGCGATTCCTAGAATTAATATTCTGAATTCAGCTTATCACGGTTATGCGGATTTGGTATCATGGCAGACCATGCAGAGCCTGATTGAATTCTGTTCTATGCCGACGAACTCCTGTAATGGATTTTATGTAAGAAACAATCATGTCACTGATAACGAACTTGATGTATTCCCTGTTGTAAGGATGGTGAATGAGCCTGGGATTGTGGCAGGTTCGGTGATCAATTCAGATAATCGAGCTGTAATTCCGTTATCGGCCCTGTATTCGCACATGTTGATTGCTGGTGCTACTCGATCAGGTAAAACGACCACAGTGAAAAAAATAGTAAAGGCACTGTATGATCGAGGGATTCCTTCATTGGTAATCGAAGCGGCTAAAAAGGAATATATCGGTTTAATGTCATTGATTCCTGAGCTAAGAGTATATACGCCAGGTAATGATGGTATGCAGTTTTATCTGAATCCGCTTCAGGTTGAGGATGGTACACTCATTGAGAAACATGTTGATGCTGTCGTCAGAGCGATCACTGCAGCAACTGCTGGCGAGCATCCAATCCCAGAGGCTTTTGAAGGACTGTTGAAACAGACTTATGAAAAAGCCGGATGGTGCTATGGAATGATGGCATATTCGGATGCTAATAAACCGTTTCCAACGTTTAAAGATGCATTTGATAACATCCCAGATTACATCAAAGCACATGCTCGTTATGGGGCTGAGGTAAAACAGAACCTTGAGGGAGCACTCACTCTCAGAACTGAAAATATGTATACGGGAGCACTGGGACGTTGTTTCTCTAAATCCTTTGGTATAACGGCAAAAGAACTGTTGGAAATCCCTACAGTTATTGAACTTGCTGACTTTTCAGATTCTGGTACCGAGTTTTTAATGAATCTTCTTCTTTTTAAGCTGCATTGTTATATTTCGCGCCTCCCGGAGAATAGTCAATTGAAAAGAGTCATTGTAGTTGAGGAAGCACACAATGTGTTCAGAAAGACTTTGTCTGAGGAGAGCAGTAGAGCAAAAACGAATGACTATTTTGAAAAGATGCTTGCTGAGATCAGTGCGTCTGGAACAGGAATGATTCTCTGTGATCAACGGCCAAGCATCATGTCAGATGCTGTTTTGGCAAACACCAGTGTAAAAGTGGTTCATGCGTTGACTTCTGAAACAGATAAGAACCTGCTAGCAGATTCTCTGGGGCTTAGCAGTACGCAGGCTGATCGAATCAAAGAGTTTGACAAGGGAGAATGTCTGATAGGAGTGCGAGGAACGTATGGAGTGCAGCATACCCGCGTAACTTCTTTAGCAAATGATGCAAGGATGAATCCTGCCTGTCATATCTGTAGTAGAAGATTTCGCTGTAGAAAAGAAGCGGTACTTTCTATGCTTCAAAAAATGGATGAATCAAGGATTCGCTATCATATTGCAAAAATTCAATCAAATCCGTACAACGCAGCTGTTTTGACAAAGAATGTTGACCATATGCTGAAGGATTTGAATGTAAGCGCTGCATCTGCAACGAAGTGCTGTCTGTTAGGTGTTTTGCTTCAGATGTATGGAGCCATTTCTTATCAGGAGTCGCGCGTAATTATCAATTCCTATAACCAATACTTGAAGGGAGGAGCAAATCATGAGTGAAATCAGTGGAGAAAGTAGTTCGTACGAAGGAAATGAAGGTGGTACTGAAATGAGTAGCACATCTGAAGTTAGCAGTGCTTCCGAAGGAAATGCTATAACTGAAAATAGTGGTGGGACCGAAATAGGGGCAACAATTGAGAGTAACAGCACTTTTGAGTCAGGGGGTGTTAGAGAAACAAGTAGCACAGAAATTGCAATTAATCCGGAACAAACCTCGCATGGAATGAATCAGATTCTTGAAACTCCAACAACGCTCGAACAAGCACAGATATCTGTAGAACATTTTCATAATGAGTCAATTGCACAGATTCTCGATATGAACGGCAAATACATAAATGAGGCTGATCGTGGAAGGATTGAGAATGGTGTAAATAGTATAAAAGCTGTAGAGCATAATCCTAATTCTGGACGTTCAGGTGTGTTTCATACGTTAAACGGAAAAAGTGGCATTGAAGTTTCTGCATTAAGTAAGGCACAGATGGAACGTATAACTAAGCATGAAACCAATCACTTTGCAAGTAAAAACAGGGAAATAATTGTACCTATGCCTGATAAAGGAGGACATATGGTATATCAAACTGTAGGGATGCGTCATACAAGCTGGTTTCATAATAATGCGACGGGTGAAAATTCAGGATTTGAAACAAAAGGAAGAGGCTTGAATGAAGGCATGACAACGATGTATACAAATGAACAATTGACTGCAATGAGCAAAGAGAAAGGAGAGGCAGCAGAACGAGAAGGCGTTTATTCTCACGCAACGGAAGTGTGCAAGCAACTTCAGGAAACTATGGGAAAAGATGCTTTGGGTGATGCCTATTACGGAGGGAAAACTATGGCCCTACAGGAAAAAATGGATGCGATAGGTGGAAAAGGAACTTTTGAAGCCTTTCAAAACAGTATGGATAAAACCATATCGAAGGATTATGCAGAACGTGTTCAAGGTATGCGCGAGGCGCAGGAGATACTTGCGCAGTTGAATGAGAAAAGAGAAGGAGGAAATGTGGCATGATGGATTATATACTTGATTATCTTGAAAATGAAGGCGTTCAGGTTGAAAGTAGCCAGGAACAGCACCAATTAGAGGACGGGATAAGGATGTATCTGGAGGAAAACGGAATTGATACATCAGAATCACGCCCGTATTTCAGAAGGTTTGTTGATGCTCATTTGACTTTGATTGATAAAAAGGATTTGAAATCATATTTTATTGCGTTTCCTCAATTGAGCAAGGTCAAGCAGATTGCAATAGAATATAAGAACGATGGTTCTGTTGATGTAAAGAGAGTAGATGAGCTGTACAAACTTATGTCGGATCTTCATGGTATGAACCTTGGAGAAAAATATGTTCCTGCTATTGAAATAAGAGAGATTCTAGGAAAGTACTCTTAACAGGATGGATTATCATGAATAGTGCGGTTCATTCCTACTATTTGCAGGAACTGCGAGAGTGTAGGAACATCGGACGTAAAGATGCAGATAAAGAAATCAGAGGGATATTTGATAATTATGTGAGTGCAAATAGAAAATATTTGCACATTGCATACTGGAATAAAATGGAGGCAGCAACGTGTATAAAGGAACTGTGCTACTTTTTGAATCTGATAGATTGTTTGGATTCTTCGAGGAAAAAATATCTCTCGAAACTGATATGTGCAGGCATGGAGTTCTGTCTTGTAAATCGTTGTAAGGTAAAATGGTTTTCCTATTTTTTAGATAGTGTAATAAAAACTTATATTGGACAAGAAAAAGATGGAAGTGTTGCCTTTTGCCTCTTTTGTCTTTTGGATTATTGCGGTGAAGAAATGCAGAAAATGTATTATTCATACATCGTAAAATCAGATATGTCAATGTGCTTAATTGAATACTATTTGGAACTTCTTGGTGGTATGAATAAAGGCAATAAAAACTCTGTTTGTTGTGATATAACATAGTTGTAACATCTCGACCTAATAAGATATAATCTTAGGAGGAAACGAGGTATGTTAAAGATGAGTCAATACTATGAACCAGAATTCAAGAAGAAGATAGTCCGTCTTCATCTTGAAGAGGGAAGATCCCTCAAAGGTCTTGCTGAAGAATATGGTGTATCCAAAGCAAGTATATCTATTTGGACAAAACAATTCCGTGAAGAATGCCAAACAAACGACGAAGCCAAAGCCGATTATGATTACATGAAAGAGAATCTACAGCTTAAAAAGCAACTTGCAGAACTCCAAAAGGAAAATGACTTCTTAAAAAAAGCAGCGGCATTCTTTGCGAAGGAAATCGATTAGAGGCTTATCGATTCATTCAGAAATACAACAAAGACTTTGGACTCAGATGGCTTCTTAGAAAGTTTAACATCTGTCCAAATGCTTATTACAATTATCTAAAAAATCGAAAAGCTGATTATCATCAACAGAAAGATGAGATCAAAGATTCCATTCGAGAAATCTATCATTCTCATGGCGGAGTTGATGGATACAGAACTATACATGCCTATCTTATTCGTAAAGGATACGATATTAGCCGCTTAACAGTTCACAAATATATGAATACTGAAATGCAGTTGTTTTCAATTTCAAGAAAAAAGAAAACAACATATGAACATGGCGTCGCTCACAAAGTATACGAGAACAAACTGAATCAGAATTTTCGAGCAGATGAAATCAATCACAAGTGGTGTACAGATTTTACTTATCTTTTCCTGACGGATGGCAGCAAGCGTTATAATTGCACGATTATAGATCTACATGACCGAAGCGTTATTGCAAGTATAACGGACAGAAATATAACCGCTGATTTAGCGAAAAGAACGTTGGAAAAAGCAATTCATTCTCAACCAGGAATTGACTTGAGCAAGCTTCTCGTGCATTCGGATCAAGGAAGCCAGTACACATCAAAAGAGTTCACTGAATTTTGTGAGGAGCTTGGCATCACTCAAAGTATGAGTAAGGCTGGATATCCATATGATAATGCTCCTATGGAAAGATATTTTAATACATTGAAAAATGATCTTATTTACCAGCATTATTATCGTACAGAGGAAGAACTTTACACAGCAATCGAAGAATTTGCGTATGTACAATATAATCATGTACGACCGCATTCTTATAATAACTACAAAACGCCTTATGAGGCACGCTACGGGAGTGTATAACTCCTGTAGTGGAAATTAGGTCGTAGTGTTACAAAAAAGCTTGACCACAACATTCCGACTCATATAAGTCTGATATTTTTATTTTTAACCCAAATGCCAGCTGCTCAAGAGTACGAATTGTCGGATTTGATTGCTCATTCATCACTTTCTGAATTGTTGATTTAGGAAGTCCGGTAAGAATAGAAACCTGACGGATTGATAACTGACGGTTGTACATAATTTGAGCAAGCAGGATTTTCATAAAGTCATTATACCATCCAGTTTTAAGATTAATTCTATATAAAAAGAATTGTCCCTGCGCCAACAGAGACAATTCCAATAAATACTATTATACACGATTGCTGACACATGTATAATCACCCAACAAATTGATTATACCATTTTCTTCAGCACCTGTATAGGTGTATTTTTTATACGCTTTTTAAAGGAGGCTGAAAAAATGTTAATACAATGTCCAGAATGTAACTTGCAAATATCTAATAAGGCTCTCTCCTGCCCTCACTGCGGCTTTCCGCTGCAAACACAGGCATCACCTAAGAATACTGCAACTTCCAGAACGAGACGTACAAAAAAGCGGAAACGGTTACCAAATGGATTTGGAAGCATCGAGCATCGCAAGGAACCTAATCTCAGAAGACCCTATTATGTTCGTGTAACTGTTGGAAAAACAGCTGATAATAGACCAATCCAACGCTCTTTAAAGCCTACATCATCATTTGAAACTTATGAAGATGCGTATGCAGCACTGATGGACTATCATCAGAATCCATATGATATAAGATCTGACATTTCACTGGAGGAATTGTACGAAAAATGGACTGATAAATATTTTGAAAAAATCAATATCAATTATATACGTACTATAAAATCCGCTTGGTCATATTGTTCCTCTATTAAAAATTTGCAAGCAAAATCCATCTCGCCAAAGCATATTAAATATGTGCTGGATGAAGGCTATATTATA
>OAUU01000787.1_pt1 | contig 16815 bp, 10 predicted proteins | sample 1501381 | NCBI WGS metagenome assembly OAUU01 (sample SAMEA2580057, study PRJEB22360) | human gut metagenome | reverse complement strand
AAAATCCCAGAAACCCAGTAAAATCAAGGGTTTGCGGCATGTGTCGTCATAGCTCAGCTGGATAGAGCACTCGCCTCCTAAGCGAGGGGTCGGAGGTTCAAATCCTCTTGGCGACGCTGAACACAAGCGGTGATGCGATGGTTTTTACTAACAATCGTATCACCGCCTTTTGTTAGCAGAAAGCAAAAATCACTCATGAAAATTGCCACCAATGATGGCAAAATTCGAGGTGTTTGCCACCAGAATCAGTGATTTGCCACCACCTTTGGGATAGCACTAATGCCACCAAAAGTTCTGTGTATCATTGAAAGTGATTTTTATGTCTGTCAATTGCGGTAAATCGTAGTTATCTGTATTTCATAAAAATGGAAAGCATAGAAAACTGCCACCACTTGTTAGCAGAAAACAATATAAAGATGTTGGCAATGCCATCACACTAAACGACGAGCTCGTTTGGTTCAAACACGAAATGCGTGTATTGAATCAAACGGGCTCTTTTTGTTTGTCCCGAGGAAAGGAGAAGTATATGTCGAAAGAAGAAATGAGTATTGAATCCCTCGAAGGTGATCAGGTCATTGAGATGGATATCAATCGGTTAAGAGATTTTAAAAACCATCCCTTTAAGATAACTGCTGATATCAGCATGGTGGAATTAAAGGAAAGCATTCAAAAGTTTGGAATCTTGAATCCTCTGATTGTACGACCGGTTATGGAAGGATATTACGAGATCATATCCGGACATCGCAGACGCTATGCAGCCAGGCAACTTGGATATACCAAGGTTCCAGTCATTATCAAGGTAATGCGAACAGATGAAGCTATTGTGGCAATGGTAGATTCCAATCTTCAAAGAGAATTTATCACGCCAAGCGAGAAGGCTCGTGCCTATAAGATGAAATACGATGTTCTCAGAAAAAAGAAGAATGTTAACTGTTGCGGTCGTGTCGTCCACAAAACAAAGGGGAAAAGAACCGTAGAAATATTGGCTGAGCAATACGGAGAAAGCGCAAAACAGATTCAAAGATACTTAAAATTGAATGATCTGATACCAGATCTTCTTGCCAAAGTGGATGATGATGAGCTTTCATTCAGTGCTGCCATAGAAATAGCATTCCTAAAGGAAGAAGAAGAGAAACCGCTCCTTGCCAATGAAGCCATGATTAATCCAGAAGCTGCAATTCGAGTGATGCATGACTTTTTAAAGGATATGGATCGTGAGCTTGTCTGTGTGGTCAATCTGCAGAGCGATTTGAAACCAATCAACATGAATATCGTGAGCATCGGTGCTTTAAGGGAATCCATGATTCATCCACGAGAACTTATGAAGTCAGCGATTCTTAGCAATGCCAATTCCATTATGATGATCCACAATCATCCTTCCGGGAATCTGGAACCATCCAAGGAAGATATTCTTGTAACGGATCGTATCCATCAGGTTGGAGAACTTCTTGGTATCCAGCTGACAGATCACATCATTGTGGGCAAAGGAAATGAATACTACTCCTTCCATGAGAAAGATAAGATGCCGATTTCCAAAAATCGTTATGCTACCAATCTGGAAGAAATCAACATTGCTCAAAAGGTTGCGGAAGCTGCGGTGGAAGAATCCTATACCCAGAAATCCAACCCGGTCAAAAATGAACGGGTTCAAACCACTGCCTTGCCAGTCCCTGGCAAAGACTTGAGCAGTATTATGGAATCCCTGGAAATGGGTGTGCAGAACTTTTTAGATGGCGATCAGGAACGTTACAAAGACTTCCTGAAGGTAATGACAAAGTTCCACAACTATTCGGTCAATAATACCCTTCTGATTGCCATGCAGCGACCAGATGCCACTCTTTGCAACTCCTATAAACGTTGGCAGTCTCTTGGGAGACAGGTAAGACGTGGGGAAAAGGGAATCACTATCATTGCTCCTGCTCCGATCAAACAGAAGCAGACCAGAGAACGAAAAAATCAGTATCAGGAACCGGTCATTGGTGAAGATGGACATCCAGAGATGGAGGAAGTCGAGGTTGTCATCCCAAGGTTTAAGGCAGCCACAGTATTTGCCTATGAGCAGACAGAAGGTGAACCACTTCCTTTTCTTGTTCCGGAAGAACTGACTGCCGGTGTAGAAAATTATGAGATCTTCATGGAAGCCATTACCAGAGTCTCACCAGTACCAATCCGATTCGATGAGATTACCAACGGAGCAAAAGGTTATTACGACAATGCCAACAAAGAGATTGTTATCAATACTGGCATGAGTGAAAGTCAGACCATGAAAACAGCCATTCATGAATGTGCTCATGGACTTCTTCATGACAAAGACATCATGAAAGCAAACGGTGAAAGCAAAGACCGTATGACCAAAGAAATCGAGGCCGAAAGCTGTGCCTTCTGTGTCTGTGCAGCCTTCAATCTGGATACCGGTGACTACTCTTTCCCATACATTTCCGGATGGAGTAAGGAACATGATATGCAGGAATTAAAAGGATCCCTGGATGTAATCCGAAAGACATCCGGTGAGTTCATTGATAAAGTCACACAGGAAATGCAGACCATCCTGGAAGAACGAAAACAGACGGCGGAAGTTCAGGTAGAAGGAACCCTCACTTTCTATGTGGCAGAATGTATGGAGTTCCCGGTCATGGGTGAATTCCACGATAACTTATCTCTGGATGAAGCCATCAAAATCTATGAATCCATCCCATCGGATCGTATGAATGGTATCAAAGGAATCGGTTTTGATCTGCAGGATGACAGCCTCTTTTCCGGCCAGTACGAATTATTCAGTGGTGACAAGGTTCTTTATGATGCCATCGATATGGTAGATCATTACAAAAAGAATCCGATGATCCAGGATGCCATGAAGAAACTGGAAACTTATGTAGCACAGAAACACGAGAAAGAACAAACTGTATCAAAACCCCAGGTTATGAAACAGGAACCGGTGGCAGCAAAACCACCGAAGAAACGAGAGGCGGTATCATTATGAGTAAAGTAAGGTTTGAGGTTGCGGAGCTACAGTTAATTGCTATTTTTGAGTGCACTACTCTTCTTGCAACTATTCAGTATATGCGAGAAGTATTCCAGATCATGTTGAAGGAACCGAATAAGGATCCTCAGATGATCCGACTTATGGTTTCTGCCATGTATAAGCTAAGTTGTATCAGTGAGAGGAATACCAGGAGCTTCACGTGGGAACCTATCTGATCGGTCAGGAGGACGATGCCCATGAAGCTTAATCAATATGCAGTCTACCGGGTGGATCAAACATCCCCCGGTAAGGTACTTTGGCATAAATCTTATTCCGAAGTCCAGCAAGAAAAATTGTCAATTCAGTTTGAATATTATAGACAGCAACGAGTCGAAAAGGTATCACCCAAAGATACGGCTATGACCATCTGGAATAAAAGAAAAGACAGCTTTGAAGTGAGCGATGTTCTTGTCCTCAACAAAGAAGGTGAACTGACTACTTATTACATCAGTGAAGATTATCTGACTCCGATCGAGGGCTTTATCCGGATAAATACTTCTGGTGCTCTAATCTCTATGAATACAGTAAATTATCACCTGGAGAACCGCAAAGGAAGCTGGATGGCCACGGATTACATCATCATAGATGGCAAGCAGTTCTTCCTACTGGAACATGAGGAATATCGAAATTCGATTCCTGGCGTGGTCCTGGATGCCTATGGAAAGCTTATCGCTGATGATGTACGCAATGGCTTTGATGATGCTGTAAAACAGCAAATACGAAACCAGATCCGTCCACAGGAAGCAACAAAGCAAACTCCATTAAATCACCAGAAACAGCGATTAGAAATCTGGCAGAAATACTACCAGAACGGCGAATGGCTCAGGCAAGCAGAATCCGGCGGGGAAGCCAACTACGATATGGTGGATGGCCGAGTCAATAACATTCCAGATCAACCTAAGGAAAAAATACCAAAGAAGCGAAAAAAGAAAGAATCTGTAATCGGTAAGCTCCGGAAGAAACAGATTGAGATCGCAATCCGATCCGGAAAACCAATCCCAAAATACTTAGAACAAAATAGAGAATTGAAAAGATCTTAAGGAGAAGTCCTTCACTACTGTCACTGGTAGTGAGGGACTTTTTTCTTTTTGTGAAAGGAGAACCAACATGAGTACAAAACGAATTATGAGTATAGAATCGAATATTTATCATAGACCAAGCTGCAAGTACGTTTATTTTATGAAACCAAGCAACAAGGAAAAGCTGCTTTGGGAAGATGCAAAGCGTTGTGGTCGTCCTTGCAGACACTGCAATAGCATGAGCTTCCTCTGTACCGAAGAACGAAAAACAATCGAATGGAATACAGAGAACCGAAATATGGAATTCAAGTACAAGGATGGCATGCTGTATGTGAAGACAAAGGTAGGCTGCTGGAAGCTTGTGTATGCCAGAAACATGGAGCAGATTGCTTTATATCATCGTAATTCCAGACAGGCAGAACTGGATTTCAAGCATCCGGAAAAGGATCGGTATCATCAGCAGAGGGATCAGCTCTACTTCAATAATATCGCCCAGGCACTAAATTACATCTACGACCATGACAAGTACAAAGCTGCCGTACAGCGTGGGGATAAAAGAATCGTGTATAAGAACAAGAAATATAAAGAACAGGCAAAGAGACGTGAAAGAAAAGCTGCACTCAGACGAGTGGATCGATTGTTTGATATGATCGAGAAAGAGCGCCTGGAAAAAGAACAGGTAATGCATGGATAAGGGATAGCACCTTGGTGGTTGAGATGGACTGCCAGGGTGTTTTTTATTGCATATATAACGACATATTTATAACTGGCAATACCTTTAAATTGATTTTGTTCGAGGTCCGGGATATAATATTTAATATCTATTATTGTTCATTTCTAATATCTGAAAGAGGTTTATTATGGAGTATTTATCTATCAGGCAAACAGCAGAAAAATGGGGAATTTCCGGAAGACGCATTCAAAGATTATGCACTGAAGGAAGAATTCCAGGAGCAACAAAGATAGGTAGTTATTGGGCTGTTCCTGCAGATGCGGAGAAACCAAAAGATGAAAGAATTAAGAGCGGAAAATACATAAAAGAAAAGCAGTAAGAGGATTGATATTATGGTAGATTATGCACCTGGTATGCGAACCGTCATTCGCGATGAAGAATGGATGGTTAAAAAAGTAGAGACAAACAGTTTGGGGAATAAAACACTTCACTGCATAGGAATATCTCCATTAGTCAAAGACAGAGAAGCTATTTTCCTGACTGACTTGGAAGATATTCAGATTGTAAATCCGGCAGAAGTAAAGCTGATTCCAGATACTTCTCCATTTTACAAAAGAACACTGCTTTATTTGGAAAGCCAATGGAGGCAAAAAATTCCTACAGATACAAATTTGCATGTGGGCCATCGTGCGGCTATGGACTTGATGCCTTATCAGTTAGATCCAACGAAGCTTGCATTAAAGAGTCCAAGACAAAGAATATTAATTGCCGATGCGGTTGGACTTGGTAAGACATTAGAAGCTGGTATTTTAATGTCTGAACTGATTGCACGTGGAAAAGGAAAAAGAATATTAGTTGTTACAGTAAAAAGTATGATGACACAATTCCAGAAGGAAATGTGGAATCGTTTTACGATTCCTCTAGTGCGTTTGGATTCTAGTAAAATTCAGAAAATCAGAGCAAGCTTGCCATCAAACTACAATCCGTTTTTTTACTATGACAAGACAATTGTATCTATTGATACACTTAAAAGAGATGTTGAATATCGAACCCATCTTGAGAATGCATATTGGGATATTATTGTAATTGATGAGGCACAGAATGTTGCAGAGCGTGGTGACCATCAGGCACAGAGATCTCGCCTTGCAAAACTTTTGGCAAATCGTTCAGACACAATGATTATGCTTTCTGCAACACCTCATGATGGTAGAGCAAAAAGTTTTGCTTCACTTATGAATATGCTTGACCCTACTGCGATTGCAGATCCGGAAAATTATACAAAGGAAGATATTAAAGGACTTTGTATTCGTAGATTTAAGAAGGATGTAAAGGATCAGGTTGCAGGATCTTTTCTGGAAAGAAATATTACTTTGGAAAGATGTCATGCTTCTGTAAGGGAAGAACATGCCTATGACATTTTTGCAGAAATGCAGTTAGAGATGGACTTGGGAAAGGGTGGAAGAACTGGACAGTTATTTAAAACAAGTCTTGAAAAATCTTTATTCTCCAGTCCGGCGGCTTGTATTAAGAGTATAGATGCACGTTTAAAAAAATTATATAAAAAGTATTCTGCAAGTGAGATTAAGGACATTCAGTTGCTTGAAGAGCTGAGAGATGCGCTGCTTGAGATTACACCAAAAGATTTTATGAGATATCAGAAATTGCTGTATTTATTAAACAGTAAGGAGTATGCATGGAATCCAAAGGACACGGGCGATCGTGTTGTAATTTTCACTGAAAGAATTGAAACTATGAAGTATCTGGCTGAACATCTTAGAGAGGATCTTGGGTTAAAAGCAAACGCCATCCAGGAAATCTCAGGAAGCATGAGTGATGCAGAACAGCAGAGAATTGTTGAAGAATTTGGAAGGACTGAGTCACCAATCCGAGTGCTCGTTGCTTCTGATGTTGCATCTGAAGGCTTGAACTTGCATTACCTTAGTCACAGAATGATTCATTTTGATATTCCTTGGTCGCTGATGGTATTCCAGCAGAGAAATGGTCGTATTGATCGATATGGTCAGAAGAAACGTCCAGACATTAGATACATGCTTATTGAAAGTGATAACAAACGTATCAAGGGAGATATGAGAATTATCGAAATTCTTATTACAAAAGAGGAACAGGCACTGAAAAACATTGGGGATCCGGCTCTTTTGTTAGGTAAATTCTCTATTGAAGATGAAGAATTAATTGTAGCAGATGCAATTGAAAATGGTACAAATGAAAATGATTTTGCGGGAATGCTGGATGCAGGTGAAGATGAATTTGATCCGTTTGAGGCATTGATGGCGGCTGCAGGTGATACGGAAGAGATTGAAGAAGAAGCTAACACAGTTACCGATGATACGCTTTTTTCTGACATTGATTATTTAACGTATGCATTAACGTATTTGAATCAAAAAGAAAGTATGCCGGTCGAAAAACTTAAGACTGTATCTGGTTTAGATATTAAACTCACTGATGATATGAGAAGAAGACTATCTGCCCTTGTTCCAGAAGAAGCATTGCCTGAAGGAGATACACTGCGCTTGTCAGATGATAAGAAGTTCTGTATGGAAATGATGCGGGAAAGTATGCAAAACAATATGGCAGATACAGCATGGCCAAAAGCGCAATATTTATGGCCATTACATCCAATTCTTTCTTGGGTAAATGATAAGGCTGGATTGTTGTATGGACGTGGTGAAGCTCCGATTATGGGACTTCCAGATACATTGAATCAGGACGAATTGATTTTCGTTGTTACGGGAAGTATACCAAATTTAAAATCTACACCACTCGTTGACGAATGGTTTGGGTTACTATACCAAAACGGAAAATACATTAGGACACTTTCCATGAATGAAGTGATTCAGAAGACAAAGATTAGCAATATGTCAATTCCAAATGTGGATTGCATTGGCGAAAAAGAAGTAGTAAATGCAAGCAATCTTCGTGAGGATGCAATCGTACAGGCAAAGAATTACTTGAATGATTGCTACAGAGAGTACGGAGAAAAAATGAATCCGCTGTTAGATAAAGAACTGGATAAATTGGCAGATTTGGAATCAAGGCATAAAGAATATTATCAAAGGACATTATTTGATAAACAGAGAAAATTACAGGAAAAAGAACGAAGTGTAGGAGAACTCTTTGATCAGTTCGCTGATTGGGTTACAGAAACACTCACAATTCAGAACAATCCATATATTCGAATTGTAACCGTTCTTATGGGGGTATCAAGATGAGTATGGATTTAACCGGTATCACCAATAAAAATGAATATTACACAAATCATTATTTTTCCACTGTGTTTGAAGAAAACACGAGTGTTACTATAAGTGGATGGAATGCAGCGGCAAGAGAGTCTGAAGAAATTCGCACCCCGTGGTCTTTGCTTCGTCAGAACGCAAGACAGTATTATACGGCACACGATAAATTTGTGCGTTCTTCTGTCAATTTGCAAGTGCTTGCCAACATTAAGGACTTGGCAGATAGTTATTTGAAATCTTTGGGTTATCCTGAAGCAAAACCTGAAGTGGTCACAGTCGATGATTCTCTGAGTGTTCCCGTCTATTTAGAAATGACCAAGAGTAATGGTGCGCCTTTGCTTTGGGTTCTGCTGTCTGCATCGAAAGAATCCGATGCAGGTATTATGGAGAGCTATACTTTCAACGCTGATGAAGTAGATGATGATGCAACCGGAACGCTATATAAAGGTGTTCTTGGAGAAATGGCAAATGAGGATTTAGTTACTAAGATTCTCTTTGGCTCTGCTGAACCTCCTCGCTTTGTGATGCTGATCGGAATGAATCAGATTGCTCTGATTGACAGAAACAAATGGAATGAGAAGCGTTATCTTCAGTTTGAACTTGAGGAAATTTTCTCTCGACTGGAAAACACAACCTTGCAGGCAATGGCTGTTCTTCTACATAAGGATTCTCTTTGTCCTGATGACGGAAAAGTTCTTCTGGACGAGTTGGATGAACAGAGCCAGAAAAATGCATCTGGTGTTTCTCAGGATTTGAAGTACGCACTTCGTGAGAGTATTGAGCTACTTGGAAACGAAGTGCTTTATGATATGAAGACACGCCTTGGTCGTGACCTTGATGCAGATCCTGTAGATGCAGGACAGCTGACTTTGGAATGCCTGCGCTATATGTATCGTATGCTGTTCGTTCTCTTTATCGAGTCCAGACCTGAACTTGGTTATGCGCCAATCAAAGCTCAAAGCTATTACTCCGGTTATTCTTTGGAAAGCCTGCGTGATATTGCCGATAACAGCCGAGATGATGTTGATGAAGTAGGTAGTGGTTATTATCTGCATGAAACCCTGGCGAAGCTCTATGAGTTGATCTATGCCGGTTATCCGAAGACTGAAGAAGAACTAAAAAAAGCAACAGGTTCCGACAGCCTGCATGATATGTTCCTGATTGCTCCGCTGAAGGCACATATCTTTGATCCTGAATATACGAAGATGATTACTGCCGCAAAACTGCGTAACAACTGTATGCTGCGTATCATTGACCTTATGAGTTTGACAAGAGCTACGGGTAAAAAGAATGGTCGCCGTAGTCGTATTTCCTATGCGAATTTGGGGATCAACCAGATGGGTGCAGTTTATGAAGCCCTGTTGTCTTACCGTGGTTTTATTGCAGAGCAAGACCTATATGAAGTCAAGCGCAAAGGCGACACTTTTAATGAATTGGATGTAGGTTACTTTGTATCTGAAAGTGAGCTGGAGCAGTATGATGAAGATGAACGTGTCCGCTATGAGTCCGGAGAGAAAAAGGGCAAGCTCCGTATGTATGAGAAAGGTACTTTCATCTATCGACTGGCAGGCAGAGAACGGGAAAAATCCGCATCATATTACACACCAGAGGTTCTGACAAAATGCCTAGTGAAATATGCACTGAAGGAATTGCTTGAAGGTAAGACTGCTGATGAAATTCTCGAACTGACCATCTGTGAGCCTGCTATGGGTTCCGCAGCCTTCCTGAATGAGGCCATCAATCAGCTGGCGGAAGCGTATATTTCCCTCAAGGAAAAAGAAACCGGTGAGATCATCAGCTATGAAAAAAGATTTAACGAGTTGCAGAAGGTCAAGATGTTCATTGCCGACCGCAATGTTTATGGCATCGACCTGAATCCCGTCGCAGTTGAACTAGCAGAAGTTTCACTGTGGCTGAATACGATTTATGAGGGCGGATTTGTACCTTGGTTTGGTACTCAGTTGGTAAATGGTAACTCACTGATTGGTGCAAGACATCAGGTGTACCGTATTGAAAACGCACAGGCTACTTCTAAGGGTGTGCGTTGGTATGAGATGGAACCGGAAAGACTTCCGTTTGGAACAGCCAGAGCAGACAAGGGTTACAAGTTCGGTCGCAAGCAAATTTATCACTTCCTGCTTGGCGATCCTGGAATGTGCAGCTATTCCGATAAGGTTATCAAGTCCCTCGAACCTGACAAAATCAAAGAGATGGTGAAATGGAATAAGAAGTTCACAGAGCCTATCACCGATGATGAAGTAATTACCTTGCTGCGTCTCTCGGCGGCGATTGATGAACTGTGGGAAGCACAGATTAAATTGCGTAAAGAGGTCGAAGCTAAGACGCAGGACACACTTTCCATCTTCGGTCATACTGATGATGCAGTGAATTCTCATACAACGATTCGTCAGAAGGACAAGATCTACAGCGAACTCTATAAAAGTGAACACATGAAAAATGCCGGTCCGTATGCCCGTTTGAAGTTTGCAATGGACTACTGGTGTGCGTTGTGGTTCTGGCCTATTGATAAGGCAGACCTGCTTCCTACCAGAAGTGAGTTCCTGTTTGATATGTCTCTGATTCTTGAGGGAACGATGGCATCCGTGAATGTTACTGATTCTGTTAAGGGCGGTCAGCTTTCTCTGTTCCCTACTGAAATGGAGCAGCTGGCATTGGACATCATCAACACTTACGGTACGGATACTATCGTTGATATTCCTCGTCTGCGCCAGGAAAATCCGAGACTGGATCTGGCAGCGAGAATTGCCGAACAGAACAAATTTATGCATTGGGAACTTGAATTTGCTGATTTGTTTGCAGAGCGTGGCGGTTTTGATTTGATTATCGGTAATCCCCCATGGATTAAGATAACTTGGAATGAGCAATCTGTTTTGTCTGACCGTCAGCCTATGTTTGCTGTAAAAAAACTTTCAGCTGCGCAAACAACGAGATACAGAGCCGAAACCTTAGAGTATGCAGATATTCGCCAATTGTATTTTGCTGAATTTGAGGAAATGTCAGGTGAGCAGAACTTCCTCAATGCTGTTCAAAACTATGCAGATTTGAAAGGACAGCAGACAAATCTGTTCAAATGCTTTTTGCCACAGGCTTGGATGTATAACGCTAAATGCGGCGTAAGTGCATTCATTCACCCTGAGGGCGTCTACGACGACCCGAAGGGTGGTGCACTTCGAGAAAAATTGTACTCTCGTCTTCGCAAACATTTTATGTTTGCGAATGAGAGGAAATTGTTTCCCGAAGTGCACCACCATACACAATTTAGTCTAAATGTGTATGGTGGTCCACTGATGGTATCTTTCGATACCATCAGCAATCTCTACGATGCTAAAAGCATCGTAGAGTGTTATGAAGGCGATAGTTCGTTACCAATTCCTGGAATTAAAGATACCAATGGTGAATGGAATACTCAAGGCCATCCTAACCGAGTGGTAAGCGTAACCAAGAAAGAATTATCCATTTTTTCAAATCTATTTGATGGTTCGGATAACTGGAAACAAGCTCGTCTGCCGGCCATATATTCTAAGGATTTAATGGATGTTCTTAAACTGATGGCAAAGCAGGAAGTAACAATGTCACAGTGCGACATTTACTCTTCGCAAATTTGGGACGAAACTAATGCTCAAAAGGATGGTACCATTTGTCGAGATGTTCATTTCCCTGATTCGTTGCAGGATACGATTTATTCTGGTCCTCATATTGGTGTGGCGAATCCGTTATTTAAGGCATCTCGTTCGATATGTGTTTTGAATAGCGACTATGACAATATTGATTTGACGACGGTAGATGAAGGTTACATCCAGAGAATTAACTATTCACCCAATTGTGATATGGGTGAATACTATTCCCGCTTACCTAAAGATTCAAATGGCAATCCAACAACGAATTATTATCGTTTAATAGCACGAAAGATGCTTAATATCACAGGAGAACGTACACTTATATGCGGTATTGTTCCCCCAGGAACAGCGCATACAAACGGACTAATTGGATTTGAATTTGCGGATTTAGATTCAATGATTTGTTCAGCAGGCGCATTTGCCTCCATACCATTTGACTTTTTCATTAAAGTAATGGGAAAAGCAAATCTTTATAGTGATAATGCAGGTAAGCTCCCTATTATTCATACCATATTTGACAACGAAATAGCTGCTCGTTCGCTGCTTTTGAATTGTCTTACTAAAAATTATGGTATTTTATGGAGCAAAGTATTTAAGGATGAATACAGAGAAGTAGCTTGGTCAAAGAAAGATACTCGACTTGATAATTCGCGGTTTGCAAAACTGAATAACGAATGGAATTATGAGTTCCCGTTAAGAACTGACTTTGAACGTCGTCAAGCGTTAATTGAATTGGATGTATTAACCGCAATGTCACTTGGTATGAGCCTAAAACAATTGAAGACGATATATCAGATTCAATTTCCTGTTTTGAAACAGTATGAGAGTGCTACATGGTACGATGCAAATGGACGTATTGTGTTTACAACTAACCGCAGCATGGTCGGCGTTGGTTATGACAGAAAAACATGGGAATATGAACTTAAAGATGCACCAGCAGGTAAAAAGTTCTATCGTACAATTACTGATGACACAATGCCGCGTGGTCCGGTTGAACGCACTATTGAATATGTTGCTCCGTTTGATCGTTGCGACCGTGAAAAAGACTACGAAACTGCGTGGAAGTTTTTTGAGAAGAAATACAAGGAGAAGTAAATATGGATACGAAAGAAATAATTCAAGAAGGCTCTGTGTTTTTGCGTGACTGTTTCCGTGATGCGATGGATCACCATTACGAAAAAGAAATTGCACTTGCTGTGGCACGTCAAAAGGAGGAAGATGTTTGCTGCACGATTGCTGCGTTTCTTGAATTGAAGGTATCCGAAACAGAGATTATGCGTCTGTTGAGCAAGTTCTATGGAGTGGACAGTATCGCAGTGGCTAACGAACTAATAATGACGGTCAAAGCAAACAGTCAAGTTAGTGCCTTGAAAGATTATCTGAATGAACTTGGCATGAGCCGTGTTGAGGTTATAAATTATCTGAAGAAACATCGTGTGAGAGCGCAACTCCTCACAAATTCTAAACTTCAAAACATGGCAATCGACAAGCTAAAGGCTTATTTCGATAAACATTGATGATTTAGGTGTATTAAGGAGGTAAAATACTTGAACTATATAAAATCACTGCACATTGAGGGATTTAAGAAATTTACCTCCTTGGATGTGCAATTCAATGAACACATGAACATTCTCGTTGGCGAGAATGAAGCTGGTAAAAGCACCATTCTGGACGCAATCAAGACGGTGCTGAATCAGCAGTATCGTACTGCCGATAAATCCGTGCTGCGTGATCTGTTCAATATACAGAAGGTAGCTGAATTTGAGTCAAATCCAAGTGTCAAGACTCTACCTCAAATTTTAATCGAGATAGAGCTGACCCTTGATCCTAAAACTAAAAATGCCGATTACTTCTATGGAGAAGTGTACGGTGCGCTGAAGAAACAAGATGAAAAGTTCGGTATCCGCTTCGAGTGCAAGTATGATGAGCAGTTGGGTGCAGGCATGGAGCAGTCCATTCTGGAAGGAAAGATACCTTACGAATATTATGACCTTTCCTGGAAGACGTTTGCAGGCAATCCATACCAAATGATACGTAGACCCCTTCAGTTCCTCGCCATCGACACGACGAGCAGTGCTGTTGCTCCGTCTTTTAATTACTACAACAGAACGCTCTTTACGAGCAAGTATAACGAACAGACCAGAGCAAAAGCGAAGAATGATTTCCGGACAAAGCTGATTGAAGCATTCGCTGCAACGGAACTGCCAGAATTGGGCGATGACAGAAAGTTTGGCATTGACACTAAGAAAGTAGTGTTGGAAACCGTACTTTCTGTTTATGAGGGTGAAATCGCACTCGAAAACCGAGGAAGCGGTATGGAGAGCCTAATTAAAACAGAAATTGCATTGGAAAAGTCAAATGGATTAGATGTGATTCTGATGGAAGAACCGGAAAACCATCTTAGCTTCACAACGCTCCGAAAAATGTTGGAGGGCATTTCTGAGAAGCAGAAAGATTCTCAGATCATCGTTGCGACACATAATAGCATGATTGCAAGTCGTCTGAATCTAAACAACGTCCTTTGGATTACAGAAAGTGGTGTGAAGTCCCTTTCAGAGGTCGATGAAAAGGTTGCTAATTTCTTTGTCAGAGCAGATGACAACGGATTTTTGCAGCTGTTGCTCTCAAAGAAAGTATTCCTTGTAGAAGGTGCTACTGAGTTTTTATTGTTGCCACATTTCTATCAGCAGCTTACGGATAAGACTATTGAAGAAGATGGGATTTCTGTAATCTCCTGTAATGGTATTTCTTACAAGAAGTATCTTGAAATTGCGGAGAAGACAGATAAGAAAATTGCTATCATCACCGACAATGATAAGGATCAAAAAAGAATAGACTTCGCAAAGAAATATAACGAAGAAAATACATTGCAGCATATTTATATGGCTGGATCCACAGATGACTGGACTTGGGAAATCTGTATGTACCATGCCAATCAAGCGGCATTAAATGAAATGATTAAAGTCCAGGCAGGGGCTGAATATAAATACCACGGAGAATCTTATGGTGCAGTACCGGGAAAAATGTTGAATAATAAAGTCGATGTGGCCTACCAAATGTTAACATCCGGGACTGTGTTTGAGATTCCCCAGTATGTAAAGGATGCGATTGAGTGGCTAAGAAAGTGATTCTTGCCGTTGCTGGTGCTGGGAAAACCTATCACATCTGCCATGCGATAGATCCGACAAAGAAAAACCTGATACTGGCATACACGCATGAGAACATCCACAACATACAAAAAGAGCTATGTGATGCACATGGTTGTGTACCAGAATTGACTACAGTGATGACGTTTCACGCATTCGTATATCATCACTTAATTCTCCCTTACGAACCAAGCATCAAAGAGCATTTTGAACTTCCTCGTTTTACAAGTAAAGGCATTTGTATGACAGAACCTCCTCAGCCGAGAATTCCCAATGCTTCGGGACAAATGGTGTACAATCCTAAGTATAGAAAAAAGGAATTGATCACTCACTATGTCACGAAAAGAGGACAATATTATTGTGACAGAATTTCTGAGCTTGCCCTTTATGTAAAGAATGGAAAGGAATCTATCATCAAAAGAGCTTCAAAAAGACTGAATATGTTTTACGATGCAATTCTGATAGATGAATTTCAAGATTTCCGAGAGTATGATTACGAAGTGATTATGGCACTTGCCAAGCATCTAAATGATGTGATATTGGTTGGCGATTATCATCAGCACTCTGTTTCGGCAAGAAACAATACTGGAAAACCATTTAAAAATAAGAGAGGCGAAGTCAGCTATGATGATTTCGTTGCAAGCATTATCAAGGAAGGCTTTACAGTAGATACATCGACTCTTGCAAAATCCCGTCGTTGTTCTAAAGATGTATGTAACTATGTCAGTCAGAAGCTGGGGATTGGGATTACATCAAGCGGAGATCATGAAGGCTCTGTGATATGGGTTGGTGATGCTGCTGCTTCTGTTCTAAATAATAACCAGATTACAAAATTGGTTTTCCGGGAAGCTGCGAATTATTCATTTCAAGCACTTAATTGGTCATATTCCAAAGGAGATACAGTTGATTCGGCATGCGTGATTCTGACTGATGGATTGGATAGTCTTGATAGCGAAAAGTTTAACCCAAAAAAGATAAAGACTTCAACTCTAAATAAATTGTACGTTGCTATGACAAGAAGCTGTGGTGATTTGTATCTTATGAAGGCTTCAACATTCAAATCAATAAAAGATTCTTATACCGTGCGATAGAAATAGGGAATGATGAAAGAATAAAAAAGGAGGAATGCAGTATGTTACCATCCATACTTGCCAGACAATTACAAAAAGGACTAGGGGATTATATTGAAACAACATTCCCGATGACAAACGAGCCATTTAAAGGATCAGTACATAATATGCTTGCAACTAAGGACTCAGTATATCATGAGCCCTATGTTGCAGTTCGCCTTCCTTTCCGTGTTGCAGAAAGTATGCCAACCTGTTTTGAAGCAATACACCCTGCATATCTTCCTTACGTGCATCAGCAAAAGGCCTTTGAACGACTAACTGGAGATGATGGTAGATCCACGTTGGTTGCAACAGGTACGGGCTCTGGTAAAACAGAGTGTTTCCTTTATCCGATTTTGGAATATTGCTATCAGCATAGAGGTGAACGAGGAATTAAAGCTCTGATCATCTATCCGATGAATGCCCTGGCATCCGATCAGGCGAAACGTATTGCAGAACTGATTCACGAAAGCCCAGAACTGCATGGTAATGTAACTGTGGGAATGTACGTAGGTGGTCAGGAGCATACACCAAATCGTATGATGACGGAAAAAGATGTTATTACGGATCATGAAACATTATTAAATAATCCTCCTGATATTTTGATGACCAACTATAAGATGTTGGATTATCTCTTAATTCGTCCGAAGGATGCACTTCTTTGGCAGGATAATGATTCTGAAACACTTAAGTATATAGCAGTCGATGAGTTACATACATTTGATGGTGCTCAAGGTACTGATTTAGCTTGCCTTCTTCGTCGATTAAAAAGACGTTTAGGAATCTATGATGGGTATTTGTGCTGTATTGGTACATCTGCAACCATGGGGTCTGAGGAAAATAATGCGGATATTATAGAATATGCGTCAGAAATCTTTGGAGAGCCTTTTGAGAAAAATGCAATTATAACAGAAGATCGTTTAAGTGCAAAAGAATTTTTTGATGGAATTGATA
>OAUU01000768.1_pt1 | contig 17342 bp, 17 predicted proteins | sample 1501381 | NCBI WGS metagenome assembly OAUU01 (sample SAMEA2580057, study PRJEB22360) | human gut metagenome | reverse complement strand
AGATAGAGGTCTGAAAGTCTCATAAAATCAGGGCTGAAGATTCCGAGAAGTTATATCAATGTGAAGGAGGATTTTATGTTATAGCGCACAGGTGGAAACGCCATTCCCGAACTGCCGGGGACGGCGTTTTCTCATAAAAACTGAATACGGACGGCAGGCACAGGTTGGGGAAACCCTACAAATTATGAAAGTGAGGTACAATGACAGAAAACAACGGCAATATCCTGATCCGGCGCATCGGCAGCACTACCTACAAAGTAAGAGCATTTTTCAAGGAGGATGGTACGGACACCATGGAGGATAAAATTTTACAGATGATCCGGCGTGAAGGGTTGGCATCACCGTCAGAATGTGGTATGATGAATGTGCCACAAATGAACCGTCAGTCTGAAAGGAGCGCGTCATGAGCGCCAGACAGACGGAGAAAATCACAGCTCTATATGAGCGCCTGTCCCGTGACGATGAATCTTTAGGGGACAGTAATTCGATCATCAATCAAAAACGATACCTGGAGGGCTATGCCGCTGACCATGGTTATGGCAACATTGTCCATTACACGGATGACGGATGGTCGGGCGGCAATTTTGATCGTCCTGCATGGAAGCAGCTGATTAGCGACATTGAAGCTGGAAAAGTAGGACATCTTCTGGTGAAGGACCTCAGCCGAGTGGGGAGAGATTATCTCCAGACGGGCTTTTATACAGAGGTCGTTTTCAAACGTTATGGTATCCATTTCGTTGCTATCGGGAACAGCATTGACAGCAATGATCCCAGCTCCGGCGAGTTTGCCCCTTTTGTCAATATCATGTCCGAGTGGTATCTCCGGGATCTGAGCCGGAAGCAGCGCACTGCCATCAGGGTCAAAGGTGAATCCGGCAAGCCGACCACCAATCAGGCTATTTACGGCTATCGGAAAGACCCCAACGATAAGTACCACTGGCTGGTTGACGAGGAAGCGGCAGCAGTTGTGCGGCGCATCTACCAGTTGGCCATTGAGGGACATGGTCTGAGCGATATTGCAAACATTTTGTATCACGATAAGGTAGAGTCCCCTGCGGCTTACCTGGCAAAGCAGGGGCGCGGTCCTTGGAAAAGCAAAGAAAATATTGACCGTCCTTATGCTTGGAGCGACTTCATTGTGGGGCGGATACTGTCTAAACCTGAGTATATGGGGCATACGGTGAACTTCCGTTCTCACAAGGAATCTTATAAGGATAAGCAGCCGATTTATCATGCCCCGGAGGACTGGCTGATTTTTGAGGATACCCATGAGGCTATCGTGGACAAGGGCACCTGGGAACTTGTTCAGAAACTGCGGGGAACCCCGCGCCGTATTGATACGCTGGGCGAGGCGAATCCCTTGACCGGGCTGGTATTCTGTGCAGACTGCGGGGCAAAGATGTATAACCAGCGGACACGGGGCAGTGAAACAAAGCCGTATCCCTCGGACGCCTACGAATGTTCCTCTTATAAACTCGCAGGGCAAAGAAGGACGGCTGTTTGCAGCAATCATCACATCTCCACAAAAGCTCTGCGGACGTTGATTTTAGAAACCATCAAGGTCACCAGCGCCTACGCCATCTCCAATGAGGCTGAGTTCATTCAAAAGGTCCGGGCAGCGTCTGAGGTTCGGCAAGCGCAGGCGGCAAAGGACTTGAAGCGTAAGCTGAGCAAGGATAAGCGGCGCTTTGACGAGCTGGACACCATCATCAAAAAGCTGTATGAATCCTATGCGGTGGGCCGCATTGGGGAGGAACGCTTTGACACCCTTCTTGCCGGGTATGAGCAGGAGCAGACGGCGCTCCGGCAGTCCATCACGGAGGCCGAATCGGCGTTGGTCAACTTCGAGCAGGACACCGCCAATGTGGAGCATTTTCTCGACCTTGCGAGGAAGTACACAAATTTTTCAGAGTTGACCACGCCGATGATCAACGAGTTCGTTGATAAGATCGTTGTCCACGCCCCGGACAAGTCCACAGGTGACCGAGTGCAGGAGGTGGACATTTATCTGAAGTTTATCGGCAAGTTTGATGCCCCCATGCCGGAGCCTACCCCGGAGGAGATCGCGGAACAGGAACGATTGCAAAAGGAGCGCATCCGCAGCCGGGAGCGGTATCGCAGGCTGAAAGCGGGTGAGAATCTGAGTCCGCCGTTTGAGAGAATCTGTGAGCAGTGTGGGAAAACCTTCATGGCGGGCATTCCGAACGCCAAATTCTGTCATCCTAACTGTCGGGCTAAATTTTACTGCCGCCAAGCGGCGGAACGCAGACGGCGTGATTGCACCTGTGCGAATTGCGGAAAGGTATTCTCGACCACGAGAACGGATGTCAAATACTGCTCTGACACTTGCAGGACAGAAGCCAATCGCATCATGCAAAAACAGCGGAACGCAAAGAAACGTGATATATCGAAGGAGAAAACAGCATAATGCAGCCATCACAGGCTTGGAAATCGTTAAGGTTTCTAAGCCTGCTTTTTGTTCCCCAAAAATCAAGACACCATACTACAACTGGAGGTATCAAACCAATGCTTATCAATATCAACGATATTAAAATCAACCCCGGCCGCCGGGAGGCTACGCTGGCGGATGTGCAAAGACTTTCGGAGAGCATCGCGGAGGTCGGCATGATGAATCCAATCACCGTCACTGCTGATTATACTCTGATTGCTGGGCTGCACCGTCTGGAGGCGGCAAAGCGACTGGGTTGGACAGAGATTGAGTGCAGCGTCAGTGACATGGACGCGCTTCATACGGAGTTGGCAGAAATCGACGAGAACGTGATCCGCACCGGCCTCTCCGATTTGGAACTGAGCGAGCTGCTGGCGCGCCGGAAGAAAATTTACGAAACGTTGCATCCTGCCACGATTGCGCGTAACCTGCCGGGTCACGCCAGCAACTATGAATCTTCGAGCGACAAATTGACGGGCGAAGAAAAACCGTTCTCTCAGGACACCGCCGAGAAGATGGGCGTCTCTCCGCGTACAGTAGAGCGCCACGTTCAGGTCGGGGAAAATCTGACGTCGGAGGCAAAGGAAATCCTGCGCAGCACGGATAGGAAAATCACAAAGCAAAATTTGACGAAACTCTCCCGCCTGGAGCCGAAGCAGCAGATGGAGGCCGCGAAACAGTTGACAGAGGGTACGATCAAGTCCGTTGATGAATATGCGACAGAGGGAGTATCCACAAAGTACGGGGATAATTATTACCGCACTGGTGCATTCATCGTGGATGCTTTTTCAGAGCAAAATAGCGCACTGAGCCGTGTCCCGGAAGCCTACAAATTACGTTTGGAGCACTATCGGGAAATCCTGTCGTCTGAACAGATCAAGGCTATGATCGGCATTGCCAAAGGCTCAATCAAAATGTTGCAGGACTACATCAATTTTCTGAATAACGAATTGGAGGTATCTGAATGAACATCATCAATAATCGCCCCGCCATCATCGGCATTGACCACGGCTATGGCAACATCAAGACCGCCAACTGCTGTTTCAAAACTGGCGTGGCCTCCTTTGACAAGGAGCCGACTTTTAAGAGCAATCTGCTGGTTTTTGAGGAACGCTACTATTTGATCGGTGAGGAACACAAGGAGTTCACCGCCGACAAGATGGCGGACAGCGACTACTACATCCTGACCCTCGCCGCTATCGGGCGGGAGTTGAACATCCGTAAACAGACCTCGGCACGTGTCCACTTGGCGGCGGGTTTACCTCTTACTTGGGTCAGCGAACAGAAGGACGCTTTCAAGCGGTATCTGCTGCAAAGGGACAGCGTGGATTTTACCTTTCGAGGCATGAACTACCACGTTGACTTTGTTGGGGCAGACATTTTCCCCCAGGGGTTTGCCGCCGTTGCTGACCATCTGCGCGACTTCCGTGGAGTAAATATGCTGGCCGACATCGGCAATGGCACGATGAACGTCATGTATATCAATGACCGCCGTCCCCAGGAGAAAAAGTGTTTCACCGAGAAATACGGAACCCATCAATGTATGCTGGCAGTTCGAGAAAATCTGCTGAAGCTCTACGGCTCTGCCGCTGACGAGACGGTGATTGACCGCGTGCTGCGCTATGGGACTGCGGAGATCAGCACGCGGTATCTGACCGCTATCCAGGCTACTGCCAGGGAGTATGTGTCCGGTATCTTCCGCCGTCTGCGAGAGCATGAGTATGACCCGGAGTTGATGAAGCTGTATATCGTGGGCGGCGGTGGCTGTCTGATTAAAAACTTTGGAGAGTTTGACGTTGGCCGGGTAGTTGTCAATGAGGATGTCTGCGCTACTGCCAAGGGATATGAGTATCTGGCTTGCCTTCGTGCCAGAAAGGGCGGCGCGGTATGAGTAAGCGGATCGTCAGTACCAACATCCGCTTCAATCTGGAAAAAGAGGCGGACCAATCGGCTTGGAAATACCTTCAGCAGCGCGACAAACAGTAGCATCGTTCTTAGAACCTGTTTAGTATCTATTTAAGAGCAGACGAATAAAGGCAAGAGAAAACATTTGAAAAGAGTTCTGTAATTTGCGTTCGCAGTTTTTCCAAAGTCTCCGACATTTGTCGAGCCAGGCAAAAGAGCGCTCCACAATCCAGCGCTTTGGGAGGACAGCAAACGTGTGGAGTTCGTTGCGCTTGACGACCTCAACCTCCGCACCAGAAAGAGCCTTGATTGTGTTTGCAAACGTTTCTCCGGTGTAGCCTCCATCTGCCATAATCTTTTTGAGCGCAGACAGATGATCAGTTACATCACAATAATAATCAACCATATCAATCGCGCCGGCTCGATCTGTTACATTGGCAGTCGTCACCATAATTGCGTGGGGCAGCCCCAAAATGTCCACGCCAATATGTAGTTTTATCCCAGATACTTTTTCCCCGCATCATAGCCCTTTTCTTCAGCGGTATCAGCATTTTGAATGCTTTTGGAATCGACAATTAGCATCGTTGTCTGCGCCTTGCGCCCGTTTTTCTCCCGCTCTGCTTCCACCAGCTTGCGTAAAACTCTATCAAGAACGCTGACTCCATTTTCGTCCGGATTTGACCATATATCATAATGGTAGCGCACATTTTGCCATTTGGGGAAATCATGCGGGATGGCCCGCCATGTGCATCCTTCTTTCAGCAGGTACAAAATTGCACAAAATATGTCATACAGGTCGTAGCTTCTGGGATGTGTTATCTTTTTGACTTTGGACAATTCCTCACGTATTTCTTCAAATTGTTTCCGGCTGATGTCGCTTGGATAGCTTTTCCTCATCTGTCTCCGCCCCCTTATCCCCTCTATTCTATCACTGGGCGGGATGGTTGGATAGATACTAAACAGGTTCTTACAGTAAGGCGGTGATTGCCGCTGTCAATGACTATTTTGAGCGCCGGGGGCGGTTAGATGCCGACCCATATCTGGAAACCCGTGAGAAGGAGGACGCATTCCTTCTGCGGGTACTGGAAACAATCCGGGCCGGGTTGAGCCAGAGCACTCCCGTCAATACAACAGATACGCTGCTCCGACTGTTGCAAGGTACTCAGCCTCAGCCCATCCAGGTCGAAGAAGTGCCGCAGGAAGATCAGCAGGAGGCGGATGAAGCGGCACTGGATTTTGTGGACAGCTTTTGATACCAAAAGCGGCGATTTCCACACCAGAAAAATTTGAATTAGCACCAAAATGTACGGCATCAGATACCGACTTTCCCGCGTTGGTGCGGAGTGTTGGTATTTGGCGCTATTTTTTATGGCTTTGATACCAAAGCACCAAAAACGGTATTGAAATAGGAGTTTTCAGCACCAGTAGGCCAAGTATGGCCGGAAAGGAATAAATATGACGGACACAGAAAAGAAGCTGATCCAGGCGCGGCACCGCTTGGAAGAAGCCCAGGCCCGTGACCGAGTAAAGCAGCGGAAGGCCCGGACGAGAAGGCTCATTCAAGAGGGCGCGATTCTGGAAAAGGCGCTGCCGCAGACGGTGAGCATGGACCTAAACGAGTTAGAAACGTATCTTCATGGCTTTACAAATTGAGTACGCAAAGCAGGAGCGTCCCGGTTCGCCGGGGCGCTCCGCTTTTCCGGCCCGAAGGGCGCACTTACTCACCACCCGCAAGCGGGTGGTGGTACTGCCTTCGGCAGTCGTGCGCTCTCCGAGGGGGATGCGGCCCCTGCGGGGGCCTGCCGGGAATGACTGCGGTCATTCCCGGTGCGTATGGAACAGGCCGGTGCACCGCCCTGTTCCATACGCCAGCGAAAACCTGCCACCGGCAGCTTTTCACTGTTACGGGGGACGCAGGACGATGGACGGGAGACGAAGGACGGAGGTAATAAAAACTGGCAATTTATCATTTGGAGGCAAAGGTTATCAGCCGGGGGATGGGCCGTTCTGCTGTTGCGGCAGCGGCCTATATGAGCTGTTCCCGAATTTACAATGACTATGATGGGATACAGCATGACTACACCCGGAAGCAGGGCCTTGTCTGGCAACAAGTTTTTCTGCCAGATATGGCACCGGTAGAGTGGGCAGATCGGGAAATCCTCTGGAACGCCGTGGAGGAAGCGGAGAAAACGAAGGATAGTCGCCTTGCCCGCGAGTTCGTGGTGGCCTTGCCTGTCGAACTAGACAGGGATGAGTGGATTGCTTTGCTGACTGATTTCATCAGAGTCAATTTTGTGACAGAGGGGATGTGCGCCGATGTGTGCATCCATGATACCGATGGTCACAATCCACACGCTCATATCATGCTGACCGTGCGACCTCTGACCAAAGATGGCAAATGGCAACATAAGACCGAAAAAGAATATTTGTGTATTCGGGATGGTGAGGAACGTGGATTCACTGCGACAGAGTTTAAGTCGGAGAAATCCCAGGGTTGGGAGAAGCAGTATCAATATAAAGTCGGCAAAAAGAGAGTGTATATGCCGCCCTCTCAGGCCGAGGCGCAAGGCTATGAGCGCATTTCCAAGTATCCCAAGAGCACAAAATACGGCAGGCAAAATCCTATCTCCGCACGTTGGAACAGCGAGGATCAGCTTGTCCTTTGGCGGGCGGCATGGGCTGATGTGACTAATCGATTCCTTGAACGGTCCGGTAGCCAGGAGCGTATTGATCACCGCAGCCATGCGGAGCGTGGGTTGGATGAACAGCCTACCATTCATGAGGGAGTAGTTGCCCGTGCGTTGGAGCAGAAGGGTATCATTTCTGACCGCCGTGAACTGAACCGACAGATCAAAGCAGACAATACCCTGTTGCGGGAGTTGAAATCATTGGTTAAGAAGCTGATGGATGCGGTAAAGAATACTGTTCCGGCGATTGCGGAGGCGATGGAAACCGTTCGGCAAAAGATGATTGTTTTCCGGTATCATCTTTTGCATATTGGGGCCTGGAAGGAAAAACTTTCCGACACCCTGCAAATTGTTAAGCCTGATCTCAAAAAATATGAGAATATCGTTAAACAGCTCAAAAGTAAAATTCGGGAACGCCGAGCGTTGCTGGATGAGAAGAAAACTACCCTGGTGATCCAAGTATTCTGTCATCAGGAATTGACACAGAAAATTGCCGGTCTGACAGAAGAGATTGAGGAATTGAAAAGCGAGAAGGCCTTGCTACTCAATCAGCTTAATTGTGCAGACAATCATGGTATAGCGGAGGTTAAGCAACGCATTACATCCATGGAGAAATCTTTGAACAAGCTGGATCAGCAGGAAACAAAGTATACCAGTGAACTGGAAACGGCACTGGCACAATATACCGAGTTGCAGCAGGAGACGGTAGCTATGGACTCCACAGACCTTGATACGGCGCGTCAGGCCATCCGAGCTGCTAAAGAGTGCGAAACGATCCAGCGACTACATATCACCTATGAAAAGAAATTTGATTTCAGAACGCTGGCGCAGAGCCAAATAGATGTTGCCGAAATGTTGGATGAAACAGCGGAGTCAGTATCTATACGCCAGGAACTCCACCAGTTGCAGGGACAGCAGAATAGGCAAAGCCATGTGAAAGAACACAGCCGGGAGCAGTGGGGTTTATGAGCTATATTGATTGCTATAGCTACAGCATCTAATATCACTTACATCGCTCAGTCATAATGGACAATATTGTCTGACCTGTCTGACGCATCCCCTGCTGTGCCAAGATACCAATATTAGCGATGGTATTGTCAACACCCTTTGTGACAATGCCGTCTCCACTCTTGAACTCCTGATGATTTTTATACATGGAATAGCCAAGGATCCCCGCATCTACGCTGGCAGCGATCTTAGCGGCACAGGAGGGCTTTGCACCGTCGCAGATGGTGCCGCTGATGATCGCCACGGCGTTCACAATGGTATGGGCTATCGCCTCGTAGCTCCCGTCCAACAGATAGGCGATCCCGGCTCCTGCCCCCACGCCCGCGCTGACCGCGCCGCAGTAGGCCGAGAGACGGCCTATACCGCTTTTCTGGTGGATCGTCACCAGGTCGCTGACCAGCAGCGCCCGGCACAGCTTCTCCTGACTTACCCCCAGATACCTGGCGTACCGCACCACTGGCACGGAAGCGGTGATCCCCTGGTTGCCGGAGCCGGAGAGGATCACCACCGGCAGCTCGCATCCGCTCATCCGGGCATCGCTCCCGGCGGCGGCCCATGCTTTCGCCTCGGTCTTGATGTCCCCGGGGTACTCCGCCAGCAGCACAGAGCCGATATTGGCGCCCCAGTCATTTTGCAGGCCCTCCTCCGCGATGGCCGTGTTGCAGTCGATCTGCCGGCGCAGCAGCGGTATAGCATCCTCCAGATCCACTGTATCCGCAAATTTCAGAATATCCGCCACATTCAGCACGCTTTTATCCGTCAGATTGTCCTCGGCGGAATCTGTGACAGGCTTTTCCAGCAGGACCTCGCCGTCCCGTTCCTCCCGGACAATATTGCTGTGGCTGTTGGCGATATGTATGGAAGCGGAATGCTCTCCGGCCCAGCCGGTCAGCCGGATGTCCAGCATCCGGGTGGTATCGGCGCAGACGATTTCAATAGGCGTATCCTGAGAATAGGCCGCGATGGCTCCATGCCGCTCGACCGGGACATCGGAAATGACTTGCAGGACCTTCCCCGCGTCACCGGCCGCAACGCCCGCCGCGATGGCCGCACGGATGCCCTTCAGCCCTCCAGAGTTGGGGACGACAACGCTTTTCACGTTTTTAATGATATTGCCGGAAACCTCCGCCCGTATCCTTTCCGGCCAGACGCCCAGGATGTCCCGGAGCCGGGCGGCGGCATAGGCCAGGGCAATCGGCTCCGTGCAGCCCGTTGCGGGAACCAGTTCCTCTCTTAAAATGGAGAGATACGCTTTCTCCTTTTCAGCTGTCAGCATAATTTTTCCTCTTTTCTTCCTGTTATGTTTGATTGTGCCGGTCAGGGGATTCTACATAAATCCGCTCTCTGGAAAAGCCCTGTCCCCGGACCTCCTTGATCTGCGTGATAGTCAGAAATGCATTGGAATCAATAGCTTGGATCAGCGACTGCGCGGCATACAGCTTCCGGGGCGGGATCACACACAGTACGCCGCGCTGGGGCGTCCTGGTCCGGCCTGTCTCAATCTGGACCATGGTAATTCCCGCTTGCAGTTCCGTCAGGCATTTCTGGCGGATTTCCTCGTATTTGCCGGAAACCACAAAAATCTGTATCTGGGACTGCCCCAGGAGCATCACCCGGTCCAGCGCAATCGTTTCCACTACCAGCAGGACAATGCCATATAAAATCTGCTCCGGATCGGAAAACAGCGCCTGCGCACCCATGATGACGATATCCGTCAGATAGACCGCCACAGAGACCGGGATATGGATCCATTTGTGCAGCACGAGATTGACCACGTCCGTTCCGCCGGTGGAGGACCCTACCCGCATAACCAGCCCTACGGCGATCCCTACCAGCCCGCCGCCCAGCAGGGCCGCCAGCAGTGGGTCGGTTGTCAGCTGATCAATGCCCGGTATCCGCTGCGCCGCGCCCAGGAAAAAGGGGTAAAGCAGCGAGCTGGCAATGGTGGCCAGCACGAACCGCCACCCCAGCACCGCCCATCCCAACGCTAACGCCATCAGGTTCACACCCAAAACGATTGCCGCCGTGTCCAGCGGAATCACCTTGCCAAGGACGATCCCAACGCCGGTAGCGCCGCCCATAATCGCGCCGCTGGGCAGGATGAACGCCGCCACAGCGAATCCCAGCAGCATGTTCCCGACTAAAATCGCGGAACCAACTTCCGCCGCTTTTTTGAAGCGTTTGGCTGAATGAACTGTCTTTCCCATGTCAAAGCACCATGATTTTGTCCAGCCATCCGGCACAGGCATCCACCTGCTGTCGGGAGCCAAGGATGCAGACGCTCCCACGCGACGCCAGCTCCTCCACAGGGCCCGCCAGGGCCGCCAGATCTCCCGGGGCGGCGGAGAGCATCTCCCAGCGGACGCGGCACCGGTCCTCATGGCTGATTTGCCGCCAATAGAGGACGTCGGAAATTTTGCCTTTCATGCGGGGCGTCAGAAGCGGGTCGGATTCTGCCACCGTGCCGGTAATCATGCCGGTCAGGTCCATATCCGCAATGCCCCGCAGGAAGTCAGCGGAGGCCCGGTAGCAGTCCAGGGTCCGGGCGGCGCTGGGGTCGCGGTAGGAGTAAAATCCCGCGAAGCCGGTGTCCCGCAGAACCATTCCCGTGCCGTAGGCCCCGCCCTGAACCCGCACCGTGTTCCACAGGTGGGCCAGGGAGACGGTACGGCCCATGACCTTCGCCGTGCCCCGCCCGGCTTCCGGGAAAACGCCGCCCAGCACCGCGTAGGATACACCGGAGGGAATCACAATCCCTTCCCGCCGGGATTTCCAGGGCGGGATGGACGCCGTGCGGGGCAGGAGGAAGTTCCCTTCCGGCAGGCGATCCGACATCATTTGGGCGGTGGCTCCGGCGGAGGATTCGTTCCCAGCGGTGACGCTGATTGTCACGCGGGCGCGGCAGAAAACGCGCCGGGACAGGGCTTTCAGGTCCTCCGCCAGGGCGGGGAAGCGGGCGGGGAAGTCCTGCTCCAACTCCGCCAGCCACCGCAGGAAGGTGATGCCAGATGCCTGCTCCTGCACGGCTCCCTCGGCGGTGGAACAGGCCAGGACCCTCGACATGGCGGCGCTGTGCCCCGCCATGACCATCTGTTCCGCCATCGCCGCTCGCTGCTGGCGCAGGAATGCCAGCACCTGATCCGAATTTTCCCAGCGCTGCCCCGTCAGAAGCTCTGTCAGGAAGGACAGGGCTTTTTCCAGCTTCGCGTCCAGAACGCTGCATGAAACACACAGGAATGTCCGGCAGCGGGCGGGGGCATTCTGCTGGCCGTATGCTTCGATTGTGAACCGGATGTTCCCGAACAGGGAGCGTATTTCCCGGCTGAGGTCCGCCAGGGCGTGCTTCTCCGTGTCCAGACTGCCGAATAATTGGGCCATAAAGGACACTTTAGACAGTTCGTCCGGCGTCAGATCGTCCAGGGCAAAATAGAGATTGCAGTAGGTGATCCCGCTGGTGGGCAGATCGTGGCGCAGGAGCGTTATATGGGAGGAGACTTCCTCCGCCAGGGGCAGCTTTTCCGGTTCCGCCGGAACCTGGTCAAGGCGCAGCCTGGGAATTGTTTCCAGCTGCTCCGGTGTGTCTGGCGCATTCTGCCAGGCGGCTATGGACTCCTGGCAGCGGCGGACGGCGGCGGTCTCTTCTGCGCTCCAGCCGGATTGGATGGCACTGAGACGGGCTGCTTCCTGGGCCTGGCGCTCCTGCCCGATGGTGTGGGAGGGCAGCATCAGGACCCGGCAATGATGGGGGTTCTCTAAAATAAGCCGCTTCAGCAGCTCCTCAAAATAGCCCGCTTCGCATTTTTCCCGCAGTCCATCAAAAAGCGTCCCGACGCTGAGATTTGCCGCCGGGCTGCCACCGTAGAGCCAGCTCTCCAATACCTGGGAGTAAAGCATGATCCCTTGGGGCGTCTGGCCGTAGTCCCGCTGCCGGGCCTCAAACTCCAGGTTGTCCAGCACGGCGAGAATCCTCCGGTGATCCAGGCTCTCCCGGGACAGCCGCTCCAGCTCCTCCCGGAGGGCGGCGGACACCTCGTCCGCCTTGTTGTCGGCAATGTCCCGGGCTTCCAGCGTGAACCACGGCTGCTGGACGCCGCCACAAATCTCCAAGTGGACATCCCGGGCAAGGCCGCTCTCCAGAAGGCGCCGCTTCAGCGGGGCCTGGTTGTCCCCGCAGAGGACGTCCGATAATGCTTGCAGAGCCGTCAGCGTTTCCCGATCCCGGAAGGTACAGGCAACGTACCCGTCCGCCAGCCGGGCGCGGCCCTCCGGGGATTCCTGGGGGGACAGCTCGTAGGAAACGGTGGTCATGCCCGCTTCAATGGGCTTTTGCAGCGGAATTGCTTCCGGCGCGGGACGGCGGTCGTAGACGGAGAGATATTCTTCGTCCAGGATCGAGAGGACTTGCGCGATGTCTACGCTGCCGTCCAAGAATATGTAGGCATTGGACGGGTGGTAGAGACGGCTGTGGGCGGCGGCAAAGGACTCATAGGTCAGCTCCGGAATGTGCTCCGGGTCGCCGCCGGCAACAAAACGGCAGCAGGTGTCCGGGAACAGAAGCCGGGTTACTTCCCGCTCCAGAAGAGTGTCCGGGGAGGAAAAAGCTCCCTTCATCTCGTTGAATACCACGCCCTTGATGGAAAGCGCGTTGTTTTCGTCCAACTCGTAGTGCCAGCCCTCCTGGCCGAAAATCTCCGGCTTGGAATGGAGCAGCGGATGCAGCACCGCGTCCATGTAGACCCGCAGGAGATTGATAAAATCCTGGCTGTTCCGGCTGGATACCGGATAGATGGTCTTGTCCGGGAAGGTCATGGCGTTGAGGAAAGTGTTCAGGGAGCTTTTCATCAATTCCACAAACGGTTCCTTTACCGGATAGCGCTCCGAACCGCACAGGACGGAATGCTCCAGAATATGGAATACACCCGTGTTGTCCCAGGGCTGGGTCTGGAAAGCAATGCCAAAGGTCTTGTTCTCCTCCGCCCGGTCCAGCCAGACCAGTCTGGCTCCGGATTTCCGGTGCTCCATCTGCCAGAGGTCCGCTTCCAGTTCGTCGATGCGCTGCCGGTTGAGGACAATAAAATCTGAAAGGATACTGTTCTTTTCCATAATGGCCTCCTCATAGTGAAAGCTTCCTTTTTCTGCTTGGGTGTTACCATTATAAATGTTTTTTCAGCCGCCGCAAGGCGGCTGGTTCATTCTGTCCATTTCTCCGACAATTCTGTCTCATTCGCTAAAGTTCCGTCCCTTTCATGCCGGTTCCGGCAAAAGGACAGAGCATCCGCATCAGTACAGAATGAACCGTTTCCGGGGCGGAATAAACAAACGGTATTGATTTTCCCGGAAAAAATGATATGGTTGCATTCAGAAAAATTCTGGGAGAGGTGCATCACATGTACGATCTGCTTATTATCGGCAGCGGACCTGCCGGTATTTCCGCCGCGCTGAGCGCAAAGGCTCGGGACCTGGATTTCCTCTGGTTCGGTTCCAGGGTGTTAAGCCCTAAGATTACGAAAGCTGAGCGCGTCATGAATTATCCGGGGCTTCCGGCAGTCACCGGGCCGGAAATGCGCGATGTCTTCCTGCGTCAGATCGACGGGCTGGGTATCGAAATCCGGGAGGAACGGGTCAATTCGATTTATGACATGAGCGGCTATTATACCGCCGTAGTCAACGACAAGATGTACGACGGCAGAACCGTCATCCTTGCCGCCGGCGTGTCCAACAGCCGGGAAATTCCTGGCGAGAGCCGCCTGCTGGGAAAGGGCGTCAGCTATTGCGCTACCTGCGACGGGGAACTGTACAGGGGCAAGCGGATCGCCGTGGTCTGCACGGACCCCAGTTTGGAGGAGGAGATCGAGTTTCTGGCGGACCTGGCCGCAGAGGTATTTCTCTGCACCAGCTATAAGGACTGCGGCATCCATCGGGACAATGTGCTGCATGTTGTGGGCTATCCTGCTGAAATTTTGGGAGAGGACCGGGTTTCCGGACTCATCTGCGGCGGGGAGACGGTGGCGGCGGATGGGATTTTCTGCCTGCGCTCCTGCGTGGCTCCGGCGGCGCTGCTGCCGGGACTGAAGGCGGAGAATGGGCATATCCAGGTGGACCGGCAGCAGCGGACCAATCTGCCGGGATGCTTCGCCGCCGGGGACTGCACGGGACGGCCCTATCAGTACGCGAAAGCGGTGGGCGAGGGCAATGCGGCCCTGCACAGCGCGGTGGAATATTTGAAAAAACTGGAGGTGCAGCAATGAAATCAAGAGTGCTGCGGGCGAAGGATTACCGGGAGGTGGATGTGAAGCCCCTGCTGAAGCCCTTCGCGCCGGATGAAGCGGCGCTGGAAGCGGAGCTGCGGCGGCTGACCAATCCGTATATCCGCTGGGAGGACGGTACAACGGTTTCCCCCGGGGACCAGGTGGTGTGCCGCCTGGCGTCGGACTGCCCCAGGTTCCAGAGGGAGAAGGTTCGGTTCGTGGCTGGGAGCGGCATGTTCCACAAGGAGCTGGAGGATATGTCCACCGGCATGGAGGTGGGCGAAACCAGGGAGACCGTTCTGCCGGAGGGCAAAGTCTCCCTTACGCTGACGGGCGTGATGAACCGCGTGGTGCCGGAAGCCAGCGATGAAATGGTGGAGAAGCTGGGGTTGGAGGGCGTGCATACTGTGGCGGCGTACCGGGCGTACCTGCTGGAACAGCAGAAAGAGGCCGCGTTCCAGGAGGATTCCTACGATGCGCTGAACCACCTGATGCGGGAGGTCATCAGCGGCTCGGAATTTGTCCTGGACCGGGAAGACTGGGAGGAACCCATCAACCGGGAACTGGATCGCTGCCGGACGCTGTGCCGCCAGGAGGGCATGGTTCTGGAGGAGATGACCCCGGAGCAGTTTAACGGGCGCATCCCGGTAAAAAGCTACCATGAGCTGGTTGCCATGCTGCAATACGAGGGCTGGGACAAGCTCTGCCGCTATCTGCTGGGCTGTTTGTACGCCGGAAGCGACGGCTTCCGAACAGGGGAAGCGGAGTATGGGAAATTTATCGCGGACTATGTCAGGTCCTGGCACGTCTCCGAGGAGAACGCCCGGGAAGCCAACCCCTATGACAGCTTTCTCTTCAACGAGTACGCCGGACACGCCTATACGGTGCTGAAAGAATACATCAGAAAATTTTATTAAGGGAGGAACCCATCATGGCGATTCAAAACGCAGACAAGAACAATTTCAAAGAACTGATTGGAGAAGATTTCGTGATTGCCGATTTCTACGGCACCACCTGCGTCCCCTGCAAACTGTTCTCCAAGATCCTGGAGGATATCGAGGCGGAGATACCCTTCCTGAACATCGTCAAGCTCAATACCACCGAGAATCCGGAGATTGCGGAGGAGTACGGCATTACCGCCGTCCCCACCATCCACTTCTATAAGGATGGCAAGCTAGTGGACAGCCATGTGGGTGTCATGCAGCCTCAGGCAGTGAAGGATGTGATTGCCCAGTACATGTATGCGTAATGCGGACAGATTAAGCCGCCTTTCGGACAGAATCGACACGCACCCTTTTCTGATCGTGCCGGATATGCTATGATACACCCACTAACAAAAGGGAGGACTTATTCCATGAAATGCGCTGCAAAACGTACCTTCTGCGCCCTGCTGTCGTTGGTTCTTGTGTGCGGTCTTGCCGCCTGCGGCGGCGCAAAGGCCGTTGACCCCAAGACCTGTACATACGACGAGATGGTGGACTACCTCACCGCCAAGGGCTATATCCCCAAGGACGCAACTCCCGTGGACATGCTCACCACCGAGGGCTACCTCACGGACAATACCGGCGGGGAGATCCCCTTCGCCCCCTTCGCCGACAAGGCCCAGGATTATGACGGGCTGTGGCTGATGTGGTGGGACGCTGCCGCCCCCTCCGAAGCGTATACCAACTGCTTCCAGAACCTTGCCATGAACGGCGGCACGGTCGTCTATATGGGCGGTGCTGCCGTCTTGGAGACCGCTGCCCATAATGGCAGCTTCGCCATCGCCTTTGGGGATGGGTACGCCCAGAAGGATGCCGTTATGGCTGATTTCCAGGGGCTTTCCGGGAAATAAGGACATATGGACGCCCCTACCCTATCCAATACTGGATAGGGCGGGGGCGTTTCTCTGAAAAGTACATACGAGGAAGGAGAAATCAATGGAAACCAACGCAATTTTCCGAAAAAATTACGGCAGCTTCCGCCGCTTCTTCTCCATGCTGGGCAAGGCGGATTTGCCCTATCTGTGGATCATCGGCTATCTGGCGGCCAGCGCTATCATTGCCAACATGGGCGTCAGCACCACCGAGTACAGCGCCGCCCTCTTCGCCGGGAACGTGGGGCTGACAGCGGTGGTACTGCCTTACCTGTTCTATCAGATCCTCTCTCTGGTCCTGAACTCCGTTTCCGGCCTCATCAATAACCTATGCGAGGCCCGTATGGACCGGAACCTGCGGCGGATGGTCTGGCGCAAGACAGTGAGCCTGCCCCTGCGGTTCTATGAAAACAATAACCCCAAGGAACTGCTCAGCCGCATCACCACCGACATTTCCAGCATCAGCAGCCTGGTCATGAAGGTGTTCCTCCCCATCTTCACCACCGCGTATGCCAGCTTCGTCATTCTTCGGAAGGTCTCCAGCTATGACGGGGCTTTGATGTGGTCCCTGGTGGCGGCACTGCCGGTGAACATCCTCATCAGCTTTATCCTGGGCCGCCTGCAATTCGGCGTGCAGGACCTCATCAACCGCCGCAACGCCGAGCTGACCGCCTCCGTGGCGGAGCGGACCAACAACCTGATGCTCATCAAGTCCATGGGCACCGAGGCGAAGGAATCCGGCGCCGGGGAAGAGCGGATGAAGGCCAGCTACCGCGCCGCCGGGATGAACATCTGGATCACCGGTCTAGCCGTGCCCATCCAGGCCATTGCCGGGGTGCTGCAAACCATCGTCATTATCCTAGTGGGCCGGGGCTACTACGCCTCCGGCGCGCTGAGCCTGACGGAGTGGATTGCCTATTACGGCTTCGCCGTCCAGCTCACCAGCATCCTCAGCGGCTACTGCGGCTACTGGACCTCCTTCAAGCGCGCCCAGGGCGCGGTGGATCGGGTGAGCCAGATTATGGCCGAGTCCTCCGAGGACTTGGGGACGGGAGATACCATGGATTCTCCTGCCGGAGGGATCCATTTTGAAAAGGTAGAGTTCTCCTTCGGGAGCAAGCCGCTGTTCCAGGGCCTGGACTTGGATATTCCCGCCGGGCGGATCACTGCCGTTGTCGGACCCTCCGGGT
>OAUU01000758.1_pt1 | contig 17692 bp, 20 predicted proteins | sample 1501381 | NCBI WGS metagenome assembly OAUU01 (sample SAMEA2580057, study PRJEB22360) | human gut metagenome | reverse complement strand
ATTCCACGATTTAAATTTTCATCATCTTCAACCACGAGTATACCTGGCATAGCATATGCACCTCTCTTTATTAACTATTCATCTTAAAATGCTTCAATGCCTCCACAATTGCGCTCTCTTTATCTTCTGGACACTGTGGCTGCCTGCTATCTTCATTTTTAGGTAAATTAGGACTTGGAACAAGTTCCAAGTCTGTCGCGGCAGTCGTCGAATTGTCCTGCAAGCAGTCCATTCTCCTCGTTGCAACGCACAAATTCTTTCCAACCTCAATTGCGCATTTTCTCTTTACCTGTGAGATATACAGATTGGAAACCTTCATGCCGGCATTATGTTCCGCCACATACTTCTTTATCTCATCATATGTTGCCTTAGTCTCTGCAGATGTTATATCCACATCATCAAGTTCAATCGTGACATTAATGTAATCATCCGGCTTTTGTTTCAGTTGGGACAAAAGAACGACCGTCTCCACATGGCTTGATATGACAGCAAGTACGTCTGCTGCCAACGGTCGTCCAGAAAAACTGGTCCACCGTGCAAAATAAGCCTCTGGTCGTCCGTGGTAATTGCTCAATCTGCAAACGCCCGCTTTGCCTGTCCGCGGTAATTGCTCGACCATCACTTTATAATTTCCTTTTCACGCAAAAACGCTTCTACCTTCTCGAATTTCTTATTCTTGTATGGAATCTCATAAAGCGGTATTCCATGCTCCTTGGCGTAGGATCGTTTCAGCTCGTCGTTCTTCTTCTGGGCCGTGAATTGAGACTTTCCTCCAAATTCATCAACCGGCTCGTAGTGCTGTTCACCCTGGCATTCAATCAGGCACTTTATATTTCCTGCCTCGTCGTATACCCCGAAGTCATACCTGAGCAGATTCACCTTCCCGGCTCCATATAAATCAGGGAAAGAAACCTCAACCCTATAAGGCACTCCGTTTTCCTTCAGTAGTTTGGTTACAATCCACTGGAACGAGGAAATCGGGTGGCAATCACAATGTGCATCACTCCAGTATCTGTTGTAGGCGTCATAGCCATACTCGGTCGGCGGGTTAATGGAAAACTTCGATGATTTTATCTCCTGCTCCTTACCGCACAAATAGCACCGGCACTTGTACAATTTATATATGAAGTAAGTGCCTCCGCCTTTTTTTCGCAGATCGGTTATATACCGAAGCTCCTCATAGTGATCATTGACACATTTCAACACCTCAAGTGATTCATGAATCGTGCCAACAAGGTCCAACGTATAGCTTTCATCAAGGACCCTTTTGTAAGTCGCTTTCTTCTTTTCTTCTTGAGCGGTCTTCAGGCCACACTCGTTTGCTTTATCCCATTCAGCAAACGCCCATCTGGAATTCCTGCTCCTGCGGATCGTCTCAGTGCAATAGCGGTGTTTTTTCTCCAAGAACTGAAACTCAGACTTACTCACCTTCTTACCGCAATCGCATACACAGTTATAAGTAGGGCCATAAATTCTGCTATAACGATCTGCCTCGTCCACTGGCGTAACGCTAAGAACCGTCAAACACCCATACTTAGTACCAACAGGGATGTACACCTGTTCCGGATGACAAATCGGGCAGCCCAGTCCAAACGTGGTTCTTTTCTGTACAGGAGCATACCATTCGTGCCCCTCGCTACATTTCCACCATGCAGAAAGTGCAGTGCAATATTCTGTTGTATCTGGTGCCATCGGAAATCTCGACTTGGAGTTCTTCTCCTCATCCCATTCCCGGAGCAAATCCTCTCTATCATTATCCTGGCACCATTGCTCAAGACTCTGCTTTTGCTTCTTTGCCATGGGCACCTCCAGCCAGCATCATTTACAGAGTAAACAATGCGAGTATTTCACTTACGAGTTTATCCGTCCTTGCCTTAATCTGATCAACCGTCCAATTGTCTGTGCTTACAAGGTCAGCATTCAAATTCAGTCCATTCAAATAACCGATCGGATTGCCATTGCTGTCCTTACGCTCTTTCTTCTCTTTAAAGGATTTATTACCGAGCGAACTGTTGTATCCAGTGATCGTCAGATTTCCGAATGTGTGAGCATACTCCTCAAGGTACTCATTAGCCTTGTCTCTATCGCCACCGGCAATCATATCAACCCAGGCATCTGGGATGTTCTTTCCTTCCGGGAAGATGTGTTCAATGGTCCAAATATACTGATTGCTTCCGTTTTTCTCCCACAGGTTTTTCTGGCTCTCCGCTGTCATACCCTGCTTTGCTATCATGCAAAGAATAAATCTTGTAGCACCGGTATTTTCTTTATAAACCGGTCCACGAAGCTTCTCCTCGAAAACAGCATCATCTGCAGAAACCGCTATCAGCTTTTCACGCAGTTTCGTATAGATAGACTCGCCGGTATAGCTCTGCTTCTCCATCTCTTCGATGAAGGCCATGAACAAACGAGTTACATCTCGCGTAGGAGGAACGTCGGTCATGTTACGTCTTACAAAGAATGTGATCAGGCATCGGATTATCTTTACATATAACGCCTCATCTATCCCGAGCGCATCTTTTTTCTTATCCAGATAAAGCAGGAACAGATATGAAGGAACGCCTCCCACGCGCTGCAGGTCCAAGTACGCTTCCTTAACAGCCGCCGTAAGATCATCCGTATTTTGAAGAATGATCCTCGAATATATCTGTGCATTTTCATATACGTCGTCCAGGAACTTAGACGGGTTCTTAACTACAATCTTTTCATAGATCTCCAGCATTGTAGATCTGGTCGCAATAGTCCCCAACGGATAGAGCCTATCATCGCCTTCTACAAGGAACGGAACATTCATATCCTTACGGAAGGCATTATAATTCTGTCTGAAGAATCTCTCCCTCGCGCTATCATCATCACCAAGCGCATCCATTATCTGGGTCCAACGGTCAAAGTAATAATCAAGATTATCACTGTCGGTGATGTCCAACCTGGCCAGGAGTAAGTTCTTTATCAGGTCAAGTGATGTAAGCGGCGTACCACGATCGTTTAATGACTCAAAAAGAGTGTACGCATCAGAGTGATTTGAGACCTCGATCATAACAAGAATAGCCGTGTTGACCTTCTCCAGAATCTCAAACATTGTAGCAACCTTATTATTGGAAGCTTCCAGTTCACTATCGATACGCCTCTTGAAATAGTTATAGCCTTGGAAGATTCTACGGTTACCAGCAAACTTAGGTGTCTGATGTGGCGCAATGATCTTCTTATCTGCAAGCAGTCCCATGTAATCCTCAAGGTTTTTATGCTGTACCTGAGGAACAATACGAATCTCAGACTGCGTCTTCTTTATAACAAGTTTTCTCTTTAATTGTAGGATATCGGATTGCTGATCTTCATCCAGGGAATCGCGGTTAGAGTCAAGGGTGACGTATAAGGCCGCGAGCAGAAGGCTGAGTGTAGTCAAACGCTGCTGACCATCAACCACTTCGAATTTCGGATTGTTCAGGGTGTCCTGTGTAGTATTAATACAAATAATAGAACCCAGGAAATAGCCTGCTCCATTCTCCATCAAGTCATTAAACAGTTCTTCCCACTGCTTAGTGCCCCAAATATACTCTCTCTGATATTTCGGGATCTCATAAATCGTCTTAGACTCCGGATCAAGAATCTGAGAGATCGGATACTTGTTTACATTGATATTGTTAATATTCATGCTCTCACTCCGCTTCGTTATTTATTTTAGAGCCATCCGGCAGCACAAATCCCAGGTCAAAATCCACCCCGACAGCATCCGCGATCTGCTTTAATTCATCTACTGAGAGTGTATCCCTCTTTAGCTTCTTATTCAGATTCTGAGGTGTCTGTCCGATCCTGCGGCTGAGCTCCGCTAATGAAATATGCTGTTTCTTACAAAGCTCTCTAACCAGGTCTGATGTCTTCATCCGTAATATCCTCCAAATATATATTATAAACTTTCAGGTTGATACTTTCAATGCTTTTGTATAGCCTTACATTAACAAAAAAACACTCCGAGCATGAAATTCCACGCCCGGAGCAACATTTTTGGAGTATTCATTTTTCTATCTCAATCTTGAGTCCCACCTTAAATTCGACTTCGAAGTAGTTGTCAAAAACAGTTATCTTTTCGATGTATTTACGAACCATCTGCTCATCGTATTCGGTGAGCTCCTGGCTCATCCCATTAAGGAATGTCGTCATCTCCTCAATTCGTAACTTCCGACCTTCCTGCATGGCTTTGTCCGTAAGAACCTCTTGAAATCATTAATCCCAACTTGAAGTTTTGCCATAAATGCTCCTTACAATAAGATATCCTTCAGTTTGCTTTTGAGAAGTTCTTTCCTCTTAGCGACAAAAGCCAAGAATACCGGATAAGTATATTCCATATCAGGAAGATAATGGATTTTTCTGTACTGAATTTTATCTGTTTCAGTAATCTGCTCCGTGTTAAACCAAGTATCAAAATCGCTGTTAAGCTTCTCTTCATTCAGCTGTGCTGGAAGTAATTGCAAATTGCTGATATCGTTAACAGTGTCAATATATTCATACAGTTTTTCTTCAGGAACACCCATCTTCCGCAGATATGACTTCCTGAATTTGCTCTTCGGATACATGTGATCTTCGTGAAATTTATTGCTGAAATCCAATGAAGGATATAGCAGCATAAGCGTAGAAAGAGTCTCGCTCTTACCATACTTCAGCTTAAGCAGGTATTCATCAATATCATCTTCTGTAAACAGAATTGACTTATTCGTACCCTTGAACCTATCAATAATCTGCGATATAGGAAAGTCTCCTGTTCCGTTTTCACGGATAATATCACGAATAGGTCTGATTACATTGTCAGGCTGTCCACTGAATGCTTTCTTCAGAAGAGCCATGATAAGCCATTTCTTTATCTTTGCCTTATTATCCCTCGTTGTTCCAGATTCAACAAAGTTCTCCGGCATACCAATTGTAAGAAGATAATACGCTATTGGTATCAGAGCATTGTTCGAACTTAATGTCTCCCCCGAATATCCAAACGAAGAAACAAGATTCACTGACTGCTTGATGGCGCGTTTAATGTTATCCCAATTCGCCTCTATCTTCATCATATTAGGCTTATTGAAATTATCTACCTTGAACGCAATATCCGTGAAATCTGTAAGCACCAATGCCGTCTTAAGCACAAAATCCTTATTGATACGAAAGCCGCCACCAATCGCATTTACTTCTTCGACAAATTCTGTGATTTCTTCCCTCGCATCATGATTCTCCCACTGCGCTGATGCTATTGAGAGAAGGAGATCTGAATATGTAAGAACGGTACCACCGCTATTTACACGGATGAAAATATTAAGAACCTTATCCAACTCCACAGACTTTTCTTTATAATAGCTGAGCGTCTTATCTGTATGGACAACATTATAAAGTTTCTGCAGCGTGTTATTGGCATGCATCGTCTGCTCTTTTGTGTATGCCCCTGCAAACGCAATATGATCCAAAACATACTGAGATGTCTCGCCAGGCTGAGTCATAGTCAGAATATCACCAACCTTATACCAGTACCCTTCCGTCATTCCCTTATACTCATCGTCTGTGAGGAAACGGAAATCATACTTATTTGACTCATCTTTGGCATCCTCCAGAAGATTCAGATACAGATACCTTGTTGGGTATGCATTGTCATTCTTCTTTTGCTTATACTTAAGCCTGTACGCATACGACCCCTTTAGTCCTATGTAGATTGATGTGAGGCGTTGCTGACCATCCAATACGGCCGTAACACCATCAGATCCTTTCAAATCAACTTTTTTATTATGAGTTCCCGTCTTCTCGTGATAGTTACGAAGGAATTCATAAAAATCATAATCTAACAGTCTTGACTTATCGATTTCCCAAAACAGAAATGCACCTATCGGATAATCCTGCATAAGGCTATCAAACAGAGTCTCTATCTGATCTGTATCCCACACATATTCTCTCTGAATGGATGGAAGCACATACTTATTCGTGGAAATATCCTGCATCACTTCCGCTATGGTTAATGGAGTTTCGTAAGCCATATATCCAGCACCTACCTTTCATTTTTTATATCAAAGACTTCAGTTCCCCATAATATCTATGCGGGTATTCTTCCTGATAAGCCTTAAACTTTCTGATTACATCCTTGTTTAAGAATGGTGGCAAACCACCAACAGTATCAATAAACTTTCTATCCTTATGAATCTCTTCAAGGTTAATCATTGACGGGACTTCCAGATGAACCGCCTCAACCAGGTCCTCATCAATCAGATAGTACTTATCTTCAAACATCGTATATTTCCCAACCTTGCTGGTGATTATCAAATAATATACATCATCCGTCAAATCATCTCTCACTATCGGTATAAACGATGGGTGACAAGGTCTGGGATCAACATCGCCATTATCAAATACAGTTCCGATTTTCAGTACAATTGAGCCCTTCTTATATTCCATCAGTAAATCACCAACCTTCCATCGCCTGAAATTGAAGCAGACCATTGATTCCCTTTGCTCTTATCACCAATTTGCTCCAGTTCCTGCCTGTATTGTTCGATTGGAAACTTATCTTTACGGTAAGTAAAAGTATTTCCGTTTATCTCTTCTGTTACAAGTGAATCAAAATCATAGTTCTTATACTTATCGACCAGTTCCTGTATCGGTGCCGATAATTCTTTCTGCTCTGCTGTCAGCTCAGCAAACCTGGTCATATAGGCCATCATCCTTTTTTCAAAGGCAGCCTTTTGATCTGAGGCAATTACCTCGGAATAATCCTTATCCTTTTTTATTATTTCTTGCTCCGCCTCAGCAGCCTCATTTTCATCCATACTACTTACGACAAATTCTATCGTCTTCTTGGTATGCACATCTTCAACTTCATTCTTGTGCTAAAGCAAGGCATTGTAATAGGCTTCTATCCTCTTTTTAACATCTGATTTACTATCCACTTTTTTCATCACCCTTTCTATTACTTTTTATTTCCTGATTTTCTATAAGAGCATCCCGATCGACTAAAGAACAGGTGATCGTTTATTCTTTACTGTAATAACTCCAATGATAACCTTTTGCCTTTTCTTGCTCTCCTCTGCAGCATCTATAAATAGAGCTGGGTTTAGCTAAGCCGACATACTTCGCTGCACTTTCTCCATTCTTAAATATCTGCCCAGTTTCTACACATACAACTGATGGACTTCGTCTTCCCTTATAACAAATCGGGCATTGAGAATTATCTTTACACCTTTTATTTGGGGTGGATTGCCATTCATGCCCGCACTTTCCAAGCCACCAGACCTTTTTCCCACTTCCGGGCATTATATCCGATGGATGTAGTGTCCCATTCTTTGTTGGATGCCATTCTGCAGCAATATCAGGATATTGTGATTCCATGTCATTAAAACCAGCCAACACCCTCTTACTGCTACAGTACGGACAGCCTTGAGGATTATGAATTTTTCCATTTTGATCTTCATACGGAGGGCGCGTTCTATCACTGACCGCCATAACCCAATCATGACCACATCTTCCATGCCACCAAACTTTTCTTCTCGCCGCTTTACTCACTTTATCCGGTGTTAAAGCACCGTTTTTTGTCGGATGCCATTCTGCAGCGATTTCCGGATAACAATATTGCAGACTGTTCTCATATTTTTTCGTGGCATACTGACTAAGAATCTGCCCACCATCATGGTCCGTATCTACATCAATATCGCTGATGTGAAGATACCTAAGCAAACTTGAAATCACTTCATCAAGAGACTTGCTTGAAATAGAATCCCGTCTAACGAAAGAAACACAGCCAGTAATAGGATCTAGCCTCGGTTCCCGAATTCTTATCATAGAAATGCCAGACTCTTTGCATTTTTCATTCTTTGCAATGTCTGTTTCCTGCTTCTTTACAGATTTATGCCATGCCTCGCCATCATACTCGATTGCAGTTTTAATCGAAGGAATATAGATATCTAACTCCATGTTGATGTGCATATCGCCATTGACTGCATCAGGAAAGGCTTTCTTGATATAATAATATACAGCTTGCTCACAGAACGAATTAACATTCTCAATGTTGCATTGAGGACATCCTGACCCATTTACCCTGTTTGATACAGTAGCTTTCCAGCTATGTCCCTCAGCACATTTCCACCATACCTTTATTCCAGAATAGCAGGATATCTCGTCTGGAGTTATTGTATTCTTCTCAAAGTCCCATTCATTAACTATTTCAGGCTTTTGCGACATCAAATCCGTTTTCCCCTTGATGACCAGCCTGCCAGAACAGTATGGACAACCATGTTTTATCGTATCATTTTGACTAGCTATTGTTGCAAACCAGCTGTTTCCGCACTCTTTGCACTTCCACCATACTTTAGCAGAAGATCTCGCTGTCAGCGTTTCAAACTCAATACCAGCTTCTCTATTCTTCTCAAAATCATATTTTTCAACAAGTTCCTTATTATCTTTAAGAAGACCACTGGTGTTTTGAATACATCCGCATGAACTTGTTCTCCCGGTAACCAAGGACGCCATATTTACTGTAACTGTGTTTCCACAATCACATTTACATAGACATCTTGAAAGCCTATGTCCTGATGGCGATATATAGTCCGTATCCATCGAAAGAACAACCAACTTACCAAAGCGCTGTCCTGTAATATCCGTCCTACGCTCTTTAACTAAGCACTGTCTACATTTTTGACTTTTTAGCGCATTGGATAATCTAACATCGAATTCATTTCCGCAACTACATCGGCATCTTACAATTCGCTGTTTTGAGCCATTTGGCGTGATATGAGGCTCTAACTCTTCTAATATGGTCAACTGACCTATTACCTGTCCCACATAGTTTTTCGGTTGTGGACGATTCACATAAACCGGATGTTTCCTGATTGTTTTACATCCACAATGGAGTTTTCTACCAGAAGTTAAGTATTTTTGAAGGACCTCTACCTCTCTCCCACAACTACATTGGCAAATATACTTTGTAGGCTTACTGCCTTCGATTTTTCTTATAACAGACAGCTCGCCAAATTGCTGTCCAGAATAATCTTTACTTGGTCGATTTATTTTATAGTTACTGCATCCGCATGACTTTGTATCTCCGTTTTTAAGACTCATGCCCAAAACATCAATCTCACTTCCACAATCGCAACGACAATGCCACTTTGCCATATGCAATCCTTTCGGAGATACGTAATCCTCTGCCTCAGAAATAACCGTTAACTTTCCAAATTGTAGTCCTATCAGACTTTCCCTTCTTGATGTGCAACCACACGATGAAATCCCTCTCTTCAATTGAGATGTAGTAGCATTTATGACATTGCCACACTCACACTGGCACTTCCATCTAAGCAGACGAGATCCAGAAGGAGAGACGTAGTCTTCACCCCGTCCTAAGACTGTAAGCTTGCCATATTTTTTTCCTGTTAAATCCTGTGATCTCATTTAGCTTACCCTGTACCTCCTAAATCTTATCGGCTAATACACCTTAATGGGATTATACCCCAACACATCAAAAGGCTTTCACCGGCGTGTAAAAAATGCCCGTAGAAGCCTCTTTATATCCTTTACGCCTATTATGTGTTTAACTTTATAACTAACTCGTAATCTCTTATTCCTGTTCCTTCTCCGCATCCTTAATCTTGTAGTAATCCTCTACATCCAAGCCAAGATCCACATGAGATTTCGACCTCGTAACTGTTTTACCCATGAGAACCACAGTCTCATTTTGTGTATCATTGTCCAAACTTAGTGTAAACTCTTTTTCTATAATCGGCAACTTAAATTCTATAGATTTCAGCCACTGACCATTCTCTTTGCGTTCTTCGTAAATCTGCACATTATCCACTAACTGCGACAGGAACTCCCGTTTCTCTGCTTCGTTCATTTGAGCATACAATTTATCAAAGAACACGAGTGCCTTGTAAATGTTATCCCCTGTAATCTTATCTGCCAGCAGAGAGCGTTTCTTAGCCTTTGCAGATACCAGCAGTTCCTCTGCATCATCTATTTTATCATAAGTCTTGTACAAATGGTTCTCTAAATCTGTTTTTCTTCGTTGATAATGCTTATCCTCATAATCAAGAGAATTTTTCTATCTTTGTTCTTTTGAATGTATTTTGAGATTTTCTCATATTCTTCTTCGTATTTTTTCCCTTGCAGAAAATTCCCATATCCTCTTACCCACGGAAACATTTCCGCACCACAATGAGGGCAGCGAGGAATCAGTTCATCCGGCACCATTGTCCCCTCTCCCATAGCCGCAATCATATCTGCCACAGGTTGTACGGCATCCCATGTTTCATCCTGACAGCACTGGGAACACTGGAAGAAACGATGCATCATTCCGCTAAAAGCACCTTTGAATCCATACTTATCTGCAAATTTTCCAAAATGCTCACGAAAAGAAGGGGTATCACTATAATAAAAGTCACCCCCCCCAGCCGCTGATAAACCGGATGCTCCGCCTACTATGATACACTCTGCCTCCTGCACTCTGCGAACAAATTCCTAAATCTGTTCTTCATAAGGAAGTGGTTTTTGTTTGCTCAACACTACAGCAGTACCACCGGATGCATAGGTACTATAGTGTCTGGAATAGTTCATTTGTGTTTTCATTACCAAATTTTCATAACAGCTCATTTTTTCATTCTCCTATCTCACAACTGTAATATCTTTAACCACCTTACTTAGTCTATCCTTCCCTTTCTGATTCCATCGGCAACACCTCGTCAAAAGCCCGTATTGCATTGCGAATGCAATCATCGCATTCACAGAGTACAACACCTGTATCCTTTCCCTTTAGGTCTTTACATATGGTTGCACCTGAATATTCCTGAAATTTGTTTAATATCTCCCGTGCCGTTATCGCACTTTTCTCCCCCGGCTTTACAATTCCCGCCATCATGGTTGCTCCAATCAATGCACCACAAGTTGCTTCCATACCTCCCATACCTACCGCAAATCCGGATGCAGCATTCGTCAGTATTTCCTTATCGGAATCTGGTAAATCAATCATTGCCTTGATAACCGACTGACAGCAATTAAATCCATTATGTTTGTAATATACTGCTTTTTCTTCTCTTGTCATTTTCCTTAGATTTCCTTTCTGATTTCCTTTAACGCTACCGTAAGATCACCATCCACACCGATGGATTTTTCTTTGATTTCCTCTGGAATGTAAATTTCGCCCTTGTTAAATGTGATATAACTTGCCTGTGGTTCTACTGCTGCAAGCTGCATCAAAGGAGCTTTAATCATCTGATTTCTCCAACCAATGCCAAATTCCAGAATTACCAGCTTCTTTCCATGTAAATTCTGAATAAATTCTTGATAGCGGGCAGCCTTTTCCTTCCAATTTTTCGTTTCTGTAAACGAGGACATCTCACCCCAATTTACTTCCATATCTCCACCGCATTTTGGACATTTCGGCAGTAACTCTTTGGGTACTCTTCCGTTTACTTCCTCTTCTGTCATGGCGAGAACTGCTTTTTGATTAGGATAGACCTCGTCATGACATCTGTTCTTGCACCGCATCTGGGTTAATTTCCCTTCCATTTCAAAAACACGATCTGCCTCAAAACCTGCCGGCACAAAATGATCCTCCGCATTGGAAGTTACTACGAAATATTCTTTATCCTTTACTAGTGCATAGATGTTTTTCATAATCTCACTCGGCTCATCCTGCATAGCTTTTGCCTTAACAAGTCTGCTTACAAACACCCTCTTTTCTTCTACCTTCATTGGCACTGAAAATCCGTATATGCTATCTGCATCAATCATATTGAGCATCTAATCGTCTCTGTAAACTGAAAAGGGTGCAGCAGACTTACCACAACACCTATTCATCCGTTGCTTTTCATTAAAATAATTCCTTTCGGTATTTCACGGAATCCTCCTCCGTTATCTCGCGTATAACCCTGCAGGGGTTTCCTACCGCAAGTGAATTCGGTGGAATATCCCGTGTTACCACACTTCCGACACCAATAACGCAGCCTTCGCCGATTGTCACGCCGCCTGTAATCACAACATTGCTTGCAATCCAACAATTAGCTCCAATCGTTATCGGCTTACCGTATTCATCATCATATGCCGTCCCATCTTCCTTATATTTAATAGTTCTCTCCTGCCATCTCAAAGGGGGTACCGGTGTCGCAATAGTACAGTTCGGTCCAAAATAAACATTATTTCCAATCCGTACAGGACAAGTATCTAAAACTGTGAAATTAAAATTTGCATAGCAGTTATCGCCCATGCTTGTTACTCAGTATTGCATCGCTCGGATCATAGATTTTTCCCGAAAGCATTTTTTCCTGTTCCGTCATAGTAGTCTCCATTTTCTTAAAATGTAATTTGTTTTAAAATCTCCTCTTCTTCCGGCATGACTCGAAGTGCGCCTCTTCTGGTGGTAATGATGGAGGCGGCCGCGTTGGCTAAAGTAAGCATTTCTTCCATGTCCTGTCTGATCAGGTTTTGATATCCCTTCTTCAAAATCTGATGCAGCATACAGCCCATAAAGGTATCTCCCGCGCCGGTCGTTTCAATCGTATTTTCATTCAGGAATGCCGGAACCTCTGCCCTCTCCTCTCCGCAGTAAGCACGGCTGCCGGCTTTTCCCAACGATAAAAGAATCAGAGGAATCTGAAACTCTACACGAAGCTGCTGTATAGCCTTCTCATAATCCTGTTCACCGGTAAACCATACCAGCTCATCATCGGATATTTTCAATATATTACAATGTCCCAGTCCATATCGAATCTGTTCCTTTGCCAGTTCCTCGCTCTCCCATAAAGGCTTTCTTAAGTTCGGGTCAAAAGAAATCCAGATGCCCGCTTTCTCAGCTGCCTCAATAGCTCTCACGGTTGCCGTTCTCACCGGCTCATCTGTAAGAGAAAGGGAACCATAATGAAAAATCTTTGCATTTCGTATCAGTTCTTCCTTCACTTCTTCCTTGCGAAGCATCATATCCGCTCCCGGCTTCCTGTAAAAGGAAAAATCCCTATCTCCATCTTCTTTCTTTTGTACAACTGCCAAAGTTGTATGTACTTCTTTATCAAAACACAAGCCTTCTGTTGAAATTCCGGTTTCCTTTAAGGCTTTCTCCAACTGTAATCCAAAACCATCCTGACCAACTTTACCAATAAAAGCCGTTTTCCTTCCCAGCTTTTGCAGCATGGCAAGCACATTACAGGGGGCTCCTCCTGGATTCGCCTCAAAGATCGGATTTCCCTGTTCACTATATCCATTTTGTGTAAAGTCAATAAGTAATTCTCCCATTGCTACAACATCATATTTTTCCATTACTTTACCTCAATATCATATTTGGTTACATCCAAATATGTCTTTCCGTTACTTGCAAAACGAATTCCAGAAGCATCTACCGGTGTATAAATCAGCGAGGTCATTACCTGTTCCCCATCATTTACGAATATCTCCACGGAAAATCTGTCTACTAAAATTCTAAGATTTATCACATCTTTTTTATCTGAGACATACATACTGCGCGTGCTTATTGTATCTTTCCTGAAGCCAGAATGAGTACGGTCAAATGTAAGTGTTTTTTCATCCCTGTCATAAATTACTTCTGAATAATGCTTTTCATCCGCAGCCAATTTTATTCTAAATTTCCCATATTTCTTCCCTTTAAGAGCTATTTGCAAATCGATACTTCTTCCATCAATGCCTTTCAATTCTGTCTCTTCGTGAATACAAACATTATCGTAACTTATAACATTGCTACGATAATTTTCAAGCTCACGCACAGGCATCTGACAAATTCTTCCACCCTTCATTGATAACTCTCTCGGAATAGTCATCATACCTGAATATCGCTGAGTATCAGGATACATTGGATTATCCCATGACTGCATCCAGCCGATCACAATCCTTCTTCCATCTTCTGTCTCCATAGTCTGTGGTGCATAGAAATCAAGTCCATAATCCACACACTGTACTTTTTCTCTTGTAAACTTCAACTTTTCCCTGTCATAATTTCCAATCAAAAATGCTGTATTGTTACCGTTGTGGAATTCCAATCCTTCTGCTTCCATCTCCTGCGGTGAAATCATAAGAACCTGTTTTCCATCTAAAGGATAGAAATCCGGACATTCCCACATCCTTCCCATCTTATTTTCACTACGATCTACAATTCCTGCAAATTCCCATTTTTCCGGCTTTTCTGCACAGAACAACGCAATCTGACCGCTTCCGTCACTATGGCGGCTTCCGGCAACCATATAATATTTACCGTTTTCCTTCCATATTTTCGGATCCCTGAAATCTTCCAGACTACTTCCTTCTGGTAACATATCTGCAGTCACAACCGGGTTATTTTCAATTTTTTTATATTCAACACCATTTCCTATTGCAACGCATTGATTCTGGCGAATGCATTTTTCTCCATTTTCAGCTACTTTTTCCTCTACACCTGTATAAATCAGTATCTGCTTTTCTCCATCTTCAATCGCACTGCCGGAAAATACGCCAAAACTATCATATTCCTGTTCTGGAGCTAAGGCTGCTGGAAGATATTCCCACTTGATAAAATCCGTACTTTTTGCATGTCCCCAATGCATAGAATCCCAATGTGTTGCATAAGGATAATACTGGAAGAATAAGTGATGTTCCCCTTTATAGTCAGAAAACCCATTAGGATCATTCATCCAACCAACCGGATTTGAAAAATGATATACCGGTCTGTTATCCTTTGCTATTTTCATGCTTTCTTCCATCTCATATTTTCTTGCTTTTTTTACCATTTCACTCATGTTTATCACTCTCGTTGTATACTAATTTTCTTCTGATAACGACTCTATATATGCATCAAAATATTTCTGTTTGATTTCCAGATACTCTGAAAGTCCATAGTACTCCATTTTCTGCAGATAGCTATCCCATTCTTCTTCAATTCCACCATTTAAAATTCAACTTGCTTTCTAAAATCATATATCATCTTCTTAGTCAAATGAATAAAAAATAAAATTGCAAAATGACTTATCATCAGGCTGATAAAAATATTATTTGTCGTTATAACCTCTAAATGTAATCCTATTCCTGAAATAATTCCAGTTAGTAAAAATGCAATAATTAACGGAATAAAATACGACTTCAAATTCTTTACACATCTAATAAATCCTTTAAGCGTAGAATCAAAATAAATAAATCTTCCAAGAACCAATCCTATATAGCACAATAAGAATTCATCATATTCTGCCGTCTTAAAATATATCTTAAGAAACGAGAATAACATAATTATACTACAACTACTTATCAGTCTTATGTTTCCTTTGTCTTCTTCCTTAATCATATCTTGTTTCAATTTTTCATCTAAAAAATCATTCAGCAATATTGCAATTATGATTAATACAAGCATAATAATTCCTAAATACTTTTCTAGAAATAGTAAGTTTTTTGCCAACCTATAGTAAACATACATTATTACAATAATACATGTATTGCATATAATTATTTCAAAAACCATCTGAGATATTTCATAAGGTCGATTCACATATTCCTTTGCTATCGCATCCATTTCTTCCATTGTAGTATTTTCATCAACTTTTCTTCTTTCATACAGAATAATTCTTGTAACAATAAAAATGACTGCAACAATAGATAGCAATACAAAAATTGATATTACTGCCCAAGAAAAAAATGCCTCATTTTCCATCAATTGCATAATTTCATTCACCATTAGTTCCTTAACCTTTTCATTTGAATAGTTTTTGTTTTACATATTTATCAGTCCATAAAACCTCAACGCATCCTTAATATACTCCACCTTCTCCTGCGGACACTTCTTCACCTCTGGATTCTCTTTCTTGGACTTATTATAGTTCTCGCCCATATCCAGTCCACACATCCGCTTCACCTGTGCAATATGAGAAGTATGCACATTCACATCATACTTATCCTTCACATAATCTTTAATCTTCTGATAAGTAGCCTTTTCTTCTGGTGTGTAATTGCTCTCTTCATAAGGTTCGATTGTCACCTCAATCTTAGGTGTATCTTTTTTGAGGGATAATTTGACCACCGTCTCCACATGAGTACCAAATTAGAACATATCCCCACAAAATTGCGGAAATATGGGCAATATTTATACAGTACTAATACTGCTCGTGCATCCTTTTTCCCACAAAATATAAATTTACAATATTTTAATATAATTATAATATAAGAAAATCACATTATATATTAAATTCCCAAGAAAGCACATATCTATTTCCCTGAATAGGTCGTTGTATTGTAACATCTATTGGACCATCACAATTCAGCACCTTATTTTCCATAGGTATTCGTGAGGCCGTCGCGGAAAAATTTTGTAAGACTGCTTTAGCTATCTTCTGTGACAGATTTGTTTCAATTTTAAAAACAATTAATTCTATTGGAATATTAACAGCACAGCTAACATATCTAGGGTCGATATTTTCACTATTATCTAAAGAATATTCTATTTCAATTGTATACTCCTCGCCTCTACTTAATGGGTGACCAAATTGTAAAATGCATGCCGTATATGTCAAATTTTCTTGAAAAGACTTAAGCAAAATTGCATTTTCTATATTTTTAATTACAGACTTCCCTTTCCAACCAAAACGGTCTATCATACAAGAATAATCATTAATCAAAGAACGTATCGTTAATATCTTTTTTACCAATATTTCCGAAGAATCCGTATAACAAAATTGTATTTCATATTTCGTAACAATATGAGGCCACCCTTTATCTCTAGCATCTACTAAAGGATTATTAGTAAAGTATGATATTAAATGCTCAAGAAGCAACTGTTTAAATTGGGGTTTACTCTTAAATTCTGTATATAATCCCTTTTTCCCATATTTTTTCTTAAAATCTCGTACCTTCTGTACTTCTTCCAATATTAAATTATTTGTTTCCGTGCTTTTATTTTGAAAATATAAAAAAATTTGTTTACCAGAAGATATCATTTTTTCTATTTCTTCTTCCGTTCCCGAACCATATCTCGATGTTGCTGTTCCAAAAACATTACCAAAAACCGCAATAACAGCATCTGCATTATCTACTATTTGACGATTAATAATATCTTGCGGTGTATCACCATATTCAGGATATGAACTATCTTTCCAATAAAGAATCCTTATTGAAACTCCTATTTTAAATCCATAATTTGTATTAAAATTGTATACTATGTCTTTTATGGTATTTATAAAACCTCTATTTTCTATATCCGATGGACAAGAAATAAGTACATCAAATTGAACCAAATCTCTCATATAGCTTCCTCTCTTTGAAAACTTCCAGTGTTAAAATATTAGCCACCTAATTTTATTAAACTATTTTAAAGTATTTCAACGCATCCTTTATCGCTTCCACTTTCTCCGCTGTCGGATGTTTCCTCCGCTGTTTCAATTCCTCTACCGCATTAGTGGCATCATACATTGGCAAACCTAAATCCCGTTTTACCTCTGCGATATATGCAGTATGTACTTTGAAGCCATATTTTGCTTCTATGTACTCCTTAATCATTTTGTAGGTAAACCGCTCTTTCGGCTTGTACGCTTCGGCTCTCTTAGCGATATTATCAAGCGGAACTTTTCCCTCACCATCACCAAACTCAACTTTTACATTGATATGTCCGTCTGGCTTTTTGTGGGAAAGCAGTACTACCGTCTCATTTTGTATATCATTGTCCAAACTTAATGTAAACTCTTTTTCTATAATCGGCAACTTAAATTCTATAGATTTCAGCCACTGA
>OAUU01000736.1_pt1 | contig 18220 bp, 30 predicted proteins | sample 1501381 | NCBI WGS metagenome assembly OAUU01 (sample SAMEA2580057, study PRJEB22360) | human gut metagenome | reverse complement strand
ATAAAGGCATTGAGGGAAGAGTAAATGCTGTCCAAACACAAGAAAATAAGGGGGGAGAGCAAATTGCGCCGGCGCAAAAAACAGCAGAAATACTGAGTACAGAACAGGTTGCAGAGGAACAAATTGAGGGGAAGATGAACGTGACAGATTACCCGGAATTAATACCTGAAAATATGGAAATACAACCGGAGAACCAGGTACAGGAAGAGACACTAACAAGAAAAGAATACTTAGATACCTTAACGGAATACGGTGCAGCAGGATATTTGAACAGTAATTTGAATACGGAAATACTGTCGGATGTAGAAAAACTGGAAGCGTGGTTCAAAGCGGAAGTAGATAGGAAGTGGGGAATGGAAGTGGAACAGGCGTGAGTGAGGTAGATTACAACGTATTTGCATTCCCAAAGGAAAGCTGGCGGACATCGAAAAAGCCGAAGGGGCAGCAGTCGGGAAAAAGCCGGAGCAGAAAGCGTAAAAAGCACAGAAAAAGTATCATACATCAAAAAGATAGTGGTTATTGCTATCTATGCGCTACTCTTCGTAACGACTATACATACAAACCAACGCAAGAGCATCACGTGATGTTTGGCTCTGGCCAACGTGAGCTGAGTGAGGAATATGGGCTGACAGTGCAACTGTGCCTGGAACACCATAAAGAGGGACCAGAAGCAGCACACAATAACCAAGCGATACGAGAGTTACTGTGTCGAGATGCACAAGCAGCATTTATGATGGAGTATCCGGAACTGGAATGGATGAAGATATTTAAAAAGAATTATTTGGAGGCACCAACTCTGTAAAGGGTTGATATATATCACAAAATTGTCAATACCTCCTGGCTGAATGGCTGGGAGGGAAAGGAGGTATTATGGCACTATACAGAAAATTTGTCCGAAGAGGAATGATAACAAACAAACTGATCTACAGAGAATATGAGTTTGTAGAGAGATGGAAAAAAGATGTTGTATTGATGTGCGAAGGAGATACAATCTCAAAACAAGTGAATAATACATTTGACAACCTGAGTGTAAAAGAATTGGAGATCATAGAAAACTTAGGTTTTTATACAGACTTTGATTTGGAAGAGAAAATAAGTGAGCTGTCAGATCATGAGGCGTTATATGACACCGAAGGTGGCAGCAGTAAGGAGAAAAGATGAAACCACAACACGCAGCAATAAAAATGGCGTTTATAGAATACATACAAAAACATGGCTATCCACCAACAGTACGCGAGATAGCTAAGATGACAGGATATAAGTCAGTGTCAAGCGTACAAGGACATTTGGTAAAGATGTTCGAGCTTGGTATTTTGGAGACGGACGAAAAACTGGGCGCATCAAGAGCGATAAGGGTTCCGGGATACAAATTCGAAATGAGGTGATAGAGTGATAGCATTAATTCAATTTTTATTATTAATATTTTGGGTATTAGACATAACGAATATGCCATTCATGGAGATGTTTGACACAACATATCCGATGAATGAGGTGTTTTGGCTGTTGATTTGGATTTTCGTATTGGGGTTTGAAGTTAAAACAAAAAAGAATGATGGAGGATTGAGCGTGAGAAGATTAACTATAAGCAAAATAACGGAAGAAACAGGAACATATGAACTTGCACATAATTGTACCTTTATACGAGATGGAGAAACATGGTATAGAGATTTTGACAATGAAATCAGATTAAGAGATATGATGCGAGAAACCATAAAGAACCATTCACAGTACGATGAACAGTACGATGACGACGAGATTCTCGATGAAATTCTCTTCGAAAATCTGATGCATCCGGCAGGGAATGATATTGACGGATTGATAGCTGTGTTCAATATGCTTGCATGGAGTCATTCGGACCTAAGAGAAAGATTAAAAGCGTATGAAGACACCGGATTAACTCCGGAGCAAGTGCAGGAGCTAGCAGAGAGGGATACGGCGAAGAAACCGATTATCATCGGGGTGAATGGAGCAATTGGATGCAGAGTGGGGGAATGTCCAAAATGTGGAGGAATACTTAGAAGTTATATGAGGTTTTGCGACGAGTGCGGACAGAGACTAGATTTCGGAGGTTTAGATGAAATTTGAAAATGCATGTAACTGCATAGTAGATTATTCAATTTTAGAAAAAGCAATAAAAGAAGAATGTAGTAGAAGAAATATCACACCCAAAGACGAATACAAAATTTATCTTTATCGTGGATATGCTGGAATTTCAATAAAGCATGACAAGGTGTCGGTACATAGAATAATTGGGAAATATATTGTTGGATTTAATTTCGATTCAGAAATTCACGTTCACCATATTGATGGAAATAAATTAAATAATAATATTTCTAATCTTCAAGTAATTAAAAATTCGTTACATACAAAAGAACATAATTTAGTTCAATATGTTTCAGAAGAGTATAAAAGAAATTTTGGAAACAGGATGCGACATATTATTTCGAGAAGTGATGTTACAAAAGAAACAGTGATTTCTCTTAGGAACAAAGGGTTAACAATCAACCAAATTGCTGAAAAACTAAATTGTGGATATAACACTGTTTGCAGAAGATTAGGAATGAAAGATTAGATTGGAGTGAACGAAGATGAAAAAATATGACATATTAATTGCAAAACTATATAGCTGCTGTGACAATCAAGAAAGGTTTCCTCACGAAGTATTAACTATAAATACAAATAAAATGAGCGAATTATTGGAAAAAGTGCTTGTAGAAGAGGGACTGTTGGAGGCGGAGTAGATATGCGAGAAATACTTTTTAAAGCAAAGAGGTTGGACAACGGAGAATGGGTGGAAGGTAGTTTGATATCGACAGAAGATAACTCAGGTTTTATTCTTCGAAGCAAAACGAAAGCGTTTATTCCAAAAGGGACTAATACGTTTTGTTCGACAGAGTGTTATGAAATCGACCAAACCACTCTCTGCCAGTACACCGGACTAACCGACAAGAACGGCAAGAAGATTTGGGAGAATGATATTGTAAGAAACGAAGAAGGTGATATAGGTGTAGTACAATGGTTTGAAGAACATGCTGCATTTATGATTTGGAATAAGACTAAAAATTGTGTTTGCTATTTAGCGGAAAATGATTTTTTAAAAATTGAGATTGTCGGAAACGAGTTCGATAATCCGGAGCTGTTGGAAGTGGAAGCACGCTAAGAGCAGCAGAACTTAACAGGAATGCATTTGGATTTGAAATTGACCGAACATTTTATAACAGGGCAAAAGATGAAATGCTTGTATTTGAAAAAGATAATCAGATGAGCATAGAGGACTTTCTGTAAACAGAGGAGAAGCCGGTACAATGACCGGCTAATTATGAAAAAGAAAATCTATATAAAAAACTAAATGTCTTTTGACTATTACTATACACAGGATTTGTGATAATCCTGTGATGAAAAGATAGAAAGAATGTGAACGAAGTTTTAAAGATTTGTGAAAGAGGAGTAGGAGGAGTGAAAAGGTGGACAACCTGGAAAACATTGTAAATAAAATGCAAAGCGACGCAGAAATGAAATACACAAGAACAGTAGAAAAAGAAAGAGCATACTGTGATGGATACAAACAGGGTATTGAAGATTTGTATGCATATATACGACGGAGTAAAGCGTTTAAAGAGGACAGCGGAGCACGGTCTTAAGTGCCGTTGCTCCAAGAAAGTGAGGTGGTAATTTGAAACGCAAACGTACAAGCGATGAGCAGAAAATTGAGCAAAACAGTCATTATGCCGAGATGGAGACGAGTAAGCCTCCCGATGATGCAAGAGCAGCATTTAAACGAGATGTACGCAAGGAATACGGGGTAAAACAATGCTTAACAAAATGGGGAGTTAACTTAAAGGGAGTGATTGCCGATGGACAGAACAATACTAATTGAGTACGCAGATATGAAAGAGGAAATAAAAGACTTACGAAGAAGGATAGAGAAAGATAAAAGAGCGTTGGAAAAACTCAATAAAGAAACTGTAATAGATACAGTATCCCGCGGAAAGAAAGGAAGAAAGTCACTTGGAACGACAAAAGTTGAAGGAAAACCACGGTTGATAATTGAGCTAAAGACGAATGCATACATAAAGAAAATAGATCAATTGGAACGATTAGAAACGGATCTATTAGAGAAACAAACACAAGTAGAAGAATATATACAGCAGATCGAAAAAAGTGAATTAAGGATGATGCTGAGATTTTATTACATAGACGATCTTCCCTGGTATAAAGTAGCCATGCGAATGAATCGAATCTTCCCACAGAGAAAAATAAAGTACACAGAAGACAATTGTAAGCAACGACATAAAAGATATTTTGATAAATTATAAAAATGTCACTCAATGTCACGGGAAAATGTGCTAGTATGGTAAAAACGAAAAGTGTACAAACACGAAAGTGGCAGCAGGCAGCAGTCTGTTGTCATTTTTATTTTGGATATATAACTTGTCTGCTCTGACTAGTCAAGTTATATATCCATTAGTAAGTAGGAGATGATTACGTGGCAAGAAACAGACCGGACAAAGATGGAACGCATAGGGGAGCATTTGAGCGCAATAAAAAGAAAATATATGCAACTCAGACAATATGTGGAATATGTGGGAAGCCGGTAGATTTTAGTTTAAAATATCCGCATCCACTTTCGGCGTGTATTGATCACATCATACCGATTGCAAAAGGTGGACATCCATCAGATATAGATAACCTACAGCTTGCACACTGGACTTGCAACAGACAGAAGAGTGATAAGCTTGTAAGCAAAAAAGAAATAAAAAAGGATGAAACAATAAGCAATCGCATATTGCCACATACATTTGACTGGAAACATTTTAAAGTAAAATAGGGGGCATACCACCCCTTATGCGCGCAGGAGCGGACTTCACACCGTCACTGTGAAAAAAAACACACGCTATAAAAAGGAGCATGAAAATGGCGAAATACAAGGGAATGAAATACTTAAAAAACAGGCTTGCAACCAAAAGGATACGAGTGAAAACTCGTTATAAATACTATGAAATGAAAAACATTATAAGAGATTTTCAAATATCAACGCCACCGGATTTGAGGAGCGTCCAAACAGTTCTTGGGTGGTGCGGAAAAGCAGTAGATAACTTAGCTGACAGGATTGTATTTAGAGAATTTGCGGAAGATAATTTTGACATAGGAGAAATATTTGCTATGAATAATCCTGATACATTTTTTGACAGTGCGGTTCTATCAGCATTAATATCCTCGTGCTGTTTTGTGTATATATCAGAAAACGAAAATGAATTTCCGAGGTTAGAGATTATTGACGGAGGAAATGCGACAGGAATCATTGATGCAGAGACTGGACTGTTGAAAGAAGGGTATGCGGTACTAGAAAGAGATGATTCGGACAATCCGATTACAGAGGCGTATTTCACTGTTGGAAATATAAGGGTTTTTCAAGGAGGAAAATTCAGAGACATTCCAAATAATGCGCCGTATCCATTACTAGTACCGATTATTTTTCGTCCTGATGCGGTAAGGCCATTCGGACACAGCAGGATAAGTAGATCATGCATTGACATTGTGAATAGCGCAATGCGAACGGTTAAGAGGTCAGAAATATCAGCAGAGTTTTATTCGTTCCCTCAGAAATATGTGGTCGGAACAGACGCGGATGCAGACCCAATGGACAAGTGGAGAGCGTCTATGTCTGCGATGATCGAGATTACAAGAGGTGAAGATGGAGACAAACCGACATTCGGGCAATTTCAGCAGCAAAGCATGAGTCCGCACACGGAGCAGTTAAAAATGTTTGCAGGATTGTTCGCAGGAGAAACAGGATTGACACTAGATGATCTTGGATTTGTTACGGAGAATCCATCAAGTGCAGAAGCGATTAAAGCGAGTCATGAAAACTTGAGATTAATTGCAAGAAAAGCACAGAGGACATTCGGAACAGGATTTCTGAACGTGGGATATCTTGCAGCATGTTTAAGAGATGATTTTCCATATGAGAGAAGACAATTCTATTTAACGAAACCAAAATGGGAACCGGTATTCGAGCCAGATGCAGCAGCACTGAGCAATTACGGAGATGGAGCAATTAAAATTAATCAGGCTATCCCGGGATATATCGACGAAAGAAGAATGAGAGATCTAGCCGGATTTTAGGAGGTTCGTTATGGAAGATATAGCACCAAAATTATTAGAAAAAATTCAGAAAGACTTTGAAAGAAGCTACCTAAAAAGCAAAAAGATTGTTAGATTGAAAAATAAACTTGCAAAGAACGTGTCTAACTATAAAGATGGTCACGATTTTGCTATCGAGGTAGGAACATTATTAGCGGATGCGTTTGGAAAGAACTTGTCTTCGGATATCCTGCCGGATGGACGACTTTACTACAATATTGCAGACAGGATTATCCGACCAATGTTGAGAGAAGATTTTGATTTGATTGCGGAACATTCGACAGAGATACAAGAGATTTTGAATAAAAAGGCAAAGATTGGAATCAAAGCAATTAATCCGGAGCTAAATGAAGATAAAGTGCAAGGTATCATCGACATTGTTTCCGGAAAAGAAAATTTCGACGACATAGCATATATGTTAAGCGAACCAATCATAAATTTTTCGCAAGCAATCGTAGATGACACTGTAAAAGCGAATGCGGAATTCCAGTATAGGGCTGGATTATCTCCTAAGATTATCAGGACAAGCTCGGGTAAGTGTTGCGAGTGGTGTGATAAAATTGCCGGAACATACGAATACGAAAATGTAAGAGAATCGAATAACGATGTATTTAAAAGACATAGAGCATGTGTATGTTTGGTAGAATTTGTCACAGACAAAAAACAGTTGCAAAATGTACATACTAAAAAAATAGCTAATAAAAAAGATGTTGATAAAAGAATCAAAAACTCTTTCACGAAGTCACAGCCGGCAACAAAGAAAACAAAAGAGCAGGCTATGGCATTAGAGGAAAAACTTAGAAAAGAAATGAGTGTGAAGTAGCACTCTTTTTGTTTTTGGAAGGCGGTAATCCAGTTATCTCCCTTCGGGCAGTGGGGTGATACTGTCCATGTAAGATACAGCTAAAAAAGACAGGAGGGATGTCATGGCAGAAATAAGACTGGGACGCCAGACACCCACTCAATCCGTTACACTTCCTTATGAAAAAACACTTGGACAAGAAGCGGCGGAATTGTACGCAAAGACTGGAAATGAGTTACTTGAATGGCAGCAGTTGCTACAATGCGACATTATGGCTGTAAATGACGAGGGGCTGTGGGTACATCAAAAATACGGATATTCGATTCCACGAAGAAACGGAAAGTCTGAAAACGTCCTTGCGAGATGCTTGTGGGGATTGAAGAATGGGGAAAGAATTTTGTACACTGCGCACAGAGCAACGACGTCTCACGCGGTATGGGAGAGACTTGATAGAATGTGTGAGAAAGCGGGGATTCATATAGATTCTTCGTTTAAAGCATTTGGAAAAGAGCATTTATACACTGGAGATGGAGGTGTTGTGGAATTCAGAACTAGAACATCTTCGGGAGGACTTGGAGAAGGATATGACGTACTGATCATTGATGAGGCACAGGAATACACAGAAGCGCAGGAAACATCTTTGAAATATGTTGTATCTGACAGTGAAAATCCTCAAACAATTATGTTAGGAACACCCCCCACAGTTGTTTCGGCGGGAACAGTATTTGTGAAATACAGAGAAACGGTATTATCCGGAAGAGGATTTGATTCGGGATGGGCGGAGTGGTCAGTTCCGCATCAAATGCCAGCGGATGACGTGGAATCGTGGTACGAAGCGAACCCGTCACTTGGCACAATTCTTACAGAAAGAAAGATACGTGCAGAGATTACAACAGATGATATTGATTTTAACATACAAAGGCTTGGACTATGGTTACAATACAATCAGAAGTCGGCAATAAGCAAGACGGAATGGGAGTCGCTAAAGGCATCCGTAAAACCGGTATTAAAAGGAAATGCATTTGTTGGAATCAAGTATAGTCACGATGGACAAAATGTGGCTATGGCAGTCGCGGTAAAGACGAGCGAAAACAAAGTATTTGTTGAGGTGTTGGACTGCAGACCAATAAGAGCAGGTAACGCGTGGATTATAGATTATCTTGTTGTGATAAAGCCGGAAATAGTAGTTGTGGACGGAGCAAATGGACAAGCGGTACTCGCGGAAGAAATGAAAGATGTGAGACTGAAAGCTCCGGAGCTTCCGACTGTGAAGCAAGTAATAACCGCGAATACATTGTTTGAGCAGGCGTTATCGGCAGCAAGCATTACACATATGAACCAACCATCTTTGACACAGTCGGTAAGTAACTGTAAAAAAAGAGCAATTGGGACGAATGGAGGATTTGGATACCAATCCATGAAAGAAGAAATTGAGATTGCGCTACTGGACAGTGTTATATTGGCACATTGGAAGTGTGCTATGAGTAAGGAAAAGAAGAAACAAAAAGCAAGGTATTAGAGAAACATCCGAAAGGGTGTTTTTTTAATAGAATTTTACCGATACCACCGGGTTAAGTGGGCAGAAAGGAGCAAAAAATGAGTGAATTTAAAGCAATTGAAACACAGGAAGAATTTGACAAAGCGATTGGAGAACGTTTAAAGAGAGAACAAGAAACTGTAAGAAAAGAATATGAAGGATTCTTATCACCGGAAGATGTACAAAAGAAATATGAAGGTTTTTTATCACCAGAAGATGTACAAGAAAAGTACAAAGGATATTTATCTCCGGAACAGGTAGCGGAAAAAGATGCAACAATCAAAAAATATGAGACGAAGTCGCAAAAAGTGCAGATTGCAATGTCAGAGGGGATTCCTTATGAACTGGCAGGAAGAATTTCGGGAGATACTGAGGAAGATATGCGAAAAGATGCAAAAACTTTGGCGGGATTTCTGAAAAAAGGAAATCCATATCCAGAATATAATCCAGAGCCGGATGGAAATAAGAAAACAAAAGAAGCAGCTATGAAAAAAATGTTAAATAACCTGAAAGGAGAATAACAATATGTCAACAAGCAGAGAAAATTTATTTGATCCAGTATTAGTAAAAGATTTAATGAGTAAAGTGAGAGGAAAATCTTCTCTTGCAAAATTATCAGGACAAACTCCGATACCATTTAATGGTCTTAAGGAGTTTGTTTTTTCGATGGACAATGAAATCGACATTGTAGCGGAAAATGGAAAGAAAACAGAAGGGGGAATGTCTTTTGATCCAGTAAAAATCATTCCTATCAAGTTCGAGTATGGGGCGAGAGTGTCGGACGAATTCCTTTACGCAACAGAGGAAGAACAATTAAATATTTTGACGGCATTCAATGATGGATTTGCGAAAAAAGTGTCAAAAGGATTTGACCTTGCAGCATTTCATGGAATCAATCCGAGAACTGGAGAAGCGTCAAGTGTAGTGGGAGAGAATCACTTTGATGGAAAAGTAACGCAGAAAGTTACTTACACAAAAGGAACGCCGGATGCCAACTTGGATGCGATAATTGCAGCAGTGCAAGGAGCAGATGGAGATGTGACGGGAATGGCGCTGTCTACTACATTTGGAGCTGACATGGCAACGGTGAAAGAGAATGGAGTACGTCAGTATCCAGAATTTCGTTTTGGAGCATCGCCGGAAAGCCTTGGAGGAATGGCTACAGATGTAAATAAAACAGTATACAATGCGACTGTAAAAGATCATGCGATTGTAGGAGACTTCCAAAATGCGTTTAAATGGGGATTTTCGAAAGAAATTCCACTGGAGATCATCAAGTATGGAGATCCGGATAATTCAGGAAAAGACTTAAAAGGATACAATCAAGTATACATCCGTGCGGAGGTATATCTTGGATGGGGAATCTTGGTCCCTGAGTACTTTGGAAGAATTGTGGAGGAATAATGAAATACAAAAATGAAAAAACTGGAGCTGTGATTGAAATTGACAGTGTGTTATCTGGCGGTGATTGGAAGGAAGTAAAAACTCCTTCCAAATCATTAAAGAAAAAGGCTGGTGAAAAAGATGGAACCATTTGCGGAAACGAGTGATCTTATTGAGCTTTGGAGACCTTTTAAATGCGACGAGGAAGAATACAGAGCAGAAAAATTGTTGAAGATTGTATCAGATTGCCTAAGAGAAGAAGCGGACAGAGTTGGAAAGGACCTGGACGAAATCATTTCGAAAAAACCGTTTTTTGAGAGTGTAGTGAAATCCGTAACTGTAGATGTCGTGGCAAGAACATTGATGACATCTACAGATTCAGAGCCGTTGTCACAGGAGTCACAATCCGCATTGGGATACAACTGGTCAGGCACCTATCTTGTACCGGGAGGCGGTATCTTTATAAAAAAATCGGAATTGGCAAGACTGGGACTTAAAAGACAAAGACGTGGGGTGATAGAACTGTATGGCGAGAATAAGCGGAATCACAGTGACACTGATTGAAAGGATTGAATGTGGAAAAGATGCATTTAACCACCCAGTTTACTCGGAAAAACGTATAAAAGTAGAGAATGTTCTTATTGCGCCGGCGCAAACAACGGAAATTGCAGATGCATTGAATTTGACAGGGAAAAAGGCTGTATACAACATTGCGATACCAAAAGGGGATAAACACAATTGGAAAGACAATTGTGTAGAGTTTTTCGGGGAGAAATGGCAGATAATAGGGTTTCCGCAGCGAGGAATCGAAGAAAATATCCCTCTCGACTGGAATCAGAAGTGGATGGTGGCGCGCTATGAGTAAGATGAAGATTGTTTTAAACGGAAACGGTGTAAGAGAGTTGTTAAAATCAAGGGAAATGCAGATGCTTTTAGAGGATTGTGCAAAGAAAATTTCCGGAAACGAAGGAGAGACAGAGGTATATATCGCGAAGACAAGAGCAGTAGCCGAGATAACGGGGGATGACGGAAACAATAGATTGCTGAAGGCGGTGGGAAAATCGTGATAGAAACAATTATACTAAATTATTTGAAACTCAAAATGAACGTGGAAGTGCAAATGGAAGATGAAAAAAAGCATAGAGAGTACATTTTGATTGAAAAAACAGGAGGCGGAGAGGAAAATCACATAAAAAAAGCCATGATTGTGATTCAATCTTTTGCAGATTCTTTGTATCGTGCAGCAGAGATAAATGAAGAAGTAAAAAAAGCAATGAAAGAAATTGTAGAATTAGAAGACATCAGTAAATGCGATCTAAATACAGATTATAACTACACGGATGTAGCTAGAAAAAAATACAGATATCAAGCAGTATTCGATATCACGCATTATTAAGAGAGGAGAAAAACAATGTCAGACGCAAAGAATGTAAGCGCAAGCAAACCGAAGGTAGGAGGGGCGATTTTTAGAGCGCCTCTCGGGACGGAACTTCCGAAAGATACAGAGTCAGAATTAAATGCGGCTTTTAAGGAGTTAGGGTATTGTTCGGACGATGGGGTAACAAATGGGAACACGATGGAATCAGAAAACCAAAAAGCATGGGGTGGTTCTGTAGTATTAAATATGCAAACAAGCAAAGAAGACACATTTAAAATGAAATTGATTGAAGTGCTAAATGTGGAAGTTCTCAAAACGGTGCATGGAGATGAAAATGTAACGGGAACACTTGATACAGGAATTACGGTAAAGGCAAATGACAAAGAGGCAGAACAAAGCGCATGGGTAATCGACATGATCCTGAAAAATGCAGTGAAAAGAATTGTGATTCCGGCGGCAAGCATAACGGAGCTGGGAGAGGTTACATACAAAGACAATGAAGCAACGGGGTACGAGATTACTTTGACGGCGGTACCGGACAAAGATGGACAGACACATTACGAGTACATCAAAGCAGCGTAAGGAGGACACAATGAAAGGAAAGACAACAACGGGATTTGAATTTGAAATCCAAGAAGAAGTATTGAATGATTATGAATTACTTGAAAAAATGGTAAAAGCTGACGACGGAGACACAAGTTTGATGGTAGGAATTATTTCGGACGTACTTGGAGAAGATCAAAAGGAAAGATTGAAAGATCATGTAAGAAATGAAAAAGGAAAAGTACCGATTGAAAGAATGATACAGGAATTTACGGAAATTCTTGAAAATAATCAAGACGGAAAAAACTCCTGATCCTCGCCCACATGATAAGCACGGATGAAGAAGCGTTAATATGTGATCTTGCAGAGACGTATCACATTTATGAGTATAGATCGCTACCTTGCAGAAAGGTGGCGATTTTTTCGTGTGGGTTGAGGAATGATTCAAGGATAAAGATGAAAATAGCACAGGTAAATATAACGCCGGAACAAATGATGTTAGCTGCTATTGCGGATAGCACACGAATGACGGCGTGGCTACACACAAAAGACGCAGAAGAGGGAATAAACAGACCAAAATCACTGCTGGGAGTGTTGATTGGAGAAAAAGAAGAAACGGTAATAGCGTTTGATTCAGGAGAAGAATTCAGGGAAGCGTGGAGAAGAAAGACAAGGAAGGAGGTTGAATAAATGGCTACTGAAGTGGCGAAAGCGTATGTACAAATCGTGCCATCTGCAAGAGGAATAAAGGGACAACTTGAAAAAGAAATGAATCCTGAAGCAGAAACAGCGGGACAGTCTGTAGGAGGAAAACTAGCAGGAGCAATAAAAGGAGTAATTGCGACGGCTGCAATTGGAAAGAGCTTATCGGCAACATTGATGGAAGGGGCTGATCTGCAGCAAAGCATCGGTGGAATTGAAACTCTATTCAAAGATAGTGCGGAAAAAGTAAAACAAAACGCGGCGAATGCATACAGAACCGCAGGAATGAGCGCGAATGAGTATATGGAATTAACGACAAGCTTCTCTGCAAGTTTGCTGAGTAGCCTTGGAAATGATACCTCAAAAGCGGCGGACATTGCGGATATGGCAATGACTGACATGTCAGACAATGCAAATAAGATGGGAACGGACATGGAACGTGTCACAGATGCATATCAGGGGTTTGCGAAGCAAAATTACACCATGCTTGACAACTTAAAACTTGGATACGGCGGGACAAAGACCGAAATGGAAAGACTGCTTGCAGATGCGCAAAAAATCACAGGCGTAAAATACGATATCAATAACTTGTCGGATGTGTATTCGGCAATACATGTGATACAAGGAGAACTTGGTATCACGGGGACTACGGCGAAAGAATCTGCTGAAACTTTTTCGGGATCCCTTGCATCTATGAAAGCAGCATTTAAAAACGTATTGGGAAATCTGAGCCTGGGAGAAGATATCGGAGACGAATTATTTGCGTTGAGTGAGACTGTAAGCACATTTGTAGTAGGAAATTTGATTCCGATGCTTGGAAATGTCTTAAAAGGAGTTCCGCAGCTTTTTGATGGAGTTGTAGGGATGGTTGTTAGGAGTTTTAATATGCTTTCAGATAACGCGCCGGAAATAGTGAGTCAAGGAGCTGGGTTGGTGACATCTTTAGTAACTGGGATTGTAACAAATATTCCGTATTTGATAGAGGGGGCTTGGAATTTAGTCACCTCTTTTGGAGAAGCACTATTGACGGCAGACTGGATGACAATTGGACAAAATCTCATAAACAGCATAAAAAAAGGATTGGACATCGCAGCAGGGGAAATACTCGGAACAGATGGAAACATTGTAGGGTCTGTTATTTCAGCAATCCAGTTGAATTTGCCGAGTGTCCTTGAGAAGGGAATAGAAATTGTAACGAATTTGGCAAATGGGATATTAGAAAATCTTCCGACACTTATTTCTATGGCAGGGAATGCGATTACAAGTTTTATAGGGGGAATTTTACCGATGTTACCAACTGTACTACGGGCAGGAACGACATTATTGCTGAATCTAGCGAATGGAATAATTGATAATTTACCGTCGATTATTGTATCAGCATATAAAGCGATAATGAGTTTTCAGCAAGAAATTATGAAAAACTTGCCGAAAATTTTGCAAGCTGGAGTTGAAATTATCGCAAAATTGAACTTAGGAATGGTTAAGATGATTCCTAAAGCAATTGCTGGCGCAGTAAATATCATAAAAGGGATAGCGGAAACATTTTTGAGTACGGACTGGCTAGAGTTAGGGAAAAACATCATAAGAGGAATTGCGGAGGGATTAAAAAACGCAGGAAGTATGCTGTGGGGTGCAGTGAAAGGAATATTAGGAAATTTTAAAGATAATGTGCTTGAGTTTTTTGGGATACATTCACCATCAAGATGGGGAGAATATGTAGGAAAAATGATTTCACTTGGATTTCCGCGAGGCGTAGAAAATAACTTAAATCCATTCAGGAATGCTATGGATAAATTAGGGGCGGCAGCTTCCGAACCATTGGAAAGCACAATTGTGCAACGATCAAATTTGACAGTTGAAAAAGAAAATAGCAATACAGGAATTGCAGATAAACTTGATAGACTGATTGAAATATTGCTGTTAATACTCGATGAATCAGATGATAAAGAAATTAAATTATATTTAAAAGATAGAGAAGTAGCGCGTGCATTTAAAGAAATGGGGGTTGTATTTAATTGATTGAAATTAAGTATATGTCTTCGAACGGGAAAAGTTATGATTTAATCGGAGACAAAATGAGAACAACATCTGGAAATTTCCACAAATATGCATGGACAAAGAATGTAAAAAAAGTAAATGGCAAAGAACGCTTGACGAAGTTTACGAAAGAATCGACAAACTATCAATTGACGTTGACTCTAAGAGGAGGCTTAGACGAAAGAAAAGAAATGCTGAATGACCTGATAAACAGCTTTGAACAGGACGTAATAAGCAGAACGCCTGGAACGATCTGCTTCGGAGAATACTATACAAGGTGTTTTATCATAAGTTCAGAATCGAAAATATCGGAAATTCGGAATTGCTGGAGCGACTGCATGGTGGAAGTTTATTGTGCAGATTCCTTTTGGATAAAAGAAAAAAAAATATCATATCCAATCTTTACAGGCGCGGGAAATGATAATTTTTTAGAATTTCCATATGATTTTCCTTTTGACTACACGAGCCAGCAGAAAGGTATTTCTGTACTTGATAATGATCACTATGCAGATGCTAATTTTAATATGATCATATACGGACCTGTCGTCGACCCGATTGTGAACATTGGAGGATATCCTTATGAAGTAAATACGACGGTTGAAGCAAATGAGTATCTTGTAATAGACAGTACAAAAAACGCTGTAACAAGAATACTGACAGATGGAACAATCGTGAATGAGTATAATAACCGCAGCTTCGAAAACAGTGTATTCCGACCGATTCCGCCCGGCAATCACAATGTGTTGTGGAGTGGTGATTTTGGTTGGGACATTGTGCTTTACCAAGAAAGGAGTGAGCCGAAATGGTAGAACTGGCGAATAGGAACAGGGAAGAAATCCGCTTGGCAGACGAACTGGAAGGAGATTTTGCAGTCGGAAATGAAAATGATTTTGAGATGGTTTCTTCGGTGGCAGACTGGACAGGGGACATTGATTTTGGAAGTTATCTGTACATACCGAATACGGAGTTTGGCGGAATCGTAACGGAAATCGAAAGTAGCACTGGGCAGAATCAAATTTTTGTACGCGGAGCAACGTGGAGAGGAATACTGGCAAAGAAAATAATCAAACCGAGGAGTGGTGAGGATTACAGGACTGTATCAGGAAGAATTGAAGACATAGTGAGGGAGCTGGTCGCAGAATGTGGACTGGATTCCCTCTTTTCTGTTCCGACAACCGAGGATTCGACAGAAATTCGTTTCCAATTCGACCGATACTGTACACTCCTTGCAGGGCTTGAAAAGATGTTAAGCAGTGTAGGGTACAGACTTGATATTCGATACATTAAGACGAGATGGGATGCTTATGCAAGGCTACAACCAATGCCAGTAACGGACTTTTCGGACAAGGAAGAATTTTCGCAAGATGGGAAGCTAACCTTTACTGCACAGAATAATCAAGGCGGAATCAACCACCTGATTTGTCTTGGAAAAGGAGAGCTAAAAGACAGACTTGTGAAACATCTGTACGTACAGAAAGACGGAAGTATTGGAGATAAGCAGTATTATACAGGACTGGATGAACGCACAGAGACTTATGATTACAGCAGCGCAGAAGAGCCAGAACTGACTGAAAAAGGTACAGAACGACTTAGGGAACTAATGAACAGTAAGAAGTTTGCAGTCGACATTGACGATGACATTGAAACAGAGATGCAGATCGGCGACATTGTCGGCGGTCGTGATTACATTACCGGAATTGTTGTAAAGAAACCGATTACGAAAAAAATCTTAAATATCAAAGATGGAACTTGTAAAACAGAATACAAAATAGAAGGAGGAGATTGAGATGGCGATTGATATAGTTGATGCATTTCAAGGAAAGCCGCATGTAACCGCGGATGACGTGGGAGGGTTCAAGGCGGGAATCGTAGGAGAAGAGGACTATATACTGCCAGCGGGCGAGCAAATGAAAGCTACAGTCATAAGCAATAACAAGATACGAATTGCGGATGGCGAGGCGGTAATGCAGGGGCGACACTGGAGGATAAAACCAAACACCTACGAGGATGTGACGATTGAGAATGGCGCGCAGAACATGAACAGAAAAGATGCAATCATTGCAAGATATACAAAAAATGCAGATACCGGAATTGAAAAAGTGGAATTAGCAGTCTTGAAAGGTACACCAACATCAGGAACCGCTATTGCGCCGGCGCAAGAAAAAGGAAATATCCTAGAAGGAACGATGAAACATGAAATGCTACTGTATATCGTAAGCCTGAAAGGGCTGAATATCGAGAGCGTAACGAAAGAATTTAACATGATCATGAGCATGTCTAAGATAACAGAATGCCTAAAAGACTACATAGTAGAACAAGGGAAACGATTAATTGCCGGAACAAACAGGTACAACTACTATGAAAAATACGCAAGCGGAAAGTTAGTACAATGGGGAATTGCAAGTTACTCGTATACGGACGGTTTCGGCAAAATAACTTATCCAATACCTTTTGCAGGTAGCGCAAATGATTACATGCTGTTTGTGCAAGGACAATATATGTCCGGAAAAGTTGTAGAGATAATGGTAGCATCTAAACATTCAAACAGCCAAGGGTATGCGTACTCACGATATACAGATAACAGCAAACCAGATACACATAATTTTGACTGGTACGCAGTCGGAAGATGGAAGTAGGTGATAATATGGAACTAATTTTTGCAGATGCAACAAAAATACAAGTCCAGTCCGTACAGGAGACTGGCGGACGTTTAGAAATTAAAGTAATAAATATTGCGCCGGCGCAACTGAGAGAACTATTTACAGACCCGGTAAAGACAAAAATCATGCGAATCACAGAGCGCGAACAAAGCATTGCCGAATACGAGGGTTATACGGAGTTTTACCGCACGAAAGAGTACACAGGTGGAATTTATGGTGTAGTTATTAATCAAGTTGGAAAGAGTTCGGAAGAACGGATAAAACAGCTTGAAACGGAAAACGCAGCGTTAAAAGAAGCGTTAGTAAATGCAAATACGCAGATTACAGACCTGCAAGGCGCCATCTGTGAACTATACGAAATGGGGGTGCAAGCATGATCTACATTGCAAAAGTATACGCGGATTTGATTCGGAAAGAAGAAAAGAATATCGAAGATGTACCTGAGAAAATCCGAGAACAGGTAAGAGAAATCCTCACAGATCAGGAGGGATAAGGATGTTAATTGTAGATTTTAAAGATGAAAACTATAAAAGAGTGACCGGCCTATGGCAGTGGGACTACGGGCAAGTATTGCGTATACAAGGTTTAAATCTTCCAAAAGCCGTAGAAATACATTTCTCTCTGCAAGAATCCGGCGGAGAAGCTAAAAAGAGGGTTGGATTTACAAAAGACGGCGTTACAGATGTGGTGATCCCGGAATCTATGTTGGAAAATGAGGAATCCTTAGGAAATTATAATATTTATGCTTTTATCTATTTGGCGGACGACACAAACGGACAGACGGAATACAAAATCTGTATGCCAGTTAAGGCGCGACCAAAGCCGGAGGCGTTTGATAAGCCGGAAGACGAAGAAATATTTCGGGAAGCAATTACAGCAGTAAGAGAATCCGCCGAACGTGCGGAGAAATCCGAACAGCAAGCAGCTGAACACGCAGAACAAACGAAAGCCGATGCAATTAAAACCAGCGAGGATAGAACAGCAATTGCAGAAATGGTCGAATCTGTATCCGGCATCGGAGAACAGGTACAGGC
>OAUU01000723.1_pt1 | contig 18524 bp, 16 predicted proteins | sample 1501381 | NCBI WGS metagenome assembly OAUU01 (sample SAMEA2580057, study PRJEB22360) | human gut metagenome | reverse complement strand
AGTGCCTGATATTTCCAAGGAGCATCTTTTGTTTTTAGGTATTTGTTAAATGCCTGTCTGGAAACATGAAGCACTTTACAATAAAAAGAAATTTTGCCCTTAATCCTGCCGTCATCCGTTTTAATTGCAATAAACATTAATCTCTGTTTTTTGCTGACTTCCGACGGCTGGCTGCGAAAAAAGCACTTGCTTCCTCAAGAAATTCGTTTTCTTCCTTTAAACGGCGTATTTCCTTATCCTGCTCTTTAACACGTTTCCTGAGTTCGATAAGCTCATCATTAAGGGATAAAGCATTCTTGGGGGTATGAACTGCTTCATTTGCACTGAGGCGGCCTTCCTTAAATGCTTTGATCCATGTGTACATAGTACCTTTAGGGATACCTAATTCGTTAGCTGCTTTATGCCCGCCAATTTCCTGTGCAAGCTTTACCGCCTGTGCTTTAAATTCGTTGTCATAAGATTTTTGGTTCTGTGCCATAGGTTGTTTCTCCTGTTCTCGTATTGATTATGATTATATATCAAAATCCTTGAGAATAGGCTGTCAACTTTTATGATACAACATCATTGCCGATTATAGAAAAAGAGTTTACCCTAAGTTTGGACAATGATACACAAAATGAGACTGTTGTCTTACTTTCCAAGGGAATGGTCGACAGCAGAAAAGTGAAGGTGGACTTCTCCCTGGAGGATATGGATTTATCTGAATTCAAGGGAAAAGCAACTTATGAGTAGATAAAGACATATGTACTGGAGGAGACAGGACTTAAGGTTTCTTCACTGTATATCGCACAGATTAAGAAGAAGTGTGGACTGGATGTCGGTGAGAATTTCAATCTGGCTAAATCAGAGAATACGAGACAGCCACAGTGTACAACGGAGAAGGAAGAGACGATTATGCAGGCGTTTAGTCATTTTGGAATCAAATAGATTGTGGATAAGCAGCATCGTGTGTTAAAAATATAGTAAAGTATGGGAAAAAGGACATTCCAGAACTGTAGATTTTACAGGTCAGGGGATGTCCTTTTTACTGACATGGAAGTGTTCAAGGGACAAGGTAATGATACTGAAGTATTAAGTATTGATAGGAATGATATCTATCTTATCTATTGTTACTTGTTCTGATTTCTCCATTCCCGTGGGGAGATACCATAAATATTTTTAAATGCACGGGAAAAATGAAGCTGATTTTCGTATCCGACAGCGGAACTGATGTCCGCAATAGATAAGGAGGTCAGCTTTAACAATTCGGTAGCCTTTACCATGCGGTAGTTCATAAGAAATTCCTGCGGAGAGCGGCCAATTGAGTTGCGGAAGATTTTCCCCAAATAACTTCGGTTGATGCCACATACTGTAGCGATATCTTCGATCGAGATATTATTCTGAAAATTCTGTTCAATATAATTGATTGCTTCTTTTATATAATAATCACTCATGCGCCCACTGGAAACCAGCTTAGTAGATTTTGCTGACTGCAGCAGATAATCCATAAATAAATACAGATGGCCAATGAGATGAAAAGAAGATTCATGAGGATGATTTACAATATAAAGCATTTCATCAGCAAGTTTTTCACGCAATTCTTTGGAGTGTGAATGATAAATGGGCGCATCTTTACACAAATCTGTGACACTTAAAGCTTCTTTTATACGCAAGCCATCAAATTCAATCCACATATATTCCCAGGGAAGCTGTTCATCGGCAATGTAAGTGTTGATCTGACCGGGAAAAATCATAAACCCCTGTCCGCTTTTTACAGAATAGGTCCGTGTTTCTCCTTTGGAATTGTCTGCCATGAGTGTTCCGGTTCCGGAAAGAATGTAGTGAAACAGGTAGTGGTTGCGTGTTGCAGGCCCGAATGAATGACCGGGATCACACTGTTCATATCCAAACTGATACATACACAGATCAATAAAATTTTCATTCGGAAAAATATTAAATAATATATTGCTCATAAAATACTCCTTATATACCAAAATGCGACATCAATGTCTATTATAGCATAAAATATTGCATTTTGGTATAAAACTGAAAAAATGTAGATATTTAAGGACGCATAAAGGTATGTTATAATCAGATTATCAAAAAAGTAAACGGATATATTGCAAAAAAGGAGAGAGGAATATGGCAAAAAGAAATATTTTCCGCCGTGTTGCAGCGGTGCTTGCACTTGGCATGTGTATGATGGGTCTTGCCGGATGCGGAAGTGAAAAAAGGTCAGACGGGAAAACAGAAATCGAAGTGGTTTCCTACAAACCGGAAGCAGTTAAGGCATTTGAAAAGATTGAAAAGCGGTTCAATGAAACACATGATGACATCCATCTGACGATTTCATCTCCAAACGAAGCAATGACCATTTTAAAGACACGTTTTATCCGGGAGGATTATCCGGATATCATCGCAATCGGAGGAGACATCAACTATTCCAACTTTTTAGATGCAGATCTGTTTGATGATATTTCCGATCTGGATGAAGTCCAGACCGTAAAACAGGCATATCTGGATATGGATAAGGAACTGGAGTTTATTCCAAAGGATGGCACGTATGCACTTCCATATGTGGCAAACGCGGCAGGAATTTTATATAACAAAGATCTGTTTGAGGAAAATGCCTGGAAAGTTCCGACCACCTGGCAGGAATTTACCACACTGTGTGATGAAATAAAACAGAGCGGAACACTTCCGCTGTATCTGGGCTTTAAAGATACCTGGACCTGTCTGGCTCCGTGGAATGCGCTGGCAGTCGGACTTACCGATTCGGATACCTGCAATCAGGTAAATATGGGAAATACCACATTTTCCGATACGTATGGACCGGTAGCAGAAAAGATGCGTGCGCTTTTGGATTACGCCGAAAAAAATCCGTATGCATATGGTTATAACGATGCCTGTACAGCATTTGCCCGCGGGGAATCTGCCATGTATCCGATCGGAAGCTATGCGATCCCGCAGATCAAATCGGTCAACCCGGACATGAATATCGGCTCTTTTACATTTCCTGCAAATGATAACGAATCAGACAATGTATTAAATTCAGGAATTGATCTGCAGTTTTCCGTAATGAAAGCATGCAAAAATAAAGAGGCTGCATATGAAGTTTTAAAATATCTGTATGACGATGAGACCATTCAGATTTATCTGGATGCTCAGGGCGGAATTGCCTGCAAAGACGGGGATTTTGCAATTCCGGAAACACTCGAGGATATGCGTTCTTATATTGAAAACAACCGTATGGCAGATTTCCAAGATCACCATTATCCGAGTGAGATGAGCGTGGATGCCATGGTGCAGACGTTCCTGCTGGATACAAGCGACAATGCACAGGAAAAGTTTTTGAAAAAATTTGATTCCGACTGGAAGCGCTATAACCGGGATCTGATTCGGAAAGTACAGGATTATCAGAAAGAACAGGGGGATGCACAATGAAAAAGAAAATGTCAAACAGGGACAAAACATTCTGGGCGGTTATCATACCGGTTGTAATCTTATTTTTTGCATTCAATACACTTCCAATGATCAAAGGTGTGATTTACAGTTTTACCAATTATAAAGGATACGGAACTTACGATTATGTCGGGTTACGGAACTATGCAGACCTGTTTACGGATTCCCGCGTGGGAAAAGGCTATTTGTTTACGTTTAAATATGCACTGGCAGGAACGATACTGGTAAATGTGCTAAGTCTGATCATGGCAGTTGGATTAAACAGTGCAATCCGTTTTAAAAGTGCACTGCGCGGTATTTATTTTGTACCGAATATTTTAGGAGGACTTGTCATCGGCTATATTTTCAGTTTTATTTTTACTTACATTCTTCCAACTGTGGGAAATGTGTTCCATATTGGATTTTTACAGAACAGTATTCTTGCAAGTGAAAAATACGCATGGATTGGTGTGCTGATTGTTGGTGTATGGCAGGCAGTTGCCATGAATACCATCATCTATATTTCCGGTCTCCAGACTGTACCGGAGGAAGTCTGCGAGGCGAGCATGCTTGACGGAGCCAGTAAATGGAAGCAGTTCTGGAAAGTAACATTTCCACTGGTGATGCCGTTTGTGACGATCAATCTGGTACTGAGCACAAAGAATTTCCTCATGGTATTCGACCAGATCATGTCATTGACCAAGGGAGGTCCGGCACAGAGCACCGAATCCATCTCTTACCTGATTTATAAAAATGGTATGGATGGCGGACAGTTTGGATTCCAGAGTGCAAATGCAGTCATTTTCTTTATTGTGATCGTGGCGATTTCACTTTTCCAGATGACAGTCATGAATAAGAAGGAGGAGCAGTTATGATGAAAGAAAAACAGAAAACAAACTGGGTACTTACGATTGTTCTGATTTTGGGGACGGTTACGGTATTTTTCCCGCTGTATATGGCATTGATCATTGCGTTTAAGAAACCGAGTGAGATGACAAACGATGTGGCGAGTGCACTTTCTTTCCCGAAACAGTGGAGTTTTGAAAATTTCCGTCAGGCAATGGAAGTGACCGATTTCTGGCACTCTCTTGGAAACAGTTTACTGATCACACTGGTAACGATCGTACTGGCAATCCTGATCCACTCAATTGCAGGCTACGTGATCGGACGCGGCATGGCAAGAAGAAAAAGTTTCCGATTTATCTATCTGTATATTGTCAGCGGAATGTTTGTTCCGTTTTCCATCTTAATGATGCCTCTGGTAAAGCAGACGGCGCATATGGGACTTGGAAACCGCGCGGGTGTCATTCTGTTGTATCTGGTATTTTATATGCCAATGAACGTCCTTCTTTACAGTGGGTACTTAAAAAATATTCCGATAGCGCTGGAAGAGGCGGCAGATATTGACGGGGCAAGCACCTGGACGACTTACTGGAAAGTGGTATTCCCGATGATGAAACCGATGCATGCGACGGTTGCGATCCTGACAGCCCTTGGAACATGGAACGATGTTATGACACCACTCGTGATCATGTCTGGAACCGGACAGAATACGCTGCCGCTTGCACAGCTTAACTTCCAGACACAGTTTGGAACCAACTACAATCTGGCGTTTGCTTCCTATATTCTGGCGCTGATCCCAATCCTGATCTTTTATGTGATCTGCCAGAAACAGATTTTAAACGGTGTGGCAAACGGTGCAGTCAAAGGATAAAAATAAAACGATAAAAATAAAACGAGGTGACTTCTATGGCAATTATATACAATCCAAATAAAAAAATATTTAACCTGCATACGGCGCATACAACTTATCAGATGCAGGTCGATCCACTGGGATATCTGCTGCATCTGTACTATGGAGATAAAACAAACAGCCCCATGGATTATGTTTTAACCTATGCAGACCGTGGATTTTCCGGAAATCCTTATGCAGCGGGCATGAACCGCACCTATTCTCTGGATGCACTGCCACAGGAGTATCCTTCCATTGGAACTGGGGATTACCGCAATATTGCACTGAATATCAAAAATGAAAAAGGGGTGGAAAGCGCAGATCTGCTTTTTAAAAGTTATGAGATCCGAAGCGGCAAATACCAGTTACAGGGACTTCCGGCTGTCTGGGCAGACAAAGAGGAAGCACAGACACTGGAAATTGTCCTTGCAGACGAAAACGCACAGGTTGAAGTTCATCTGCTGTATGGTGTTTTGGAAGAAAACGATGTCATTACAAGGAGCGTCCGGATTAAAAATACGGGAACCGGGCAGATTACGATCGAAAAGGCAGCGGCAGCCTGTCTGGATTTTGTACATGGAGATTTTGATGTCCTGCGGTTTTATGGAAAGCATGCCATGGAGCGCAATCTGGAGCGTACGCCGCTGGGGCATGGAACCATTGCGTTTGGCAGCCGCAGGGGAACGTCCAGCCATCAGTATAATCCGGTAGTGATTTTGGCAGAAAAAGGAACAACAGAGACCGCAGGAAACTGCTATGGAATGCTGTTTGTATACAGCGGAAATTTCTCCTGTGAGGCAGAAAAAGATCAGTTTAACCAGACGCGCCTGCTTCTCGGATTGAATGAAGAACTGTTTTCTTATCCGCTTGCATCGGGAGAAACCTTTACGGTGCCGGAAGTTATTTTATCCTATTCGGCAGATGGATTGTCAGCACTGTCGCAGCAGTATCATAACTGCATCCGCAACCATGTGTGCCGCAGCAAATATGTCCATATGCAGCGCCCGGTACTGATCAACAGCTGGGAGGCAGCCTATTTTGATTTTACGGGAGATACGATCGTGGATCTGGCAAAAGAAGCCGCTTCCCTTGGAATTGATATGGTAGTGATGGATGACGGCTGGTTTGGGAAAAGAAACGATGATAATTCTTCCCTTGGGGACTGGCAGGTCAATGAAAAGAAACTGGGGGGAAGCCTGGCAGAGCTTATTACCCGTGTGCATAATCAGGGGGTGAAATTTGGCATTTGGATTGAGCCGGAGATGGTCAATGAAGACAGCGACCTTTACCGGGCACATCCGGACTGGGCAATTCAGATTCCTGGGAAAAAGCCGGTGCGCTCGAGAAACCAGTTACTGCTTGATTTTTCCAGAAAAGAAGTGCGCGACTGTGTATTTGAGCAGATTTGTGCCGTGCTGGATCAGGGAAAAATTGATTATGTCAAGTGGGATATGAACCGCAGTATGGCAGATGTCTATGCCGGAAATCTGTCCTATGATTACGTGCTTGGTGTCTATGATTTTATGGAGCGCCTGTGCAGCCGGTATCCGGATCTTCTGCTTGAAGGATGCAGCGGTGGCGGCGGCAGATTTGACGCAGGAATGCTTTATTATTCCCCGCAGATCTGGTGTAGTGACAATACCGATGCAATCAACCGCACAAGGATCCAGTACGGAACGTCGTTTTTCTATCCGGTTTCCGTAATGGGGGCGCACGTTTCAGCGGTGCCGAACCACCAGACCGGACGGGTAACAAGTTTCCACACCAGAGGGGTGACGGCGATGGCTGGAACCTTCGGTTACGAATTAAACCCGGCGCTTTTATCCGATGAGGAAAAACAGCAGATCCAGGAGCAGATTAAAACATACAAGAAGTTTGAAACGCTCATTAACGAGGGAACCTACTGGCGGCTGTCCGATCCGTTTATGGATGAAATTGCGGCATGGATGACGGTGTCAGAGGAACAGGATCATGCATTAGTCAGCGCAGTGCGTCTTAGGGCAGAGGCAAATCAGGCAGCCGTTTATGTCCGCCTGCGTGGGTTAAAACCGGATGCCGTGTATCTGGAAGAACAGAGCGGCAGACAGTATACCGGTGCGGCACTGATGCATGCGGGAATTCCGCTTCCGCCGTTTACCAGAGAATATGAGGCGTATCAGTTTGTTTTTACAGAGCTGAAAGAGGCTGGAGCATTATACGAAAAAGTACAGAAATGGTGTGAGAGGAATACCAAAAATCGCATGGTCATCAGCATTTACGGTGGCTCTGGTTCCGGAAAAACAACGCTTGCCACGGCATTGCAGCAGTATTTTTTAAATGACGGCAGGGGCTGTTACCTGCTCTCGGGCGATGATTATCCCCACCGGATTCCAAAACGCAACGATGAAGAACGGCTGCGTGTGTATAAAGAAGCCGGGGAAGACGGACTGCGTGGATATCTTGGAACAAAGAAAGAGATTGATTTCGCCCGGATCAATGAAGTGCTTGCGGCCTTTCATGAGGGAAAAGATACGATCACATTGCGGCATTTGGGACGGGAAGATGGTGAGATTTCATCAGAAGAAACCGATTTTTCAGGAATATCTGTATTGCTTCTGGAGTGGACGCACGGAGGCAGTGACGATTTACATGGTGTGGATCTATCCGTCTTTCTGGAAAGTTCCCCGGAGGAGACAAAGGAGCGGCGCATCCGCAGAAACCGCGACGAGAATGCCGCAAGCCCGTTTATCTGCCGTGTGGTGGAACTGGAACAGGAAAAACTCGAAGTGCAGCGCAAAAATGCAGGATTGATCGTGGGAAAGGACGGAAGTGTTTATGAACAGTAAACCGATGCTCAATGCATATCCAGACAGTCTTGGAGGAAATCTTGGGGATATCGTAACATTGCTGAAAACGGAGGCTTTGCAGGATGTATTTTCTTCTTTTTACATTCTGCCGAGCCTGTACCATTCCGATCTCGACCGGGGATTTTCCGTGATCGACTATGACCTGAATGAGCAGCTTGCCGACCGGGAAGACCTTGACCAGTTAAAGAATATGGGAATCGATCTGAAACTGGATTTTATTTTAAACCATGCTTCCGCACAGTCCCCGCAGTTTCGGGATCTTGTGGAAAAAGGGGAGGCTTCTGCGTACCGCGATTTTTTCATCGACTGGAACCGCTTCTGGGAAGGGCATGGAACCATGACGGAGGAAGGCTATATCCAGCCGGATGAAAGCTGCCTGAAGCAGATGTTTTTCCGCAAACCCGGGCTGCCGGTCCTGATGGTGGAATTTCCGGATGGAAAAAAAGTGCCGTACTGGAATACCTTTTATCAGGAAGTGCATGGCAGACAGTATCTCGGACAGATGGATGTAAACATCCAGTCACCAAAGGTGTGGGAGTTTTATCGTGAAACACTGGAAAAAATAGCCTCTTACGGTGCGGCAATCGTGCGGCTGGATGCCTTTGCCTATGCGCCGAAGACACCGGGAAAGAAAAACTTTCTCAATGATCCGGAAACGTGGGAACTTTTACAGAAGATCCATGCGCTGGCAGAACCTTTGGGACTTACGCTTTTGCCGGAGATCCACGCAGCGTATGATGAAAAAATATATGAGACACTTGCGGAAAAAGGCTATGCAACCTATGACTTTTTCCTGCCGGGACTGGTCATTGATGCGATTGAGAACCGGCGGGGAACGTACCTTGCGGCATGGGCGAAGGAGATTGTGGAAAAGAAGATCTCCACGGTCAACATGCTCGGCTGTCACGACGGCATTCCGCTTCTGGATTTAAAGGGACTGCTTCCAAAAGAGGATATCCAGTCGTTAATTGACCGGATTGTATCCCGCGGAGGCATGGTCAAAAATTTACATGGACAAAAGAATCTGTATTATCAGGTAAATGCCACGTACTACAGTGCATTGGGAGAGTCGGATGAAAAAATGCTTCTGGCGCGGGCAATCCAGATGTTTATGCCGGGCAAACCGCAGATCTGGTATCTGGATCTGTTTGCCGGAAAAAATGACCATGAAGCGGTGCAGCGCGCGGGAGAATCCGGACATAAGGAAATCAACCGGACAAATCTTTCCACTGATCAGATCACGGAAGGGTTGAAAAAAGATGTGGTTCAAAAACAGCTTGCGTTAATCCGCATGCGAAATACCCATAAGGCATTTTCGGAAGGTGCAGAGGTAGCAATCTCAGGATGGGAGAGTTCCCTGGAAATCCGCTGGGAATATAATAGTGCATTTGCAACATTATATGTAAATTTTGAATCAGGAACATATACAATAGTAGAAAGCAGATAGTTAAGTTGGGCTGTCGATTGTACATGAAACCTAAACTTTATAATGGAAATAATCATAGATGAAACAAGCCACATAGGGATAATGCTCGGTGGCTTGTTTTGAAAATGGATAATTTAAATCTTATAACTTCGGATTTCGTCTTCTCAGTTTCCTATGTTCCTTTGCCGGCTTGGAACGTGAAAATATTTCTTTTAAGGTCTGTTTCTCTTCGACAGAAAGCTGGGTGATTTTCATTTCCAAATTTTTGCAGAACAAAAGGAGGAGACCGTTAATATAAGCATCATTAGAGGCTTCGGGAGTATCCTCTGTAGCAAACTGAGTTGGAGAAGTAAAACCATCAATGATATTTTTGATCATGCTTTGATAGTCAATATCACTGGCAGTGTTGCTGTCTTTCATATGGGCATTTCTCAGGTCAGAGACGATTGGCTTTAAATCTTCCAACAGGATGTTTATGTAATACTGTTCTGTCTCAATGTGGGAAGTATCAAATATTTTTGTAAATGCATCGGTGGAATCGGCACCGAGTTCGTTCAGTTTATATCTCATCACATCAAGAAAAGCATTTGCTATCTGAATGCCTTTATCATTAAAACCATCAATATAGATTTCCAAGTCAGTCATGAATTTCCTAAAATTTTCATGTGTGAGCAATTCAGATAATAATCTTGGATTATATTTTTCGTCAGTCAATATTTGGACGGCATCGTCATTCAGGTGCAGATCAGATGCTGACTGATTTTTATGTTTCCGTAATTCTGTCCGGCAAAGAAGGTAATCTGTGCTTACGTTGTAAAAATTTGCAAGTGTTATAAGATTGCCGAGTGACATATCTATATTTTCATCTTTTTCATAATTGCCAAGCGTGGAGCTAGGGATACCGGTAGCATCGGATAACTCCTGCAACGACATTCTTTTTTCTGAGACTCTTAAATCTTTCAGTCTTTCTGGTATGGTAAGTTTTGTATGCATAGTATCTTCCTCGTTTTTAAAGATACAGATAGATTACCATGATATTGCCATGAGATAAAGAGAAATTCTTTTCCTGTCTTGTCCCGGATGTTGGAAAAACTGATAAAAACAAAATTTTTCCAGCATCTTGGATATACCGAATCGGCATAGAAAATCTGAGAAAATAAATTCATAAATCGGGAAGGGAAGGAGTGAAGAATTTATGAAATGTCGGAAACACATCAGTATGACAAAGCCGATAGGCGTAGCTCCATGAAAATTTATTTTCATGGTTTTAGGGGATTGGGGCATTTCCCCAACAAGCGAAAAAGGCATTTTTGTACGTACAAATGCGCTGCTTGCCAATTAGCGATATTTATGTAACGAGAGTTGAATCTTATGCAAGAATGGGGCACAAAAGGCTGTTAATGACGAAAGAACTTCAAAGTATATGGAGGATCAGGAAAAATGGGAAATACAAAATATGATGATAAGTTTTACAGATTACCGAAACGATTATTTAAAGAGGAGCAATTTAGAAGTATAACGAATGAGGCAAAGGCACTTTATATGATTTTGTTGGATCGGCGCTGCTTATCAGAGTGTAATGGTGATGCATGGCGAGATGAATATGGAGCTACATTTATCATTTTTACAATCAAAGAAATGATGAAGCTGTTGCATCTGGGAAATAAGAAGATTAACAAGATGCTGAAGGAACTGGAGGTACATAATCTGATTTATCGAAGCCATCAGGGATTAGGAAAGCCGAATAAGATATATGTGTATGACTTGTTGAAAGCAGATAACGATAATTGGCTGCCAAAGCAATTTAAGCACAGAAAGGGGGCGGACAAATGAGAGAGAAATATTATGATGATGCAAAAGAGAATGCAGCATTTGAGAGATGTGTGGATGTTGTGACAGCACTGATCTTAAAATATGGACCGGCAATAAAAAGAAAATGGATTTTACGTGATTGGATAAAAAACATACAGGCTGACTGCTTTTGGAGAAGTTTAGCCTGTAAAAGATATCAGCGGTATTTCGATTGTATGAAAGCTATTGTAAAAAATGATGCAACATGACATAATCGGATTGACTAAAGTAACATAGATATTTATAATATAGACAAAACGAAAATGACATGAACGGAGGACAGGGTAATGGAGAAAACGGTAACACTTGAAGAGGCATTAAAAAGAATTGAGGAGTTGGAAAAAGAGAATGCAGAACTTCGGGAGGAATTGGAGTATTACAGAAATCGTAAGTTAAGCGGTCGTCAGAAACATAACGCCAAGTGGATGGCAATTTATAATGATTTTGTTGTTGGGTATGAGAGCGGCATGACAATGGTAGAAATTGCAAAGCGGAACAATGTCAGTGAGAGGACGATTTATAGGTATAAAGCGTATTATGACAAACTGAGGGAAAAAGAGGAATAGACCATTTTTGAGGCGTTATGAAAATGGTTGCATGAATTTTGCGGTGGATTTTTTGTACCGCAAACATGAAATAGAAAATATTTGTGGTCACAGTTTGTGACCGCACAACAAGGAAGGAAATATATGGCAGAAGATAAAAAGAAAGAAATTGCAGTAGTTGAAATTACAGAAGAATACATGAAGGATCGACTTTATGAATTCAGAGGGAAAAAAGTTATGCTTGATTCAGACTTGGCAGAAATTTATGGGTATGAAACCAAAAATTTTAAAAGGCAGGTTAAAAATAATATTGCCAAATTTGAAGGCGATGATTTTATGTTTGAATTGAATGATGTAGAAGTAGAAAATCTTTCAAGGTGCAAAAATTTCACCTTGAATATGGGAAGAGGTTCAAATATAAAATACAAACCTTATGTGTTTACAGAGCAGGGAGTATATATGCTTATGACAGTTTTGCGTGGCGAGCTTGCAATTAAACAAAGCCGTGCACTTGTGAAGACTTTCAAGAAAATGAAAGATTACATTTTAGAAAATCGAGATCTTATAGGTCAGAGAGAATTACTACAGTTAAGTATGGAGACTGCAAATAACAGAATTGAAATCAGCAAAATTAATTCTGATATGATATCTCTTGAAAAACAGATTTCTGATGTTGCAGAAGGACTGAAGGATGTTGTGACCAAATCCGAGTTGGCGGATATGATGAACAGCTTTGTTTCAGATGATGATGAAAAGTGGCTTATGTTTAATGCAAAATTCAGTAGTGCGGATGAGGTTTACGAGTCTATTTACAGGCAGGCAAAGTCATCAATATATGTGGTTGATAATTACATTGGTTTAAGAACGCTGGTACATCTTAAGAATTCTCCGATAGGAGTAAATATTATTTTATTTAGCGATAATGTTGGGAATAATAAACTTCACAACATAGAATATACGGATTTCCGTAAGGAATATCCAACTGTAAAACTGTCAATGAAGAAGACTGGTGGCATATTCCATGATCGGTTTATCGTGCTGGACTATGGAACGGCGGATGAGAGAGTCTTTCTGTGTGGTGCTTCTTCCAAGGATGCCGGGGCTAGAATAACAAGCATCGTTGAGGATTACGGAACAGCCAAATACAACTCTGTTATTGCAGGATTATTGAAAAATTCGCCATTAGTATTACCGAAATAGGAGTGTGAGATTATGGAAGAAGAAAACAAGATGTTACATATATACTCGTGTATCTACGGCTATTCAGGTTGATGGCTATAGCCTTGATGCACAGAAGGACAAGCTTAGAAAATATGCAGAATTTCAGGAGATGGAGATTGTTGGAGAATATTCTGATGAAGGACATTCCGGTAAGAATATAAAAGGTCGTCAGGAATTTATGCGGATGTTGAATGCTATTGAAGATGGCAAGGACGGAGTTGATTTCGTCCTTGTACTTAAATTATCCCGATTTGGCAGAAATGCGGCGGATGTACTTAGCTCTTTACAGCTTATGCAGGATTATGGTGTGAACCTAATCTGCGTGGAAGAGGGAATTGACAGCTCAAAAGAAGCCGGTAAACTGCTTATATCTATCATTGCGGCAGTAGCAGAGCTGGAGCGGGAAAATATCAGAGTGCAGACAATGGCTGGGCGTGAGCAGAAAGCCAGAGAAGCCCGGAAGAAGGGATAAGATGGAAACGCAGCGATGGTTTCCGTCTTATTTTTTTGAATCCAAAGCGCTGAAAGACTGGATTTTAAATGGAGAAAATAAAAAGTGACAGAAAACTTTTTCGTAAATTGCGGAAATTACGAAAAGTTTCGTTGTGCACATGGGAGGATAGTACTATAATGGAAGTATTGACGGGCACAAGAGAAGGAGAATGGTTATGGGAAAAAACGCAGCGGAAGGTAACAGGAAAAAGGGAAAAATTGCGGAGGAGATCCGCAAAAGAATCGGCAGAAGCGTGTTGATCGCGTATATTGTCGTGGAAGTTATCATTGTGATTATCATGGGACAGACGGTTTATTACAATAAAAAAGCGCAGCTTACTCTGGAGTCGGAGTCAGCGGCGAATCGCCTGGCGGGATTTTTTGAAAAATACGAGAGAGAGACACAGACACTGGCGCTTAATCCGCAGATTCAGTCGGTTTTATCGGAGACAAAGGCGGGAGATAATATTTTAAGTGCAAAAGCGATGGGAGATGTGGAAAAATATCTCGTCGATGCTGTAGGAGCGGACAGCGAGAATGTGATGGCGGTGTGGATTGCGGATCTGGATGCGAGCGTCATTACGCAGTCGGACGGATACACTTCCCCGGACGGCTGGGACATTATAGGGCGTGCATGGTATTCCTGCATTGAGACCGGAAAAACAGTCCTGACCGAACCGTACATAGATTCCAGCACCGGAGAGATTATTCTGAGTGCGGCAACGCCGGTATACGATGAAGGTGGCAATGTGCTTGGCGCTGCGGGAATGGATATTTCGCTGGATCATGTGACAGAGGTGTTAAGCACTTACACCATCGGAAGCAACGGATACGTCTGGCTGGTGTCCTCGGACGGAATGCTCATCTATCATCCGAATGCGGAACTGGTGCAGCAGAACATTGCGGACGTGAATGTTTCTGCCAATGTGGTCAATGCGATCATGAATCAGACGACGGAGTTTTTGAAATACAAAGCGGACGGCACTACAAAATATGGCTCCGTACAGCTGGTAGGAGATACAGGGTATCTTGTGGTCAGCAATATGCCGTTCTTAGAATACTATCAGATGCTGTTTGCAACAATCGGTGTGCTTCTTGTAATTTTTGCACTGGGGATTATTCTGGTAATGCGCAGTATCGACAAGAGCGCATATGCTTTATCAAAACCAATAGCAGAATTAAACGAGACGGCAAGCAGGCTGGCAGAGGGAGATCTGGATGTCGAGCTGAACGTCACGGCAAAGAATGAGATCGGAGAATTGGCGGAATCGATCCGGGCGACGGTCGCACGTCTGAAGGAATACATTGCCTACTTAAAAGAAGCATCCGGCGCACTGGATCAGATTGCAGATGGAAAGCTGGAGATTCATCTCGAACAGGAATATGTTGGAGAATTTCGTCAATTAAAGGAAGCACTTCTGCACATCTCAAGTTCGATGAATGATGTCATGAAAAATATCAGTGCAAGTTCCCAGACCGTTACTTCCAGTGCCGGCGATCTGGCAAATGCGGCTCAGCAGCTGGCAGAGGGAAGCGGCACGCAGGCGGCAGCAGTGGAGGAGCTGGTCGCAACGGCAACATCCGTGGCGGAGCAGGTGGAAGAGAGCAAGAAAGACGCCCTGCAATCCGCGGAAGAGACCCAAAAAGTAACGGCTATGATGGAACAGAGCCAGGATAAGATGCAGGAGATGATGGAAGCGGTACAGAAGATCCACGAGACCTCCAAGCAGGTGGTTGGAATTATTGCGACCATTGAGGAAATTGCAGACCAGACCAACCTGCTGTCTTTAAATGCATCCATAGAGGCGGCGCGTGCGGGCGAGGCCGGAAAAGGCTTTGCGGTTGTGGCGGATGAGATCGGAAAGCTTGCGCAGGAAAGCTCAAAAGCGGCAAATATGACACGGGAACTGATTGGTGTCTCGATGGAAGAGATCAATAAAGGCAATCAGATTGCAGATCATGTGATGGATTCGTTAAAGACGGCAGTGGAAGCAGTGGACAACGTTAATGGAATGATCCAGAAAACGGCGGGAAATGCGGCGGATCAGGCACAGAGCATGGAGCAGATCCGCGTGGGAATCGAGGAGATCTCGCAGGGAGTACAGGACAATTCGGCGATTGCCGAGGAGAGCTCCGCAACCTCCGAAGAACTTGCATCCCAGGCGACAATGCTTAATGAACTGGTGCAGCATTTTGAACTGCAGCCATAAAAACACCGAATCCCTTTTGCTGACATTATTTTCCTAAAGTGGTAAAATAACACAAAAGCAGCAAAGGAAGTGTGACAGATGAAGATCAAGTTTGTACAGACAATCAGAAATTATGACCGGAAGAATCTTGGAAAAGATCTGGTTGCCGGACTCATCATCATGGCAGTCTCAATTCCGATCTCCATGGGATACGCGCAGATCGCGGGACTGCCGGCAGTATACGGACTGTACGGATCGGTGTTCCCGATTCTTCTGTTCGCGCTGTTCTCGACATCACCGCAGTTTATCTTCGGCGTGGATGCAGCGCCTGCCGCGCTGATCGGAGCGGCGCTTTTAGATTTGCATATCGAGAGCGGATCGAAGGAGGCGCTGGTGGCAGTGCCGGTGCTGACCGCGTTTGTGGCGTTGTGGCTTTTCGCGTTTTACGTGATGCGGGCGGGAAAGCTGGTCAACTATATCTCGGCGCCGGTGATGGGCGGCTTTATCACCGGCATCTGCACGACCATCATCCTGATGCAGGTGCCGAAGCTTCTGGGGGGTACCGCGGGGACGGGAGAGTTCTTTGAGCTTGTGGAGCATATCGCGGAGACGGTGGGAGAGATCAACCTGCCGTCCCTGGCACTTGGCGTGGCTGCGCTTGTGATAGTATTGACAGCAAAAAAGGTCATCCCGAAATTCCCGATGGCGGTGCTTTTGATGGCAGCGGGTGCTCTGATGACAAAGTATCTGCCCCTGCGCGCCTGGGGCATCAAGACGCTGGATGCCGTGGAGCCGGGACTTCCGGTCTGGAGCCTGCCGGATTTTACGGCGGTGCCGGTAAGGGAGGCGGTTACGATCAGCCTGTCGGTGGCGGTTGTCATCATGGCGGAGACGCTGCTCGCAGAAAATAATTTTGCGCAGAAAAACGGATACCGGATCAACGATAATCAGGAGATCCTGGCATTTGCGATGGGCAATCTTGCCGCGGCGCTGACTGGATGCTGCCCGATCAACGGCTCGGTCTCCCGGACGGCGATGGGAGAGCAGTATCAGGCTAAGACACAGCTGACCGGGATTGTGGCGGGACTTTCGATGATCGTGCTTGGCGGAACCGGGTTTATCGGCTATCTTCCGGTGCCGGTGCTGACGGCAATCGTGATCTCTGCTCTGCTTGGCGCGACGGAGTTTGAGTTGGCGGTCCGGCTGTGGAAAGTCAGCCGCACGGAATGTCTGATCTTTGCCGGTGCATTCTTCGGAGTGCTGATGCTTGGGACGATTAACGGCGTACTGATCGGCATCATCCTCTCCTTTTCCGAGATGATTATCCGCACGGCAAAGCCGGCACGCTGTTTTCTGGGAATTCAGCCGGGGCACCGGCATTTCCGCGATCTGAAAGAAGGAAGCCAGATCCATGCGGTTGAGGGAGTGTTAATCTACCGGTTCAGCAGCAACCTGTTTTTTGCCAACATACAGGTGCTAAAGCAGGACATCGAGGACCATGTGACGGAGCAGACAAGGGCGGTCATCCTGGATGCGAGCGGCATTGGCAGTATGGACATCACGGCGGCGGACGGACTGGGAATGCTGTATCAGTCGCTGAAAGAAAAAGGCATCCGCTTTTACATGACAGAGCACATCGCCGATTTAAACGAACAGCTCCGGAAACTGGGGCTTGGCTACATGATCGAAGAAGGAAGCGTGCGCAGAACGATCCACATTGCGTTAAAAGATATGGGAATCAAGCGCCCGTATCCGCTGGAGGGCGGTGTGGACAATGACGACCGCAGTGCTTCGAGAAAGCGCGCGGACAACCGCGTGCAGGAATTTGTCTGGGCGTTCGGCGCGGAGACGGAGGAACAGATTGAAAAACAGATTCTTTTGCAGATTGAACAGCTAAAAGAAAGCGGGGATGTGGAAAATCTGCTGCATGGCAGATGGTCACACATGGAAGCAATGGATGAAGACGAGTGGCTGGAACATCTGGAAGAACACTTAAAGGAGATTGTGAACATCTCCGGAAAGGATGAGAAGACACTCGCAAGACGTCTGGAGGAACACCGCAGGGAGGTGCATGACCGCATTGCAACAGAGCATCCGGAGCTTGCGGAGCGCTTCAAGGAGCGCAGACATGTGCTGGATGAGCACTTAAAGAAGAGAAGACCGGAGGTCTATGAGCTTGTGGTGAGTTTGCGCGAAAAGGAAGAGACAGATTTAAAATAAAGAAACAACACCGTTATTTAACAGGGTGCCGGAGAGCGCAATCAGCCTCTCAAGCGGCACTCTTTTTTTGTCTGCCACCCACTGCCGGTAAATATTGACGGAGGTGACGCATAAAAACGTGTTGATGATATTCTGCTCCTCCCTGGAAAATGCGGCGTAGGGATTATGCCTCGTGCGGTTGTGAATCATGGTGTTTAAGAATAATTTATCGGCGAATTCGCGGTAGCCCGGTGCGCATAAAAGGCGCTCGGCGTACGGCTCCTGTCTGGCGGTAAACTCGAAAAAGACGCGGTTTACTTCCGTAAAAGGTGCATCGATCGGGAGCTGGTCGATGGCATGGTAATACTCTTCGGTGATCTGCCCAAGGAGATCTTCAAACAGAGCCTCGATGCAGGTATAGTGCAGATAGAACGTTTTCCGGTGGATCAGAAATACAACGAGTGCCATGCTCAGAAAATGGATGAAGAATACTGGCAAGTGCCGCGGCAGTTGTGCTATACTGGGAGACAGAACGACACAACAGAAGAAAGACTAACTATTAAAAGTCAAGTCTGAAAATGAAATATTTTGAATGAATTGCAG
>OAUU01000720.1_pt1 | contig 18600 bp, 17 predicted proteins | sample 1501381 | NCBI WGS metagenome assembly OAUU01 (sample SAMEA2580057, study PRJEB22360) | human gut metagenome | reverse complement strand
CGGTGTGTCGGACATGCACCCGTCGGATTGTCCAAACGTGGAAGAGACACGGAATCCGATGCAAACATTCAGCCGGAAGAAATTCTCACATTTTTCTCAAACAAATATTCCATCTGCATTTCCACATGAAATCCCGAAGTGTGTTTCTGATAATATTACTTATCAACCCAAAGAGATCTATGCTTATTGCGACAATTCCACAAAAAAGGCGCTTCCGATTAACGGTAATCGCCCATATAAAACAGTGCAACGACGCCCGGACCCGTGTGAGCGCCGATGGTCGGACCGACATGGTTGATCAGAAAGCTTTCATAGCCGAAACGGTCTTTGATGAGATCAGCAACATACTGTGCATCTTCGATGCAGTCGCCGTGGCTGATGAAAATGATGTCATTCTTGTCACGCCAGCTGCCGATCTGTTTTTCCATGGCATCCACGAGAGCAATCAGCGACTTTTTGCGTCCTCGCACTTTGGAGAGCGGAATCAGATGTCCCTCATCATCCACATGAAGAAGTGGTTTTAAACTGATCATTGTACCGAGAAAAGCAGCGGTTTTTGACACGCGGCCGCCGCGGTAGAGATGAAACAGATCATTGACGGTGAAATTATGTACAAGGTGAAGTTTGTTTGACTCAAGCCAGTCTGCGGTCTCTTCCAGTGTATGTCCCTGCTCCTTTAAGGTGACGGCTTTGTGCACCAGAAGTCCCTCGCCGAGAGAAGCACAGAGAGAATCGATGACGATGATTTTCCGGTCGGGGTATTTTTCGGAAAGTTCTCCCGCAGCGAGCCTTGCGCTGTTGTAGCTTCCGCTTAAACCGGAAGAAAAGGCGATATGAAGAATATCGGCATTCTGTTCGTTGATTATTTTTTCAAAAACAGCGGCAGCCTCCTCGGGATTGGCCTGGGAGGTCGTGGGAAGAGAACCCTGACGCATGCAGTCATAAAATTCCTTTACCGGAAGCGGATGCTCCCAAGAATAAGTAGTATCGTTAATCGTATATGTAAGAGAAAGCATGCCGATCTGATGCTGTTCTACATAGGCAGCCGGAAGATCGGATGTGGTATCGGTTGTAATGATAAAATTATTCATAAGACCTCCTGATACATGTATTTGTATTTATTATAATGGAAGCAATGCGAAAAGAAAAGTTTCCGGTAGTAATTTCTAAAAAAAATATAAATTTGAAAAATGCTATTTACATATGTAAGAAAACGATGTAAAATAAGCACATCTTTTATCAAATAGTTGGATTTTATCCACATTTCTAAGTATCACGCTATATGGAGGCAGTTTCATCCATAATTCCAGTAAGGACAATCACACAGCACAGAGTGAAGTGAGGAACAAATGAATATTGTATTTTGGGGAGAAACACACCGGAGCGGTACGACGGCGAACTATACTGCAATGGCAGGCATTTTGCCGCACTTATGCCCGGACAGGAAGATTGTGTGCGGCAGCCTGCAGAGGGAGCGATGCGAGGATTCGGCACTCTTTTTGTGGGATGCGGGAGTGTGCAGTCCGGCGGGTCAAAAGAAGCTCCTTTTGACAGCGGATCTTGTGGTGGTAAATTTTGAACCGCAGGATTACGACGGAATGGAGCAGTTCTTTTTGCGCCATATGTATCTGGAGAAGCGCATGGTGTATCTGTATGCCAACTGCATCGGGACACCGGAGCCGGATGTGCTAAACAGAGTATATCGGGTGGATGAGGGGCAGATTGGCATCGTGCGGTACAATGCAGCGTATGACTGTGCATTGAAGCGCGGGCTGGGCAGCTCTTTTATAGCGGAGGAATACGGGTCTGCGAGAAGCGGCAGGAATCAGGAGTTTATCGACGGATTAGTAAAAGCGGCGGATCGTATTTTAAGGGAGGTATGTAAGATCAATAAAACCGGACATGTTTGGTAAAAGAAAAAGACACAACAGAAGGGTGAAGGAGGAAATTATTATGGAACAGGTAATGAAACATTATGGAAATGCAATCCTTGCAATTATTGTATTGCTTGCACTCGGCGCAATCATTATTGCGGCGCTCTCCTCGGACGGATATGTGGCGACGGAGTTCAAGAATGCGCTGACGGGATTCTTTTCCCGCATGAATGGCTTAACGCCATAGGGAGGATGACATGGGGGAGATCATGACATTTGAACCAACGGAAGCGCAGTTTGGGGTTTTCTGGAAATATCTGCAGCGCCCGAATGTTACCGATGTGGACTACAACGGAAGCGAATTGTGGATTACGGACTTAAAGATCGGAAGGTATCGTGTAAAAGAGCATCTGTCCGATGCATTTATCAGCACTTTTACGCACAATATTTCCAACTGCGTGAATCGTCAGTTCAATAATGCCAATAAGGTGCTGGAGGCTGATACCAGAGAACTGCGTATCAGTATTATCCATGAGGCGGCGGCCGCATCCGGCACCAGTATCTGTATCCGGAAGTCGCCGAGCATGGTGCGCATGAACATTGAGAGAATGCTGGAAGAATCCTATTGCCCGGAACGGATTTTACAGCTTTTGATGAACTGTGTGCTGGCGGGCATGAATTTTGTGTTCGGAGGAGAACCCGGTGCGGGAAAGACGGAGTGTGCGAAATTCTTTATGCAGTTTATACCGTGCGAGGAGCGGGTAATTACGATTGAGGATTCGCTCGAGATCCATTACCGGGACATCAATCCGGGGGCGGATGCGGTGGAGCTTCGTGTCGGAGAAGATTTTTCCTACACGGATGCCATCAAGGCGAGCCTGCGGCAGAATCCGAAGTGGCTTGTCCTCTCGGAGGCAAGGTCGGTGGAGGTGACGTCGCTGCTCGAGCAGTGGAGTACCGGCGTGAGCGGCTTTACGACGATCCACCTGGATGATGTCAGAAAGCTTCCGGACCGCATTCAGAATATGATGAGCGATGCGCGTGACGCAGAGCGTATGGAGAACCGGATCTACCGCTATGTGAATGTGGGGATTCTGATCCGCTGCGTCAGACAGCCGGACGGAAAGATCCGAAGATATATGGATCAGCTGTGTTTTTATAGCAGGGAGCAGTATGAGAATCGTATTTATATGATACTGGAGGATGGGGAACTGCTCTCGGAAGAGCTACCGCCTGCGATTGTGAGACGCCTTGGACAGGCGGGAATAGAGGATCCGTTTTGCTGCGCACACTGGCAGAGATACAGGAGAGAGGGAAAATAGATGAAAAGAGAAGGACTGTGGGAGAAATTGCGGCTGTTGAATCCGAAAAATTTGCAGCGCGAAGTGCATGTGTACGGTTATCGTTTTTCGTGGAGGACGCATCTTATGGCGGTGATAGCCGCTCTGGTTGGAATCGGTGGGATTGGAATGGTGTTTCAGCTAAAACCGCTGTTTTTGGCAGGGGTGCTTTTGACAGTGCTTTTCGTATTCCCGGTACTGGTACTTGACATGTATAAGAAAATGTATGAGCAGAAGCGTTTTGGAGATGCATGTGCCTACATGGAACAGCTGCTCTATGCGTTTCAGAAGACCGGAAAGATTGTGAGTGCATTGAAGGAGGTGCGCGAAATTTTTGGGGAAGGGCAGATCCGACTCTGCGTGGAGGAAGCGATTGCGCATATGGAGTACGGGCATCCGGTCGGAGAGCAGGGCGTTCTGCGTGAGGGTTTACAGAAAATCGAACGGTATTATGCCTGTGATAAGCTGGCGACGGTACATGAACTTCTACTGAATGCGGAGGAATATGGCGGGGATGTGGAGGCATCGGTCACGCTTGTTCTGGAGGATATTGAGCGGTTCAAAAAGCGTGGATACCAGCTTCAGGCAGAGAAGCGGAAGAGTCATACGGATAATGTGATTTCTATTGTGGTGGCAGTTCTTTTGTGCGCGGCGGCATTGTATCTTTTGAATGAGATGCAGGAGATGTTTACATCAGAGGCTGGCGTATCGGTGTTTACCGTTCCTGTGATCCAGATATCTTCGATGGTGTTTCTTCTGCTACTGCTTGCATTTTATGTGAAGAGTGTCAGAAGCCTGACGGCTGACTGGCTGGAGGAAAAGCCGCTGTATGACACGGCATATATCAGACACAGCTATGAACTGGTAATGGGGTATGAAAAGAAAGCACAGCAGTATCGGCGCCTGATTCCTGCAGGAATTGTGACTATGACTGCGTTTGTGTTTTGGACTGTGGGATGGCGCATTACGGGAATACTCCTGCTGGTGACTGGTTTACTGGTTGCAATGCAGCCGAGAATCAGTTACCGCATTGCCGAGCGGGACGTGACGGCGGAATTGTATCAGGCGCTGCCGCGCTGGCTTTTTGAGATGGTATTACTTTTACAGAACAATAACGTTCAGATGGCGATTACAAAATCTGCACAACATGCCCCGGCGGTGCTCGGGAGCGAACTTGCGGAGCTTTGCGCGAGAATGGACGAGCGTCCGGATCAATTACAGACATACACGGACTTTTGCAAAAAGTTTGATCTCCCCGAGATGTTAAGCTGTATGAAAATGCTGCATGCTTTTTCTGAAAACGGAACAGGAGATATTGATGTGCAGATGAATCATCTGATTGAGCGTGTGGTTCTGATGCAGGAGCGCGCCGATGTTTTGCGCAGTGAAGAACGTGCATTCCGGATGAAGCTGATTTTTGCATATCCGGTGCTGGCAGCCACTGGAAAACTGCTGGCAGATCTTACGGTCGGAATGGCGTTGATGATGCAGGTTCTTGGAGGCATGGGAGGTGCGTGAGTGAAATATATCATAGAAGTATTCAGTGTGATGCTGGTGCTGGTTTTTAATCTGCTGCTGTGCGTCAGTATGCTCGGGGTGAGTGCCGATGTGGCAGCGGCGAAGGAATTTAAAGCTGCAATGATTGCAGAAATTGAGAACAGTGACTTTAATCCGTACGTGATTGATGGCTGCAAGGCGCAGGCAGGAACAGAAGGGTATGAACTGGAAGTGCAGTCCTACACCTACGGTGGACAAAGCGACCGCAGGATTGCGGGGATCAATCTCTATTATAGATACCGGATACCACTGTTAGGGGTCTCGCAGCAGCGGGTGACGAGAGGAATCGCACGGTAAAAGGAGGAGCAGGATGCAATGGAGTCTGGAAGAACTTGGAATGACAATGCTGGTATTGCTGGTGGGCTGGTTTGGATGCACGGCAATTCAGGAGATATGGATGCAGGTGGCTGGCATGCTATAGGGGGATTTCGTGTCCGGACGTGTCAGAGAAAAGGAGCGTACAGATGAAAGAGATCGCAGAGGTTTATGGCAATGGATTTTTGCAGATTGCAGGCGGAATAGGGGCATTGCTCTTATTCTTCCATGCCGTGGATGGGCAGGGGATGATCGGTATGGTCCTGCAGTATTATATGACGGGAATCTGTGGGAGTTAAGTGTCCAACAGGAAAAGAACAGAGGTGATCAGATGGAGCAGGTACTTCAATGCTATGGAAAGGGAATTGCGGCAGGAATTGTGTTGATAACAGTCATGGTACTGCTGTTTGCAGGAATTCGTGACGAGCAGGGCAACCGGGGAATTATTAACATCGTAAAGACATGGATACCGGAGGAAGAGACAATCACAGAAAACGCTACCATCGACGCTTTTGCGGAGGCGGGGGAGGTGGCGTACCCCACGATCCGGTATGCGTACAATGGTATGCTGCACAGGGGAGCATATCTGCCGGGAGACTTATTTTCTGCGGTAGACGGAATGGGAGAAGAACGGAGTGTTTTGTGGTGTGAGATGACAGATCCGCATGGAAACAGCTGCACAATAGAATCACAGCAAGGTGAGGTTGTGTTTGATGTGGAGGGGATCTATACGGTGCGGGTCTGCGCGACAGACGAAGCAAACCGCAGAAGCGTCTGTGAGTTTCAGATACCCGTGAACCGATGAGAAGACAGAAAGCCGGGAAAGGAGATATATGTGAAAAATGCAGCGATGATCATTGTTAGTGCAATCATGGGATTTCTGATACTCGGGATTGTGCTGACGATTGGTGGAAGCATGAACCGCAGATGTGAGGTGGAGACGATTCTTCCTTCCGCTATGGAAAAGACGGTCGAGGGGATGCCGTTTGCGGAGGCGGGGGGTTCTTCCGGAGAATTGGTGATTGCGGAGTGTGTGGAACTTCTGGCGGCGGAAATCGATACAGACTCCGATGTGGTTTTGAAGGTCTATCAGAATGATGTGCAAAAGGGGGTATTGTCAATGAAATTACAGGAAAAGTTTCAACATCCCAATGGAATGGAAGGTACGGCAGAAGCGGTCAGAACAATTATCCGGGAAGAGAGGGAGAATGTATCAAAAGAGCAGTACCGGGTGCGGTTTTACCAGAACCGGGAGGGAATGCTCGGTGAGGGAAGCTGTTATAAGGTATATACTGTGGAGGAGGGACAATGTCTGCAGCCACCGGCAGAACCGGGAGGCAATGGTGTGGTATTTGCCGGCTGGCATGACTGGAATGATTACGCGGCGGACTTTTCACAGCCGATAGAAGAAAATCGTGATTATTATGCCGCCTGGGAATAGATATGGGAATTGCAGGGAATACGGCAAATGTGTATGGTGCAGATCGTGGCACCGGATCATGACAGGCAGTTGTAGACTATATTATCAATGCGATGATACGATCTACAGAGAGAATCGGTAAAAAGAGGGTTAACTGGAAGTGATAGAGGGAAGCATTAAAAGCGTAGCTGAGATTATAAAAATATAGAAAAAACGTACTGTGTAGTGTATACTAATGTGGTAGTAGATATGCCTCTTTAAAAGCGAACGAAAGTGTTGATTTGTATGGCAAGTGTTCAAAGAATTGGATTCAAGTGAAAGGAGCTATGAGAAACTGGTGGAAGCATTTATGAATGAAGTTTTTTAAAGGGAAGCGGCAAAGACAGGAAAGAAAATTATAAGAATCAGGGAGATTAGTTTATGAAAAAGAAAAGCCTAGTAGTGTTATTAACAGTAACAATGGTGATAGGAATGACAGCAGTAGGTTGCGGAGATAAGCAGCTTGCGCTTGCAACAGATAGGGTAAGTGTCGAACTGGGGTATGAGCTTAATACGGATGTAGCGGCTTATGTGGCGGATGCGGATATCGCAGTGGAGACAACAATTGATTTTGGGGCGGTTGATGTAAGTAAGCTTGGAACATATACGGCAGTGGTTACTTATAAGGATCAGACAGCGTCCCTTGAAGTGGACGTAGTAGATACCACAGCGCCGGAGGCGGAGGTGGTGAATCAGGTTACAGTCGGTGTGGACGAGCCATTGTACGTGGAGGATGTTTTAACGAGTGTAACCGAGCTGACCGGGAATGTAATGGCAACATTTGACGATCTGGCAGATGAGTCTACCGATGCCACCGAGGAAGTAGAGACCACTGAGGGTGTAGAGGCTACCGAGGGTGTAGAGGCTGCCAAGGATGTGGAGACCACTGAGGACATGGAGGTCACCGAGGAAGTAGAGGCCACCGGAGCGTCAGAAGATATGGAAACATTTGTGTTAGACGATGTAACGGTAACAAATGACGCGATAGTCTTTCATACAGTGGGGGAGTACAGTGTAAGCTTAACACTCGCAGATGAGAGTGGAAATAGCAAGCAGGTAGAAGTGCCGGTACTGGTTGGTACAGAACCAACATTTTGGGGAATTGAGGATCTTACCGTAACAACTGGAGCAGAGGATGTGGACTATCTTTCGGGTGTAACGGCAACGGACAGCAATGGGAATGATCTGACAGATAAGATCGAATGTGATGACAGCAAAGTAGACCTGTCTTTGGCAGGAGAGTACGAGATTACTTACACGGTAACAGATGAGAACGGGTTTACTGCAAAGCAGACTGCTAAGGTGACAGTTGCAGATGGAAAGACCTCTAAGAAGGATACCAAATCTGCTACAACAAAGTCGGAGACAACAAAGGCTGAAACCGGATCAACCAACAGCAGTGCTACAAATACTGGAAGCAGTAATACTGGAAATAGCAACAGTGGAACATCTGAAAGCAGCAATTCCGGAAATAGCAACAGTGGAACATCTGGAAGCAGCAATTCCGGAAACAGTAACAGCGGAACATCTGGAAGTAGCAATTCCGGAAATAGCAACAGTGGAACGTCTGGAGGCAGCAACAGCGGAAGCAATAATACCGGAAGCAGCGAGAATGGAAGCACAACGCCGAGTGGTGACAGCGGAAGTACCGACACTGGAAGCTCCACACCAAGTGCAGACACTGGAAGCAACAACGGTGGAAATTCAAGTTCAGATGGAACGATGTCAGTTCCAGATAGTGGATTTGGAACTGGAGAGTTGGATCCGTCACTTTTGGACAACACTGGAACCGGTGGAAACGGCGGAGGAAATTCAACCAGTACACCGGATTCTAACTTTTAGTTAAATGAGGAGGCAAAATATGTACTATGAGCGGAAGCTCAGAGATAAAAGAAGGAGAGTATGGCAGTTAGTCTTGGGTTTATTATTTATGATGATGCTGATGCATACAGATAAAATAATGGCCGAAACTTTGACGGGAAACGCTCCGGGGACTGTACAGTTAAATAGTGCACAAAATCTTTTGTTAGGATCAAATGGAGAAACCACTGCTGTAGGCAGATATGCAATAAATTATACGGGTAACATCAATGTTTATTCTTCACCATCACTGGGGAATGATGATATATCTTATTGTAGCAAGACGCTGCCAGGTTTCTCTAATAGTTCGATGGCAACGTTGTGTGGTGATAATAACACGACTCATATTGTAAAAGCATATTTGATATGGGAGACCCGGAAAAGATACAATAAAGATGATTATAACGCAAATCACGTAAGATTTATTATGCGGGATGGAAATGGAGCAAATATTTATCCCAACTGGATCTATGTAGATGATCGCAGTTCGCGGTATGTTTCTGGATGGGAGCAGTCCCGCCCCCGAATTTACTGCAACGTTGCGGATGTAACAACTATCGTTAAAACATACGGGTATGGAAATTACTATGTGGCAAATATACCGGTATGCTATGCATCCGACCTTTGGGAGCAGGATACGGGAGGTGGTGGAACGCCGACCGGCTGGCAGCTGATTGTAGTTGAGGAAAATGAAGACTATCCGGTACGTGCGGTTACTTTAAAAGTCGGTTCTAAGTTCCGTTTTGGAGATGTGGATTGGGAGGGAGATGATTATGGAACAGATCCTATTTCTCGGGCTACAGTCACAATGGGAACGGAATTATTCAGCGGGTTAAAAACCAAAGAATACGGAGACGTGACAGGACAGATACTTTTTGGATGTATCGATGCGGCGAGGGTTACGGAAAATCCCAAACTGATATCCATGTTTACACAACAGGCTCGGGATAGTGAAAAAAATGTAAGGAACGGCGGGACTGTAATAGAGGGGCTTTACCGTGATGGATCACTATTTTGCCAACAAACGGATATGTGCTCCGTTTTGTATAACGTTTCGGGATTATCATATGGTGCGACAGTGTTTGGGGTGGATGTTGCCAATGTCCGTTGGGATACCCAGCTTTACATCGGAGCGGCGGTAGACATTGCTTTTCCGGAGTTTGAGTCGCAGCAGACAACAAGTATATCGGATGGAAAGGTTATCGTAAAAGGGAAGATTGAAAATACATCTGCACAGGATGATACTGGTCTTTATGACGGCGAACTGACGGTGACACTGGACCCGAATCTGACTCCGGATCTGACGAATTACAGCATTGCGGTAAATAGCAATATTGTGTCCAGTGCTACTGTGAGGCAGGGTACGGTGACGGATGCGGACGGGACAGTACATAATACGGTTATCTTTTCTGGTGGTGGCATATCAAGTTGGTTTAAGGGAGATAAGATTGAGTATACGATCTATTGCCGGATCAGCGGATCCGGTATGAGTCGGTTTGATAACAGGGATCAACTTGATGGGTATTTAAAATCTGCAGGAGTTGACACGGGACACTGGATCGACAAAGCATGCATTGCATCCAGCTGGTGCAATGCTTTATTCCGGGTTGAGCTGATTGCAGGAAATGGAATTCAGAGGGTCAGTGGTGTACGCAATTATATGTCTGGGGCAGCGGTTACAATTGATGCGGTGGTAAAAAATGGTTACCATTGGACGGGATGGACTGGCACGTATGAGACGGATAGAAAGCAGTATGCGTTTGCCATGCCTGCACAAAATGTGCGAATGACTGCAAACGCGCAGATTAACCACTCAACTTTAAAAGTTGATCCCAATGGGGGAACATGGCAGGAAAGTACCGCTGTGCAGAGTTTTACGGAGCACTATGGAACGGTTAAATCCATTCCGTATCCGGTAAGAACCGGATATACTTTTTCAGGCTGGGTGAAATCGGATCCATTTAACGGTAGTCTGAACAATGCGGTGTATACGTTTGGCGCAGAAGATGATGCGACAGATGTTCTGACGGCGTCTTGGACAGCAAACAGCTATACGCTGCATTTTGACCCAAACGATGGCAAAGAACAAGCGCCGATTGATGATATAACGATCATGTACGATCAGAATGTGACGTTGCCGGATGTTACGGGACGTTATATCCGCTATACGTTGGACGGAGAGGATATCACGCAGCAGGTATTAGACGGCACGATTGTTTTGGATGATTCTGGCGTAGTGGTTATGGTGATGGATGCGGATACGGGTCTGATGATGACACCGGCAGGTGGCATTATAAATGAGGATGGAAGCATCACGAATTCAGATGGAAGCGTAGCAGATCCGGAAGTAGTAGAAGCGGATGCTTCCAGTGAATCGACAGAAGTACCGGAGGAAGATGCAACAGAAGCAGAAGCGGATGTGGAAGAACTGGAAGTTCCAGAAGAATCGGAAACTCCGGCTGCTGATCCGGTGTCGGATAAAAAGGCATATGCGGCTGTTTTTATGGGGTGGTCGCTCGAGGATGGGCGCGATAGCTTTATACCGCAATGGACAGCAGGAATGCAGGTCAGTGTGGCGGATCTGATAGAAGCATCCGGCGTGGCAGATCAGAACGGTGCGATGATCACGCTGTATGCGTCGTGGGATGACTGTCCGTGGATTGTTGCCACAAATCTCTACTATACACTGGAGCAGGCGAAGCAGGGGATTATCACAGACAGTGAGATTTTAAGCCATGCGACTGCATCAGATCGTGAAGATGGAAGCCCGATCGAGGCAGGATTTCATGAAAATGGAACATCTTTTTCGGTCCCGGATTATCAGGCATCGGATTTTACTCAGTTTTTGCGTGGAGGAAGCTGTACGGAAAATCTCACGGTAGTTGACAGCGCTGGGAGTATCTATTGTAAGCAGATAACGGTTTATGTGGTGGATACAACGCCTGCAGATGTACGAACGGAGAGAACAACACGCTTTATTGATGAAAAATATTACGGAAGTTCTTATGAACGGGGAGGGCTTTTGGATGATTCGATCTGGAAGACGGATACTGCGTACGTGTCTGCACTTCGGACGGCGTTTGGAAATCTGGAAAATGATGCACCGGTTGAAACCTATATGATTAACGGTGAGACGCGCGGGAAGATCCGCGAATATGTGGATGCGCACGGATTCGGAGACAACAGAGAAGCCGGAGCATTACAGGAAATGTATGATCGGTATCTTGTGCCAAATTGTGTAAGATGAAAATAAAAAACAGCCGGCAGGCGTTTCCTGCCTGCCGGCTGCAACTCTTTCATTCTTCTGCGAGGAAGAGCGGAGAGGATATTCCCTAATATATTCTTGTTGATTACGGACAGCCCTTATGTGTGTTCTTCTGCATCTGAGACCGGAGCTTCCGGCTTCTTGATATAGATCTTTTCAATCCGGTTTTTATCCATCTGTTCCACACGAAGCAACACATCATCATCGGTAATAATCACTTCGTTCTTTTCCGGAAGGTGATCCAGCAGACCGATGAGGTAGCCGCCAATCGTATCATAATCCTCGGATGTAAAATTCAAGCCGATCTCATCACAGAGATCTTCCAGGTTGGTGGAGCCGAGAACCATGTATTCACGGTCGCTAAGCTGGACAATCGGATCTTCTTCGTCAGTATCGTACTCATCACGGATTTCACCAACAATCTCTTCCAGAAGATCTTCCAGCGTGATCAGACCCGCAGTAGCACCATACTCATCCAGAACAATAGCAAGTGAGATAGAGGACTTACGCATTTCCATAAACAATTCTGCAGTGTTCTTGTGCTCGTATGTAAAATACGGTTCACGCATAATATCACGAACAGAAAAATGATCCTTGTCGTGACAGAGAAGCAGATCTTTCATATTGAGGATACCGATCACGTTATCGGTCGTATCTTCATAGACTGGCAGCCGGGTAAACTTATCCTCCTGAAAAATCTGAATCAGCTCATCGTAGGAACTGTCTACTTGCGCAAAGGTCATATCGATTCTCGGAATCATGACTTCTTTGGCCTGTGCATCGCCAAAATCAAACACATTGTTAATCATGGTGTGTTCTTCAGACTCGATGACGCCGGATTCCTTGCTGACATCCACGATTGTGCGCAGTTCTTCCTCGGTCATCTTCTGGGTATCGGCATTCGGATCAACGCCGAATAATTTGCAGATGCGGTTGGCAAGCTTATTGATGATAAAAATGACCGGAGTCAGAATTTTCATCAGTACCTCAATCACATTTGCATAGGTGAGAGCCAGTTTTTCGGAATTGACCGTCGCCAGTGTCTTCGGCGAGATTTCGCCAAAAATCAAAATGAGTACGGTAAGGATGCCGGTTGCAATACCTGCACCTACACTGCCCCAGATCTTGATTGCCAGAGAAGTGGCGAGCGAGGATGCCGACAGATTCACGATGTTATTACCGATTAAGATTGCAGAAAGCATTTTTCCGGAATTATCTGTGATGCGAAGAACTGTGGCAGCGCGTTTGTTCCCGTCTTCTGCCAGGGTACGCATCCGGATGCGATTGACGGTAATTAAAGCCGTCTCTGCGGATGAAAAGAATGCAGAGAGCATAAGTAAGAGCACTAAGAAAATTATTTGAAATATGTCACTTGAATCCAAGTATGTTCACCTCATTAAATAGCAGGATGCGCACAGATGTATGTGCCATGCCTTTGGTTAATAGTATTCCGGCACACAGGGCGCCGGAATACAAAAGTGTAATATAAATGACATTATATAAAGAAAATGTCTATTCGTCAATACTGTAGTTTGGAGCTTCCTTTGTGATGTGGATGTCATGCGGATGACTCTCACGAAGAGCAGCAGCGGAGATTTTTACGAACTTGCTCTTTTCCTTGAGATCCTCGATCGTCGGGCAGCCACAGTAACCCATACCGGAACGGATACCGCCGACCAGCTGGAAAACAGTGTCCTCCACATTGCCCTTGTAAGCCACACGGCCTTCGACGCCTTCCGGTACCAGCTTCTTGGCACCTTCCTGGAAATAGCGGTCTTTGCTGCCGTTCTCCATAGCTGCAAGAGAACCCATGCCGCGGTAAACCTTGTATTTTCTTCCCTGATACAACTCGAAAGTTCCGGGAGCCTCATCACATCCGGCAAAGATACTTCCCATCATGCAGACATTTGCGCCGGCTGCGAGAGCTTTAGTCATATCGCCGGAGTATTTGATACCACCGTCGGCGATGATCGGAATACCGGCTTCCTTTGCAACCTTATAGCAGTCCATGATAGCGGTAATCTGTGGAACACCGATACCTGCAACGATACGGGTGGTGCAGATAGAACCAGGTCCGATGCCGACTTTTACCGCATCTGCACCGGCAGCGATTAAGTCGCGTGTTGCTTCTCCGGTAGCCACGTTACCTGCAATGACCTGCAGATCCGGATAAGCGGTCTTGATCTTCTTGACAGCCTCAAGGATATTTCTGGAATGTCCGTGAGCGGAATCCACAACAATGACATCTACGTGAGCCTTTACGAGAGCTTCCACACGTTCCATCATGTTGCCGGTAATGCCGACACCTGCACCGCAAAGCAGACGACCCTGCTCATCCTTTGCGGAGAGCGGATACTTGATCTGTTTTTCGATATCCTTGATGGTGATAAGTCCCTTCAGATGAAAATCTTTGTCGACGATCGGCAGCTTTTCTTTTCTCGCCTTGGCAAGAATCTTTTTTGCCTCTTCTAAGGTAATGCCTTCAGGAGCAGTGATAAGACCTTCGGAAGTCATACTTTCACTGATCTTCTTGGAAAAATCTGTCTCGAACTTTAAGTCACGGTTCGTGATGATGCCGACGAGCTTGTTATTCTCGCAGATCGGAACACCGGAAATGCGGAATTTTCGCATCAAGTCTTCAGCATCCTGCAGTGTATGGCTTGGAGAAAGGAAAAATGGGTCTGTGATAACGCCGTTTTCTGAACGTTTTACCTTGTCGACTTCATCTGCCTGAGCCTGAATGGACATATTTTTGTGGATAATACCGATACCACCCTGTCTTGCCATGGCAATGGCCATTCTGTGCTCTGTGACAGTATCCATTGCAGCACTCATCATAGGGATATTGAGCACGACCTTTTTGGTAAGGTGTGTCGTTAAATTAATCATGTTCGGAGTTACTTCTGAATACTGTGGAACCAAAAGCACATCATCAAAAGTAATTCCTTCACCGATAATTGTTCCCATTTTTATTTTCCTCGCTTTCCTTGTATAAATGTTTGTTAAAAAAGTATATTAGTTTCTCTATAATAGCAAAAAAAAATGTGTGTGTCAATGTAGTATAAGTGTCAGTTGATAAAAAAATATATTGATAAGTTAGACTAATATATAAAAATATTCACAAACGGACAGATGTGTGCTATGATGGCAGTGGGCGACGGAGCCACTGTTACAGGGGGTACGTTGCCTAAATTTATATTACGAGAGCAGTGTATAAGGAGGCAGTATGGAGTTTCGTCCCTGTATTGATATACATAACGGCAAGGTCAAGCAGATTGTCGGCAGCAGTCTTGCGGATGAGGGAGACCGGGCAGTGGAGAATTTTGTCGCCGGAGCGGATGCTGCGTATTATGCACATCTATATAAGGAAGCGGGACTTCGCGGCGGACATATCATTCTGTTGAATTCGCGAGACAGTGCGTACTATGAGGCGACAAAGGCACAGGCCCTGCAGGCGCTTGCGGAGTATCCGGGCGGACTTCAGATCGGAGGAGGCATTGATGCTGCGAACGCAAAGCAGTTTCTGGATGCGGGCGCAAGTCATGTGATTGTCACCTCCTATGTGTTTCGTGACGGAAAAATTGACTATGAACGGCTTGCAACATTGAGGAAAAATGTCGGAAAAGAACATCTGGTTCTGGATCTAAGCTGTGCAAAGCGGGCGGATGGTTATTATATTGTGACCGATCGCTGGCAGAAAGATACGATGGAACGTGTGACAACAGAACTTTTGGAACGCCTCGGCAGTGAGTGTGACGAGTTTTTAGTACATGCGGTCGATGTGGAGGGTAAGGCAAACGGTATTGAGAGAGAACTTGCAAGTCTGCTTGGCTCCTGGGGCAGGATACCGGTTACCTATGCCGGCGGAGTGCGGGACTTTGATGACCTTGCACTTTTGAGAGAGCTTGGATGTGACAGGCTGAATGTGACGATCGGAAGTGCATTGGATTTGTTCGGAGGATCGATGCCTTTTGAAAAAGTTACAGAATATTGCAGATAGCAGGAGAAGAATCGCGACAGTGAGAAAAGATCACGGCAGTGAGGAAGGAACTTGACAGTGAGAAAAGATCACGACAGTGAGGAAAGACCGTGACAGTGAGAAAAGATCACGACAGTGAGGAAAGACCGCGACAGTGAGAAAAGATCACGGCAGTGAGGAAAGATCATGGCAGTGGAAGATGGAGGAGAAGAAAATGAGCAAGTACACAAAGCAGGATATTATCCGAATCGTGGAGGAAGAGGATGTGGAGTTCATCAGGCTCCAGTTTACCGATATGTTCGGGACACTCAAGAATGTGGCAATCACGTCCAGCCAGCTTGAGAAAGCATTGAACAATGAATGTATGTTTGACGGGTCCTCCATTGAGGGATTTGTGAGAATTGAAGAGTCGGACATGTATCTGTATCCGGATCTGGATACGTTTGTAATCTTTCCGTGGCGGCCACAGCAGGGAAAAGTTGCCAGAATCATCTGTGATATTTATACCGCAGACCGCAAACCGTTTGAGGGAGATCCGCGGTATGCTTTAAAGAAGGCGGTGGCAGATGCGGAATCTATGGGATACCGTTTTGATGTCGGGCCGGAATGTGAATTTTTCCTGTTTAATCAGGATGAGGATGGACAGCCGACAACGATGAGCACGGAGCGTGCCGGATATTTTGATCTGGGACCGGTTGATCTCGGGGAGAATGCAAGAAGAGATATGGTGCTGACATTAGAGGATATGGGCTATGAAATAGAGGCATCCCATCACGAGGTGGCACCGGCGCAGCATGAGATTGACTTTAAATATGACGAGGCGTTAAAAACAGCGGACAATATCATGACATTCAAGCTTGCGGTAAAGACCATTGCAAAGCGGCACGGCATGTTTGCAAGCTTTATGCCAAAGCCGAAGTACGGGGTGAATGGTTCCGGAATGCATGTGAATATGTCGCTTTCCAAGGAAGGTCGGAACATTTTTGACGATCCGGACGGGGAGAACGGACTGAGCAGGGAAGCTTACTGGTTTATCGGTGGCATTATGAACCATATGAGAGCCATGACTGCAATTACCAATCCGCTTGTCAATTCCTATAAGCGTCTTGTCCCGGGATATGAGGCGCCGATTTATATCGCATGGTCCATGACAAACCGCAGTCCGCTGATCCGGATTCCGGTATCGCGCGGCAGCAGAACCAGAGTGGAACTGCGCTGCCCGGATTCGGCGGCAAACCCGTATCTTACGCTCGCGGTGTGTCTGGAAGCCGGACTGGATGGAATCCGCCGGCAGATCGATCCGCCGGCTGCCGTGACTGAGAATATATTCGAGATGCGGCTGTCGCAGATTAAGAAGCAGGGAATCGAATCACTTCCGGCGGATCTGGGAGAAGCGGTCGAAGCATTTAAGGCGGATCCTTACATTCGGGAAGTGCTTGGCGAACACATCAGCGAGAAGTACAGCGAGGCAAAGATGGCAGAGTGGGCAGATTATCGTGCGCAGGTGACAGGCTGGGAAATTGACAATTACCTTTATAAAATATAGAGCCTGGATGCAAAGGGGATAGAATTGACAAATATTATTGTTGCATTTCCCAAACAGGATAATGCCCGCAATATCAAAAAAATACTGATGCAGAACGGTCATCATGTCGATGCAGTCTGCAGCACCGGAGCGCAGGTGTTACAGAGCGCCGGTGAACTTGGCGGCGGGATTGTCGTGTGCGGGTATCGTTTTGTGGATATGATGTACACAGAACTGCACGAATATCTGCCGGTACAATTTGAAATGCTGTTGGTTGCGTCTCCTGCAAACTGTGGAAACCGGGATGTGGAGAATCTGGTCTGCCTTGCCACGCCGCTTAAGGTAAACGAGCTGTTAGATACGGTGGAGATGATGGAATATACCATCACCAGGCGCAGAAAAAAGTTGAAGCAGATTCCGAAGGAGCGCACGAAGGAGGAACAGGAGCTGATAAATGAGGCAAAAGCACTTCTGATGGAACGTAACAATCTGTCGGAGGAAGAGGCGCATCGGTACATACAGAAACGCAGCATGGATAATGGAACCGGTCTGACAGAAACAGCCCAGATGATTTTAAGTTTGCTTGCCTGATGAGTGAGAGAGAGGATTGCCGCAGATGCGGCGGTCCTTTTTTGTCATTAGGCTTTAGCCTGCTGAATGCGTGTTTACGAGTTTCTCAACAGAGAAACGAAGTACGCATGAAGCAAAAACCCACCTGCTATGCGGGTGGAGTCAAATCGTTATACAGAAAAACACCTTTCCGTTACAATAGAGTTGTTCAGTCACTATTGCAAGAAAGGAAAGGTGTTTTATGGCGAATAAGTCTAATGATCTCGCCCATACAAAATGGATGTGTAAATACCATATTGTATTTACTCCTAAGTATAGACGAAAAATTATTTATAATCAATTAAAAGAGGATATACGTGATATTCTGAAACAGTTATGTGCATATAAGGGCGTGGAGATTATTGAAGGGCATCTCATGCCTAACCATATTCATATGCTAGTAAGTATTCCGCCAAAGATGAGCGTGTCGAGTTTTATGGAATATTTAAAGGGAAAGTCAGCGCTTATGATTTTTGACAGACATGCAAATCTCAAATATAAATTTGGAAACAGACATTTCTGGTCAGAGGGATATTATGTCAGCATCGTAGGATTAAATGAAGCGACAATAAAAAAGTATATTCAAGATCAAGAAAAGTACGATATCATGCAAGATAAATTAAGTGTGAAGGAGTACGAAGACCCTTTTAAGGGTTAAGTCGAAGTAGTACAAACGCCCATTCATGGGCATAAGCAACGCGTCAAGTGCAATAGTGACTTGAACGAAGAGAAAGTCTAGGGCGCCTTGAGACGCTGTCGGGTACCAAGGGGTTATACCCAGCGTTCCGAGCCACCCTTTTTAAGGGTGGCGGCGACT
>OAUU01000712.1_pt1 | contig 18809 bp, 16 predicted proteins | sample 1501381 | NCBI WGS metagenome assembly OAUU01 (sample SAMEA2580057, study PRJEB22360) | human gut metagenome | reverse complement strand
TAGAACATCTTGCTTCGTACAACGGAGCTGATATGCATAAATATAATACGTTATACACCCGTAAATTAAGTTGGCATGTTTTGACCCCAACATCATAATAATATTATTATAGCAAAAGTGGTTCAGCCAAGCCTTATACACTTAGCCAAACCACCTTATTCTTAGTCATAGCTATGCTATTCTCTGCACGTCAGCATATATAACTGTCATTTTTAATTCTCATTAAGCGAACTGCTTATCTCGGCTCTGTAGGAAGTGAGCTTCCGCCATTACCATATCTGACTTGAATCTTAGACAGTGTTTCTGCATCATCTGCGTCAATCTGAAATACAATCACCGCTGTTTTAGTTTCTCCTGCTGCCAGCTTAAAATCCTTCATGTTGCTGAAGTCATTTAACAACAAAGTCTTAAAGCTCATAACCGACTTAGAACTGTCAACCTTAAGTCTGAATACAGGTGTATCCTGAGATACCGAATATGTTATATCAGCATCCGTATTATTTGTGAGGTAATATTCAACTGCCACAAGCTTCTTTCCCGGCTCTGCTTCAACCACGAACAGAGCACTTCCGTCGTTCGGATATTCGTCTCCAATCACACTATCCTTATATGTTATATCAATCCCCTTCATCTTCATGTAATCAGACAGCAATGTATAATCCTTTTTTACAGCAATCGTATTCCCCTGAGAATCCGTCTGGGTCTCCTCATTATCATAGCCATCATCTGCTGAGCCGGGCTGTGTATCCTTTATATCAGGTGTATATAGATAATTCACCTTTGTTGTTCTTACAACAAGCCTTGCTGCATAATTAGCAATAATATCATTCTGTTCATTGTTGATATCAATCCCCTTGCTACATCCTGTAGCAAAAACAGCACACATGGCAGACAGAACAGCCACGCTGCGAATTGAATTCTTTTTCATAAGTCATCCTCATTTCTGCATAATCCCATCAAGCTTCCCGGAAGCATTTCACATCTGTAAAATGTTCTCAAGAAAGCCTACCGCTGCTATCATATATTATAAGCATTTCTGCATTCTATATAAAATATAATATATAGTACAAAACCATTCCTTCAGCCGGGTTGCGTTATCACTTTTACGTTGTCCCATAAGCTTTCCTTGATTATATCATTTTCTATGCATTTTCGCAATCTAATTCAAACCAGAAATCGACACCATTTTCAACATTGTCAGCTCCGCACTTCTGATTATGGGAATTCATGATTGCCTTTACGATTGAAAGTCCCACACCGCTTCCGCCATATTCCCTGGTTCTTGCCTTATCCACCTTATAGAACTTATCCCAAATCTTATCTATATCATTTTCAGGAATATGCTTTCCCGTGTTAAACACATGGATTCTCACTTTCTTATCGTTCAAGCCTGCTTTACCAAGCCATATCTTTATATAAGCCTTTTCTCCGCCCAGGCTTTCCACATGATTAATTGCATTGCTGATATAATTGGTTATTACTTCCTCTATCTTAAACTGATCCGCCCATACATATTCCGGCTTTACATAATCATACAGAATTTCCGCTTCCTTTTGCTGTGCTCGTATCCTGTTGGTCCGTGCCAATTCATCTATATGCTTAGCTATATCAAATCTTTCGATGGTAAGAGGGTCATTTCCGGACTCAAGCTGATTAAGTGTAAGAAGCTGTTTTACCATATTATTCATCTTGGCCGCCTCATCAATGATTACGTCGCAATAAAACCCAGTGCTTTCAGGATCATCCGTAATTCCGTCTTTAAGTCCTTCGGCGTATCCCTGAATCAGTGCAATAGGAGTTTTGAGTTCATGTGAAACATTGGATATGAAATCCTTGCGCATATTATCTATCTCTTCTTTTTTATCAATATCCTTCTGAAGCTCAAGATTGGCACTCTTCAGGTCGGAAATATAGTGTCTGAGATTGTCGGACATTTTATTGATGCTCTCTCCAAGCATTCCTATCTCGCCCTTATCCTTTGACTCATATTTCACGTCAAAGTCCATTTTTGCCATCGCTTCAGCGGTCAAAGACAACCTTTTTATAGGTCTTGTAAACTGGCCCGCCACAAAAAAGGCTATTATACCTCCCACAAGCATTCCAACAGCACCGACAATTATAAAGAACCGGTTCGATATTCCTACATTTTTGCTTATACTTTCAAGCGGAACCTGAATAAGAATGTTATACATATAGTTATCATCATTTCCTATAAGTTCAAGATATGACTGCTGATCATATATATTATAGGAAGTCTGTATAACATAGCTGTCACTTCTGGCAATCACATTGCTCGAACTTGGTGACTGCAAAAAATAAAAGTCCTGAAGCCACTTTTTAGTCTTATCTATATCTGCCTTAAGGCTGTACACCTTCTCAAAATTCGAGTCCACAACCAGCGCCGTCATATTTCTCTCAGTGCTTATATCATACATAACCTTGCCAAGCTCATTCTGGTCTATATCCGAACCGTTTATTACCTCTTTTATCCTGTCAAATGACTGCACAAGCGCTTTCTGCTGCTGCCTTATATAATATTTTTCAAGAAAAAGTGCATTAAACAGACAGCAGAAAAGCACTAACCCCGCTACTATTGACATAATAATTATTGACAGCTTTAACCTTATCGAATGTTTCATTTTTCAAATTTATACCCCAATCCCCACACAGTTTTAATATAATCGCCTTTTTCGCCCATCTTGCTGCGAAGCTTCTTTACATGCGTGTCTATTGTTCTGGCATCACCAAAATAATCATAATTCCATACATTGTTGAGAATCTTTTCACGCGACAGCGCTATACCTTTATTTTCAATAAAATAAGTCAGCAATTCGAATTCCTTATAACTCAGCTCGACTTCCTCACCATCAATTCTTACATAATGTGCTGCCTTGTCGACTTCTATTCCCTCATACTCAAGCTTGTCATTTCCGATAGCATTGGTTCTCCTTAAAATAGCTTCAACCCTCGCCACCAGTATTTTAGGACTGAAAGGCTTTGAAATATACTCATCAACTCCAAGATTGAAGCCCGCAAGCTCATCCTGCTCCTCAGACTTCGCAGTAAGCATGATAATAGGTACCTTAGAATCCTTTCTTATCGTTCTGCACACATCATATCCATTCATCTTCGGCATCATCACATCCAGTATTATAAGCGATATATCTTTATCTGCGTAAAATACATCTACTGCCTGTTCTCCATCCTCAGCCTCAACAACTTCAAAACCATTCTTTACCAGAAAATCCTTTACAAGCTTGCGCATACGGCTCTCATCATCTACCACCAGCACCTTTAATCTATCCATATATGCATTTCTCCTTTATAATATAATTACGTTTCATCTGATGGTTAGGGTGTCAAAATTAGATCAGCATGTTTTGACGCCCTAATCATCTAATTATGAAGGAACTATAACAGATAACTGTGTATATATTGTGAAAATTCACTCTATTCCAAGCCTTTTCTCTGCCTCTCTAACCTGTTTTTCCCTCTCGGTGAGCTGACTTTCCCAGGCAGCATACTTATCTACCAGCTTATGCTCATAGTTAATGACATTGACATTATTGCCTGTTGTTGCAATATACATCATTATTCCGATAACAATAAAAAGAATAATATTACATATAATAAGACTTTTTACTCTGCCCTTATACTTCAGCGCTTCTTTTTTCTGCTCATCAAGCTTTTGCTGCGTATCCGACAATCTATATCCAACAGCTTTTTCAGTCTTGAATGTACCTGTCTGTATCGGCGGCAGCTCCGATGCCTTGGCATATTTTTTGTTGACAATTACATCCCTCAGTCTGCACAAATATTCAAGTCCAATCACCGTTGAAAGCTTATTTTGTGTCACAAGACCTGAGTACAGTGCAACGATAAGCTCCTTCTTCTCCAGATTAACCTTTTTCATAAGATTCTCTATCGACTTTTTCTCTTCTAATGCTTTCTCATACTCTTCCTGTGTTTCAAAAGAATAGCCACCTATAACCAGCTCATTTTCTTTGCCATTATCCCTCTGATTACCGTTATTTTTCAAAGTATCACATCCTTCTTGCAAACAGCTTTTAAATAAAGATCTACACATTACTTATATATTTATCATATAATCCGGGTGTTAAAGCATACCGCTTTTAGCTATGAGTGTATAGAATATGTTTTGCCATCAAAATCATCATATTACAAATATCATTTTTATTTCATATATTGTAATTTTACCCATGGCATTACCGAAAGTCAATTAAAAAAAGCACTGCCTTATTATACTCACCACTAACACAAGGCTCATATAATACAGGCAGCGCTTTTACGCTTACCATATTAAAACATATTAACGAAGCATCAAGCTGTCTGCTTATTTTCTTTAGAAATATACGCTTCAATAATCTTCCTTGCTTCATCAGTAGTAAGACTGCTGTCGCGAAGCAGATTTCCTATCTCAGCTATTTCTTTATCCTGCTTTTCCTTAATAAGTTCTTCAAGCTCCATCTGTTCAGCTTTAATTCTGACCTTCAGAGCTTCTATAACTTCACTTTTCTCCCTGATTTTATCATCAAGGCTCTTTCTTGGTCCTCTTGCCATAATTTTCCTCCTATCCATATATAACTAATTGTTAAACCCAATTTACACAGCATACATAATTCATAAACTGAATTTTTCAATTATCTTATTAATAATATATGGACAAGATTGACATTTTATACCACAATTTTCAAGTCTAAAATTCTCTGGTTCCACCATAGTAAATAAGAGAAAGCATATCCGGACCCGTATGTGCACCTATAATCGGACTGAGCATGGTAATCTTAACCTCTGCCTCAGGTCTGCACTCCTCAATCAAGCCTTTAAGCATGTCCGCATCATCCGTACAATCTGCACAGCTAAGATATACCGTCTTTAGCACAGACGGATCATAATTCGCATTGAACCGTTCAACCATTGCCTTAAGTGCAAGCTTATTTCCACGCTTCTTATCAATAGTCTGAAGCTTTCCATTCTTGTCTATTGTAAGAATAGGCTTGATATTGAGTGCTGTTCCCATGATAGCCGTAGCCGCAGATACTCTTCCACCCCTCTTAAGGTACATAAGGTCTTCAACCTTAAACCAGTAATTGATATTATCCGCATGCTCTCTAAGCCACTGTGCATTCTCCTTATAATTCATGCCTGCTTCACGATTGTTCACCGCAAGTTCAACCATTACTCCCATCCCGCCTGTGGCTCCTAATGAATCAACCACCTCAATCTTAACTTCATCATAATCCTCTTCAAGCATCTTTACCGCCATAAGTGCTGATTCGTATGTATTGCTTAGTCCGCTTGAAAGTGAAAGGTATACTATCTCCTTTCCTTCCTTGACATATTCCTCGAAAACTTCTATATAATGATTAGGTGTAATCTGGCTTGTATGTGTTGCAATCTTATTTCTAAGCTTTTCGTAATATTCATGCATCATGGAATCGCTCTCAGGTGCCTCACAGTGAAATGTATCTTCTCCCAATACATACTCCATCGGCACATAATGAATATCATGCTCAGCTGCATAATCTTTATCAATATCAATCGAAACATCCGCAAAAATATAGTAGCTCATAAGTTCCTCCATAATCTATGTTGTATTTCTGTATGTTACAAAAGTACGTTTTTTGTATCACCCATTCATTCTACAACAAAATGACGGAATTGTATACATTTTTATATTCTATTTTCAAAGTTTATTTTTTAAAAGAATAAATCGCATTGAGCTTGGCGGAATCGTTTCAGTATCTTATGTAATACTATTCATCTTCCGAAACAAAACTAAAACGGTCAAATTCCGCAATCCCGCCTGCTTCATCAGATAAGAACTCAAAATAAACTGCATGCCTGCCTACAATACCAAAATCAAGTGCCGTTTCCAGCTCCTTTTGATTCTCATTAAAATCCATCGAAGCTGCAATTCGTCCATTATATGAATCTATTCTGATATTGACCTTAAGCTTCTTGTGGGAACCTAAAACCACTCTGACAGCCTTAGGAGCATTGTTTCCAAACTGCAGATATCGGAATCCGACAGTTGTACCGGATGAAATACCGACAACAGGTGCCGAAATATCTGCTCTTTTCTCGTACACCGGCTTCACATAGGCTCTTGTACTTCCGCCATATATATGGCATGCATATCCGGCTGAAATCCATTTGTACGCATCAAGCCCGTTGATATGCGCTCCCTGGGATGTCATCTCAACAGGACCGGATGATACAGGTTCACCGTTTAAAAACCTGACATTTCCTATATATAGCATTCCGTCCTTACCCATTGCCACATCAATCGGCTCTAACATCGCCTGACGTGAAAATTCATTGACACCGGTCTGACGATGATAGAATACATACCACTTTCCGTTTATCTCCATAATTGAGCCGTGATTATTTCCCCACTGATAGGTCATGGTTCCACAGCCCTCCGAATCCTTCAATATCTCACCGCCATTAAAGCTGATATCGCCTCCATCATGGAACGGTCCAAACGGAGAATCACTGAAACGATATGACAAAAATCCGTTATTAGGCTCATATACACCAAGCTCTGGAACGGGCTTCTCGTATCTCTTTGAATAGATATATACATATTTTCCCATCACCTTGCGTGGGCTTGATGCCTCAAAAAAGCCATCTATGAGTGAGATATGGCCATCATCCTCCGGGTTCCAAGAACAGGTTGAGTGCCCCAGCGGATTAGAGACCAGTGTATCCTCCTTAAAGGTCACCATATCGTCCTCTAGTTCCACGATATAGCACGGCGACGCACAGCCACCCCAATAAGCGTATACCCTTCCGTCATCATCAACAAGCACCCCCGGATCAAAACCAAGCTTGGTCTCCACAGGATTCTCAAAAGGTCCCCAAGGTGTCTTAGATCTGGCTACCACAACAAGGCTTCCCGCTCTCTCCGCCGCATACATATAGTATGTATCGCCCTTCTTGACAACATCCGGAGCATACAATACGGAATCATAGTGTGTCTTATATGCAACTCCATGATAAGTCCAGTCCGTCAAATCATTCACCGGAGCCGACCACACAACATAATCGCGCCCACAGTAATGCTTTATCTCCGTGTCATGTGAACCGTACACATACACTCTCTTCTCTCCATTATGTTCAAAAACCCTAGGCTCCCCATCCGGAACATGCTCCCACAGTGGCATATATGGGTTGGCACCCTTAATAAATTCTCTCATCATCTTCTCCTATTCCTTGGGACAGGGACCAGACCCCATGTCCCAAGGTTGGGACACAGGGGTCTGGTCCCTGTCCCAAAGCTGTTATTCTGTCTTATTGTTCTGCGTTGCCGCCGCCTCTGTTGATGGCTGGACAACCACAACCGGTGTGTCATTTTTGCCATCCGATGCCAGCTTGCCGCCCAATGCTCCCATAATGAGACTCTTGATATCTATTCCCATTCCTGAGGCAATTCCCTCTGTGACCTGTGTTGTACCGTTCACGATATCGGACAGCAGCTTGGCGCTGTTTCCTTCTCCATACATGGTAATCTTGTCAACCTTGCTGAGTGGCTCCGCAACATTCTTGGCAATCTCAGGCAGCGCATTCATAATCATCTCGACAACCGCTGCCTCACCATACTTCTTCATCGCCTCGGCCTTCTTGTCGATACCCTCAGCCTCTGCTAATGCCTTAAGCTTAATCGCCTCGGCTTCTGCCTCTCCGACAGCACGGATGCCTTCGGCCTCGCGCTTGCGCTCAATCATCTTAGCCTCAGCCTCCTTAGTACGGCGGAACAGCTCCGCCTCAGCAGCCTGCTGTGCCGCATAGCGCTCCGCATCCGCCTTCGCACGAATCTGCGCATCAAGTGTCTGCTTGGTAACATCTACTTCCTTCGCCTTCAATTCGGCGGTTCTCTCAGCACGCGCAATATCCGCATTCGCAGAAGCGATCTCAATTGTTTTACGCTGTTCCTGCTCCTGAATGGAGTATGCAGCATCCGCCTCAGCCTTCTTCACATCGGACTGCTGCTTAAGCTCCGCCTGACGTATGGCAAGCGAGGTCTGCTTTTCAGCTATCTCCATCTCAGACTGAACCTTTGCCTCATTAGCTTCCTTGGCTGCCTGTGCCTGTGCTATGGCAATATCTCTATCTGCCTGTGCCTTGGCAACTGCTGCTCCCTTCTTAATCTGTGATATATTATCAATTCCTAAGTCCTCAATGACATTGTTCTGGTCGGCAAATGACTGCACATTGAAGGAAATCATCTCAAGTCCCATCTTCTGCAAATCAGGTATTGCATTCTCCTGAACTCGCTCACCGAATGCCTTACGGTCTGTCACCATCTCTTCTAAACGCATCTGACCGACGATTTCACGCATATTTCCCTCAAGAGTATCCTGAACGCGGTTAATAATCATCTTCTCATCTTCATTTAAGAAGAACTTTGAAGCAAGAGCCATCATCTCCTGACTCTGCCCGATTCGTATTTTAACCGTTGCATCAACCTTGACATTGATATACTCTGCATTCGGCACATAGTCCGTGGTCTTTACATCCACAGAGAACATCTTAAGCGACAGCTTATCAAGTCTCTCCAGAAATGGTATGCGGATACCCGCCTTTCCGATCAGAATACGCGTCTTGCGGAAACCGGAAATCATGTACGCCGTATCAGGCGGAGCCTTCACATATCCTATCAGGACAATAACCAACAGCAGCACAACTGCCACAGCAACACCAATCAAAATCTCATTCATGCCATTCTCCTTTCAAACCCCGTTATGTTTAAAAATTAACAAATTTATTATACTTTATATTTTAAATTATGTAAATGATACTTTGGAACTTAAAACAAGCCGGGTAATGCATCTGCATTACCCGGCTTATATTAAATACACATTGGCATGTAAAACCGAACTTCCATGCCCTGCACCTTCGTGCAAAGTTTTCGGCAGAAGCAGTCATCAGCTATACATTAAGAATCCTCCAATCAGGAACCATGAACATTAACCTATAATAAATAACAGAATAAGCAGTAACCTTAACAATAAACACTATCCATATATTACAGGCAAAATAATTTTTCTGTGCTGATAAATATTTCTGTCCGGAAAGATTTCACTGTATTACACCTCAACCTCAAATTCAAAGGTCTGGTTGTACTTATCAAGTGCAATCTGCATCTGCGCTATCTCTGCGTCTATGCGCTCATAATCGCTCTTTACAAGCTCCAAATCATAATTGATGTACTCGTATTCGGGAGCCGTCTTTCTCGCATTGAAAACACCGGAATCAATTCGTGTCTTAGGTGCCTGCTTTCTCAAGGTATCAAGAAAGCTCTTGCGCTTGTTAAGCTGTGCCATCCTTACAAGAATCTCATCAATCGTCATGCCGGCATCGCCAACCTCAATGCGGTTGGTCACATTGTTGACATTGATTGCATGCTTTATCTTCATTATCTTGTCATCAATCGCCTCAATCTCCGCCGCCACCGTTGAATAGTCATAGTCAGGGATTACCGGCTCTTCGTCAACCGCCGCCACATAGGTAGAGCCGTCATTCTCCTTCTTAATCCAGTATTCTTTATCCTCCGTGAGCTTTTTTAACACTTTATTAGCATACGCCGATGTCATCTTTACCATAATCAAACCATTCCTTTCGCTGTTTCACATAATATCTTTTTCTCAATCAGCTTCAATCAACCATGGCTTTATTCTACACCATTAATTTCGTAAAAACCATATACCTGTAGTTTAGTTTCGGTTTATTTTTCAATTTGCGAATGTTAGAATACTGGTCCTCAGCATCCTATTATCCGGCAATCGCGAAACACAAATAAGCTAATAAACTGTTCCGCAATTACCGGATTATCGTTTATACACACAAATATATAAAATACGCCGCATATCCAAGCAGCATGACAATTCCGCAAGGCTTTCTCAGCTCTCTGTTCTTATATGTGCCAAGCCACAGCACTGCACCGCTGGCAATCGCAATAATAGTGTCTATGATAAATTTGCCTTCAAACGGAACCGTACAGATAAGTGCAGTTGTTCCGATCACGAACAGAATATTGAAAATATTGCTGCCTACGATATTACCGATGGCAATTCCGGCATTTCCTTTTTTTGCTGCCGTGACTGATGTAACAAGCTCCGGAAGTGAGGTACCGAACGCGACAATGGTAAGACCGATAAATCTCTCACTCATTCCGAAAAATCTTGCAATCGCTGAGGCACCGCTCACTGCGAAATCACTTCCCTTGACAACCATAACTCCGCCAACCAGCATGAACAGGATACATTTCCACACCGGTATATCCTTTACCTCTTCATCCTCCTGCGAATTTCCCTTCTTTGACATGACGAAAAGATATCCAAGGAATGCAATGAACAGCAGCCAGAAGATAACGCCCTCTATAAATGTTATCTCCTCTCCGGTGATACCGAATATCATAAGCACAATTGTAATTGCTATCATATATGGTATCTCATAGTATAATGTTGACTTCTGAATCGCCACATTCGTAATCAGCGCAGTGACACCAAGTATAATCAGAATATTAAGGATATTGCTTCCAACGATATTTCCGATTGTAATTCCTGCGTTCTCCTGCAATGCCGCCGTTATGCTTACAGCCGCCTCCGGCATGCTTGTGCCCATGGCGACAATGGTAAGACCGATTATGAGCTGCGGAATGCCAAGCTTCTTGGCAATACCTGCGGCGCCCTCCACGAACCAGTCCGCACCCTTAACCAACAGCAAAAAACCTACCAGCAAAATAAAAACCTGTAAAACCATACCTTTTACCTCTCTCCCTTTTTTATTTTTGCAGTAGGTTTATTTATAAAAAAAGAGACTCCTACTGCGTTAACAGTAAAAGTCTCGCTATTTAATCACTCTCCGAGCTGTTATCTCTAACAGCTGTACTGACGAAAAAGTGAACTCTGTCGGCCAGCTACTCCCTTTTATCCTCTATAGGATATGCGATTTCCTGTTATATTTCAACTGTTTTTTATAATCTTTGCCCTATCTTTGCCAGGCGCATATCAGAATAAATCCAGCATGCTGTCAAGGTATATCTCCTCCCTCACCTGCAGCTGATGCTCCGGCTTAGTCATATAGTATAGCAGAAATTCAAGAATGATTGCGCTTCCCAGCCCTCTCCCCTCTATCTTAAAATTAGAAAAGCCCATCGGCATATAGATATCCTTAATGTCACTTATACCGATAAAGCTTGGATTCTTCATTGCCCTTGAAAAAAGATACCCCACCTTCGCATCGGGCGCATTGCATTGATGCTCCGGACTTTTTTCCCCCAGATTCTTCCGGCTTACATTTTCATAGCACGCCTTTCTGTCATTACAGCCGGTATAACAGCACTCATTGCATAGAAATTCGACCTTGTCCTTCTGTTCCCCGGACAACGTGTTCAATCTGTCAAACGCTTTATTCAGCCGGAAATCAGGGACAACATAGCTGAAATCATCCCTGTTTACTTCCGCAAGAAATTCCTTGAAATCCGTCAACACCTTGGTTGTGGATGAGACAAAATAAAGCTCCTGATATTTTTTCCTCAGGTAATCCAACAACAGCTCCGAATGTACAATCACACCATTCTTTTTATTCCCACATCCGGCAAACAACGCACATAGAGAATTACATTTCTTATCCCTAAGGTGCTCCTCCTTAAGCAGCGAATTGCTGAATGTAAGCCTTGCCGAAATTCCGTATTCCCGCATTAATTCCAGAACCTCCTGCGGGTCATTGTCCCCGAAGCCGACACGTCCTCCGCCCCAGATACAATCCGCCGGCGAACCATATATAGAGCCTATATCGCACCAGTCATAGAAGTATTCCCTGTGCTCACGATACAGCGGCAAAAACACACGATACAATTCAATAAACTCAAATAAGCCCGGAAGATGATAGTGCGCCACGTTCCTGTTCATTCTGTAAATCACCGCCTTATCCGTGCTATTTTCTTCAAAAAACCTTTCCATAAAGACCTCATTTTATATTAGATTTTGGATTCGTGTGTCAAAACATTTCAATATATCTAGCCGTGTATAACGTATTATATTTATGCATATCACGACTTTTGGGAGAAGCAAAATGTTCTTAGAACTCTGCTAAGCAAACTAGCCAAAAGCAGCAAGGATGCTGCTTTAGAAGCAATGCATACAAGGATGTATGCTTTGCTTCGGTGGCGGACGGATAGAACATCTTTATCAGAGTTCTTAGAACATCTTGCTTCGGACAACGGAGCTGATATGCATAAATATAATACGTTATACACTTGCAGATTCGATTGGCATGGGGATTCCCCCTAAAACAGAAAAAGAAGGACTTTCGTCCCTCTCAATACTGCCTACCAGTATGTCATCCACAGTGGTTCCGAACAGCCTGCTAAGAGCATACAGGTTGTCGACTGTCGGAAGACTGTCGCCGCGCTGCCACTTGTAGACTGCCTGCTCAGATTCAAAACCCATGAAGCCTGCCACGTCCTCCACAGTAAGGTGACGTGCCTTGCGTAGCTCCTTGATTCTGGCTCCGGTTGCCCTTGCGTCCAATACAGGATAATCCATATAAATGCCTCCTTGGTGTAATGTGTGTTAGCTGATTACAACATCCTCCGCCGCAGCGTTCAGACACCTCTGTCCTCCAAAGGATGTAAGGCTGATTTATTTTCGTGTATTTTATATCGGCAACGATTCCGTAAACTTAACAGCAGTTTCACATTTTGTTAAAATGTGCCGCTCAATTTTATTTTATGCCCTTATATCTTCAATCTGCTTTTCAAACCACTTTGCCAGCTTATCCATTCCCTCACCGGTCTTTGCGCTTATTTCTATGATTTCCGCCTTAGGATTCAGTGCAAGAATCCGCTCGCGCGCCGCAGCAAAATCAAACTCAAAGAAATCAACGGTATCAATCTTGCTGATTATAACCAAGTCCGATATTGTGAACATCAGAGGATATTTCAAAGGCTTGTCATCACCCTCAGGAACAGAAAGAATCATAGCCTTCTTATGTGCACCCGTGTCAAATTCCGCCGGACAGACAAGATTTCCGATATTTTCGAGAATCAGCAGGTCAACCCCGGAAAGATTCACATTCTTAAGAGCACGGCTCGTCATATCCGCGTCAATATGGCACAGACCACCATTGTGAATCTGAACGGACGGAATACCTGTCTCCTCCGCCACCCTCCTAGCGTCCAAATCAGTATCAATATCCACATCCATCTCCAGAATATTATATTTATCCTTGAGCATATTTATAAGTGACACCAGCATGGTTGTCTTTCCTGAGCCGGGTGCAGACATCACATTCACGAAGAAGGTCTTATTTCTTTTACACATTTCGCGGATGTCATCCGCCTCCCTGTCATTCGCGGCAAATACGTTTTCATTGACCTTGATTACTTTTACTGTAGACATATCTATGCATTCCTTTCCTGCAGCTTATTCTTTAACCATGCAATCCATTCATCGAAGCCTTCGCCTGTCTTGGCGGAAATATAGATAAGCTTCGCCTCAGGATTCTGCTTATGAATCCTCTCCTCGACAAGCTCCTTGTCAAAGTCAAAAATTCCCATGGCATCAATTTTATTTATAAGGACAAGCTCGCTCACCTGGTAAATCAATGGATATTTTGCCGGCTTGTCATCACCCTCAGGGACAGAGAGAATCGTAATGTTAACCTGTGCTCCTGTGTCATACTCTGCCGGGCATACCAGATTTCCGACATTCTCAATAAAGCATACATCAACGTCATCCATTCCCATCGCATCCAAGCCCTGCTTGGTCATCTGTGCGTCCATGTGGCACATCCCGCCTGTATGAAGCTGAATACTCTTGCCTCCTGCTGCCTGAATCGTCTGCGCATCAACACTGGCGTCAATATCACATTCTAACACGCCTACCCTGAACTCTGGCTGTAACATATTTATCGTTCTCACAAGCATTGTGGTCTTGCCGGAGCCCGGAGAGGACATCACATTGATAACCAGCCTGCCCTCCTTCGTAAGCTGCTCTCTGACGGTCCTTGCATTCACCTCGTTCGCATCAAAGACATTCTCTTTTACTTCCAATATTTTTACTGTGTCCATAAATCTCCTTTCCATCAGCAACTATTCTTCTGAGTTCACAACCCATCCCACTCAGCAGCACCTGGGTAGCCTATATTCCGTTTTTCGTTTTCGGGATGCGGTAATTGCTTTTGTGTGCACCTCTTTTACGCAATCTCCTCAGAGTTTCTCTTAATCTCGGCAACTACATCCATAATCTGTTTGGCAGTTCCTAAATCATCTTTAAACAATGTTGTAATACTTCCTACGGACTTGAAAGGGTCACCCATCAATACCTTGTTGTCATCAATATTGCCATTTTCTACGATATAATCAATTATCAATTTTACAAAGCGAATCTGATTAATATTTAACCGTTCTTCCTTCAAAAATTCACCGAAAGCTTCGTTTACAGCCATTCTGTCAACGCCAACAATCTGTCGAACCAGCCGGCCTACCGGCTTATCTCCGTACTCTTTTATGTAATCTTCCTTTGAGCCAAGCTCAGTCCATAGAATACGCTCAAGCTCATTTAAGTCTGCTTCCGTGATTTTTTTATTATTTCTAAGCTTAAACACAGCAAGTCTGTCGCTGTGTTCCTTGAGATAGAACTCAACCTTTTTCCGGTAATTCTTTAAATCATTTCCGCCATATATCGGCTCTCCTTCTTCCGCACTGATAATGGTATCTGTAAAATTAGAATAATATATTTTTCTCTCACCGAATTTATCTAAATATTGAAGCAGACTCCTCATCGCAGTTCTCACTGTCTCAAGCCCCATTATATCAGCTCCGTCCCAGAAATCGGTTGTCTGAACCTTTTCAATAATATCTTTTTGCTTCTTTACCTCCGGAATTGAATATTTAGCAGATAATTTTTCAGCGGTCTGAACCACAATATTAACAGGAATTTGCACATTTTTGCTCTGCAACATGCCAAGGTCAATGCTATATATAAGATAATCAAATCTTCTCGCCAGCTCATCCTCATTCTTAGGCTTTATGAGCGGTGCAATATGCTCTTTAATATTAGAAATCTCAATTGTCTCAAGAGTATTCCATGATGATAAAGCTCTGAATTTTTCCACATATCTCAAGTGCCTCTTTACCATAAAACTATCATCATTAAGCTCAACAACCGCACCATGCAGCTGTTCAACCAAATCCATTCTATAGGCTGTATAAGTCCCATCGGCTGCATATACGGGAGTCTGGAGTTCCCTTGCAATCTGAGCCTTGGTGTTATATATTTTTTCACTTAGAGACTCTGCAACTCCACTCTCTGAACCATTCTTATTAACGCGGAAATATTCAAAATTATTACAAAAATCAAATATTAGGAATCGTTCTTTATCCAACCCTTCACCCAGAAGATTAGGACAAAGTCTTGTTCCCCTGCCAATCATCTGCCAGAACTTAGCATAGCTGCGCACCTTTTTGAAGAAAACAAGATTCAATATTTCTGGAATATCTATGCCGGTGTCCAGCATATCAACGGACACAGCAATCTGCGGCATTTTATCCTTCATGCTGAAATCATCAATTAGTGTATCGCTGAACTTTATGCTGTAGTCAATCTGCTTGATAAAATCTCCGCCGCACTCCGGAAAAAGCTTATTAAATCGGTCGACAATGGCTCGCGCATGAAGGCTGTTCTTTGCAAATATAATTGTTTTTCCAAGCCTGTCCCCGCCTTCAACCTTTAAACCTTTTTCCATAAGCTCTATCAACACCTTGTCTATAGTATCAGCATTGAAAAGCCATGTGTTAATGGCAGAATTAGATATATCATCGCCAACCATATCATCACCATCAAAGGTCTCTTCGTATTGTTCTTTCTCATCATCCGACAGATCATTATAGTGGATACCCTCCTCCATTATTTTTGTCTTATATTCTAACGTAGAATAATTAACCAGATAGCCTTCCTCTACCGCCTTATCAAGTTCATATGCAAACGTCGGCACACCGCGCTCTAAGTCAAAAATACCGTATGTATTTCTATCAAGCTCATCCTTAGGTGTTGCTGTCATTCCAAGTAACATCGCATCAAAATATTCAAATATCTCTTGATACTTTTTATAAATGCTTCTATGTACCTCATCGCATATTATGAGCTGAAAATGTCCCGGGGTGAACAATCTCTCTCCATACTTATTTTTCTTCTCATCTATCGCATTCATCATGGTAGGATAGGTTGAAAAAATCATCCTGCATGCTTCCGGGTCATCCTTGCTATCCAAGAGATTACAGCATGATAAATCCGGAAGTAAATTAGTGTAATTATTCTTAGCCTGTTTTACAAGAGCAGTCCTGTCTGCCAAAAACAATATATTTTTCACATAATTATGACGTCTCAACACGTCTACAATGCTTATACTGACTCTCGTCTTTCCTGAACCGGTTGCCTGCACAATAAGCATTTTACGATGTTTATTCATTATCGCGTCACAGACTGCCGTTACCGCCTCTTTCTGATATGGTCTATTGGTAATCTTATCCTTTATCTCAATTTTTTCCAAAGGAATACGCTGTTTTCTGCCGTCTATCTCAAGCTGCAATTCTTCCTGGGTAAAAAAACCTGATACCTCACGCCTCGGATATCCCATAAAATCATTTGTGTAAAAGAACTCAAATCCGTTGGTTGTAAAGATAAGCGGACGTCTACCATATTTATTTTGTAAGCAATCTGCGTAGAGCTTCGCCTGCTGGCTTCCGGTCATTGCGTCCACAGCAGCTTTTTTTGCCTCAACAACAGCTAACGGCAAATTATCTCTTCCCCACAGAACATAGTCCACATATCCTGTACCTGTGGCATTAGGCATTCCTGTAACTGGCTCTTCCTCAGTTACATTGCTTCCTATAGTCCAACCAGCCTCTTTAAGTGCAACATCTATATATTTCTTTCTGGTCTGCGCTTCGCTTAACGTATCTACATGGAACTCTCTGGTCTGGACATTACGGCTCCTAAGACCTGCCATCTGCTTACGCAGCTCTTCATTCTCTTTCAGAACATTCTCAAGCTTCTCATCTTTACAGCTCAGGCTCTCATATAACTGCCTAAGTTCATCTGCCTTTACGCGTCTCTCGTCACCACTTGCAAGAACAGATTCATCATATACTTTCTCCGAATATTCCATAGAATAAGAATAATCAATCCAATCGCAGAACTCAAATAAATCCCTGAGTGCAATTACCGCTTCGTCCCTCTTAATCTTACTGTTGGTGTGAACAGCAACATTTCCAAGATGAATGGTATATTTAAGCATTGGAAATAATCTTGGTTCAATTATTCTCCTGAACGTAGGCTCATGGATAAGACTGGACACGTTATCCTGATATGGCAACGAAAGTTCTGCATCATAAGAAAATACGAATCTTACCGCTAATTCCAACGCACGTCTGGAAAGAATCGCACAGGTAGCCGGCGAAATTGCTATACTCTTCTCTGCTTCCACAGCCTGCTCAGCAAAACTTGCATATTCTTCTTTTTCAAGTAAATAGTCAAAATTCGTTTCCATAAATGCATCTTCCTTTCAAAAATATTTTCGTAGTAGTTGGCGTAATGCTTTTCTCGGCATAAAATATGTGTGTTTCAGAGAGAACTTTTGATTTGTCTATCCGATGAACAAAATCGGAGAACCGGTTCTGTATCTCTATTGGCGGTAAAGGCAATATAAACCTCTCCACTTGATTCTTATTTACCTTAGGCAAATTAGTACGATTACTAAATGCCAATATATAATCCAAAAAATAATTACTTCTTAATGTATATCCCAAATATTCCCTATTGCAAATTCCTTCCTTAACCAATATTGGGTATGCGTCTGCTGAACACAAACCTTCAAAATCTGGTAGTGCCACTTTATTAAGATTAGGACGTATTTTACTGTAGATAATATGAGCTGGGGTAAATAAATACTTACCACTAATAACACCATCTTCAGCAATTGTTCTATACCCTATCAACCTTCCTGTCTCTTTTTCTATGCTATCTATACCTATATGCGGATAATTTTCATATCCTTCAAAGTTATGAATCATATTAGTATCAATATCTGCGCATTCTTTAAACCCAACTATTTTCCATCCTTTACTATTGGACTTCAAGTCACCAAAGAGTTCGACAAATCGGGCTTTTATAAAGTCATCTAAGACATTTAATTCTTGTTTTCTCTGCTCAATAATATCTTGAATTAATTTTATTTTCTTAATAATATTAATTCGCTCTTCTGCTAAATAAACGGGTATATCCAACTCATCTATATGTTCATTACGAATATTGTTAATATTTGCTCCAATTGCTAATTCTGATATCTTGCGTCTATAGATAGGGCTTTGAAAATAAATACCTAAATATTCGTCTTCACCACTATTAGGTCTTACAACTTTGCAAAATGCACCAAAGGTACATTGCCCATCAAATTCAACTCTTGCAGCTTTTCCAACTAGATTCTTGCTACCGCTTGATGCACAAATTACAATATCTCCTTTTCTCAAATACTGCTCTTCTGATACCTTACTTTTATCTACATAAACTACATCATCAAAATTAATTTTTCCATCATCTATATTATTGGCTCTAAGAAGAATCACTGAATCTTCATTTAACCCATTATGCAAATCTTCCGGCTTATATGAAACACCTCTAACTTGCTTAATTAACTCTTTTATTTTTATTTTCTTCATCTACACCATCTCTACCAATCCATTTTATTTCCGGATTGTATTGATTTTCGAACAAATGTTT
>OAUU01000711.1_pt1 | contig 18885 bp, 15 predicted proteins | sample 1501381 | NCBI WGS metagenome assembly OAUU01 (sample SAMEA2580057, study PRJEB22360) | human gut metagenome | reverse complement strand
TTTCCTCCTTCCTCGGATTGTCTTGCGGCAAGAACACTGAGTCGTCTTGCCATTCGTACGGATACCTGACTGATAGCGACGAGGATTTCAATTACCTCGACATCGGTATCCACGGTGCGGCTGTGGGCCTGAGTCATTTCGATCACCTCCTGTTCGTGGTGGAGCAGATTGTTTTCTGCTCCTTACACTCCCTTTTGGAGATGAGCGAGGCCGTTTGACGAAGGTTGGAGAAAAATTTTTGAAAAAGTTCTGACCGCCGGTATTCCCAGCGGTCAAAGAACTTGTCTACCTATTAGAAGAAGTCAGGATATTCCTTTTCTAACTGCTTCTTTGCAGCCTTGATACGAGACAGGAAGGTGGTGCGGGGAATACCGATTTCTCTGGAGATTTGTTCATCGGAAAGACCCTGCAAACGCAGCCTGCCGATGTTTTCTGCTTCCGGCATCATGTCAGCGAGACGTTTGAACAGCTGCTCCAACACAATACGGTCGGTAGCGAGTTCAGATACCACCACGCTATCATCGGCGATGGTGTCCATTAGGGTCAGGTCATCATCGTCCTCTCCAATAGGAGAATCCAGTGAAGCAATGACGTCTGCGTTGCGATATTCGCAGGTCAGGCAGTCGGCATCGCAGACCCACCACTTGTTGCGAGGGCAGCTGCAGAGACCACGTCCCTGCATCCGGTGACGGTAGGTGTCATGGAAGCGGGTGTACTCCTGGTAGACTTCTTCGGGTACCTCCTGCCAGCGGCGCTGGCTGCGGACATAGATACGACGGGTGTTGACTTTACTTTGATTTCCTTTGTTTGTCATTTGTTTTTCCTCCAATGGTTTTCAGATTTGCGGAAACCACCGAAGGAAAAGGTCCTGTGGGGTTTCCACAAGACCATCCAATCGTTCGTAAGGTCAGCGACCATAGTTGATAAGATTAATAAGGTCAGCGACCAAAAAAATTTGTCGATCAGCCATAACGAGGCTATTACCAGGAATTGTATTTCCGGGTTTTTGTGATATAATGTGTTTTGGTGGGGTTTGTTAAGAATTGAAAACCAAAAACGACATTACTTTTCGTTGTGTAAATGACTGTCAATCGGAGGGACAACCTGTGACAATAAACGAATATCCTCGCTTGTGCGGAGGCACCTTCTTCACATTGGTGTTGCAAGCCCTCCGTCAGCGAATGAAAGCAAGAGAACATTATTCTGGAGATAGCGATGGACTTTCTGATCCGGAAGTGCTGGTAGGCCTGATTAAAGTGATCAACCCTGATTACTCTGATCCCGGAAAAGAAAATTTGAAAGGCACGGTAAATAATTACAAGGCCTGCAAAACATCTAACAGCGCATACCTGCCTTTCGATGATGAACAGGTAATATCAGCCTTTGATTCCGAGGTGAAAAGGAATTATCAATCTGTTCTGAATAGAATGATCGGATTTGTGAATGGCTTTCTTGATGTAAGTGAGACAGTTCATAAGGATGCCAATCTGGTTCGAGCTCTCATTGATCTTATCCGGCAGGATAAGTCCATTAAAGCTGGTGACGAGTTCCATATCGGACCGAATGGCGAGAAAAAGAAAAAGGCCGCACTTAGCGACCTTAAGGAAGTGTGCCTTCCATCATTCTTGCTTGGTGTTTGGCACTATATAGTTGTAAACCGAAAGGAAAACGCTATTGGTAAGAGAACCTATGATGTTTGGTGTCCGTCGGTAGGAGGCGGTCAAAGAAAATATACCGCACACATGGGTGTAGGTATTCTCGAAAGTCTAACAATCAGTTATGCGGATATCGTAGAGAAGGTAGAAACGGATGCGGATCCAATCGAAACTGTCATCCTTGAGGAGGCACCAGAACAGCCTGTTCATCAGACGGTGAATAATCCCTTCGTGTTCAATTTCAATCAATACGGAAACAATGGTACCCAAATAGGGCATGTTGAGAATTACTACGGCAGCAGAAAGAGGGAGGATTAATGCAATGAACAATGATATACAGATTGCAAAAACCGGCAATAATCTTCCTCAACCGAACAAGCCGATTCAGGCAAACCTAACTCAATATGGAAACGACAGCACACAGATTGCGTATGTTCAACACTATGACGCCACCACAAATCAGACAGTGTTTATTATGCAAGGAACTCAGCCAGCCGGTGGAACTGTCGTTGGACAAGGTGTCACATTCAACTATGACTGTTTCAATTTCTTTGTTCTTGGAACTGAGCAATATGACGGCCCAACATTCATAGTTCCAAAAAATCGGGCTTTAACAGAAAGCACATCGGACGAGATTAAAGCGCAGTGTGCCGCACTCACTCCAGAGTCGATTGAGATTGTCAAGACTTTTCCGGCACTGTTTTGTAGCGAGAATCACTATTTTACAAAAACCGATCCCGACCACATGGCCTATTATGGTTATGTGACGGATATAAAAGTACAGGATAATGGAATCAAAATATATTTTACCAAGCTGAATGCACTGCCTCAGCAGGTCTTGATAGACATTGCTGCAGACCTATGCATTGGCGGCGCAAAGGCTTATAACGAACTCAGTCGGACGCATTGGGCAATCAAGCGAATTAATCTGGTGGAGGTTCTTGAAAAAGCAGGATACAGAGTATTCAAACTTTAAGCTTCATGGTCATGCAAAAATGGAGGTAATACGATGAGCCGCGAATATGAAGAAATGCAAGTTGAGAAGTGGGTTAATTTGGAAGATGTGGCTGAACATCTAAGTATTAGTCAAGATACAGTTCGTACATGGATAAAAGAAGGAAAGCTGCCCGTGTACAGGGCTGGTAAACGATATAAATTTAAAATTTCTGAAGTGGATGAGTGGGTTCGCAACGGGAAAATTCAGGAATGAGATTAGATACGGGAATAGGAGGGTAAAAAACGGATGCAACGTAAGGTTCCTTCGGCAATTACGAATATTACGCTCAATAGAGCAACATTTACAGATGTCTCGATAGACGGACTCACATTCGTCAACTTTTTCTATGGTAATAACGGAGCGGGAAAATCTTCTATTGCTCACGCTATTGAAGAGGATGACGGCATTGTATGGGCCGACGGCAAAACCGCCGCCGACTTTGATGTGCTCGTTTATAATCAGGATTTCATCAACGACAACTTTGTAAATTATGGTGATCTCAAAGGCGTTTTTATCTTCGGTGAAGAGGATATCGAGGCCAAAAAGAAAATAGCTGAACTCACAGATCAGAAAAAGCAGAAAATGGATGCTCGTCAGGCCGCTCTTGATGAGTACAAAAAGAAGTCAGACGGTCTCGCGTCTGCACTATCGCAGTTCCAAGACGCATGCTTTTCAAAGACGGCCAGTATTCGTCGTCGATTTGAAAAGTGCATGGACGGTAAGAAGCAGAAAAAGAACTTTGCAGAAGCCGTTCTCAGTGAAGGAAAACCGACTAACCACGATCTGGCAGAGTTGGAGCGCCTTTATGACGTAGCCTTTGATGATTCAGCCAGAGCGTATCCAGAGTTTAAAAAAGCGGCGGCTACCACCTACGGCAGTCTTCCTGGGAAAGATTTGCTCGACAGGATGATTGTCAGTAGCAGCGATACGCCTTTTGCAAGATTCATGAAGGCTCTCGGTGACACAGCTTCCGATTGGGTTCGTGATGGCCATAACCATTATGCAGGTGCAGCTGGTGGGAAATGCCCGTACTGCCAGCAGAAGCTCCCGGCAAACTTCGAGACGGATATAGCTGCTACATTTGACGCTCAGTACCAGCAGGACATTCGTGATCTTGGTCAGTTTCAAACTGCATATGAAAGAGAGACCAGAGAGATTGTCCGGGTACTTCAGGCAAATGCCAGCGATGTTATGCCGACGATAGATCTGACGGCTTATCGGGAAAAGCTCGCCTTGCTGGAAAGCAACTTTGAAATCAATCGCCAGCGTATAGCTGAAAAGGTCAAAGAGCCTTCAAAAACCATCTCCCTCGAGGACACCGACACTCTCCTGCTTGAGATCGGCTCCATGATCGACGAGATCAATAAGCAAATCAAGGTGAATAACGACGTCATTTCCGCCAAGCGATCCAGCAAGGCGAAGTGTAAGACGGATATCATGCAGTATCTTGCATTCATGCTTGCCGCTGATGTGAAAAGTTATCGGGAGGAAGTGACACGTCTCCAAAAGGAAATCGAAGATGTCGCTGAGCGTGGCAGAATGCTCAAAAGAGAAATAGGAAACCTGATCACGGAGATTTCTGCCCTGAACAAGCACAACGCAAACACCGAAGCTGCCATCGACAGCATCAATAAAATTCTGCGGGATTCTGGTTTCCAGGGATTCAGCATTCGTGCCAAGGTCGGCGTAGAAAATGTATATGAGGTTATCCGTGAGGATGGCTCTATCGCTGAAAACCTCAGTGAGGGTGAGCGTAACTTCATCGCATTCCTGTACTTTTACCATCAGGTTCGTGGCAGCATGAGCAGCGAGGAACTCAAAGAGAAGATCGTCGTTATCGATGACCCGGTATCCAGCATGGATAGCACCGCACTATTTCTCGTCAGTGCAATCGTCCGTGAGATGATCAACGTCTGTCGGAACAACACCGAGTACCTAAATCCGAAGGTTCCCGGCGACTACATCAAGCAACTGTTTGTGCTTACACATAACGTGTACTTCCATCGTGAAGTCACTTACCAGCAGGTTGGGTATTATAACTGCACGTCGTTCTACATGATTCGGAAGAACGATAATATCTCCACCATCAAGCTCTGCAAGCGTCAGAGCAAGGAAATTCCGACAGAGGATGAAAACTATAATCCGGTCCAGAACTCCTACGCTGCACTCTGGGAGGAACTCCGGGACATCCAGTCTACTATCCCGGCCCTAAACGTGATGCGTCGTATTCTCGAATACTACTTCTTGCAGCTTTGCGGCTATGAGGGAAGCGACCTTCGAGAGATCGTGCTTGATGAACACCGAAATGAGTTCATCAAGCAGGTTGAGGGCGAGAAGCCGGATATGACTGATTATCAGCTGGCATCCTCCTTGCTGGCCTACATCAACAATCCCAACGGTATCAGTGACGGTCTGAACTATGTGGAAGATTGCGAGGATGTTGAGGCTTATAAAAGGGTCTTCGAGATGGTCTTCGATGCACTCGGTCAGAGCCAGCACTACAAAATGATGACTGGCCAACGGATCAAGTCCTGATAATTGGACATATGACTATGTATAATCAAGGCAGCAAAGTGCAAAGCTCTGCCGAATGAAAAGTGAGGTAACCAGCATGGCTGATAAAAAGATAATTGATGCAATGTGGGACGATTCTCCGGTAGACGTTTCCACAGAGGTGAATTTTATATGGTCCATCGCAAATAAGCTGCGTGGTACATATCAGAGTGACAAATACAAGGATGTCATCATTCCGATGGTCATTATTCGCCGCTTTGAGTGTGCCCTCGCACCCACGAAGGCCAAAGTCGTGGAGACCTATAAGGCGAATCCGAACTATCCTGCGAAGGCGATGTACCGCCTGTCCGGCTTCCAGTTCTACAACACCAGCGAGTTTGACCTTGCGGAGCTGGTCAACGACTCCGATCACCTGGCGGCAAACTTCAAGGCATACATCCAGGGCTTCTCCGCCAATATTCAGGACATCATCCGCAGCCTGGACTTTGATAAGCAGATCGACAAGATGGACAAGAATAACCGCCTGCTCTCTGTAGTAAAGGCGTTCTCTGAGCTGGATCTCAATCCGCACACCATCGACAACGTGAAGATGGGCTACATCTTTGAAGACTTGATTCGCAGATTTTCTGAAAATGCTGAGGCTGGCGACCACTACACTGGCAGAGATATCATTAAGCTGATGGTCAATATCCTGTTGGCAGAGGGCTGCGATGACATTTTCGATGACGGAAAGGTCATCACCGTATTGGATCAGGCCTGCGGCACGGGCGGTATGCTTTCCACCAGCTATAATTTCATTAAGCGATATAATCCTTCCGCCGATGTGCGTCTGTTTGGTCAGGAGATCAATCCGGAGTCCTACGCCATCTGCTTGGCCGAGATGATGATCAAGGGGCAAAATGCGGAGAACGTCTGCTACCAGGACACCATGAAGGCCGACCGCTTCAAGGGCACGAAAATGCGCTTTGTCATCGAAAACCCTCCCTTTGGAACCCCGTGGGGCGGCAAGGACGCTGCCGAGGGTGTAGAGCAGGCGGTTCAGGATGAATATAAAAAAGGCATTGACGGACGCTGGGGTGCTGGCTTGCCCGGCTCTGGGGATATGCAGATGCTGTTTTTGCAGTCTGCTATCGACAAGATGGATGACCACCTGGGCCGCGCTGCTATCATCGAGAACGGCAGTCCGCTGTTTTCCGGCGGAACAGCCTCCGGCGAGAGCCAGATCCGCCGCTGGATGCTGGAAAATGATTTGATCGAGGCGATCATCGCCCTACCGGTAGACCTATTTTACAACACAGGCATCGCCACCTATATCTGGGTGCTTTCCAAAAACAAGCGTCCGGAACGAAAAGGTAAAATGCAGCTTATCGATGCTTCCAGCTTTTTCAAGAAGTTGCGTAAGGCTCTGGGAGACAAGAAGAACGAAATTTCTCCCGAAGACCGCACCGCCATTACCAAGCTGTATGCGGACTTCACTGAGAACGAATATTGCAAAATTTACCCCAACGAGGAGTTCATCTACCGGGAGTATGTGGTGATGCAGCCCCTCCAGCGCAGCTATGCCATTACCGCCGAGCGCATCGAAGCCATGCTCTCCAAGGGGGCTTTATCCTCCCTGTATGACCAGGCGAAGGTAGACGAGCTGGAAAACGCTGAGGAGCTTACCGGAAAGGAACTGAAAAAGCTGGAGGCTTATCAAAATAACCAGCCGGTCTATGAGGCAATTCTCACCGCATTGAAAGACGCCGTATCGGAGGAGGTCTACCTTTCCCCGGCGGCATTTATGCCGGTGCTGACTCGTGTGCTTGCCAATGTGACCGCAGACAAGAAGATACTGGAAAAGATCGCAGATGGGCTTTCTGCGATGGACAAGTCCGCAGAAATCCAGCGAGACCGCAAAGGCAACATCCTCTACGACAAGGAAACCAAGGATACGGAAATCGTCAAGTGGGAGGAGCGCATCGAGGACTACATGGCCCGTGAGGTGCTGCCCCATATCCCGGACGCCCAGTGGTTCTTCGAGGAGAATCTGGGAGCCAAGAAACCTGTGGTCAAGACCGGAGCGGAGATTCCCTTCACCCGCTACTTCTACAAATACCTGCCGCCGGTACCCAGCGAGGAGCTTGAGGCAAAGTTTATGGAGCTTGAGCTCTCGGTGTCTCAGCGAGTGGCAAAGTTGTTTGAGGGGCGGTGATGATATGAGAGAGATGAAGGATAGCGGGATGGAGTGGTTCTCTCAAATTCCAGTTGATTGGGCTACGGCAAGATTAAAAGACGTGATAGGTGTCTTAACGGACTATACTGCAAATGGTTCTTTTGCTGACTTGGCAAAAAACGTTGAATATCATGACTATGATGATTATGCAAGGTTAGTGAGATTAACCGACCTCCGTGACAATTTGGAAAATCCAGGAATCTATGTTGACAAGGAATCGTATGAATATCTCGGGAAATCCAAGTTGTTTGGGAATGAAATCCTTGTGGCAAATGTTGGAGCTTACGCGGGACTGTTTTGTGAGATGCCGCCAATCGATATGCCTGCTACGCTCGGTCCGAATATGTTTTTGATTCGAACAAATCAACGAATGTCTAATCATTATTTATACTACCTTGGAAATGCTCATTTTGTATGGGAACAACTGGCTCAAAAGGCATTTTCATCTGCGCAACCCAAATTAAATAAAACAGATGTTAAAACCATACATATTGTAATTCCTCCCATGAAGCAGCAACGCCGCGTTGCCGCCTACCTCGACACCAAATGCGCCGAGATTGATGCCCTCACCGCTGACATCCAGACCCAGATCGACACGCTGGAGCAGTACAAGCGCTCCGTCATCACCGAGGCTGTGACCAAAGGGCTTGAGCCGGATATGGAGATGAAGGATAGCGGGATCACGTGGGTTGGGGTGATTCCTGCTCATTGGTCGGTTCATCCCGTTTACACTTACTTTGGCGAGCGTAAACACAAAAACAGATTTGGTACAGAGAACAATCTGCTATCCCTGAGTTATGGAAGAATTATTCACAAAGACATAAACACAAGTGACGGGTTATTGCCGGAGAGCTTCAACACCTATAATATCGTGGAAGCCGGTGATATTATCATCCGCCCGACAGACCTACAGAATGATAAGCGTAGCCTGCGTACCGGTCTCGTTAAGGAACACGGTATTATTACCTCTGCATATATTGACCTCTGCCCGATCAAGAAAGTGGATTCGAGATATTTCCACTTTCTACTTCATGCCTACGATGTTATGAAGGTGTTTTATAATATGGGCAATGGGGTGCGACAGGGATTAAACTATTCCGAGTTTTCCCGACTGATGGTATTTGAGCCGTCGTATGATGAACAGGTGGCTATTGCAAATCATCTTGATGCGAAGTGTACCGAAATCGATGATACTATTGCCCAAAAGCAAGAACAGCTCTCCACATTGGAGGCCTACAAGAAATCTCTCATTTATGAGTACGTGACTGGGAAAAAGGAGGTGCCAACCGCATGATGGTCGAATTTATCGAGCAGGATTCTGGAAACCAACTTACAGTATCTGCTTCCGAATTCTTAAAGGCTGACAAGAATCGAGAAGAATATGCCAGCCTTGCAATGGCCACGGACGCCTATTCTTCGTTGTTTGGCATCGAATACATCATCCACCGTAATGAATACGACGCAGTTAAATCTTGGCTTGGTAAAACTGGAACAGTAATATTCCAGATATGTGATGCTCGATATGGCAGCGGCAGATGGTGTGAGGTGCATATCCTTCAAGGAGCCAGACTTCGTAAAGTCATTTACAGTCTCGATGATATGGGGCGAGAAATAGCCATAGATGTAAATCCAAACCCGACTCCTACTTCAAAGCCAGCGGCGGCAAGAAACAAAGCGAGGAGGTAATGTAATGATACATAACATTTTGTCTGAAAAGGATTATCAAAAATTCCTCCTGGAGCGGCTGGCAGCCAACGGGTATGTCATCCGCAAGGCATCTCACTTTGACCGCCTTTTTGCTGTGGACCGGGAAATGCTCATGAAGTTCCTGACTGACACCCAGCCGGACACGATGGACTATCTGCGGAAAATCTACAAAGACGATCTGGAGGACACCATTGTCAGCTTCATCAATGTAGAGACTACCAAGGCCAGGGGCAGCCTGATCGATGTGCTGAAGCACGGCATTGAGATATCCAACCGGCAGCTCGATTTGATGTACACCAAACCCGCCACTACCTTCAACCCGGAATTGACACGCAAATATGGCCAGAACATCTTCTCCGTTATGGAGGAAGTCTGGGCCAGCGACAAAGAGCGTATCGATGTGGTCATCTTTCTGAACGGTCTTGCCATCATCTCCTTTGAGCTGAAATGCAATACCGCGGGACAGTCCTATCAGGACGCCATCTACCAGTACCGCACCGAGCGCAATCCAAAGGCCCGCCTGTTCTTGTTCAAGGCGGGCTGCCTGGTGAACTTCGCGATGGACCTGGAGGAGGTCTATATGACCACCAAGCTGGCGGGAGATGCCACCTTCTTCCTGCCCTTCAACATGGGCAACGGCGAGGGCGTGACCGCCGGGGCGGGCAATCCGACCTTTGAGGACAGATACAGCGTCTCTTATATGTGGGAGGATATTCTGACCAAGGACACCGTGCTTGACCTTATCAGCAAGTTCATCTTTGTAGAGGTCAAGGAAAAGGTGGACGATGAGACTGGTAAAGTGAAGCGTTCTGAAAATCTCATCTTCCCACGCTACCATCAGCTGGATGTCATTCGCCGTGTGTTGGCCGATGTCCGGGAGAATCGTACTGCCCAGAATTACCTGATCCAGCACAGTGCTGGTTCCGGTAAGACCAATTCCATCGCGTGGCTGGCTCACCGCTTGACTTCCCTGCACGATTCCGACAACAGGATCATCTTCGACAATGTCATCATCGTCACTGACCGTGTGGTGGTGGACAGGCAGCTTCAGAAAGCCATCATGGGCATGGAGCACAAGGCCGGACTGATCCGTGTGATGGACGATAAATGTAACTCCGCCGATCTGGCGATTGCCCTCAACGGCAACACGAAAATCATCGCTACCACCATACAGAAGTTCCCGTATATCGTGGACAGCGTGAAGGGACTGAAAAGCAAGCGGTTCGCCGTCATCATTGACGAGGCCCATTCCTCCACCGCAGGTAAGGATATGGCCGCCGTGACCATGTCCCTGGGCTCCGGCGAGCAGTTTGAAGGCGATGTGGAGGACATGATCTCTGACGAGATCAAGCGCAACGGCAAGCAGGCCAATGTGTCCATGTTCGCCTTTACCGCTACTCCGAAGCCCACCACCATCCAGCTCTTTGGCCGCCTGAACACCAAAGGACAGCGGGAGGCTTTCCATGTCTACTCCATGAAGCAGGCCATCGAGGAAGGCTTCATTTTGGATGTTTTGCAGAATTACACGGAATACTCGACCTTCTACCAGATCAACAAGGAGATCGAGGATGATCCTCGCTGCAAGACCAATGCGGCCAAGCGGCAGATCGCCCGTTTTGTGGAGCTGCATGACACTAACATCTCCCAGAGGATCGAAGTCATTGTAGAGCATTTCCGTACCACGGTCATGCAGGAGCTGGGCGGGCAGGCCAAGGCAATGGTCATTACCGCCTCCCGGCAAGCCGCCGTGAAGTACCGTCAGGCCTTTGAGGAGTATATTGCCAAGAAGGGCTATGAGGGCATTCATGCCTTGGTAGCGTTCTCCGGAAAGGTGAAGCTGCCGGACGACGAAACGGAATACACCGAAGCTTCCATCAATGGCTTCCCGGAGGACAGGCTGACAAAAGAGTTTGATACCGATGCTTACCAGGTGCTTCTGGTAGCCAACAAGTATCAGACGGGATTTGACCAGCCCAAGCTCTGCGCCATGTATGTGATGAAACGGCTGCGGGGCGTAAGTGCGGTGCAGACGCTGTCCCGCCTGAACCGCATCTGTGCACCCTACGATAAGAAGACCTTTGTGCTGGACTTTGTGAACAGCTACGAGGATATCAAGGCAGCATTTGCTCCCTACTATACCACCACGCTTCTTTCCAACTCCGTGACGCCAGGGGCCATCTATGACCTTGAGGCAAAGATCGACGCCTATGCGCTCTTTGACCCGGCGGATATCGACAGTGCCAACGAGATCCTGTATGCGGAAAAAGTCACTGGCAAGCAAAAACAGCGCCTGACCTTCTTCTTGCAAAAGAGCAAAAAACTGCTGGATCACTACGAGTATGAGGAGCAGCGAGAAGCGGTGGCCGCCATGCGCAGCTTTGTCCGCTACTATGAGTTCCTGTTGCAGGTGTCCTGCTTTGAGGATACCGAGCTGCACAAGAAGTATAACTTTATCGCTTACCTGCTGGCATACATCAATATCAAGCATCCCGGCGCTGGCTTTAACCTTGACGGTAAAATCAAAGCCTCCAACTTCATTCAGAAGAAAGGCGAGGAGCATATCTCTCCAAACTTGGTAGCAAAGCCGGTGATGAAGCTACCCACGGCTGAGCACTTTGGCCTTACGGAAGACAAGGAGCAGCGGCTGTCAGAGATTATTGATGAGATAAACAGCCGCACCGGAAAATCCTATGATAACGACGTGGTGGTCAAGGCCATGCTTCAGATCCGAGATATCCTGATGAAATCAGAGAGACTTAAGACCAGCGCAAAAAATAATACGCAGAAGGATTTTGAGTTTTCCTACTTTGATGACATTGACGATGCGCTCATCGAAGGTCTATCCCAGAATCAGGACTTCTTCTCCCTGTTGCTTTCCAATGAGGAGATGAAACGGCAGGTATTGGGTATCTTTTCCGAAGAAATCTATAAGAGTTTGCGAGATGCATAGTGAGGTGATCGTATGTTTGAGCAGTTCCGTTTGACAGAGGTACTGGTACAGTACAAACAGAATTTCGTTTCAAAGTTATGGGGCGAAGAAAAATATAAATGGGAAGCCGTGAAGTGGTTCCAGGATAATTGGGATGTGAATGCCCCTGACTTTGCAGAAATGTTAAATCGCTCCCTGGACAAAACCTATAATCTACTGGCTTCTGCAAACAATTTCCCGAAAGGTATGATCGTTGGATTTGCCAAATCTGCGCCTGAAGAAGTGCGTGCCATGTTTTTGTCGCTGTATGACGAAAGCAAAGATGTGTACGAACGGATCAATGCGTTCAAAATGCAGTCAACAGTTCTGCTGGAGAAGTACGGAAACGGGGCTGCTCAGCACTACCAGTATGAAAACGCCATCAGCACATATCTTTGGCTTCGTTTTCCGGACAAATACTACATCTACAAATTCGGTGAGGTAAAAACGGTCGCCAGCGAGCTGGAATCTGATTATCGCTTCAAGAAAGGTGCTTATGCCGATAATATCCGGAACTTTCTGAAGCTCTATGATGAAATCAGCGTGGCCCTCAAAGGGGATACCGAATTGGTGAACCTGTTCCAGTCGCAGTTGACTGACACTTGCTATCCCGACCCTGAACTGAAGACGCTGACCATCGATGTCGGTTTCTACATCAGCCGGTATTACTCTCAGAAGGATGCAGTCTCTCAAGAAGAAGCTGAATGGTTCCCAGCTACCTACTCACCGGGATTTAGCGTTGACGAGTGGGTAAAACTCCTCAAAGATTCCGAAGTCTTTACTACCGGTAGCCTTGAAATCATGAAGCGCATGAAGGATTATGGCGGACAAGCTACTTGCACACAGCTTGCCGTAAAATATGGAGAGTCGAAGAATTTCTACAATGTTGGTTCATCTGCTCTTGCGAAAAGAATAGCTGACAAGACCGGCTGTCCTGTCATGGAAGGAGATGCGGAGAACTCAAAGTGGTGGCCAATCCTCTATGTTGGACGTTTTGCGACGAAAGAGGAACAGGGGTCCTACATTTGGCGACTTCGTGATGAGCTCTCAGCCGCACTGGATAAGGTTGATCTTTCCGGCATTGAACTGTATGTAAAAGCTGCTCCCGGAGAGGAAGACCGTGGTTACTGGTGGCTGAATGCAAATCCGAAGATATGGAGCTTTACAGACATTGCGGTTGGCGAGGTTCAGTCATACACGCTTTATAATGAGAACGGAAATAAGCGTCGTATCTTCCAGAACTTCCTTGATGCGAAGGCCGGGGATATGATTATCGGATACGAATCGAATCCGGTGAAGCAGATTGTTGCCATCGGTCGCGTCAGCGCTGAGCAGGACGGCGAAAAACTGTTCTTTGAGAAGGTCGAAGGCCTAACTTCGCCGATTGATTATGCGACCTTAAGGGGATGTCCGGAACTCGAACGAATGGAGTATTTCCAGAATCCGCAGGGCAGCCTGTTCAAACTCTCCAGAGGAGAATATGATTTTATCCTTGACATGATCCGTGAGGAAAATCCGGTAGCGCAGGAAGCCTCCATTGATGCTTACACAAAGAGCGACTTCCTCGATGAGGTGTACATGACCGAAAAACGCTACGAGAATCTTGTGGCTGTTCTCCGTAATAAGAAGAACATCATTCTGCAGGGGGCTCCCGGTGTTGGTAAGACCTTTGCCGCAAGACGTCTGGCTTGGTCCATGATGGGCGAAAAGGACGATAGCCGCATCGAATTCGTACAGTTCCACCAGAACTATTCCTACGAAGACTTCATGATGGGTTATAAGCCGGTCGATGACGGATTTGAGTTGAAGTACGGTATTTTCTATCGTTTTTGCCAGAAGGCCGCCAACCAACCGGATAAGGAGTTCTTCTTTATCATTGACGAAATCAATCGTGGCAATATGAGTAAAATCTTCGGTGAGTTGCTGATGCTTATCGAAAAGGACTACAGAGGCACAAAAGCGACTCTCGCATATAACGGACTCTCATTTTCCGTTCCGAAGAACCTCTACATCATCGGCATGATGAACACGGCAGACCGTAGCCTTGCCATGATTGACTATGCGCTTCGTCGTCGTTTCAGCTTCTTCGAGGTGGAACCGGGCTTCGATTCCGAGGGATTCATTCATTACCAGAACGGTCTGAACAACGAGATGCTGAATGAACTCATTAACAAGGTGAAGGACCTGAACCGAGAGATCTCTCTTGATAAGTCGTTGGGTAAGGGCTTTTGCATCGGCCACAGCTATTTCTGTGGCAGGGATGTATGCACCGAGGAATGGCTGCACTCCATCGTTGACTATGACATTCTTCCGATGCTCAGTGAATACTGGTTCGATGACGCCAATAAACTCCAGCGTTGGGAGAACATTCTGCAAGGTGTGTTTCAATGATTAAGGACAAGAGCATCTTCATAAAAAATATATATTATATGCTTTCGTATGCCTTTACTACGCTGAATCAAGGCGGCTATGAGGATGTTGCTACTGAAGAGTTTGAGAACATGCACAACCTTTTTGCCGCAATTCTGGCGAAGGGCATCAGCAGACAGTTAAAACAGGGCCTGTATCGGGAGTACCTGAACAGAAAAGAGAATATTGCTGTTGTTCGCGGCAAAATCGATATGCCTGGAACCATACAGAATCGCCTCGCCAGGAAACGGGTACTGACCTGCGAGTATGACGAGCTTTTTGAAAACAACCTTCTAAATCAGATACTCAAAACGACCGTTATGCTTCTGCTCCGACACACGCGGGTAGATCAAGAATACAAAAGTGATTTGAAGAAGGAAATGTTGTTCTTCTCGAATGTTGACACCATCGATCCAACCTCGATCCGCTGGTCAGCTATTCGGTTCCAGAGGAACAACAATACCTACCGCATGCTCATCAGCTTGTGCCAGCTCATTTTGGAAGGAATGCTTCTGACGACTGACTCTGGAGAATACAAGCTGGCATCTTTCATTGATGAGCAGCGTATGAACCGCCTGTACGAGAAGTTCATCCTTGAATACTATGCGAAGGAATGCCCGCAGGTAACAGCAACAGCCTCACAGATTCCGTGGGCCTTAGACGATGGTATTGGAACAATGCTGCCAGTGATGCAGAGCGACATCATGCTGACCAAGGATGATAAGGTCCTCATCATTGACGCCAAATACTATACACATACGACGCAGACGCAGTACGACGTACACACACTGCACTCTGGCAATCTGTATCAAATTTTCACTTACGTCAAGAACAAGGATACAGAGTTTGGTGATATACCGCATACGGTTTCTGGTATGCTCCTTTATGCCGCAACGGATGAGGCGATTCAGCCGGACAACAGCTACCAGATGAGTGGAAACAAGATCAGCGTAAAGACGCTTGATTTGAACCGTGACTTCTCAGAAATTGCTACACAGCTGAATTCTATAGTAGCTGAACACTTTTCATAAGAAACGAGGAAATAGTGCTTGAAGTCTATCATGAAGTTGCTCAAAGCCATCCGAAAACAGCAATTCAGGTCAGGAGCTGAAGTATTCAAGAGTGCTTTTATAGAGGAACCTAAAACCCCAATCCGCCAGGTTGGCGGAATAGATGGCGGTTTAGAATAAGAGATGGTCAACTCATAGTTGAGGCGATGGAATCTCCATGCACTCAACGCTGCTCTTAAGTTGAGACGACGGCAGATGTTCCGATCCGCCATATCATAAGGAAGAAAGGGAACCGTGGATATATTCCCTTTTACGAGCAGCCCCATGAATGATGAAAAATTCCGGTAGATATGTTCCCGTGAAATCGGTTGATATGTTTGGGCGAACTACCGTAGCCTTTGACATTCAAATGGACGTATCGAGCCATGTGGAGACGGTGATTCTGATGACGTATTGTGGTGATAAGAGGAAATAAGACAGTTATACCACAAGATGTTGTGGTTTTTGAGCGAAAATCGAGCAAAAAATGGGGCGAAAAACGAGCGTTTTTGCCCCTTATTTTTTGCCCGTTTCACAGATGACATCGGGTTTTGGACAGATGAAAGCAGAAAATTCAGAGGATTGGCAGATGAAAAAAGCACCGCTCCTCTTTTTTATATATGCCCGTTTTTACAAGCAAAACAGAAGAATGACCGGTGATATTCGTTTTCTGCGTAGCGAATGAAACCGGTCTTTTTTTGTGTTCATATTCAAATAATCGTACAGGAAGAAAGGAGTCAATATGAAAAAAATCACAACCGAAGAACTTAAGAATATGAGGCATCGAGAGGGGCTGATCCTTCAGGGGTGTGGCGGTGACCTTCAGGAATGGGTAGATGGAATCAATGGGATTCTTCGAGAACAGGGAATTCTTTTAGAAGGAAAGCCGCTGGATGATATTGCAGTCTTTCAGCATGAAGGGCTTACCAATCTGCTGTTTGCCTTTGGGGAACACAAACTGGATATCGGTAAACTTGCGATTTGGAGAATCCAAACCCGTGAGCAGTTTGGAGGAACTTGGCTCTCCGATTATGTGGGAAACAAGCTGGGCGGTTTTGCAAAGAGGCAGCAGGCAAAACCGGATTGTCCGCTCATTGGTGAAGATGGAAATATTTTTAATCTAATGGGAATCGCATCCCGAACTCTGAAAGAGAATGGAATGTATGAGCAGGCGGAAAAAATGCAGCAGAGAATCACAGGCGGAGAATGTCACAGCTATGAGGAAGCACTGATGGTTATTGCCGATTATGTGAATATCACATCCTCAGAGCCGGAAGAAGGCATGAAAATGGATTTTTCTTAAAACAGCAAACAACAGGATCGGTCAGTCGGAAACTCAGGATGACCGGTCTTTTTTATTACGCATTTTTGGTAAGAAGAAAGGATGGCAGAGAATTATGAAAACAAGACAGCAAGAGCAGGTTTCCGACTTTCCATATGGATGGAACAAAGGTGATACCTGCGTGATGATCACCAATAAAGCCAAGAAAAGCACCTGTGAATATACCGTGGAGAGCTATGACGGAAGATACTTCGGTGTCCGCAGCCATACCGGGCTTTTTCATCGAGCCTCTCCGAAAAGATTATTCCATTCAAAGGAAGAAGCGGTTGCAGCCTTGGAACAATCGGAAACACAGACGCAGGAAAGAGGCGGAATGACATTTCAATAGAAATTTTGAGAGTAAGGAGTGAGAAGATATGACCGCAAGATTTATGAGTGATACCCCCTATGCCGGAACAGAGCAGGAAATGCAGCGCATTCCGGGCTTCCATTCAAGGGGAACCGGAATGGCGGTAAGCCGTTTTAGGTACAGTGCAAAGGAGTGTGATTGTCACTTATGTGTCTACAAAAGCAGAAAAAGAAAATGTGAAAAAGCGGATGGCTGTATCTGCCTGCGTGAACGGCTTATGGCAGGCTGTGTGCCATTTGAAGAACTGTTGGAAAGGTTGACAGCAGAGGTAGCTGTCAGCCCGTTTGTGAGCCGTGTGGCCCGGCTGTCAGCGCAGTCGCATCCCTGCTTTTTCCTTGCCGGTCACAGAGAACGGTTTGAACCTTTATGGGAGCGTCATATCCGAACAGCAGAAGAAGATGCTATGTGTGCCGCATTATATCTTTTGTCTGCAGACCGATTCCTGTGGGGAAAAGCAATATCCGCAATCGAACCGGATATCATCCATTTTCAAAAGATTCACATTCACGGCGTGGATTTAAACGGGTATGTGCTGTTCCATACTGCAAAGGATTTATATCAGGGAACCAAACACATCAGTCTGTCTGAATTGGTTGATCCGGAATTGGTTGGTGATATGACATTTGAACTGATCATCACAGCATTTTTGATTCGCCGTTATGGATGCGGTGTGTTGAGTGCAGAAAGGAGTAAACGATGCTGAATGTATATTTAAGGAATCCGCAAACAGATGCAGGAGCATGGCTTAACTTTCCTGCAAGCTATCAAACAGTTCAGCATCTCTTCTCTGTACTTGGGGATGCTCCTCTGGAGATTGCGGCTGCAGAAACTTCTGTAAATGATCTCCACGTACATTTAAAAGGGAAATTTTTTGATACCGAGAAAAGTCGTTATGAACTGGATTTTTTGAACCGCAGGATTGAGGGATTGACCAACCAAGAAAAAGATATCTTTACTGCAGCCTTAAACATTGAAAAACCACTGTCCATTATGGAGATTGTGAACTTATCCTGCAATTTGGACAAGTTCCGGCTTTGGAAAGGCATTCAGGATACAAAGCAGTTAGGTCAGGCGGTGATTCAAAGAGAGCAGGAGCTATCGAAAGCATTTGTAATGCTACTGAACGAAGAACAGATTGGGCAGGCGTATCAGGACAGCCATGCCGGGAGCTTTCGTGAATCTGGATATGTTATGCGTACAGGAGAGGCACTGCAGATCATCTATGAGGGGCATTCTCTTCCGGAACCGGATTACGACCGGGATGCTGTTTTTCAACTGCGTCTATATACTTCTGCCATCCCAACACTTACTCCCTGTCTTTGCCGGCTTCGGAAGAAAAGCTGGAACTGGCAAGAGAAAACCTGCAGGTGAATGATTTGAATGCGGCAAGTATCATAAGCCTTCACAGCCCGAAAGCCTCACTGGAAAATTTTTTGCCGGTTTCCTATCAGATAGAAGATTTGAATGCTTTTTCTTATCAGCTTCAAAAGATGCAGATTACAGATTCAGAATCTAAATTGGAAAAGTTAAAGGCTGCATTGTGCGCAGAGATGCCGGATACGATGGAATCCGTTATGGAAATTACAGAAAATCTGGAGCGATATGAAATCCTTCCGGAAAATGTCCAAACAGCCAAAGATTATGCCGATTTTTTGATGGAAAAAGAAAACATCTATATAG
>OAUU01000702.1_pt1 | contig 19210 bp, 9 predicted proteins | sample 1501381 | NCBI WGS metagenome assembly OAUU01 (sample SAMEA2580057, study PRJEB22360) | human gut metagenome | reverse complement strand
ATAAAAACCACCTCTCTTTTGGACTTAATTAACAGATAACTATTTATTATCCATCATGTATATGATTACAGTTTTAAATTTTTGAAGCAATGTATTAGGCTATAGTATCAAAACTATGTAAGTACAAAGTGCTAGGCTATCAGTTAAAAAAGAATCCTTTTCCGGCTTTGTAAATACCAATGGATCAATTTACGCTGCATGGTCATTGAGTATATGCTTTCCGGTATATTAGTGCATGCTTTTTGTAACATAGTGTATGAACATAGATAAAAGTGTATATTATGTTACAATATCGTACACATAGCCATCATTGGAATAATATAAAAAAGCTTAATAAAGTTACTGCAGCGACCGATATAATATATATAACTTTAATTCGGAGGACGCTTAATGAGAAAGTTTTTGCCTTTTGCGGTAATGACAGGAATAATGTTGAATCCATTTACAGCAGCGTATATTAAGAATGATTTATATGCTTCTTTCAATGTAAATGAATATGAGCTAACATCAGAAAATGATGATGCAAGTAATAATAGTACACATACATATGGATATGTGGCTAATGAATGGGATAATAATGCGCCGGTTTATGAAAGTGATTTTTCACTATATAACGAGATCCCATATAGATTTCCCGATGACATGTCTGTTTTTAAAAATACATATCCGGTTACGCGGAACCAGAATCCTTATGGTTCATGTTGGGCGTTTGCATCGTTGGGACTTGCTGAATTTGATTTGATTAATGACGGAACTGCTGATAGCAGTATTGATTTGAGCGAACTGCAGCATATATATTTTTTGTTTAATTCAGTTACCGACCCATTAGGCGGTACGGAGGGAGATTTTGCATACTACTATAATGCTAATGCCTCAACATCGTATCTGGACTATGGTGGAAATTATGAAATGGCATCAAGGAGATTGTCGCAATGGATAGGTGGGATTCCGGAAGCGGAGGTTCCATATTCGAACGCTTCCATGGTTCTTTCTAATGGACTGGATAGTAAATATGCATACAATTATAATGTTGCGCATTTGCGCAATGTGTATAGGATTTCACTGAGGCACAACGCTGATGATGTAAAACAGCAGATTATGGAACATGGAGCTGTTGGTGTTATGTACTATCACGATGATTTTAATCTTTCTTCAGCTTCTGATGGTACAGTGTATAATTATTATGATACAGCAGCTTCAGGTGGTGGACATGCTGTGATGATAGTTGGATGGGATGATACATACTCGAGGAATAATTTTGCGTGGGCTCAGCCGGCTAATGATGGGGCATGGCTTATTCGTAATAGCTGGGGAAATTATATTGATTACTTCTGGATGTCATATGAGACAGCGTCATTGCAAGATACAGCGTGGGTATTTGATTTTGAGGCAAGTGATGAGTATGACAACAACTATCAGCTAGATGGCGGACTTGAGACATATTCCGTGAGCTATACAACAATGGCTAATGTTTTTACCGCTAAAAATGACAATGAAGTTAAGTCAGAGACATTAAAGGCAGTATCGTTGTCGACATCAATGTCAACCAATGTCAATTACACTATAGAAGTTTATACTGATTTGACAGATGAAAAAAATCCATTAAGTGGAACCAAACAGGAGAGTGCCACAACACAGGGGACAACTGCCTATGCTGGCAGGTATACTATTGAGTTAAATAATGAGGTAAAAATTGTTCCGGGAAGTAGATTTGCCATTGTTGTGAGCGTTGATAAGCCGGCTCTTGACTGTGAGCAGGCTACATGCATAGCGAATGGTGAGAATTTTTCTAATATGATTTGGGAGCGCAGGGTCAGCCTTAATAATGGAAAAACATTTTATAAATACGGAGATAAGTTTTATGCGTACCCTTCTAACTTACGTGTAAAAGCATTTACAACGGATGACGAGAATACATCGAACATACCGGATGTGCCGGAAACCCCGAGTGAGCCGGATGTCCCAGATGTGCCGGAAACCCCGAGTGAGCCGGATGTCCCGGATGTGCCAGAAACCCCGAGTGAGCCGGATGCCCCGGATGTGCCGGAAACCCCGAGTGAGCCAGATATACCAGATGTGCCGGAAACCCCGAGCGAGCCGGATAACCCGGACGTTCCGGAAGTACCGGATGTTCCAAGTGAGCCAGATATACCGGATGCACCGGAAACACCGAGTGAGCCGGATATCCCGGATGTGCCGGATACTCCGGACGTTCCTGCAACCTCGGATATACAGGAATTACCATCATATACTATAGGAGAGCTTGACTATTCGCCAGTATTTAATGCAAATTACTATTATCTACATAATGCTGACTTAGCGAATGCGTTTGGAAAAGATGCACAGGCATTGTTTAATCATTTTATTAGTTATGGTATTTATGAGGGAAGACAGGCATGCGAGTCTTTTAATCCTTTGAATTATAGAAATAATTATCGGGATTTAGATGCCGCATTTGGAGAAGATTTGTCTGCATACTATGCTCATTACATAAAATACGGCAAAGCAGAGGGAAGAAGCGGTGTTAATATTAATACACCTGATACCGTTCCAGATTATACGCCGGATGTTAAACCGAATTATGATTATGTAATTGATGGAATTGATTATTCGGTTGTGTTTGACGCAGATTACTATTATAACACACATCGAGATGTCGCCAATGCATTTGGGAAAGACAATAAAGCTTTATTCAATCATTTTATGACATATGGCATATATGAGGGAAGACAGGCAAATATAGAGTTCAATGTTGAAGCATACAAGGAAAGATATAGAGATCTTTCTGAAACATTTGGTTCTGATATCAGAACTTATTATATTCACTATATTCTATATGGTAAGGCTGAAGGAAGAAGTGCAGTGAGAGGTAGCGGATATATATATGATGGTATAGACTATTCGGCTGTATTTGATTCAGGATATTATCATGACCATTATGGTGATTTGGCTAATGCCTTCGGTTCCGACAGCGTAGCTCTGTTTGAACATTTTATAAAATATGGTATGGATGAGGGAAGACAGGCAAGCACTGGTTTTAATGTATATACATATATGAACAGGTATCGTGATTTGAATGCTGCATACGGAAGTGATTTGAAAATGTACTATCAGCATTATATAAAGTATGGAATCTCAGAAGGAAGAAGCGCACAGTAGAGAAGATAAGTTTTTGTATATTGATTATGCCATCCATATCGGATGGCATAATCAATATATATGGAAGAAATGGAGAATATTGATGAACAGAGTATTAGAAAACAATAATTTAAAGGTAACAATAAGCGACGCAGGTGCCGAGCTTATCAGTGTATGGGATAAGAGCTGTAATGCCGAGCGTATATGGAGGGGTGATTCGGCGGTATGGGGAAGACATGCACCGATTCTTTTTCCGTTTGTCGGAAAGGTTGCCGGCGGAAAATACAGCTACAGGGGAAGAGAGTATAAGATGACATCGCATGGCTTTGCGCGCGACAGGCAGTTTGAGCTTGTCAGTGAGGAGGGAGGGTCTGTGACACATGTGCTTAGGTGGAATGAGGAGAGCCTTACGGTGTATCCGTTTGAATTTGCACTGTATGTGAAGCACAGCCTTGAAAATGCGGATTCGCGTTCTGTGAAGGTGGAATGGAGGGTTGTCAATGAAGCTGTTGAGGGCGGAGAGGATATGCTGTACGGAATTGGCGGGCATCCTGCGTTTACATTTCCGAGGGAGGTGAAGCCGGTTGACTGTTCGCTGAGAATATACGGTGGAACGGCGGCTGTTAATGGGAATAATATAAGTGATAACGTGGCTATCTGCAGGGCATTGAGATATCGCCTTCTGGATACGGCGGGCTGTATTGATATGTCACAGGAGTATGTGCTTGATATGCCGGAGAGCTGTGCGAGGATAACGGAGAATATGTTCGATAAGGATGCGCTTATTGTTCTGGATAATCAGGTGAACCACATTGAGCTTCTTGATGCGGCGGGAAAGGCTTATGTGACCATGGATTGTCAGGGCTTTCCTTATTTTGGAATATGGTCGAAGGAGGTTGATGAATTTATCTGTCTTGAGCCATGGTATAGCGTTGCCGATGTCGCAGGCTGTGACGGAAATATTGAAAATAAGGCAGGAATGCAGAGGCTTGCAGCCGGGGACAGCAGGGAGTATGCGTATACGATTACCTTCTAAAAATATACAGCTTCTGAGTGTTGCGTGAAGATGACGAACCCGGATATTATATATTTTAGTACAAAATTATTCTGTAAAAAGCGGAATTTTTTGTTATTTAGCTCCGGATGCAAAATGTGCCGGTTTAATCTATGAATGTACTGGGCATGCTTTACAGCCGGGATCATAATTACACAGAAAAATAAAGGACAAATATATAAGGAGTTTTATGAATAAAATACATAATAAAATAATAAAAATAGTAATGAGTTTTGCGCTCACGCTTGGTGTGATTTTAGGCGTGGCGGGAAGCTTTTATGAGAAAACATCTGCAGACGCGGATGACAGTAATTTTACAAACCTGATTATTTTTATGAGATTTGCGGACGAGGATGAGTTTATTGATGATGTATATGAGAATACGCCGGTAAGAAAAATAACGGACAACTCCTACAATACGGCAATGTACAATGTCAGCGACTATTATAGGAATGTTTCGGATAACAAATGCCGCATAAGGAGCGTATATCTGTTAGATAACGGTGGGTCGATTAAGCTGTCGCATGAGAGGGGCTATTATGCGGAGTACAGTGAGACAAATCCAATCGGTTATAAGAACAGCGGTGAGGCGGGAGCCCGTATGTATGAGCTGAAGCGTGATTGGTCGGATGCGGTGACAAAGGCGGTTGAGGTGGGCAACAGGATATCCAATTATGATGGGACTGTCAATTATGGTTATGATGAGCTTGACAAGGATGGGGATGGCTGCATAGATTCCATAACGATAATTTATAAAAATGCAACGCAGAGCAACATAGCGGTAGGCTGGGGATCACCATTGTGGAATTATAAGGATTATGCTGATTATTTAGTGATTAATACGGATAAGGGAAGCGTAAAGAGCAGAATGTATGTCCAGCTGACCAACTCGTATACAAAGCCGGATGGAGATACGCTGGGTTATCTTTATAAGGATTCACAGGGGAATGTCATAGTGTCACAGGCAGCGGCTATCCATGAGATGGGGCATATAATGGGGTTGAAGGATCTATACAATTCCTCACAGAGTTCTCCGGTGTATTACATGTCTGTGATGGCAAAGCATATGTCGCCGATTCCGCAGTTTCCTTCGGTAAAGGAAAAGGAGGTTCTCGGCTGGGTTGAGGACGGAGACGTTCAGACAATTATAGCCTCAGGTGAGTATAGTCTAAGGGCACTTGGAACTGCAGGACATGGAATTGCAGGATATAAGCTTGATATTCCGGAGAAGGGAAAGACGCTTTATCTGGAATACAGGAATTTTGCGTCAAATGGAAACAAGTATGATTCCCAGCACAAGGAGCTGTATAAAACAAATGGCAAAAGAGTTGACAGTCTGCCGATGAAATCAGGTCTGGTATGCTACCTTATTGATACAGGGACAAAATTTCCGAACAATATGAACTCTTCACCTTCTAAGTGGAATTATCAGGTGCTGGGCAATCAATATTCTACGATGGTTGATGCGGCGGTTGGAGTAGATGAGGAAAAGAGGATTACAGATAACCTTAGTATCATGGTGACGGCGATTGATGGCAATACACTTACTTTTACAATAAAAGGAAATTTTGCGGAGCATATTCACAGTGGTGGACAGGCAACCTGCGTCAGCCGCGCCAGATGCTCAGTCTGTCATCAGGAATATGGTGGATTTGATGATAGTAGACATGAACATACCATGGTTAGAGGTGACAAGGCACCGAGCTGTACAGAAGTTGGATACACGGGAGACACATATTGTACGGATTGCAATAAAATGGTGAGCATTGGCTCAGACATAGACATGATTGCGCATGAATTAGAGCATGTGGAGGCACGGGCAGCTACCGCAGCACAGGAAGGTAATATAGAGTATTACTATTGTAAAGTATGTGGAGAGTGTTTCCTTGACAAAAATGCAGCTGATACTATAAAAATGGATGATACAATAATACCTAAGCTGGAACCTGTAATCATAGCGGGAAATGATGCAGCTATAGATGCTTCCTCGGGCAAGAGTGCTGTATTCAGGTCGAATGCGGCATTTGCCGATTTCAAACGTGTTGAACTTGACAGCAAGGAGCTTGTAGAGGACAAGGACTACATTGTAAAGGAAGGAAGTATAATAGTAACGCTCATGCCTGAGGTTATCAGCAATCTGTCTGAGGGAAGCCATAAGCTTGCTATAGTGTCTTCAGGTGGAAAAGCAATCGCAAATTTCTCTGTAACGAAACCGCAGCAGCCAAGCAGCGAGGAGCAGTCAAGCAGCGAGGAGCAGCCAAGCAGCGAGGAGCAGTCAAGCAACGAGGAGCAGTCAAGCAGCGAGGAGCAGCCAAGCAGTGAAGAGCAGCCAAGCAGTGAGGAGCAGCCAAGCAGCGAGGAGCAGTCGAGCAGCGAGGAGCAGTCAAGCAGCGAGGAGCAGCCAAGCAGTGAGGAGCAGCCAAGCAGTGTAGAACAGCCGAGCAGTGAGGAGCAGTCGAGCAGCGAGGAGCAGTCGAGCAGCGAGGAGCAGCCAAGCAGTGAGGAGCAGTCAAGCAGCATAGAGCAGCCGAGCAGCGAGGAGCAGTCAAGCAGCACTGCAGCAATAGGTGGTGAGTCAGAATCGAATGGTAATTTGGCCGGAGGTTCCACGGAAACAATAAGCGCTGATGGGAACGGTACCGGTTCCGGGGATGAAGGCTCCGAGGATGGTATTGTCCATATCTCTCCGAGTACCGGAGGGAAAATTCAGATAAAGGCATGGGCTGTTGTTGGCACATTCCTGATGGGGGCATTTATATTTTTAAGAAAGAGAAGATAAAGATGTTTTCTACCTGAAATAAAAAGTGCTGCCTAAGCCTGTCAGCAATTTTAAATAATTGGGAAAATATTATTTGCCTTATCATATCATTACATGAAATTGAAAAATGAGTTATTGCTCATAGAAATTGAAAAATGAGTCATTGCCATATTGTTCAAAAGATTTAAATATGATATAGTTAAACGCAGATTATAATTTGTAAGGAGATACAGCCTATTGGTTATAAACATGTGAGTATATGATTGAATTTTTGCGAGGTGAAAATTTATGTGCGGAATAGTAGGTTTTACGGGTGAGCATCAGGCTGCACCGATTATACTGGATGGTCTTTCTAAGCTTGAGTATCGTGGTTACGATTCAGCGGGTATGGCTGTCCGTGATGGAGATGGAGAGTACCAGATAGTCAAGGCAAAGGGCAGGCTTAAGGCTCTTTACGAGAAAACGGATGGAGGAAATGCAGTGCATGGCACCTGCGGCATAGGTCATACAAGATGGGCAACCCATGGTGAGCCATCGGAGGTCAATGCACACCCTCATATGGCGGATGATGGAAATGTTGTTGGTGTACATAATGGTATTATAGAGAATTATCAGGAGCTTAAGGAAAAGCTTGTCAAGAACGGTTATTCCTTCTATTCATCGACAGATACCGAGGTTGCGGTAAAGCTTGTTGATTACTACTACAAGAAGTATGAGCACACTCCTGTGGATGCGATTAACCATGCGATGGTGCGTATCCGCGGTTCTTATGCGTTTGCATTTATGTTCAAGGATTACCCGGGAGAAATCTATGCAGCAAGAAAAGACAGCCCGATGGTTCTTGGTGTGAGTGATGGTGAGGCTTATGTTGCCTCAGATGTTCCGGCAATATTAAAGTATACGAGAAATGTATATTATATCGGCAATCTGGAGATGGCTCGTCTTAAAAATGGACAAATTACCTTCTATAATCTCGATGGCGATGAGATTGAAAAGGAGTCTGTTGAGATTAAGTGGGATGCTGAGGCAGCTGAGAAGGTGGGCTATGAGCACTTTATGATAAAGGAAATCCATGAACAGCCGCGTGCGATAGCGGATACACTTCATTCTGTTTGCAAGGATGGAACTCTTGATTTATCATCCGTTGGCCTTGCAGATGACGATATTAAGAAAATTTCACAGATTTATATAGTTGCATGTGGTTCGGCGTACCATGTCGGCGTTGTTGCGCAGTATGTCATGGAGGATCTTGCCAAGATTCCGGTGAGGGTTGATGTGGCTTCAGAGTTCAGGTACCGCAAGCCGATTCTTAAGAGTGATGATCTGGTTATCATCATCAGCCAGTCGGGCGAGACGGCAGACAGCCTTGCGGCGCTTCGTCTTGCAAAGGAGAAGGGCGTCAAGACACTTGCCATTGTAAATGTCATCGGCAGCTCCATTGCGCGCGAGGCTGACAGCGTGTTCTATACCCTTGCCGGTCCGGAGATTGCGGTTGCCACAACAAAGGCATACAGCACACAGCTTATTGCCTCCTACTGTCTCGCAATCCAGTTCGCCAAAGTTCGCGGTGAGCTGACAGAGGCGCAGTGTGCAGATATGCTTGCGGAGCTTGAGACACTTCCTGATAAGGTTACCAGGATTCTTGATGACAAGGAACGTATCCAGTGGTTTGCCGCTAAGCAGGCGACTATGCGGGATACCTTCTTCATCGGACGCGGTATCGACTATGCGGTGAGTCTTGAGGGAAGCTTGAAGCTCAAGGAGATTTCCTACATCCACAGTGAGGCCTATCCTGCCGGCGAGCTTAAGCACGGCACGATCAGCCTTATCGAGGACGGAACTCTTGTAATAGGAACTCTCACACAGGATGCTCTCTACGAAAAGACAGTGAGCAACATGGTTGAGTGCAAGAGCCGTGGCGCGTACCTTATGGGTCTTACAACCTACGGCAACTACGAGACAGAGGATACCTGTGATTTCACGGTATACATTCCTAAGACAGATGCCCATTTTACAGCGTCGCTTGCGGTTATACCGCTCCAGCTTCTTGGCTACTATGTATCGGTGGCTAAGGGACTGGATGTTGACAAGCCAAGGAATCTGGCTAAGAGCGTTACAGTAGAATAACACTTGGGACAGGGGTCAGACCCCATGTCCCAATGCTGGGACACGGGGTCTGACCCCTGTCCCAGCGGCTAAGCTATGCCATTTCCGGATTATGGAGATGGCATATTTTTACATCATAACGGTATCGTATATGGCATTTACTTACCTTTAAAGAAAAATAAGTTTCATATAAGATATATGACAACTCTGGCAGGTTACAGATTGAAAATAATGTAGTAAAATAATATAAATGCATATAAAATTCAACGCACGATAATGCAGGATGTGGAATGGGGACAGGATGAGCATGGAAGAAACAGAACAAAAGATATTTTCTGATGTGGAAAGGTTGTTGGCGTATGCACACAGTGGGCATGAATATATTATTGATGCCATATATGACGTATTCGGAAAAAGAATTTTACAGCATGGATATGCGGATGCCGGCTACATACTGAGGGCGGGGAAATATGGACTTAATAAAAATGTCTATTATACAAAATTGCCCGGTTCAAAAGTCCAAAAGCTTTTTGTAAAATCCTGTATTCCTTCGGAGGACATGGAGGTTATGCTTGAGTATCTGGATACGGTGCTTGGACATGCTTCGGCACTTGATATTGAGGAGGAGAAGGCATTGATATTCTGGCTGTTCCTTCCATATCGTTTTGTCACAAAGACGTCGATTAAACGAAACTATCTCAGGATATTGCTCACAGGCTTCTTTAAAAACACAAGATATGTTGACCGTTATGATGCAGAGTTCGTGGTTGCTGATGAGATAGTGTACAATGCTCATTCTTGCCATGTTGAAATTATAAATTCGGTTGAGGAGTACGCACAATATACTTTTTCACTCAAAGAGGAAAATTCGGATGAGACATTATTTTACCGAGGACATTCACTGCTTGACTATGTCCTTGTTCCCGGAATAAAGAGAAAGCAGAGCTGGTTCACGAATGAAAGTATAATGTATCAGGAGCTGCTTGTCAGATGTGCGCAGAATTTTACCCACTGTCAGACCCACTTGGAGTATCTGGTTGAAATGCAGCATTATGGCCTGCCAACGCGGCTGCTTGACATAACAGAGAATCCGTTGGTTGCACTTTATTTTGCATGTTGCAGCAATAGAGAGCACATAGGGGAGGTAATTGTGCTCACAACAGGGCAAGATCATGTGCGATATGCAAAGAGCGATACGGCAGCATTGCTTGCGGCGCTTCCGACGCTCAATTATCGTGAACAGGCACAGTTGTACCGATTATGTATGAATGGACTGCCTGAAGCGGAGGACGCAGAATATCAGGAGCTTGCCGGAAAGCTGGCAAGTGAAGTCAAATCAAGAAATCCTGCATTTGAACCGCGAATCAGGAAATCAGACATAACCGGACATGTATTTGTGACACCGATACGAAACAATCAGCGCATTATGAAGCAGGATGGTTCATTCATAATATGCGGTCTTACCGGTGAGGGCGGCGACAGCGACAATCTGGACAGTCTTCGCTGCAGAGATACCGAGGGAAAGCAGCTGGTTCTTGTGATTAAGGACAAGGAGACAATATTAAAAGAACTGGATACACTTTCAATCAACAGAGCCACACTTTTCCCTGAGATTGACGATGTGGCGGAGTATCTGAAGGGGAAGTATGGGGAGTGAATGATGGATAAGCTTATATTATCCATCATTTTCTTTTCCCACCCTAAACCCCTTCCTCGGGTGCTTATTCCTCAATATATCTCTCTGCTTCCCCACCGCGACATGTGTATAAATCTGTGTGACGTTAATTGAGCTGTGTCCGAGCATTTCCTGAATGTAGCGGATGTCTACATCGGCTTCTAGAAGGCTGGTGGCGAAGGTGTGGCGGAACATGTGCGGGGTGATGTGCAGGTCAATGGCGGCGAGGGAGCAGTATTTGTTAATCATGCGGCGCACGGACTGGTCGGACAGGGGAGCGCCGGACTGATTCACAAAAAAATGTGCAGAGGAGGATATTTCGGTGAAAAAGCTGCGGCGGTATTCATCGAGAATGTGGATAACGTCATCGGATGCAAGCTGTATATAGCGCTCCTTGTCGCCTTTTCCGTATATGAGGATGGTTCCGTCGATGAGATTTACATTGTCATTTTTGAGATTGCATAGTTCGCTTATTCTTATGCCGGAGGAGAACAGCAGCTCAATTACGGCGGCATCGCGGAGAGCGTTTCGCCGTTGGTAGGCGGTGCCTGCTTCGGAGCGCCGGGTATAGATGGTGGACAGAAAGCTCTCAACTATGTGGAGCGGGATTGTTTTAGGGAGGATAACCGGTTCGCGAAAACGTGTATGTATTTTTGAAAATGGGTTGCGGTCTATCAGGTCTTTGTATTCACAGTAGTGGAACAGAGCCTTCATAGAGGCAATTTTGCGTTTGGCGGTCTTTGGTTTGTATTCGGCATGGAGCCTGCTTATATAGCTTTCAAGAATTTCAGAGGTGATGTCGGATATGACTTCGATCTGGGTGGAATCGGATATAAAATCTGAGAATTGGCGCAGGTCTATGCGATATGCCTTGAGGGTCTTTTCGTCTAAGCATTTTTGTGTGCGGCAGGAATCTAAATATTCGGTGATAAGTGTTGATATACTGTTCATGATATGTTTGTCTCCTTAAAGTTTTTGATTAACATAACATGAATTGAGCGAAAAAACATTATATTTACCGGAAAGAGTATTTAAACATATTCTTGCCATATATTTGAGGCAATGTTAATATTAAAGCATTGGCTTTGGGACAGGGACCAGACCCCTGTCCCAAAGGAAATATATTAGCAAGGAGAAGGCAATGAAGTACGATTATTTGGTGGTTGGTGCGGGATTATATGGCGCGGTGTTTGCGCATGAAGCGAATGCCAGAGGCAGGTCGGTTCTTGTTGTGGAGAGAAGACCGAATATTGCAGGAAATGTATATACGGAGAAGATAGAAGGAATCAATGTGCACAAGTATGGCGCACATATTTTTCACACAAATAACAGGAGAGTATGGGAGTATATTACCGGGTTTGCACAGTTCAACCGTTTTACCAACAGCCCGGTTGCCAATTACCATGGTGAGCTTTATTCGCTTCCGTTTAATATGTACACATTCAACAAGATGTGGGGGGTTGTGGCTCCTGAGGAGGCGATGGCTAAGATTGCTGAGCAGCGTGGAGAGATTAAGGGGGAGCCTGCAAATCTTGAGGAGCAGGCAATATCCTTGGTCGGCCGTGACATATATGAGAAGCTGATAAAGGGTTATACTGAGAAACAGTGGGGGCGTGCCTGCAAGGAGCTGCCGGCCTTCATTATTAAGAGACTTCCCGTGCGCTTTACATTTGATAACAATTATTTTAATGCGCTATATCAGGGAATACCGGTGGGTGGTTATACGAAGCTGGTTGAGAACCTCTTAGATGGAGTAGAGGTAAGGCTTAACACGGACTATCTTGAAAATAAGGCAGAGCTTGATGCTGTTGCAGATAAGGTTATCTATACGGGGCAGATAGATGCTTATTTTAATTATAGTCTGGGACATCTTGAGTATCGCTCTGTGAGATTCGAGAATGAGCTTCTGGATATACCTAATTTTCAGGGAAATGCGGCAGTCAATTATACAGACAGGGAGACGCCGTGGACACGTATAATAGAACACAAGTGGTTTGAGTTCGGCAAGGATGAGAAGGGAAACGACCTGCCTAAGACCATAATAAGCCGTGAATATTCCTCAGAATGGAAGCCGGGGGATGAGCCGTATTATCCGGTAAACGATGCAAAAAATAACGAATTGTATGCACAGTACAGTAAGCTTGCGCAGGCGGAGTCTAAGGTGATATTTGGAGGAAGGCTTGGAGAGTACAAGTATTACGACATGGATGCAGTTATACTCTCTGCGCTGGATTTGTGCGATTCTTTATGGACGGCTTTTGAGTAGGCGGTCAAGCTGCTCTCACCTGTCCACAAATAAGAAAAGCTCTCGTAGGTATTCCTTGCGAGAGCTTTTCTGTCAGCTTCATAACACTTATATGCTTATGCAGGCTCTTCTTTTTTCTTTTTCTTTTTTAATACTATAATTGTCATCAGTAACAGGATGATGAATATTATTGACAGTATTGCAGCAGCAATTCCGAAGACCTTCTGAAGCATGAGGTAGTTGGCTGCATTGACCATTGAGGTCTCGGCGAAGTCAAGAAACGCAGGTGAGCTGCTAAAAAGGTATCGTTTGATGAACTGCCATATACATATGGCATCTGAACATCCGGTAATTATGTCAAAGAAAATCAGATAGACCTGAGTATGTTTTGATTTTCCTACAGTTGAAGCATTTTTCTTCATGAACACGGCACATAGAATAAATATGATGATGCTGGCAGTAAGTGCAGCGAGTAACGGAATATAGCTTTTCCATGTAGCGGAAAAAGCACCGGATTTTCCGTCTGCCGGCTCCCGGTAAAGGGTGACAAGCATCTTGGAGGCATTGTTGTTTACATCATAGGCCTCTATTTCAAAGATATTTTCACCGATGTTAAGGCTGGCGGTGTATGAGAATGTGCTGTCGGCAAGCTCAGTTTCAGTCTGGTTGATGGTAAGCCGGACAGCGTCGGATACGCTTCCGAGTATCACCGCAGAGTCTGTGTAAAAGGTTTTTCCGTCAATGTCATCTATCAGAGTGATGGTTGGAGGGTACTTGTCTAAGTACACTTCCGTATCAATGATATATGTGGTATGCTCATCGGCTGAAAAGGAGGCATATACGGTGTTTATATCGGAATCGGCATCAAAAAACAGTGAGCCATCGTTTTCAACCGGGAAGCTGCCCTCATTTCCATTTAGGTTTACATGGATTTGGGCAGGGTTGGTTGTCTTGTACCGGAGTTCAATCTGCCCACTGCCGTATCCGACAACAGCGCCGACAGGAGTGTACAGGTATTCCTTTGTAAAATCTATTTTCCGGATGGTTTTTGCTGACCATATTCCGTTTATCATTGTCTTTATGGTAAACTCAACAGAATCGGCGTCCTTTGGAAAGACAATCTGCATTGTCTTGGTGTCTTTTTCAAGCTCTGCATCAAAGAGGACTTCATCGCCGCATGAGGCAGTCACATAATATTTTTCATCGGACCATTTCGCATAATCGGACCAGTCCATTGTAGATATGCCTTCTGTGAAGTCGATAGTGATATCGAAGTTTTCCATTGCTATAGGTTCAATCGTGTTATTCCACACAAAGTTTTCCGAGGAAAATGAATCGAAAATCTCCGCATCGCCCTCATAGTAATAGGCTTCAAGCCGCAGATAGTATGTGCCGCTAGGAAGAGCGGATATGTCAACTGAGCATGAGTAAGCCTCATTCGGCATGGTGAAGCCGCGGGCTATCATGCTGTAATCGTTGGAATCGAATGAGTTTATGGCGTACAGTGTATAATCGTAGTAGGCTTTGCGGCTGTCACTGTCCGCTTCAAATTCAACCAGAAGCGAATTATTCTCCTGTACGCTTGCGTCGAGATATTGAATCCATATTCCGGTATTTTCATCAATAATGGAATAATCTATTCCTGAGTTACTCTTAAGGTCATATTCGACATACCATTGACCTTGTTCAGCGGATTTTACGCGGTAGGTTGCCCACAATTCGCCCTGAGCGTAGTCTATCTTTTCGGTGTCCGCCTTTGTGTATTTATCTCCTGATGGGGATATGAATGTAATATCCACAACTTCTTTGTCGAAGCTGAATAAGATTACAACGTCCTGTTCTGAATAAGCGTAAAAAATCTGTGCCTGCTTTGAAGCGGCGGAGACAGGAAGTGCCGCAAACACGCATATTATGATAGCAAATAAAAATAACAGGAATGATTTTTTATTTTTCATATTGTTCTCCTTTGTCATATTAGTTCAAGGTTCCGCTCTTGGAGCTGCCGGCTCCGTTTTTGTCAATATAGTAGTAGAAACCGTTATTTTTGCCCTTGCTGTCCTGTTCATTGCCTTTCAGGATAAATTCTACATTGTCCTTTTTGGTTAAATGGAAGCCGAGAGCGCCTGTTGACTCCTTTTTGGATTCAAAGTTGAACAGCCACCAGTTGATATCGTATTTTGCTGTGCCGTCATAGACAATGCCGATAAATTCGGTATGTCCATCAAATTCAATTTTTCCGGATACGTCCGCATAAACATTCTTTTTCTTGCTTTGCCATGTGAGTCCGGTCGAAACACTTGCCGATAACCCCTTCACCTCTTCGGAGTTAAGTCCAAGCACGGAATTGGTATAATTGAATACTCCGACCTGGAGGGTTGTCTTGGCAATCGTGATATCATCCAGGATGTTGAATTTAGCTTCCGCACTTATTTTAAATGGAGAAAATTTAAGTGAGAAAGTGGTGTCCGGCATTTCAAATACGCTGTTGATTCCGGTTATTGAGGCTATCTTAGGGAAATCCTCTTTTAAGTCACCGCATGACAGCGAGAATTTTCCTGTGAGGTTAATCTTCCAGAAATCATTGTTTTCAACACAGCTCTTGATGTCTGAGGCGGAGCCGGAGAATTTCTTGATTGTAACAGGAAGCACTGTAGGGAGCTTTATAGGTACTCCGGGTTCCACGCTCAACTCAACCGAATCGGCAACAAGCTTCGTATTTTCCTTGCCGGTTTTGTTATCCTTTACTGTCGTCTGTTTGACGGTGACCTTGGCACCGAAGCCGGACTGCCTTGCCAGCATGGCAAAGCGGACCAATCCGCCGACGCTGTATTCGTTCTTGTAGGTGTCAACATCCACCGAAAGGTGACCGTTAAAATGCACGGCATTGTTAAAAAACCTGCCTTTTATGGAGGTAAATGACAGCTTGTCATGGTCATTTTGCAGTTTGGTTGAAAATTTTATTCCTACATTTTTACTGTCTATTGATATATTTCCAAAGTCAAATTCAAATGCTTTTTTGTCATCCATATCCAGCCATTTTTTCATTCCGGGCAGTTCAAGCTCACCACTGGAGTGATATATGCCTATATGGTTAGGATAAAGCCTTATATTGATATTATCAAATGTTACAAGGTGTAACAGGCTCAAGGAACCGGTGCTTATATCATCAACGAGGTAGTCCGATTCGTCCGCTTTTGCGTTGGTGTCATTGTAAAGTGTGAACCGGTCAAGCTTTGGCAGGTTAGCAACGGTCCCCTGATTGGCGAGGTATTTTGCGAAGCCGGTGGCTTCTACCGGGTCGAAGGATACATACGAACCTGAACTGTCATATACGGTGATGGAGCCATCGTTTTCCAAATCACCTCTGAGTTCAATATGTCCCTTGAAGTGGAGCCAGTCGTTGAGTGTGACATTTCCGTTCAGTATGGTGGTTGTTCCGTCGACGTTTTTCTCCATCGACGTAAAGACGTATTTGCCGAATGTGGTTCTAAATGCACTGTGATCGAAAACCTGGAAGCCATTCGGTATATATTTTTTATTGCCGTTGATGACAATTTCCACATTGTATGTCCCGATAGCGATGTTGGAAGGGACGATTACGTTATATGTCTGTTCATTTTCATATGTGGCGGTAAGCGTATATGAGGTCTCTCCGGATAGCTTGATTGATATTTCGTAATCCTTGCTAAAACCGTTTCCTTTGAGTTTGACAGGGATGTCCTGTGGCACGGAAGGTTTGTTTATGGTATACGGTGCCAGGCCGAAAATGAGCATATCGCTCACTGTGAGCGTTTTTTCTGCGTTGTTTTCTGTGATATCCGCTCCTTCCTCATCCTTCCTTCCGACAGAATAAGTCTTGATATCACGGAGATTCTTTGACGGAAATGCGACCTCAAGTGTTCGCCCTGAGCCGGTGGTTGTATCAAGCACCTTGTAGGTCAGCTCATACTGGCTGTACATCTGTGAATGGAGCATGTCATAGAAGGCAGTAAGGCTTGTACTGTCGGAAACATATACAAATTCGCCGTTTCCGCTTCCGGCAATCGTGTTAAGGTAGGAGGTGTCCACATCGCTGCCAAGTCCCATAGTATATATTGTGACGTTATTTTGTGACGCCAGAGTTCCAAGGGTTTCATATATTTCACTGTATGAATGAGGGAAATTGTCCTGTCCGTCCGTCATCAGTATGAGGACATTATTCTCATCCTTGGCGGCTGTAAATTGATTCAGGCAGTACTCAGCGGCGGAAAACATTTCAGTGCCGCCTTCCGCGTACATTGACTGTGCAAGGGAAACAAGGTCATCATCCGGGGTGTTGAAATCCATGAAGGTTCCGACCGCGTTGCTGAAGGTTGCAACGGCGAGGTTCTCATCTGAATTTTTTTCGTTGATGAAGGTTGTGACGGCGTTTCTTAAATCTTCAATGCTTCCGCCCATGCTGCCGGACACGTCGCACAGAAGGAGGACATAGGAGGTCTTAAAATCTATCTTTTTGAGTTCGTAATCTGTTATTTCTTTGTTGCAGTCATAAATCTTCAGGGCAGCTTTCAATTCATCAATATCCTTGATGTCGCAGTCAATCTGCACTCTTGCAGTTATATTTTCAAATTCAGAGCTGTCGATGGAGCCTATGAATATTGAACTTTTCACGCGGCTTACATAATTTATTGCCGTTTGTGAAAAATCGGGCTGTGACTCATCAGAATCACTCGTGGTACTGTTTGCCGCTTTTGCTGCTATGTATGGCTCAACCCTTACCGGAAGCGAGTGGTCGAGGGCTGTTCCCACATATTTAGGGACATTTTTTATCTCATCAGACACCTCAGTGTTGTCGATTACGGACATAAGGCTGAGCATGGCAGACGAATATTTCTTGTCGTCAGAGTTTTGGGATGTGTTGAGTGCCGCCTGTATATAGGTCTGGGCGGATGTCTCATTTCCAAAATAGTTGTCAATCTTGGCAGCCTGCAAAAGAACCTTGGAGGTGTCGGTGCTGTCTACGGAGCTGTTTTCGGACACAAGCTCATCCTTGATTGTGAGCAGGACGATATCGCCAAGCTGTGAGGTGAGTGCATTGACGCGTGCCTTTAACTGTTTACGTTCCTGTTTGTTAAGACCGCTTCCGGCATTTTGATAAATCTTTGACAGTGCTTGCTTTAACAGTCTGGTCTGGGATGGATTGAGCTTCCTGAATTCATCGGAAAAATTTGATTTTGACACTAAATCATCCATGTACAGTTCGGATGCGACCATAAGCTCCTGATAGGAGGAGCTGCCGTCGAGACTTTTTACGAAGCCGGAGTAATCTTCGCTCATAATGTATGTCTTGATTCTTGCATTCTGCACGGGAGGAAGGGTGAGATACTCAGGGTGTTCCTTTTCGATCTCCTTGAAGCCGTCCTTGTAGTCCGAAAGAATTTTCTTATTATCTTCGTCGCCCGGCTCAACCGTGAGCTGGTCAAGCTCAACAATCATACGTGCATAATCGGATGCCAAAGCTGAAATAGGGTAATTTTTTTCAATATTTTTGAAAATATTCCGGGATACGTCATCGGAGGTCTGCGAGATTATACTGCTTATTGTCTCATAAGAGTCCTGCGTGTAGCCGTAGTCCTCAAGTGCGGCATCGGATTGGGTGAGGTAGTTGATTGTGATAAGGTCGGAGACGCTTGCGGAGGCTTTGCTTCTGGCAAAGACCACTTCATTGTCCTCAGCACTCACAAGGGAAGAGTTGTTGCACAGGTAATCATATAGAGCCGCGGCGCGCTCATAGTCGGCTTCGGACATGGCAACGCGGGCATATATAAGCCGACAGTTGTCGTCATAGCCGTACTGTCTGCTATACTGGTCGATAACTTCGTCAAGCTGTGTGTACGCGCCTTCCGAATATAGGGCATAAGCAAATTCAATTAATTCTTTTTGTGAGAGCGTGTGAGGGGATTGAATTTCCTTAAGTGAACCGGACGCACCGAAGAAGATGGATGTCCCACATCCGATGGTCAATAAGAGAGTGAAAAGTATTTTTTTAAATCCGATGGCACGCCGTTTTATCAAAAAGAATATGGCACCCACGGTTCCGGGCAGCAGCCCTAGTCCAATCTGTAGTAAAATATTCATAGTTTATCTCCTGTAGATTTATAAAGTCACTATAATATAACTTTACCATAATAATATAAAAAAATAAACATGTATTTTGGGACAGGGGTCTGACACCGGTGTCCCAGTGCACTTGTG
>OAUU01000692.1_pt1 | contig 19608 bp, 10 predicted proteins | sample 1501381 | NCBI WGS metagenome assembly OAUU01 (sample SAMEA2580057, study PRJEB22360) | human gut metagenome | reverse complement strand
GCGAATATTAAAAGAAATATTTTCCCGTTCTAAGCCTGCAAAGGAGCATCGGAAGCTGAGGCGAAGGAATCCCAAGTTATAAACTACTTACCAAAAACAAGGCATTTCACCTCAATTAGGTAATCTGCCTTGTTTTCTATGATTCTTAAATATATACACATCTTATTTGCCCTTATCTTAATGGACAATCTGATTTCTTCACTTTGTTTGCAAGTTTTAGCAACCCATTATTTTTACAATAAAACTGCAAATCTCTTACGGTTTGTTTTGATGTAGGTCCAATAACGATAGAGTCGAATAAATCTTCAAAGTCTATTCCTTCTTTTTCACACAATTCTATTAAATTCAAAATATAGACCCGTCTAATAGTATTAAGTATTTTACATTGAAGATGCTTATCATTTTCATTAACAAAAAGTGGAGAAATCCTTATTTCTTGCTCCGTCGAAAAACTTTCATGCTTATGAAGCATTGCACATAACAACAAATTATCAATCAAACCGTTTAAATTTGAAAAATCGTCCATCTTATCATATTGAATATAATCTCGTAACAGTTCTTTCATTTTATGTTGCTTGGCACAATAACCATAATATTCTTCATTCATAATGATCTGATTGTAAAAAATAAGCTTAAATAACGTTGCTGTATTAAATACAATTGCTACTCCTTGTCCACCACATGCATACCTATCCCATTGTGCTGCATCATTACGTGCTTTGGATACGCAAAATATATATGGATATTCTTTTTGCAATCTATCTTTGATTTGCCCAAAAACATCATTGGCTTTTTCCTTATTAGCTGAATCAATGCATGCATATACCTCTTTTTCCAGATCGTTTATAAACCCTATTAATTCTTCTCGATCATTCATATGTTCTGCACTGCCAAACCAAATCTCTTTTTTGCCAATAATCCCACATAATGCATTTATATCTGTATAATGCCATAGTGTTTTTCCATACTTTTTTACCGCCCTTTTCACTCGTTCTTCCATATAGTCATCTCTTCCCATAGAATTTTTTGTCTTGTAATTTACTACTTTTGTATCAAACAATGGATTGAGCTGTTCATCCTCATATCGATCTTGTAAATCCATTTCATGGTCGTACACATCAAGCATGATGGTCGGTTCAAGTGAAAGGTCTTTACCGACCTCTAGTTTATGATGAACGATGCACTTCTTCTCATCGTCCCAGCGTTCGTAGCAGTAATATTTTCCATCTGCTGTAAAATAACAGCCACGGTTAGGATTAAACCCACTCTTGCGCTTCTTTGTTTCATTGTTCTTCATTGCAGTGTCCTTTCCGTCCGAGTGGAGGACGATGGGACACAAAAAGAGGCTACGGTCGAAGACGAACCACCGTCTCTGGTTTGCCGAAATAGGCGCACGAAAACAACGGTGGATGCATCTTCGCTTCAAACGCAGCTGTTATTGCTGTGTTTGGAACTCTTATGCATTCCATCGTCCTTATAGCGCTATTCGGACTAAACGAGATTTGTTTTATTGATTACATTTGAAAGTTACCACATTTGCTTTTTTTGCCCGTTGTAGAAAGTTCTACGGAAAAATGATGTAAAAAGGCTCTGCGGAGTCTAATTACTCCGCAAAGCCCTATAAATTGGCATTAGACTGTTGAAGAAAGTTCTACAAAAAAATTTTAAAAACAAAAATAGACCGGATTTCTCCAGTCTACTTTTGTTCTTATCTATTATCATTATTTGATGGGTGGTTGATGTATCAAATGTTCATAATGAATCGCCACCAATTCCGCATAAGTATCAGAATAATCCTCTGCCCAATACAGATGCAGTATTTGGTCATATATGGTATTCTCTTCACCTTTAGCTCCCGGAAGCGTCAAGTCCAATGGTCTCTCCGCTAACTGCAACAATCTATTGCTTAACCTGAACGGAATATGAATTCCCAAGCAACAGGAAACGACATTCTCTTTTGTGAGATTCTTTCCTTTCTTCATATTACTGACAGTCGTATTATCAAGTCCGGTTACCGACTTAAGCGTTCGAAACGATACATTACAAATCTTCTTATCCATCAACGTCGCAAGTGCTTCTCCGAATTCCATGCCATTTATCGCAGCAAGCATCTCTCGCGCAATCTCGTTCACAAGACCAAGGCTCAATTTCTCATCATCCGACAATGCCGAAAGCTCATCATAATAATTGAAGGTCTTGCTTGCCATAGAACTCGGCAGGGTAATGTAGTGGAGCTCACCCGTCTCTTTATCCATTACAAACTGCAGGAAGCACTCTTCCTCATGTGCTTTGGCATACTCCGTAAAAAACAGTTTTCCCTTATCATCTCGTTCCAGATATTTCTTATCATAAACACAGAGCTTATTATCCACATATGCGAAACAATCGGTATCCACCATGCAGGCAAGGGCCTTGCTCTCCGAATACCATTCTTTGAGCTTTGCTTTTTTGACGGATGTTGTGATAGTTTTCCCTTCCATCACTTCATCTGTCAGCACAACTCCCACCGGTTTCGAATTACTGTCGGTGTCCATAGATACCGTTTCGACTTTCGTCTTATGCTTCCTGTCAAATTCATTCTCAGGATATGGATCCTGCCCGCCCGAAAGAAGAAAATACCGCAAATAAGCATCCACTAACATTGCAAGCCTTGATTGGCGGAAATTCTGGTGCTCCACAACAATAAAAAATTCTGTTGCCTTACTATTATCCACGCTCGCCTTCAGTTCATCAAATTTACCATGTGCCTCTATGGTTTCCTTCGTGACTTTCTTTGCCAGCATTTCGCGCAAGAGCCTCTCATAGCATCCCAGTCTGCGCACCACCCGCTTGATCCTTGCGTTTTCAGCCCCCTTCATCAGGTCAGATATATACTCGCGAAAAGACTTACCCGGAATGATTCTTGCATTACCGGCTTGCACATCATGAAGGAAAACATTTGCATACTTTTGTTCCTCTGTTGACAGCATAGAAAACGACTTATGCAAATCAGTCAACGTCTTGTCCAGTGTTTCTTGATCATACTTGCCCTGAATCAGCTTGAGGAACTTTTCAAAACGAGTATTCATATACTCGGCATCAATTTTTGTCGTGTCATACTCCGTGATATGAATTTTTACATCATACGGGACATCCCCGCCGTGACCTCCACCACCCCCTCCTGCCATCTCCTTATATCTTGCTAACAGGATCAGATACGTCATTTCATCGAATAGCATCTCGATATCCGTTCCGTCTTCAGCAGAATACACTCGCTGTTTCCAGTTGAAGCCCTGTATCTTAGCTGCCTGAAGATAGGTGTCGAATTGATTGAACGCCTTGGCAAACTTTCGTTTCTCAGACTGTTCCTCTGGTAGCTTCTCAAAGTTGTTAATGGCACCAGCATCAAATATTTCCTTAATCTCTTCAAATGTCCTATTAAGATTACGCAAATTCCTTGGCAACTTGTCCACGAATAACCCTGTAGGGACATTGCCGGAATAAGCCTCTACCGCCGCTTCGATGTTTTTTTCCATCGTATTCGGCCTTCGATAATATTTTATGATACCAAAAGGCTTCTCTGATTCGTTGAACAGTCGATTGGTTCTCGAAAATGCCTGGATTAAGTTTTCATACTCCATCACCTTATCCAGATAAATAGTATTTACCCACTTTGAATCAAAACCGGTCAGCATCTGATTTACAACGATTAAAATATCTATTTGCTGATTCGGCTCCAATCTTTCATACGGTTTCTTATGTGCAAGTCTCAGGCTCACATCCTTCCTGAACTTGTCATACGTCGGTATTGTAAATGTCTGGCCCAATCGATCCCGATAATCTTCCAACATATCCACGATACCGTCTTCCTTATCCAAAGATCCGGTACCTCTTTCGTTATCGATAGTAGGATCAAACATTGCCGTTATCATAAGCTCAGGTATTTCTTTTTTCATAAGCCGCCAATATCGTACCGCTTCTGGAATACTGGATGTCGCAAATATCGCATGGAACTTACCACCACGACTGTATATAAGCCATTTCTTCTTAATATCCGAAATAATCCCCATGACGTACTCATCCGTCTGGTACTGCTCATTCGGGATGAAATCCTCTATGCCTTTTACCCACTTATCACCAACCTTCTTCCCATACATTTTCACCTGGGAGGAGTCCATCCATTTGTAGAAGACCTTCTTTTTCTTTTCATCCTTCATAACATCTTCTACTGTATCAGCCTTAGCTTTTTCCAAGGCCACCTTCTGGCGGAGCTCATCATCGTCATATATCTTGACCATATAAGGATCAAAGCCAAGGACATTCTTATCTCGGATGCCATCCGCAAGTGTATATCTATGGATTTCGCTGCCGAATATGGTTGTGGTCGTGCTGTCTTTTTTGATATTGACGTCCTGAATCGGCGTACCAGTGAATCCAAAAATAATAGAATGTTTGAAGGTATCCTTTATCGTCGTTAACATGTCACCGAAAGTAGATCGGTGGCATTCGTCAATGATTATGACCAGCCTCTTAGATCTGATCTTTTTAAGATCTGCATCCTTTAACCCCTCCATATCCTCTGAAATATTGCTGAGTTTTTGGATGGATGTAACAATAAGCGTATTATCATGATCATCGCTTTTTAGCTTTGATATCAGAATATCTGTATTTTCCGTAGCTTGTATGCTCTCGGTTTCTGTAGCAAATGACCTGTACTCTTTGAGCGACTGGATACCCAGTTCTTTCCTGTCCACAAGGAATATAACTTTATCCGCATCATGGGAACTGGCAATCAACTGAGCAGATTTGAAACTTGTCATCGTCTTTCCGCTACCTGTTGTATGCCATACATGACCGCCCCGCTGTGTCTCCGGCGTGTCCTCTTTCCAGTTTCTCTTCGTCACCCGATCAGCGATACCGATTGCAGCATAATACTGATAACTTCTCATAACCTTAAGCAGATTATCATCTGTATCAGCAATCGTATAAAATCCGATCAGCATATGTGCCATAGGAATATTCAGAAGTCCTGCCGTAACCTTGTCCCATTCATTGATTGGCACGTTGTCAAAGTCTGCCCAATGAAAAAAGAACGCCGGATTAAAAACACCATCCTCTCCCGGATTTGCGAAATATACAGCCTCTTCCGGCTCCATCGCAACAAATACCTGAATCAGAGAAAAAATGCCCCGGAACACACCCTCATGCGAATACTTTATGATCTGGTTATACGCATCACTCACAGGAATATTGCTTCTCTTTAGTTCGATATGAATGACTGGCATACCGTTGATCAAGAGCATTAGATCCCCTCGTCTATCATTCAATATCGGAGACTTTGTGTTGAAATGTGGCTGCTGTACAATCTGGTATCTACTTTCGCCGTAGGCAATTTCCTGACGGTCATATATCTTCAGACTGACTTCCTTCCCAAAGTGCAGCTCATCATCCGGATTGTCTCTGATAACAGACACGCTCCGACCATTGATAAAGCTATTCAGCTTCAACGGAGTACGCAAATTGATGATCTGCTCCATGATCTGCTGCATCTCGCCATCCGTCAACGGACATTCATTCAAGCAGTTTCGCTGCCTATTATTATTGAACAGAATATCCGCCCAGTTTTTAAGCAGATCCGCCTCCGATGGATGACGGATTACTTCCGATTCCCAGCCACGCTCTATCAAGACGCCTATGACGGCTTCTTCAAAATCGCTCTCTTTATCAAAAATCACGTCCGGCACCTCCTTCTACACAAACATTTTCTCCATGCACGCACTCTTTATATGCTTTATCTTCTCCAGCTTTTCCTTCTCAATCTCGATAAGTCGATCCATCTGACGGAAATATTCACCGATTTGCTGTTGTTCCTCTATTGTCGGCGCAATATAGGCCCTCTTTTCCAGAAATGCTTTCGGCTTCAATGTCCTGAGCTTCTTGACTGTGCCCTCCATACTCCGTGATATTTCCTTGATGAAGCGCGGATGTCTTACGATACACTCCATAAAGGTCGAATCCTGATCTGTGTAAAAAATCTTGTATATCGGAGATACACAGCCCTTGCCCAGAGCGTTCCGATGAATGGCTCCATAAATCACATTTGCCGGGTTATAGATGATGTCATCATATTCCGTCTGTAAATACTTTTTATTTGCCTTGTCGATAATAAGGAAATCTCGCTTGTTAGTCTTCTTATCCTCCGGTCTGATTACGCCTTCTTCGATGGTAAACGCCAATTGCGGATACTCATCGGATATCGTATCAATGATATGCCGCTCCTTAAAGATTTCAGAAAACTGGCAGAGTCTCCACGGTTCTTTATACTGGCCAAATCTGACGGCAGGAACATCTGCGCCGTTCTGTGGAAACATTTTCTCGAGCATAGCTTTGCGCAAGCACTCTAATCGTTTAATTTCCTTGTTATGCAGCGAAATAAATAGATCTATATTTCTGAACCAACATCCGATTCGCTCTTGTTCCGAGTAGTTAACCGGATAATGAATCTTAATATCTGCCAGGTCATTTGCATTGATAGCCGGATAGCTTGTACCTGTACAGTTATCTAATACCTTTTTAACAAAACTATTGTTTTGAACAAGACTGAGCAGAAAATACCCATCTGCTGCAAAAGGACGAATTTGTGCATATCCCGTTGAAAACACATAGCATTCCTCTTTTTCAAACAAGTAATTATTTTTCTGATATGGTCTAACTGTTTGATAGAATAAATCCCCATATTGCGCCACTCGTTGAGCTCGCGATGGAGCAGTATCTCTTTTCTCCTTACGATGATACATCATTTCAGTCCCGACTACAGATTCCAGATCCACATACTCGAACTCTTCAGGCGGTTCTGTTTTAGGATTAAAAATCGCCAGTTTTCTAAGATTGTTGTAAATCCAATCGTCCTCAAATCCCTCCATCCTGATTTCGGGGCTTTGTCTATTTTCTTTCATCACACTTGTCCTCCCAAAATCAGTTTAAATTCTTGAAGTCCTTCCTTGTCAGATCCGTTTGCAGCTAATGAGCCAATAAGGCTGGCTAGACTATTTTTTATAGATATATTTTGAAGATCATGCATAGTAGTGGCATATTTCTCCGCCAGATATTCCATCTTCCCAATAACATCAATTATTATGGCAGATGAAATATCTTCCAAATCTTTCACTAACGGCGCGATCCATTTCTGCTCCACTATTTTCAGTGCCTCTTCCTCAGAGAGTCCTTCTATGACCTCTTTTGTTTTAATATGAAGGTTTTCCTTTTTCTGCTTCATATCCTTCTTAACAGAGCTTTCCTCGTCCATTAGCCTAAGTGCCGACAATAATTTACCATCTAATGATTCTTCAGGGAACTCAAATTCCATTTTAAGCTGCTGAATCCTGCTTGTCAGAGAAGGTTTTTTACAGCTTCCGTCTTTGTTTTTCTCTATATGGTTCCAGTCTGCATCACTACACGATTTCATAAAAGTGAGTGCTTCCTTCTTTGACAGCGACATATATTTGTTTAACGCATTTATCTCATCGCTTTCCACTTCCTGAAGAATCTCATCACAGGCTGATTTTAATTCCTTGGAAACAAACGCATCATTACTGTCATTTAAGAAACTGCCCTGTTTTTCATCCTCATCGAGGGAATCAATAATCTCCATATACTCCTCGGCAATCTCTGACAAGCGTTCTTCCAAAACCCGTATTGCTTCAATCTCATCCGGCATGAGTATTTCTTGTACAAGTTCAAATGGCAAGATATGCCCCTTCCATCCATCCTGTACTTCCGTCACTTCATCATCGTCATCATTCTTGTTGTTTTTCTTGATTACCATATTCGGATCTACCTGAGTAATGACCTGGAACCCTTCTGTCTGAAGCATCTCTATATCCGCAGAGATAATATCCCAGTATTTCGCAAACACCTGATAGGCAACATATCGATCCGCCAACTTAACCCGATCAATCCTGCCAAAAATATCTTCAGTAATCTTTTCTTTCTCCTGTTCAGCTGAAACATCCAGTATGCCGTCGATCAAGTCTTCCTTAAGCGTCTCATAAAAGCCGACGAATGCTTTTGTAAATGTAACCCTGTATGCTTCAACTGACTCAAAAGAATCTATTGTACCCTTGATATCCTTTGTCCTTGGCTGAAGATATCCCGCAGACACCTCTTTAAATAATGCATCTCTAAGTCCTGGAAACGCCTCCCAGTATTTCTCAAATGCATCGACCTCACTTACCGGAATACCACCAAACATCGTTGCGCGGATATCCCATTTCTCCGGATCATCCGTAGAATCAACATACCTGGTGATATTTAGGTTATACTCATTTTCCTTTACAGTTTCTTTTGAAACCAATACGGAATATTTATCAATCTCCGTTCTGTATTTTACGGTATCTACTATCTTCTTAATATCAGAAGCCCTAAGCTTGTTATTCTTCCCGGATTTTTCAAAACCCTTGGACGCATCAATGATAAGAACGTCTGAACTCGGTCTATTTTTTTTCAAGACCATAATGATTGTCGCAATATTGGTTCCAAAAAATATGTTCTCCGGTAATCCGATAATTGCATCAATACGGTTTTTCTCGATCAGGTTCTCGCGGATTTTTGCCTCTTCACCGCCACGAAAAAGTACACCATGAGGAAGGACGATGGTCATGATACCGTCATCTTCCAGGTGATAGAGATCATGGAGCAAGAATGCAAAATCCGCCTTGGCCTTTGGTGCAACGCCGAAATCCTTATATCTTGGATCGAACTCTTTGTCCTTCGGATCCCACTTCTGTGAATAAGGAGGATTGCTGACCACGGCATCCACCCTCACAAGCTTATAAGTAGTCTCTTTCTTGTTCTCTTCAAAGAAAGGCCAGTCGTCCTCCAGCGTATCTCCGTTTCTCACATTGATATTGGCAGGCTTGATTCCTCTCATGACTAAATTCATCCTGGTCAGGTTGAATGTATTCTCTTTCAGTTCCTGCGCGTAATAATCAATCTTTCCATCACCGCTAATATATTTTGCAGCCGATCTGCCGATGTTTATTAATAGCGACCCAGAACCAGATGTAGGATCATATATTTTGATCTGCTTCCTATCTTTAAGGTGCTCTGCCACGATCTCAGACATCAGCACAGATACCTCATGCGGTGTATAGAACTCTCCCGCTTTCTTTCCAGCATTTGCTGCAAAATTGCTGATCAGATACTCATAGATGAAGCCAAGAACATCGTAATCCTGCTTGCCATCCATCGGAATCTTCTTGATCAGCTTCAGGAGCTTCTTCACCGCCTTTGTCTGCGAGCCGGAGGTCTCTCCCAACTTCGACAAACCAGTCTGAAGAGTATTGAAGATTTTCTCAAATACCTTCTTGTAAACCTCATCAATATTTTGATCGAAGTCGGACAGTGCATCCCTGACATCCTTCACATCAAAATCATTTCCCTTTGCCAACCATGTTGAGAACAGATTGTCATAGGCAATAAAATACCCAAGTGTCTCCCGCACGTGTTTCGCATACTTGACGTCCTTTTCGTCAACCTTCTTGATTTCATCTTCACTGAGCTTTTCCTTTTGAAACAGATCCAGCTCACGCTCCGACAAATATTTGTAGAAGATGAAGCCAAGGATGAAATCCTTATACTCATTAGCCTCTATCTTTGACCGCATCTGATTAGCTGATTCCCAAATCGTTGATGCAAGTTGATGTTTATTCATTATGTTTTCCTCCTGTAGTGCCTATATTTTATAAGCATTATTTATCGGCAGCTCTACCACTACGTGCCCATTCCTCAAGTTCTGAATACTTAAATTTCCACGCCTTGCCGATCTTCATTCTTGGAATATCTTTGCCCTTACGAATCCAGTCGCGAATTGTGGCTGGCTTAACCCCCAGGAATTCTGCTGCTTCTTTTGTACCTACCCAGTTTTCTTCTTTTACATTCACAGTCATAGTCTCCTCGCTCCTTTAAGGCATCATTGTCCATATTCAATTATATCTTAGCTGTTGTCATTTTTCAATGGTTTATAATATTTTATATCTGTTTGCGTGGTTACATTTCAAAGCACAGTTTTCTTGTTTCATACCTTGATTTTCCAGTAGTTAGAGTCACTTTCACAGACTTCAAAAATGAATTCCAGCAGATGCTCCTCAAAGACCAGATCGAACTTTTTCTGCTCGGTAAGCTTCCCACCTCCATCGTAATTCGCTGTCTAACCGTCTCATCATCAATTTATTTTATTAAATCTTGTAGTAATGCCACAGTTATTTACCTCGTTCTTTCGTTTATGTTTATGTTTTTGCTTTTATATTGTAGCTTATACCGCATTTTTCATAAAAGGTGATAACTTCCTCTGCCCATTATAAAAATGCTTATTCTCCTTGTGAAGACTGTTGCAGAGAAGCCACCAGTCACTCTCCCATTGCAATTGCGTATTTATCAATCTTTTCTATCAGTAAATTGAATAATTTATCGCTATCTGTTACAAAAAGTATATCTTGAAAAAGCAAATTCTTCAATCTTAGTAATTATCCCATCCATCCTTATCTTTAGATTAGATAAGATAAGTATAATTTTAATAAGTCTTAATACCCTCAGTATCATTACATTGTCCTTTAGACACTCCAAGGCAGCCAAAAAAGACATCCCCTGACCTGTAAAATCTACAGTTCTGGAATGTCCTTTTTCCCATACTTTACTATATTTTTAACACACGATGCTGCTTATCCACAATCTATTTGATTCCAAAATGACTAAACGCCTGCATAATCGTCTCTTCCTTCTCCGTTGTACACTGTGGCTGTCTCGTATTCTCTGATTTAGCCAGATTGAAATTCTCACCGACATCCAGTCCACACTTCTTCTTAATCTGTGCGATATACAGTGAAGAAACCTTAAGTCCTGTCTCCTCCAGTACATATGTCTTTATCTACTCATAAGTTGCTTTTCCCTTGAATTCAGATAAATCCATATCCTCCAGGGAGAAGTCCACCTTCACTTTTCTGCTGTCGGCCATTCTCCGTTCCACTTTGCTCAGTGCCCTTGGAAAGTAAGACAACCGTCTCTACATGTGTCGTGTGCCCAAACTGATCCACCGGACGCACTTTCCGAAGTGCATAGCCGCCCCCGCACAGGATCTTCAGATCTCTTGCAAGCGTTGCCGGATCGCAGCTGACATACACGATGCGGTCCGGTTCCATACGAAGCATCGTCTCCAGGCACTTCTCATCGCATCCCTTCCGGGGCGGATCGACAACGATCACATCCGGATGAAGCATGTCCGCATCTGGCTTCCGGCTCTCCTTTTCATAGAACTCAGGAAGAACCTCCTCCGCTTTTCCCACGAAAAAGGAGGCGTTGGTAATACCGTTTAATACCGCATTGCTCTTAGCGTCTTCGATTGCCTGCGGCACGATCTCCACGCCGTAGACCTTCCCCGCCTTCTGTGCCAGAAACAGCGAGATCGTCCCGATTCCACAGTATAGATCCCAGACGGTCTCCCTGCCAGTCAGACCCGCGTAGGAAAGTGCCAGACTGTACAACTTCTCCGTCTGCACTGGGTTTACCTGGTAAAAAGACTGCGGGGAAATGTGATAGGCGATTGCCGTATCTGTCAGTGCAAAATCATGGTCACAGTCGCGCAGATGAATCTGATCCGTGATATAATCCGATCCCCAGACGGTCCGGGTCTCCTCCCCCAAAATCACATTCGTATTCTTCCGGTTGATGTTCACGGAAATGCTGGTCATACCTTCTATTTTACACAACGCATCCACCAGTTTCTTCTCCTGCGGAAGTGTCTCTCCGTTAATGACCAGGCAGACCATCAGTTCCTTTGAGGTGAATCCGTAACGGATCAGCACATGGCGCACCAGTCCCTTCCCAGTCGTCTCATCATAAGGGCGGACGCCGTTCTCACGCATATAGGAAAGCACCGTTCCAAGGATCTGTTCATTCTGCGTAACGCCCAGTTTACAATCCTCCACTGGGATAATGCTGTGCGTGCGCGCTGCGTAAAATCCCGCCACCGGCATCCCGTCCCTGTCCGCGCCGATCGGAAACTGTGCCTTATTGCGGTAACGATACGGCTGCTCCATCCCCACAATCTCCTCCATCACGGAATCAATGAGTTCCGGCGCAAATCCTCCGATGCGGATCAGATTGCCACGCACCTTTTTCTGCTTATAGCAAAGCTGCTGCCTATAGTCCATCGCCTGGATCTGGCAGCCGCCGCAGCGCGCATACAGCGGACACTCCGGCTGCACACGGTACGGCGACGGTTCTAAAATCTCCTGCACCCTGGCATAGCCGTAGTTCTTCTTGAGCTTCGTGATGCCGGCACAGATCGTATCCCCGATCACAGCATCTTTCACGAAAAAGGTCATCCCCTCGTATTTTCCGATGCCCTCTCCGTCAACGCCCATATCTTCGATCTTTAACTCAATACTGTCGTTTTTCTTCATATCCTGTGATATACCTATGACTCTCTTCCTGATCTGCGGATATTGCTCTCCAGCAGGCGGTTATATCCCTGCCACTCCAGATTGTTCTCCGGAACACTTGCAAAAATCTCCCGTATTGTCTCCATCTTGGCGTCAATATTGTCCGCAAAACTGAGTGCCAGTGCCTCCGCAAGTGCCGGTTTCTTCGGCGAACCGTATTCCAGTTCTCCATGATGAGCTAAAATGCAGTGCTTCAACTCATTGGCGGTTCCCTTCGGGAATCCCGGAATCGTGCGGATCCGCTCTCCGACCATCTCGGCACCGATCATGATATGTCCTAAAAGCTGTCCCTCATCCGTGTAATCGTTCTCCGGGAACGTCGAGAGTTCCTCCAGCTTTCCGATATCATGGAAAATTGCCGCAGACACGATCAGATCGCGGTTTAAGATCGGATAGGTTGCTGCAAAATAATCACAGTTCTTCGTCACAGAGAGCGTATGCTCCAGCAGTCCGCCCACAAATCCGTGATGCACACTCTTCGCTGCGGAATGAAACTTGAACCGTTTTTCAAAATCCTTATCCTCGACAAAAAAGCTCTCCAGAAGCTTTTTTAAATACGGATGCTTCACGGAAGCAATCAGTCCCAGAAGCTCTGTATACATCCCGTCGATGTCCTTTTTGGATACCGGCAGATAATCCTTCGGATCGTATTCCCCTTCCTGCACCTTGCGCACACGCTTTACGTTGAGCTGGAGATTTCCCTGAAAACTTGTGATGTCTCCCATGACTGCGATGTAGTCTAACGAATCAAACTCATCGATTCCAACCGAGCCCGGCTCCCAGATCTTGGCGTCCAGTGTACCGGTCTTATCCTGCAGGATCAGATTATCATAAGGCTTTCCCGCCTTTGTCAGCGCTGACTGCTTTACCTTGCACAAATAGATTTCGTTGATTCTCTCGCCCTCACGCAGGCTCTCAATATACTTCATTTCTGACCTCATTTCCATAATATGGCGGTGCCGCAAGACACCGCCTTCTGTTACTATCCTCTACTTTAACACTCCGACCTGTACCGTGCAGGTGATCTCCTCATACTTTTCAGCGCCCTGCCGCTGTACAACGATCTCCACCTCGTCGCCCGGTTCCAATGCCAGAAGCTTGCTCTCATAACTGTCCACCGTGTAGACAGCCTCTCCGCCCATCTCTGTAATGACATCACCGCTCTGCAGCCCCGCCGCCAGTGCCGGTGAATCCATCTTGACATCCTTGATATATGCGCCCTTTGGAATATCGTATTCCTTGGCGGTTGCCGCTGATACCGTCGTCAACTCCAGACCAATATACGGAATATCCTGATTGTTGGACAGTTTTTCGATCAGCTGCTTTAACTCGGAGATCGAAATCGCTGTCAGCGTCGTCTGATCCTCCTCATTGCCGTAATCCTGCATTACCAGACCGATCACCTCGCCGTTCACATTGATGATGACGCCGCTGCCGCTGCTGCTGCCCACAATATCCGTCGTAAAGACGGTATAATTATTGTCGATCGTGGAAATCACATTGTTGGTAGATGTAATATTCCCCGTAAGGATCGAATAGTTCGTTCCTAGCGGACTTCCCACCGCAATAACCATCGTTCCCTGCATCGTCGTCAATGAATTCCCAAGCTTCGCCACCGAGATCGCATTCATGGTATCCGTATCCACCTGCTCCTTCGGTACCGAGAGCACCGCAATTCCCGTATTGCCGTCGTAGTGCTTCATGGACGCTTCCACCGTCACATCATTGATGAAAGTAACATAGACCTCCTGTGCATCTGAGATGACCTTGCGCTCCGTTAAGATCAGAAGTTCCTGACCGCTGTCTGCAATGATAATGCCGGATGCCTGTCCCCTGCTCTCGTAAGAATTGTTGAACCAGTCCGTGTCGCTCTTGACCCCCGTCACGGTCACGACAAAGCGGTTTGCTTCTCTTCCCACCGCATACAGCTTGTTCTGCACGTTCTGTACATCCGCAATCTCAAGCTCCTGGGGCTGCTGTAGCGGCGGTTCCTCGGAAGGCGCCTGCGGTTCCTCGGATGCCTCCGTCTCCTCGGATGTCTCTGTCTCCTCGGGCTGCTCCGTCTCCGTAACCGAATCCTGCGGAATGGTGACCACCGGTTCCTCCTCTGGGCAAAACAGTGATTCAAACTTAGGCTGAAAATATGCAAAAACCAGACTTGCTATGATTCCAAAAACGACTGCCATCAGAGCGATAAAACCTGCCTGCATCAGCAATCGCTTCTTATTGACCGGCTTTTCTTTGATTTTTTCGTTAATAAAAGAAAACTGATCGTTATCCTTTTGCTGCATGATTTCCTCTTTTCTGCATGTATTTACACACGAATTTCTGAAAACCGTACCAGTAATCATTATAAAATGAATCACATACGCTTGCAATAGGATTCTACAATTCTTTTCAGGTTCCGCTTTCCAAGACTCCCGGAATCATATATAATAAGAAGGACATAACCATGTGACAATCAAATCAAAGGAACTGCTATGAACGAAAAAGTATTACACACCTTAGAATATAACAAGATTCTCGATCAACTGACCGAATATGCTTTCAGCGCTGACGCCAAGTCGCGCTGTCAGAAGCTGCGCCCGATCACCGACCGCGCGCAGATCGAACAGCTGCAGCAGCAGACATCGGATGCCTTAAGCCGGCTGTTTAAATACGGCTCCCTGTCCTTTTCTGGAGTTACGGACATCCGCGATTCGCTAAAGCGCTTAGAGATCGGCGGCGCCTTAAGCGCCATCGAACTGCTGCGCGTCTGCTCCCTCTTAGAGTCCGCGAAACGCGCGAAGGCTTTTGCCAGATCACAGGACGACAACGATCAGCCGGACGATTCCCTGACCAGTCTTTTTGCCGGCATCGAGCCTCTCACGCCGCTGTGTGACGAGATCCGGCGCTGTATTCTCTCCGAGGACGAGATTGCCGACGACGCCAGCAGCACGCTGCACTCGATCCGGCGCTCCATGCGCGGAATGAACGATAAGATCCGCGCACAGATGAACTCCATGATCAACAACACCACGACCAGAAGCTATCTGCAGGACACCGTCATTACCATGCGCGACGGGCGCTACTGTCTCCCGGTCAAAGCGGAGGCAAAGTCTCTTGTTCCAGGCATGATCCATGACCAGTCCTCCACCGGCTCCACACTTTTCATCGAGCCGATGGCTGTCGTCAATCTGAACAACGAATACAAAGAGCTGCAGCTCCGTGAGCAGGAGGAGATCGAGGTCATCCTTGCCGGCTTAAGCAATCTGACCGCCTCCTACGCCACACAGCTGCTCGCCGACTATGAACTTCTGACCGAGCTGGACTTTATTTTTGCCAGAGCGGCTTTCGCGCAGACATACAACGGGGTCGCCCCGCTTTTTAATGATGACGGACGGATTCACATCCGCAAAGGACGCCACCCGTTACTCGATCCGAAAAAGGTCGTTCCGATCGACGTACGGCTCGGCGAGGATTTCCGCCTGCTGATCGTGACCGGTCCGAACACCGGCGGTAAGACGGTCTCCTTAAAAACCGTCGGTCTGCTGACGCTGATGGGACAGTCCGGCCTGCATATTCCGGCGTCCGAGCGCTCGGAACTCGGTATTTTTGACGAAGTGTTCGCTGACATCGGGGACGAGCAGAGTATCGAGCAGTCGCTCAGTACCTTCTCCTCCCACATGGTCAACATCATCCGTATCTTAGAGCAGGTCAACGACCGTTCTCTGGTACTTTTCGATGAGCTCTGTGCCGGAACCGATCCGACCGAGGGCGCTGCGCTTGCGATCTCCATTCTCTCGAAGCTCCACCTTTACGGAGCACGCATTATGGCTACGACGCATTACAGCGAGCTCAAGGTCTATGCCCTCTCCACACCAGGCGTGGAAAATGCCTGCTGTGAGTTCGACGTGGCGACGTTAAGTCCGACCTACCGCCTCTTAATCGGTATTCCGGGCAAGAGCAACGCGTTTGCCATCTCTGAAAAGCTCGGTCTTCCGTCGGATCTCATTACCGACGCCAAGGGGCGCATCAGCAAGAGTGAGGGCGATTTTGAAGACCTGATCGCAGATCTTGAGAAGAGCCGCAGCACGATCGAGCGGGAGCAGTTAGAGATCAACCAGTACAAAGCCGAGATCGAGTCCTTAAAGGAAAAGCTGGAGCAGAAGCAGGAGCGTCTGGATTCCAGCCGCAACAAGATTCTGCGCGAGGCAAACGAGCAGGCATACAATATCTTAAAAGAAGCCAAGGACGTCGCCGATGAGACGATCCGCAATTTCAACAAATACGGCAAGGCGGGCGCACCGGTCAGCGAGATGGAAAAAGAACGTACCAAGCTGCGCGGCAAGATGGACAAAGCCGCACAGAAGATGTCCGAGCAGAAAAAAGCTTCCGTACCGAACCACAACGTTCCGAAGAAGCTGCGCATCGGCGACAGCGTCAAAGTCATCAGCATGAACTTAAAAGGCACCGTTCATTCCCTTCCGAATGCCAGGGGCGACCTGTATGTGCAGATGGGAATTCTGCGCTCTCTGGTCAACATCAACGACCTGATCCTTCTGGAAGAGGATGCCGCACCGGGCACCAAGAAGTTCCAGAAGACCAGTGCCGGCAAGATCAAGATGAGCAAATCCGCCTCCGTCTCCACAGAGATCAATCTCATCGGTAAGACGACCGACGAGGCCATTCCGCTTCTCGACAAATATCTGGACGACGCTTATCTGGCACATCTGCCGTCCGTGCGCATCGTTCACGGAAAAGGCACGGGCGCACTCCGCAACGCGGTGCAGGCTCATTTAAAGCGCTTAAAATATGTCAAATCATTCCACCTCGGCGAGTTCGGCGAGGGCGATGCCGGTGTCACGATTGCCGAGTTTAAGGACTGATATTTAAAATAAAAATGAGGAGATGATGATATGGCAGCAAAACAGAAAATTCTCATCGTAGATGATGACAATAATATCGCAGAACTGATTTCCCTGTATCTCACAAAGGAATGTTTCGATACCCGGATCGTCAATGACGGCGAGGAAGCCATGATCGCTTTTGATCAGTACAATCCGAATCTGATCCTGCTCGATCTGATGCTTCCCGGCATGGACGGCTATCAGGTCTGCCGTGAGATCCGTGCGAAGGCAAATGTTCCGATCATTATGCTGTCAGCCAAAGGCGAGATTTTTGACAAGGTACTCGGTCTGGAGCTCGGCGCGGACGATTACATGATGAAGCCGTTCGACTCCAAGGAGCTTGTCGCGCGCGTCAAGGCAGTGCTGCGCCGCTATCAGCCGGCAAAGCCGGAGGAACCTGCCGCAGAGTTAAAATGCGTCAAGTACACGGATCTGGTGGTCAATCTCTCGAACTACTCCGTCATCTACATGGGGCAGGCCGTCGATATGCCGCCAAAGGAACTGGAGCTTTTATATTTTCTTGCGGCTTCGCCGAATCAGGTTTTTACAAGAGAGCAGCTATTAGACCACATCTGGGGTTATGAATACATCGGCGACACGCGTACTGTGGATGTTCACGTGAAGCGTCTCCGCGAGAAGATCAAGGATCATGCCAACTGGAGCCTCGCAACGGTCTGGGGCATCGGCTACAAATTCGAGGTTCGTGACCTATGAAACGTACCCTTTACCCCAAACTGCTCGCCGGCTATCTGATGTACGGTCTGATCGGTTTTCTCATCATCACAACCTTTACCTACCACATTACGTTTGCCTTTGTGGAAAAAAAGGAGGCTGCCAGCCTCTACCGGGAATCCGCCCTGATCTCCTCCAACTATGCCGGGAATTATTTTTCCAAGACCATGACGCTGGACGAGATACAGACACAGCTTTCCACCTTAAGCACCTATCTCTCCAGCGAAATCTGGATCGTGGACACGCGCGGCAGCATCATTCTGAACACGGCGGCGCCGGGCTGTGATCCCACACCGGTTCCCGGCTTCAACATTACCGACTTCGGAAGCCGCTATTATCAGACCGGCACGTTTTATAACCAGTTTACGTCAGAGATGTTAAGTGTTTTCTCGCCGATCACCGTCAACTACAAAGTGCGCGGCTATGTGGTCATCCACAAGCCGACCAGCAGTCTCGTGTCCTACGCGAACGGACTTGTCGCCATCGCTTATGAGACGCTTGGGCTTCTGTTTCTGGCAGCCTTTGTGGTACTGATTCTGTTTACCTATGTGGTATACATACCGATCCGCAAGATTACGAAAGCGGCGGACGAATATGCCGCCGGCAACTTTGAAAAAAAGATTGATGTTCACTCCAATGATGAGATCGGCTATCTCGCCGCCTCGCTCAACTACATGGCGAACGAACTGAATACCCTGGAGGACGACCAGAAAAAGTTCGTCTCTAACGTCTCGCATGATTTCCGTTCGCCCCTCACTTCCATCAAAGGTTATGTGGAAGCGATGCTCGACGGCACCATTCCCGTAGAGATGCAGGACAAATATTTAAACATCATCCTCTTTGAGACCGAGCGGCTGAACAAGCTGACCAAGAGCCTTCTTGAGTTAAACAAATTCGGCTCACACGGCACGATGCTGGACATCACGGATTTCGACATCAATCATACGATCCGCATGACAGTCCAGACGTTCGAGGGGCGCTGCACGGAAAAGCGCATTACTTTCAATCTGATCTTAACCGGCGAGAAGCTTTTTGTCTCCGCCGATATGAGTAAGATCGAGCAGGTACTCTACAACCTGATCGACAATGCAATCAAATTCAGCCACACGGACTCCGCAATCACAATCGAGACCACAGAGAAGAACGACAAGATCTTCGTCTCCGTCAAGGACACTGGCATCGGTATCCCGGGCGACAGCATCAAAAAGATCTGGGAGCGCTTCTACAAGACGGATCTCTCCCGCGGCAAGGACAAAAAAGGAACCGGGCTTGGTCTCTCCATCGTAAAGGAGATTGTCCAGGCACACGGCGAAAACATCAACTGTATCAGCACGGAAGGCGTGGGAACGGAATTTATCTTTACCCTGCCGTTAGCAAAGAAGCTGTCCCATCAGGCGGGCAGTTGACTTTGGGGCGATAAGTTATACTATGAGAAGCATACCCCTACGATTTCGGATGGAATGCCTATGGAACATTCTGTTCAAAAAATGCGGCATTTCTAACCAGCCGGT
>OAUU01000673.1_pt1 | contig 20305 bp, 15 predicted proteins | sample 1501381 | NCBI WGS metagenome assembly OAUU01 (sample SAMEA2580057, study PRJEB22360) | human gut metagenome | reverse complement strand
AAAAGAAAGCTGCGCCACAGCCTTGGCAGGCCATCGCGCAGCGATTTTGTTCAACTGGCAGTTTATTATTGCAGATTAAATGAAAATACGACGGATTTAAATGTACTCAGGCGTATGCAGAAAATCTGTGATGAAGCCATAAGCCTTTTAAGAGCACAAAAGAGGGCTTATTATATAGTGGAACTTTTTAATATTTACTTATGTATTGCAGATAAGCTATGTGAAACTTTAAAGGATGATGGGCATGTCGGATTTCAAAAACAGGTGAAGTTCGATAAAAGAAGAATAAGGCAGTGGCTTGACGCGATGCTTAACGAGTACAGAATAAGAGAAGTCCCACTTACAATGCCGAATGATTTCTACATTTATCAGGAAGGAACGGCTTATTGTATTAATGATGTTATAAGGGCAAGACGAGATTTGTTAAGATTTAACAGAAAAGATTTATGTGACGGAATATGTGCCGAGAAAACTATTGAAAAGACTGAACAGCATAAAAGTAATCTGCAGTATGCCAATATGAAACTTATATATAATCGTCTTAATCTGCCATGTACTTATCAGTATGCATCGCTTATTGTGCCGGATATTATTACCCTTGAAAGGGAAGAAGAAATCAACCAGCTTGCAGGAAGAAATGAATTATCCGATGCGCTCGCAGCTATGGAAGAACTAAAAAAGGATGTACCAGGGTATTCATATAATATGCAGGAGCTTGGGTGGATAGAGCAGATTATATTAAACAATCGTTGGAAACTAACGCCACAGGATGCTGCTGACAGGGTAAAGACGCTTATAGAACTTACGGTTCCGTTAAAGTACATTGACAATTTCATAAATAACAGAAACCATGGACTTAGGAAAAATGAGCAGGTGAGTAAAAGAATCTATTTTACACGTACAGAGCTTGCTTGCATTGTATCACTTGCCGGATATTATGGTAAGTCAGGGCTCATGGAGAAAGCCATGGATTATATGGGACTGCTATATGAATATCTCACAAATAACGGAGAGAGTGATGACGTATATTGTATGGAGAGTGTATTTACAAGATTTATGACTCATTATACCAGTATGCTGGGAGATATAGGAAATTTTGAAGTCTCCGACAGACTTGCAGATGAGGCAGCAAAACGGATGCTTGAATTGTACCGGCCTGAGAAAATCTGGTGGCACAAATACAATAATCTATGGAATGATGAAACCAAGGAAAAAGACAAGGAGAAGTACAATTCGGTTCTGAGGGAATGTGCGGCATTGTGCGAAATATATGACGGAGAATCGGTTGCCAAAATTTTCACGAATAAGATAGTCAGCTCTTGCTAAGGATTCTTTCCCGAAAAGGGGGATGTTTTAAATTTAAAACAGATTGTAGAATATATACAAAAGAGAATCAATGGAGGAGCATACGGAATGAAGAACACAAAAAAGATATTTATCGGTGTTATGTTACTGCTGGCATCATTTTTTGTTATGGCGTGCGGGAACAAGGACGTAAAGCAGGGAAGTAATCAGACGGAAAAAGAAAGTACTGCAAATGAGGTATTGGAGGTTAAGAAATACACCGAAGGTATTAATATGTGCTCTATGTATTCCGGAACAAGCTATACCATAAGGGAGAGCGACGAGTTCACCATCGGAGGCCAGTCGGATTTGCATGATGACGTGTTTGCATTTCTGGCATATCGTAAGACTGATGATAAATATACCACGCTTATAGGTAGAATAGATTACACTGATTTAGCATCTGCGGATGGGGAGGGAGAACTTGGCGCGGTCGTTGACGAGGGAGAATTTCCCGCGGAGCTTGTAAGCTATGTTGAGCTTGAGTTTTCAAGTGATTATGCCATTAAGAGATTCTGTTTTGATGAGAATAATATATATGTCCTTGGATTTACGATGTTTGATGGAAAATTTGTTTATTCGTTATGGACATTTGAAAACGATGGAAGCCTTAAAGCGAATGTAAGTTTAGAAGGCGATAGTGAGATATATGATAATTGCGATAAGCTTGTCTGCTTCAAGGATGAAGGCACAGACTATATCGCATTGTGTTCTTTTGAGGATAAGAAAAGTTATATCACAGTATGCAGTACTGACGGTCAGGTTGTGGCACAGGATGAGTACTCATATTATATACAGAACGTGTTCTGTGATGCAGATGGAAATCTTATGCTTGTAAGCAATTATGATGGCAGTGAGGATTATGATAAGCGTATAAGCAGATTGAAGTTGGAAAATGAAATTGATGATGCGGCATACATAACCGGTATAAAGCCATATATATCGGTGAAGGCTGTAGGAGACACAATGTACATGCAGAACAAGGACGGCGTGTATGTTATGGATGGTGCTGCCGGACAATACAACATGGTTATAAAGTGGGCCGATATCGGCATCGACAATGCCGCTGATATTGTCAGAATGAGTGAAGATGTCTATGTCAGTGCCGATGTAAGCATCAGTGATGACAGCAGAAGCATCACGCTTCTCCGTCTTGAAAAATCAGGTGTAGAATATACCGGGATGCGAAAAGAGGTTGTTATAGGTGTCAGTGTGGAACCTGACGGTTATCTTCAGAATATGGTGAAGCAGTTTAACTCGTCGCAGGGTATATATGAGGCAGTAATAAAAGTCTATCCTTATTCATCCGACAGGACGCAGAAGCTTGGAACGGAGATGATTACAGGTAATGGACCAGACCTTATACAGCAGACGCTTTTTGATATCAGTGAATATGTATCTGTTGGCATGATAGACGACTTGCGTGATTATCTTGATGCTTCGGATAAATTGAGTGAGTCAATGCTTGTAGAGAGTGTGCTGGATGTGTGCAGCTACAATGGAAAGCTTGCTGTTATTCCGGCTGCGTTCGGAATATCCGCACTTCCCGGAAAGGCTCAATATGTAGGGGAGGATGAGACATGGACTTTTGACGAGTTCATGGAGTGTGTTGAAAGTAACCGAGGCTGTGCCATAGGCGGCATAGGTACATCATATTCCACAGGTGAATATCTTGTGATGCTTGCATATATGTCTGACATCGGTAAATATGTTGATTGGCAGAGCTTCAAGGCGCATTTTGATAATGCTGAATTTGCAGAGCTGTTGGCGTATGCGGCAGGGTACAAAGTTGATGATGGATATGATGTTTCAACTGATGATAAGCTTCGTGAAGCACTGTCAAGCGGAGATAATATCGTATATGACATGAAAATCGGAAGCATGGCGGCATATAAGACGATTGAGGAAACATTAGGGGATGATGCTGTATTCAAGGGATATCCGTGCGAGAAAAATGAGCCGGTATACCATGCCGTTGTGAGTAATGGCTATGCAATTAACAGCATGAGTAAAAATAAAGATGGTGCATGGAAATTTATAGAATTTCTTGTAACGCAGGGATATTCTGATGGTATAAAGTATCAGAGCAAGCCGGATTCTGCCACGCAGTTCCCGGTTATGGTGGATAAGCTGGAGGCTGTTTTTGACAGCGCAATGGAAATAGAACCTGTATATGACGAGAATGGTGAGATTGTGTACGATGCTGACGGAAATGTGCGGCAGAAGGAAAAGGGGGCAATGAACGGACAGATTTACTACGCTGCCACGGCTGAGGATGTGGAGCATGTCAGGTATCTTATAGACCATATCGGTGCCATAAGCACAAGCAATGGGACAATCGATAATATTATTTATGAGGAACTTGACAGTCTCTTTGCAGGACAGAGCACACCGGAGATGGCGGCACAGCTTATACAGGACAGAGTTCAACTGTATCTGGATGAGAAGCAGTAAGCTATAGGAGACGGTGTTTCGGGATAAATGTTATTAAAGCAGTGGCGCTGGAATTCAAATTCCAGTGCCACTTTTTCTATGGTATGAGGCTTTCACAGTATTATGTGTGAAAGCTTATTTACTTTGCGTTAAGGATAAATATAATAAATTACAGAATTGATACAACATTTTTAGATAACTTTTAGATAACAAAAAAATAATATTTATAATACAACATAAATGTGATATAATTTACCTATCATTTTTATTTGCAACTAAGGGAGAAAATATGGGTATCGGATTATTTTTGAATGATTATTATGACCTTTTGAAATTGATGCATGATAATGAAGCTATAATATTAGACGAGAAAGTGATTCCATTAACACAACAGCAGATAGCTACAACTTTGAAATGCAGCAAAATGAAGATTAATAGTATGTTTAGTGTGTTACAAAAACAGGATTTCGTTGAGCAAAAAACAAGAGGAAAGTATGTGTTGACGGATAAAGCTGAAATGATAATTGAGACAATAGAAAAACTGCAATAATTATAGATAAGGAGCAAGTAAATATGCCTACATTGGATTGGATAGGAAAAGATAAGGTAAAAGGAGAAAATTAATGGATAACAGAAGTGTAAAGAAGTTAGAAGCAGATTTATGGGAATCAGCAGATTTACTAAGAGCAGGTTCAAAACTGACATCAAACCAGTATTGTATGCCGGTGCTGGGATTACTTTTTTTAAGATATGCGTATAGTCGATTTAAAATGGTGGAAGCAGAGATATTAAAGAATAGACCAATGCGTAATGGTAGGCGAATGCCTGTAGAAGCCAAGGATTTTTCTGCTAAGAGTGCACTGTTTTTGCCAAGAGAAGCACAGTATGATTATTTTGTGAATCTTCCTGAAAATATAGCAGCTGCAGATTTGAAAAATATTACTGGACAGCCAATGAATAGTCTGGGTGAAGTAGTGAATAATGCTATGGAGCTTGTAGAACAGCAAAGTGAACAGTTAGCAGGCGTATTGCCTAAAAGTTATACGGATTTTTCTGATGAACTATTGGGAGAGCTGCTTCGTATATTCAATAACAATGCACTTGATGAAGTTGGTGGAGATGTAATAGGTAGGATTTATGAGTATTTCCTTAATAAATTTGCTAAAAATATAGCTTCAGATGATGGAGTATTCTTTACGCCAAAATCTTTGGTAAAAATGATAGTTAATATTCTAGAGCCGACATCGGGAGTACTGCTTGATCCAGCATGTGGTTCAGGTGGAATGTTTGTACAGACAGGTGATTTTGTAAATGAGGCTGGTTTGCAGGCAAATAGTAGTATGACATTTTATGGACAGGAGAAGGTTGAGTATAATGCGCAGCTTTGTCTTATGAATATGGCAGTTCATGGTCTTACAGGAGTGATAAAATCTGGTGATGAAGCGAATACATTTTATCATGATGCTCATAACCTTGAAGGCTGCTGTGACTATGTAATGGCAAATCCGCCATTCAATGTGGATAAGGTAAAGGCAGAATCAACATCCAGTGCAGGAAGACTTCCATTTGGTTGCCCGAAGGAGAATAAGAATAAAGAAATTGGAAACGCAAATTATCTATGGATTTCGTACTTTTATGCTTATCTTAACGAAAAGGGCAGAGCAGGATTTGTTATGGCTTCCTCTGCAACAGATAGTCAGGGAAGCGATAAGGATATAAGAGAAAAACTGGTCAAAACTGGTCATGTTGATGTGATGATAAGTGTAGGTAACAATTTCTTCTATACAAAGAGCCTTCCGTGTTCATTATGGTTCTTTGATAAAGGCAAAAAGGAAGAATTGAAGAATAAAGTTCTCTTTATTGATGCGAGAAACTATTATACAGAAGTTGATCGAACGCTGAATGAATGGTCAGAATGGCAACTTAAAAATCTGAATGCTATTGTTTGGTTATATCGTGGAGAAAGCGAGAAATATACAGCATTGCTTTGTGAATATATAAATGCACTTGGAAGTGACAAATTATTTGATGAACAGGTTAATGATTTGACTGAAAGAGTGAAAAAACTTCGTGCAGAAGCAAAAGAAGCAGTCGAGGCAGCAGATAAGCGAGAAAAGAAAAAAACACAGACGGAATATGGTGAAAAAATTTCTGAACTTGCAGAAAAGCTTACAATAGCTAAAGAAGCGAATTGGCTATATGAAAAATTTGGCGATGGAGAGTATCGTGATATTCTTGGGCTATGTAAAGTTGCTTATACAACAGACGACGCTAAATGTGATGATAAAGATGGAATCAGTATTGAAGAAAAGGGGTGGTCTCTCACTCCAGGTGCATTTGTTGGTGTAGCACCTGTGGAAGACGATGGTGTGGATTTTGAAGAGCGAATGGCAGAGATACATCGAGAACTTTTAGCATTGCAGTCAGAATCAAATGACTTGATGGATACTATCTCGCAGAATATGAAGGAGATGGGGTTATGAGTTGGGAAAAAGTCAGACTTGGAGATATTGCAGAATTTAGTAATGGAATAAATTTTGGAAAGAATGATTATGGTAAAGGTATTAAAATAATAGGGGTGTCAAATTTTGGAGATAAATTCTCACCAGAATATGATTCTCTTACAGAAGTGAAGGAAGAAGTTGTAAAGTCAAATGATTATTTGTATCCGGGGGATATAGTATTTGTTCGCTCTAATGGTAATAAGGAACTTGTAGGTAGATGCATGTTGATTGATAATAAAGCAGATAAAGTTACATGTTCGGGGTTTTGTATAAGGACGAGATTGAAAGATACGACTAAACATAATCCAACATTCTGGACGTATCATTTTAAAAATCAGTCTTTCAGGAAAGCAATGGCGGGAACTGCTGTTGGAGCAAATATACAAAACTTGAGTCAGGGTAGACTAGCAGATTATGTTACAACTGTGCCTGACTATGATTCACAAGTGAGAATAGCACAATGTCTGTCCGTATATGACAATTTGATTGAGAACAACAAAAAACAAATTAAATTATTGGAAGAGGCGGCACAACATCTTTACAAGGAATGGTTTGTGGATTTGAGGTTTCCAAATTATGAGAAGTGCAAAATTGTTGATGGGGTGCCGGAGGGATGGAAGTATAGAAGTGTAAGGGAATTTGGTGAGGTAATTACAGGAAAAACACCATCAACATCTAAAACTAACTATTATGGCGGTAATATTCCATTTGTTACAATACCAGATATGCATGGAAAGATATATCCATTAAAAACGGAGAAATCATTAACTAAAATTGGAGCTGATTCTCAGAAAAGTAAGTACTTGCCATCTAATTCAGTTATGGTTTCTTGCATAGCAACAGTTGGATTAGTGAATATTGCAGTAGAACCTTGTCAAACTAATCAGCAGATTAATTCTGTAATATTGAATGATAGTAATGACTTATATTTCTTTTATGAATCAATGTTGCGCGTAAAAGCTTTATTAGATGGAGTGGGGAGTAATGGTGCAACAATGACAAATGTTAATAAGACAAAATTTAGCGATATAAAAGTATTGTATCCTAAGTATGAATTGGTATTAGCATATGAACAATTTTGTATACCTATATTTGAAAAAATTTTAAGTTTGTCTAAGACTATTATTAATGCGCAACAATCGAGGGATTTATTATTACCTAACCTTATGAGCGGAGAAATCGAAGTATAAATGGAGGTATTGCCATGAGTTATGATTATTCTGAAAATATATTAGTCCAGGAAAGTGCAGGTCACCTTCTTGAAGATGAACTTGGTTGGCGTGTAGAACTTGCCTATAACACAGAAGTTATGGGTGAAACTGGCACATTTGGCAGGAAATCATATAAGGAAATTCTTCTTGTGAAATATTTCAGGCAGGCACTTTCCAAACTCAACCCATGGCTTACTCCGGCATTACTTGAAGATGTTATAAAAACATTTGAAAGCCATATATCATCAGATTCTCTTATGCAGATAAATGAGGAAAAGTATAGATACATAAGAGATGGCATTCCGGTGAAAGTGAAAAAGCCGAATGGTCAGATTGAGGAAAAGAAGGCAATTGTCATTGATTTTAATAATCCAGATAATAATGATTTCCTTGCTGTTAAGGAAATGAAAATACATGGTGATCTTTATCGGAGACGTACAGATATTGTGGGATTTGTAAATGGGATACCAATTCTTTTTATAGAATTGAAGAAAAATTCTGTAGATGTGCAGAATGCATACACAGATAACTATACAGACTATCTTGATACAATACCGCAACTGTTTTATTATAATGCATTTCTTATGTTGTCCAATGGAACAGAGGCCAAAGTGGGAACATTGGGCAGCAAATATGAATTCTTCCATGAGTGGAAAAGATTATCTGAGCAGGAAGAAGGTAATGTTGCACTTGAAACGATGCTTAGAGGTATATGCAGAAAGGATAACTTTCTTGATTTGTTGGAGAATTTCATACTATTTGACCATTCAGATGGAAAAACAGTAAAGATTCTAGCGCGCAACCACCAATATTTAGGTGTGAATGAAGCTGTTAAGGCGTATGAAGCACGCAAATTGAATAATGGAAAACTTGGTGTGTTCTGGCATACACAAGGTTCTGGTAAAAGTTATTCTATGGTATTTTTATCACAGAAAATTCGGCGAAAATTTGCAGGTTCTCCAACGATTGTGATTTTGACAGACAGGGATGAGTTAAATACACAGATTAGCGATACTTTTGAGAATTGCGGATTACTTGGAAAAACAAAGGCTGCAAAGTATATTGCTACGAGTGGTGATGACCTTATAACAAAATTACAAGGAAATCCTAGCTTTATATTTACTTTGATTCAGAAATTTAATAAGAAAGATGTACAGCCAATCATACCAGATCATGACATTATTATAATGTCCGATGAAGCACATAGGAGTCAGTATGGAATATTTGCAGATAATATGATGAATTTGCTGCCTACAGCCGCACGTATTGGTTTTACTGGAACGCCATTATTATCGAATGACAATATTACAGAGAGAACATTTGGTGGATATATCTCTATCTATGATTTTAAGAGAGCAGTTGAGGATAAAGCAACAGTTCCGTTGTATTATGAGAATCGTGGAGAGAAGATTTTGGATTTAGATAATCCGGATATTACGGATAGGATATTGGATGCGATTGAGGCTGCAGATTTAGATCCGGATCAGACAGAAAAGCTGGAGCGTGAGTTTAAGAAAGAGATTCATATCATGACAGCACCACAAAGGCTTAAATCTGTAGCCAAAGACTTTGTTTCTCATTATTCGGATTTATGGACAAGTGGTAAGGCTATGTTTGTGTGCCTGAATAAAGTGACTTGCGTTCGGATGTATAACCTTGTACAGGATTACTGGGAAGAAGAAATCAAACGATTAGAAGGCATAAAATCAAAAGTATCACAGCAGGAAGTACAGGAACTGGAACGCAAGATTAAATGGATGAAAGAAACCGAAATGGCTGTCGTTATTTCTCAGGAGCAGAATGAGATTCAGACATTTAAGAAATGGGGCCTTGATATAAAGCCACATCGTGAAAAGATGGAGAAAAGAGAACTCGATAAAGAGTTTAAGGATAAGGATAATCCACTTCGAGTAGTGTTTGTCTGTGCAATGTGGCTTACAGGTTTTGATGTAAAATGTTTGTCATGCCTATATCTTGATAAGCCTTTGAAAGCGCATACTCTCATGCAGACAATAGCAAGAGCAAATCGTGTGGCAGAGGGCAAGAGTAACGGACTTATTATTGACTATATTGGCATAGTAAAGGCACTTCGTAAAGCACTTGCAGATTATACAGCAAATGTTGGAGGAAGAGAGACTGATCCAACAATAGATAAGGAAGAACTTATAGAGCACGTGCTGGAAACTATATCAGCAGCTATAGAATTTTTATGTAGCAGAAATTTTGAGTTGGAGGATTTGATTAAGGCAAAAGACTTTTCAAAATTAGCATTATTACAGACAGCAGCAAATGCTGTTTCTGATAGCCGAGAATCACGCAAGCAGTTTACGACATATGCAAACGAAATAAATCGTATGATGAAATATCTGGACAGAGATGATATATCGGATGAGGATAGAAACAAAAAAGACGCGATTATAGCAATATCTGATGAACTAAAGAAAAAGAAGAAACACATTGATAATGTTGATTTGATGGTTCAGATTAATGGGATTCTAGGTGAATATATAATGATTGAACAGGAATCTAATAATAATGGCATAGCTAAGCGTTTTGATATCAGTAGAATAGATTTTGATTTGCTTCGAAGAGAGTTTGCAAAGATAAAGAAAAAGAATCTGCTCATTACAGATTTGGATGAACTGATTCAAACAAGATTAGACAGTATGCTCAAGGAAAATCCAAGTCGTGTGGATTATTATGAAAGATATCAGACAATCATTGATGAATATAATAATGAGCAGGACAGGGCAAACATTGAAAAGACATTTATGGACTTGATGAATCTGGCTAATTCTATGAATCAGGAAGAAAAACGTTATGTCAGAGAGGGCTTTACAAGTGATGAAGAACTGTCATTATATGATATGCTTTTCAATGAAAATCTTTCAAAAGAAGATATCAATAAAATAAAGAAAGTTGCGGTAGACTTGCTGGAAAAGATAAAAGAAAAGATATCTGAACTTGACCATTGGACTGAGAAGCAGGAGACAAAGGCAGAAGTTGATACTCTTATAGGCACGATCCTCTGGGAAGAATTACCAGAGAGTTATTCTGATAATGCTATATTTGCATATAGACAGAAAATTTATGAGTATGTATTTATGAGGTATAAAGAGGTGGCGTAAATATATTGATGAATTGATGCAAGAATATGTATTTGATAATGTAAGCGGATATACAATTACAAAGCTAAATTAACGAGGTAAGTTAATGCGTAGAGAACCACAAAAATGGGAATACAATAGAGAAGTATCATTGTATAATAAAAATGATTACAGAAGTAAATTTTATAAAGGTAGCTGGGAAAAAGCTTGGATAAGAAATAGAGTTCAATATGCTATTAATAAAAAAATAAATTTATTTGAGGCTATGTGGGAAGGATATTCAGAAAAAATGGAACACATGCCAAAGAGTATGTTCAAGTTTTATCCATTTAATCATAATAGCTTAAAATGTTTAGAAACAAATGCTGTATTTATGAACGATCCCAATAATTTTAATGACCCATTTGACTGTGTATTGTGTGCAAACAAAAATGAATATTTAAAACAGTCTTTGATAGATTATTTAACAAAAACTAATGCTGTAAGTCGTGGGATTTTGTCGTTAGAAGAGTTTAATAAACTAAAATATAGCTATTGTGGAGATTGGGAAAATGTAAATGTATATAGCACTTTTGACAGTATGATTAGTCATATATGTTATGATGCAAATATGAGGGAATATCGTATTGGAAGTGATGAAATTCAAAATGAATTATATGACTTCAAAGTAAAATATGAACAAAGACTAAAGGAACTTAGAAAAAGTGTTGTGAGGATTACATCATTTGCAGATATTAGTAGATTTAAATTGAAATCATATATGGAATTATGGGCACATTATGCTCAGAATCACGAAGGATTTTGCGTTGAGTATGATTTAACAAAACCAATTGTGGATAATAAGGAAAATGCAATGGTTTTGGGTGGATTGTTGCCTTGTGAATATGGGTCAAGACAGGTAGTTTTAAGTAAAAGAAAAGTATATAAATATGTAAACATGATACCATTCACAACATATGAGCAAATGGAATTTGATAAAAGCATTCTGCTCTCATTTCTTACAAAGTCTTCTTCATGGAGATATGAAAATGAATGGCGCCTTTTATTGCCAATAGATATATGTAAAATATATGAAAATATGATTCCTTTTTTTCCGATAAAGGCAATATATATTGGTTGCAGGATGCCGATTGATAATCAAGAATACTTATACCGTTTTGCACAATATAAGAATATAGATGTTTATAATATGAATATGCATGAATATAATTTTGAATTAGAGGGTGAGTATTCCAATAAAAATATAGATGACTATTTTAAGTGGAAATATGAAAAAAGGCAAAGAAATTTAAGAGATAGCCGTTATATGTTTTGGAAGTAACAAAAATATTTGCTTTTGTAATATCATAATGCGAGGATTAAGGATGCTTATATGTGTGTGGAGTGAAATTTGAAACACCGATTGATGAAATGCGGACAACTCTGAATGCAGGAGATAATATAATTTGTCCACACGAAGTAGCAGTTCCGAGAGAATTAGATGGAGGGCATTCTTTAGTTAAGATTATTATTCCGGCTAAATTAAAAAATGCAATAATGAATGAACTTAAAAGTAAGGGGATTACGAAAGAATATTTATTGCCAGATTAGATATGAATGTTTATTAGGAAAGAAGGTGTAACACTAATGACCGAAGAAAAATTTAAAGAAATATTAGATGCTGAGGAAACGGATACAGTTGAATTTAAGTCTTGGATAAATACAAGAAATATGAAAGAGATAATTTCGCTTGCTGTTGATGAATTAATAGCGTTTGCAAATACTAAGGGTGGAACAGTTTATTTTGGTGTGGAAGATAACCCAATTGAAGTTACTGGTTGTAACAGGAACTATGATGGTCAGCGTATTATTGAGGGAATTTATGATAGAACTGTGCCACCATTATTTACAGAAATATCAGACTTCGAGTATCAGGGAAAACTCGTTATTGCAATATCAGTTAAAGCAGATGGAAAGACATATACCACTACAGATGGTAGATGTCTGAAGAGATTAGGTAGAAATTCAAAACCTGCATATCCGGATGAGATGAGCAATGTTTATTCTTCTGTACAGAATCCGGATTTTTCAGGCAGAATTATAGGTGAAAGCACTCTGGATGACGTAAATAAATTAGAAGTGTACAGTATGAAGGAAAAGCTAAGAGTCAGGGATTCGAAATCCACATTACCGGATTTGGATGATATAGATTTTTTGAGAGACTTACAGCTTATAAAATATGATGGGGATGTAGAACGGCTGACTATTGCAGGTCTGCTTTTTGTAGGAAAAGAAGCATCGATTCAAAGACTGTTACCGCAGGCGGAAGTTATATATTTGCATTATTCAGCGGATAATTTAGAAGAATACGATGCAAGACTTGATTTGAAGCTGCCGTTAATAAGCGTTATTGACAAGTTGACAGAGAGGGTACAAGCATACAGTAAGATAGAGAACATTCAAGTAGGATTATTCAGACTTGAGGTGGAAGATTTTCCGGAGAGAGTATTTCAGGAAGCACTTCTCAATGCATTGTCTCATAGAGACTATCAGAGCAATGCAGCAGTTTATGTAAAACAATATCCAGATAGAATAGTTATTGAAAATCCAGGCGGATTCCTTGATGGAATTACAGAGGACAATATCATAACACATCCATCTATACCAAGGAATAAGCTGATAGCAGAGACACTTCAGAATTTGAAATATGTTCAGAGAACAGGTCAGGGAGTAGATATCATCTTTAAGGACATGGTTTCAATGGGTAAGCCATACCCAAGATACAGATCATTTAATGATGCAGTTTCTTTGACAATATTCAGTGCAATAGATAACACAGAATTTGTTAAGTTTATTACCGAGGTACAGGATAAGAATAGTAAAATTATGCCTTTGGCTGAGATGATGATATTAAGAGACTTAATGGACAATAGAAAAGAGCAGCTATCGGAACTATCAAGAAAAGTCCAAAAATCGTTGGATGAAACAAAAAAGTCATGCAATGAGCTGGTTAACAGTGGTCTGATAGAGATTGTTGGCAAGGAATATATGCTCACAGCTAAGGTTTACGAGGCACTAAAATCAGACGTGGAATATACAAGAGATAAAACAGTCCAGTATATTAAAGCTAAAAATATGATTTTAGAATACCTGCAGACAAATGATCAGATAACATCTGCTAAGATACAGGAGATGTGTGGATTTACTAAGCAACAGGCTAGAAGTGTCGTTGATAAGATGAGGAATGAGAAATTGATAGATATTTGCAGACGAGGAAATAAATCATATTATGTTATAATTTAGTATTTCGAGTTTTCCTTCGAGTTATTTTTAGAAAAAACTCGAAGGAAAACTCGAAAGGTAATCTTGTGTTGTTTAATAGGTATGATGCGGTTATAATTAATGGCACTATTCGTGAGATTATATATTAGTTACCTATAGTAATTGCTGTTTTCATGAATTACATATATTGACGCTTAGCAGGAATGCGGAAAGTGTTTCGAGTTTTCTTTCGAGTGGCTTTTTGAAAAAACTCGAAGGAAAACTCGGAGGATAACGCATATCATTGTAAACCATCTGCTTTAGGCTGCTAATTTGCTGCTGAAAAGTGTAAAGCGGATATTCGCATCCCCCTTACCCACCGCTTAGTGCTCTACACACTTGAAGCGGGGGATTGCTTATTCTGCGTTCAAAACGATGTGAAAATAGTGATATTTGGTAAAGCAGATATGCCCGGAATGTAGGAAATATCAGCGTTTGTAATATGCTGATAAAATATAAGGGAAGAGAATGAATTGTTAAAGTGAGTATTGATAGATAAATGTGTGGACTATAAGGGTTCACAGCCAAGGGTATGAGCCATTTGTGGTTCGTGCCCTTTTGTATTAATAATTGCCTTTTTAAAGATGTTTAAACTTGTCATAAAAAACAAAATGTGCTACGATTAAAAAGATTTAATTAATTGCAGTATAAAAGCAAAAGGAGAATACGCAGATGGCAAATGTAATTACAGACGAGACCATAGAGTATGTGGGTATCCTTGCAAAGCTGGAACTCTCCGATGAGGAGAAGAAAGCTGCCAAGAAGGATATGGGAAATATGTTAAATTATATTGATATGCTCAATGAGCTGGATACGGACGGAGTGCAGCCGATGTCGAATGTGTTTCCGGTAAAAAATGTGTTCCGTGAGGATGTCGTGACCAATGGTGATGACAGCGAGAATATGCTTGCCAATGCCCCGGAGGAGAAGGACGGCTTCTACATGGTGCCTAAGACGGTGGAGTAGAATAAAAATATAATAGTAATTGTTCAGAGACATTTTCACAATCAATGTTTTACAGTTGCATTTAGTAAAATTTCTGCCTGAGCAGAATCAGACTTTAAAATAGTCTTAAAATGTGGCTGTTTTAGTTGTTAGTTCTTGAATATTTACAGATAGGAGATAGACATGGATATTGCAAAAATGACAGCGGTAGAGCTTGGCAGAAAGATTAAGACCAAGGAAATATCTGTCCGCGAAGCTGTTGAGGCTGTATTTGACAGAATTAAATCCGTTGAGGGTGAGTATAACTGCTATGTGACACTCTGTGAGGAGCAGGCTTTAAAGAAAGCAGAGGAGATTCAGAAGAAGATAGACGATGGAACACTTACAGGACCGCTTGCCGGTGTACCTGTTGCAATCAAGGACAATATGTGTACGGAGGGCGTGCTTACAACATGTTCCTCCAAGATTTTATATAATTTCAAGCCTACATTCTCATCGGAGGCAGTTTTGAATCTTGAGAAGGCGGGAGCTATAATAATCGGTAAGACCAACATGGACGAGTTTGCCATGGGAAGTACAACCGAGACTTCATTTTTCGGGGCAACAAAGAATCCTAGGAATCCGGGGCATGTTCCGGGAGGTTCATCGGGAGGTTCGGCTGCCGCCGTCGCTGCCGACGAATGCTTCTATGCGCTCGGCTCGGACACTGGCGGCTCAATCAGACAGCCAAGCTCATACTGCGGAGTTGTCGGAATGAAGCCTACCTACGGAACGGTTTCGAGATACGGACTTATTGCATACGGCTCATCGCTTGACCAGATTGGGCCTATAACCAAGGACGTCACAGACTGCGCGACGGTGCTTGAAGCGATAGCCTCATACGATGCAAAGGATTCCACCTCCGTAAAGAGAGAGCCGGAGGACTACAAGTTCACGGATGCGCTTGTCGAGGATGTTGCAGGGCTTAAAATAGGTATTCCGAGAACCTATTTTGGCGAGGGAATCGACGAGGAGGTCAAGGAGAAGGTATTAGCGGCGGCAAAGGTGCTTGAGGGAAAGGGTGCCATTGTCGAAGAGTTTGACCTCGGACTTGTGGATTACGCCATTCCTGCCTACTATATCATTGCGTCTGCGGAGGCAAGCTCGAACCTCGCACGTTTTGACGGTGTGAAGTATGGCTACAGAACCGAGGAGTACGAGGGACTTCACAATATGTACAAGAAGTCGCGTTCCGAGGGCTTCGGAGCGGAGGTAAAGAGACGTATTATGCTCGGCTCATTCGTGTTGAGTTCCGGCTACTACGATGCCTACTATATCAAGGCATTAAAGACCAAGGCGCTCATAAAGAAGGAATTTGACAAGGCATTTGAAAAATATGATGTTATATTAGGACCGGCGGCTCCTACCACGGCTCCAAAACTCGGAGAGTCACTTTCCGACCCTATCAAGATGTACCTTGGAGATATATACACAATATCTGTTAATCTTGCAGGACTTCCGGGAATATGTGTCCCATGCGGAAGTGATAAGAACGGACTTCCGATTGGCGTACAGCTTATCGGGGACTGCTTCTCGGAAAAGACGCTTATCCGCGCGGCGTACACTTATGAACAGAACAGATAGAGGGAGGCTTGTATTATGAAAGAGTACGAAACCGTTATTGGACTTGAGGTTCATGTAGAACTTGCTACAAAGACTAAGATTTTCTGTGGCTGCTCCACTGCATTCGGCGGGGCGCCTAATACACATGTATGTCCGGTATGTTCAGGTATGCCGGGCTCACTTCCTGTTCTCAACAAGCAGGTTGTAGAGTATGCAATGGCAGTAGGTCTTGCTACCAACTGCGAGATTAACCGGAAGAATATCTTCGACAGAAAGAATTATTTTTACCCTGATAACCCACAGAATTACCAGATTTCACAGCTTTACCATCCAATCTGCCATGATGGCGGCATTGAGATAGAGACTGCCGATGGAGGAAAAAAGACTGTGAGAATCCATGAGATTCATATGGAGGAGGATGCCGGAAAGCTTGTGCATGACGAGTGGGAGGACTGCTCGCTTGTTGACTTCAACCGTTCGGGAGTTCCTCTTATAGAGATAGTATCCGAGCCGGATATGCGCTCGGCTGACGAGGTTATTGCATACCTTGAGAAGCTGAGACTTATAATCCAGTATCTTGGAGCTTCAGACTGTAAGCTTAACGAGGGTTCAATGCGTGCCGATGTGAATCTCTCGGTTCGCGAGGTTGGTGCCTCCGAGTTCGGAACAAGAACCGAGACTAAGAATCTTAACTCCTTCAAGGCTATCGCGAGGGCAATCGAGGCGGAGAAGAAGAGACAGATAGAGATTATAGAGGACGGCGGAAAGATTGTTCAGGAGACAAGACGCTGGGATGACAACAAGGAGTACTCCTACGCGATGCGCTCTAAGGAGGATGCACAGGACTACAGATATTTCCCTGAGCCTGACCTTGTACCTGTTGTCATCGACGATGAGTGGCTGAATGCGGTAAAGGCACGCCAGCCTGAATTCAGGGATGAGAAGAGAGCAAGATATAAGGCGGAGTTCGACATACCTGATTACGATGCAGATATCATAACGAACTCTAAGAGAATGGCAGACATCTTCGAGGCGACAACCGCAATCTGCAACAAGCCTAAGAAGGTTTCCAACTGGCTTATGGTTGAGACAATGCGTCTCCTAAAAGATAATTCCATGGAGCCTGAGGACATAAGCTTCTCACCTGAAAATCTCGCAAAGCTTATCGAGCTTGTCGAGGCAGGTTCAATAAATTCAAGTGTTGCAAAGGAAGTGTTCGAGAAAATCTTTAAGGAGGACATCAACCCTGACAAGTATGTCGAGGAGAAGGGACTCAAGATTGTGAACGATGACGGTGCGTTAAAGAGCACCATCGAGGAGATTATAGCAGCCAATCCTCAGTCCGTTGCCGACTATCACAGCGGCAAGGAGAAGGCTCTCGGCTTCCTTGTGGGACAGACTATGAAGGCTATGAAGGGCAAGGCAAATCCGGCAAGCATCAACAAGATACTTAAAGAGCTGCTGTAGAGGGGTGGCTCTATATCGCACCGGCAGATATATCAGTCTGAACAGGCGGTTATAATATGCTGTGGGCAGAGAAAACAGCCCGGAAGCAAATAAAAACAGCGTATGTTTCAGTCTGAACAGGCGATTATAATATGCTGTGGGCAGAGAAAACAGCCCGGAAGCAAATAAAAACAGCAGATATTTCAGTCTAAGGATGAGATATTAAATAAAATGGGCAGAGAAAATTCACAGACAGCGCAGTTTTTGGCGGATTTTCTCTGCCCATAACAGTTATAATGCATATATATGGACAGACATAATGCACAAGGAACAATATATGGAATGAGGAGGATATGTTTCTAAATATCTGAGACATGAAAAATGTTGAATATGGATGAAGATAAGCTGGAATTCAGAAAAATTACCAAAGAAAACTATATGGAATGTATAGCACTTAAGGTTGATGAGAGCCAAAAACATTTTGTTGCCGATAACGCTCAGTCATTGGTTGAAGCGGCTTTTGAGGATGGCTTGTATACTTTTGCAATATATCATAACCGGACAATGGTTGGTTTTATACTGTATGATTATGATGAAGATATTCCAGGGTGGTCTTTGAGCCGTTTTATGATAGGAAAACAGTATCAGGGAAAGGGCTGCGGAAAAAGAGCAGCATTGGAATTTATAGATTTTTTCAGGAAAAATTATGATGCTGATAAAATATATATAAGTGTGTCACTTGAGAATGCCGTTGCACGAAAAATGTATGGCGATATTGGTTTTAGGGAAATTAAGGAAATAGAGTATACATTTATGGGTGAGCGCTACAGGGAAATACAGATGGTGAAGCAATTATTGCAGTAAAAGCTTATCCGGAGAGACTGGCAGTTTTCAGAATTTCAAAGAAAAAAGTTTTGCGGATAGGGGTGGTAATCGGATGAAAGCAGACGAGGTAATAGCAGAGGTTGTAAAGCTGTGTAAAAGCTTTGGTGCAAATGAAGTGATTTTATATGGTTCAAGGGCAAAGGGGACAAGCGTTTCTTGCAGTATGCATGAGGTATAAATTATGAGGAAAAGAATTAATAATTTTCTGAATGTGTTGATTGGTATATCTGTCGGTACACTTGTGGGATATAGCGTGTATATAATTTATGATTACAAAGCACACCCGGGGCTGTATGCAATGCAGTCGGCACCTTGGTATACCAGTATTCAGATGTATGGAATATTCTGTGCGGTTGTTGTGGGTATTGCGGTTATAGCGAAGATAATTATTCGCCAAAAGTTGGATGACAGCCGGGAGTATTGTCGGTACACCATTTTTAATAAAGATTTTTTTACACTGGAAAATGACAGCGTCAGGCTTGAGTTGATTGATACTTATGCCGGAAATGACAAAGAGCTGCCGTTTTACTGGTGGAACATTATTTCCAAATCCCGTAATGTAAATGTGGGAAAGATAAGCTTCAGAATCGGTCACAATTATCACTCATATTATAATGGAAATATCGGCTATGAAGTCGATGAGGAGTACAGGGGAAATCATTATGCGCTTCTGGCTTGCCGGCTAATGCCGGATGTCGCAAGATATTATGGGATGGATAAGCTGTATTTGACATGCGATTTTGACAATGTGGCTTCCTACAAGACTATTGAAAAGCTGGGTGCGAGGTTAATTGAGGAAGTGCAGCCTCCGAAGGACTATGTATTTTACTATGAAGGAATGCCGAAACAGAGGATATATGAATTAAAAATATAGTGAAGTTATTGAAAACAGAGGGTGTGAATCTATGGTAAATATAAGAACAGTACAACATGGTGACGAAAATAACCTTGCATACATACAGACTGAGAGCTGGAAGGAAGCGTTCAAGGACATAGTTCCTGCCGACCTGCTTTCAAAATGCACCGGAATAGAACGTGCGACAGCAATGTACAAAAGGCTTCTTGATGAAAATAAGGGAAACGGATATATTCTGGAACTTGATGGCAAGCCGCATTGTATAGCGTGGTGGGATGCCTCAAGGGAGAAGGATATGCCAGGATACGCTGAACTCATCTGCATTCATTCGCTCAAGGATAATTGGCATAAGGGCTATGGCAGCATGATGATGGACAGGGTGCTCGGTGATGTGAAGGCAGCAGGCTATTCTAAGATCATGCTGTGGGTGTTTGACAGCAATGTGCGTGCAATCAGATTTTATGAAAAACATGGCTTCACGTCGAGCGGAAGAAAGCAGCCTGCGCTTGGCGCGGTTGAGGAGATGTATGTGCGCGGGCTGTGACATGGGAATAAACAAATTGTTAAGGAAACAATCGGAGTTGGTGTAAACGAAAAAGCAGTCTTGCGGTTTTATCAAACTGCCCTTTCGTTTACATCAATTTCGATTTTTCCTTGGTGAACAAAGTCGCG
>OAUU01000669.1_pt1 | contig 20415 bp, 20 predicted proteins | sample 1501381 | NCBI WGS metagenome assembly OAUU01 (sample SAMEA2580057, study PRJEB22360) | human gut metagenome | reverse complement strand
AGAGGCACTGTAGGGGGAGTTGCCGTCTTCGGGTTTCATATGCCCCCAGCCGATCTCGCCGGCAAGTCCCATCGCGCAGACAGCGGCAGCAGCGGCTTTTAACGGCTTGTCCGGGTTGGCAACGAGGTAAGCGGTCATCATGCCGGAGAGCTGGCAGCCTGTTCCGGTGATGCTTCCCATCTCGGCGCGTCCGTTGCGGATCACGTAGCAGGTGTCAGCATCGGCAACGAGGTCGATCGCTCCTGTGATGGCGACAACACAGTTGTGGTCTTTCGCAAAGTTTTTTGCAAAAGCAACGGCGCTGTCGAGGTTTTCGTCTGTTACTTTATCGGCAACGTCTGCGTCAACACCCTTTGTCGTTCCGCTTCCGAGTGCCAGTGTTTTGATTTCGGAAATATTTCCGCGGATGACGGTGAACGGGATTTTTTCCATCAGTCCGACTGCGGTCGAAGTACGTAAGTGGCTTGCGCCTGCGCCGACTGGATCGAGCAGGATTTTGTGGCCGAGCGAAGCTGCTTTTGCACCGGCACGGTACATGCCGTCGATGCTCGTTCTGTGCAGTGTTCCGATGTTGATGTTCAGACCGCCGCAGATGGAGGTGATATCCTCGACATCCTCCGGTTCATCGGACATGATCGGGCTTGCGCCGCATGCCAGCAGAATATTGGCGACATCGTTTACCGTAACGTAATTTGTGATGTTGTGTACGAGAGGGGTTGTTTTTCTGACATTGTCAAGACAAGTGCCTAACATAATTTTTTGTTCCTCCTGTGTGAGTATTTTTGCAGAAGCAAATTCCCTTGTGTTACTGGAAGAACCTGTTGATGATGTGTTCATAGAGATTAAAAAAGCAGATATACGTGGAGGTATATCTGCAGAAAATGTGCATATCGTATCTCCCTACGTTGGCATTACCCAAATCAGGTTCAGGGTCTAGGAGATGCATCCTACTCTCAGCCCGCTTCGCACGCGAGCTCCCCTTTGCTTTCTGCAGACAATTATATACGCATAAAAACAATTGTGCAAGAGAAAAACGGAAGATTTTAAAAAAATTCAGAAAAATAAAAAAGACATGCAAAATATTGGAAATGTAATGTTATTTGGGTTGAAAGAGAAAATAATATCAGTGTAAAATGAAGTATAAAATATGCGTGGAAGACGGGTGAAACGATGGAAGAACAAAGAAGCTTGAACTCTACCAGGACAGCCCGGAATACACCTTCGACCTGATCCTCGTGGACGTGCATATCGCAAAGCCGATTGATGCGGAATTACTGAAAAAGAAAATTGCAGAGTATTGCAGGTGAAAAGAAGTGCCCCTGCCCGGCATCTGATGTGTGCCGGGCAGTAGCTTTTGATGTGCGAATCTTATTTTTCTTCCTCCGGGTACGTATAGCCCCAGGTTCTGCGGAAGGAGGTCATCAGATCCATGACGTCCTTCGTGTAGTCGAGGTGCATGGCAGATGCATCTCCATTGATGGCGCGTTCCATGTCGGCGAGCTCATAGGCGAGTGCATCGGCGTTGTCACCGGCTTTGATGATTTCGGATTCGCCGGTGGAAGCGTCTGTGATTTTTGCTTCCCAGGCACGCGGGTACTCCATGATCTCGATAAATCCGTTCTCACAGGAAACCATGCCGCGTTTCGGCTGTTTGGAGTGGAGAGAGAGCATCACACTTGCCATCTGTCCTTCCTGATTGGTGAGAAGGAGGCCGGCCTGCTCGTCCACACTGGTCGGAGCGGGCTTTACCTGGGAAAGGAGCTGATCCGGCTTGGAGTCGAAGAACCAGCGGATGAAGGAGAGTGCGTATACGCCGATATCAAGCATCGCGCCGCCCGCGAGATTCCGGTTGAAGAAGCGGTTCTTCATGTTGTACTCTTTGAAACTGCCGAAGTTCATCGTGATCAGATTGACTCTGCCGAGACGGCCGGAGTCGAGAATTTTTTTCAGCTCTTTGTAGATCGGCATATGGTAAATCGTCATTGCCTCTCCGATGATGACACCTTTTTCTTTTGCAAACGCTATGGCCTCGTCGAGCTCGTCACTGTTCAGCGTAATCGATTTCTCAACGAGAATGTGTTTTCCATTGGCAATCGCCTCTTTCATAAAGCCAAGATGCGTGTTGTGCGGCGTCGTGATATAAATGACATCGACCTCCGGATCGGTAAACATCTCATGGAAATCATCGTAAACTTTTCCAATTCCATATTTCTCCGCAAAAGCAGCCGCCTTCTCATGGGTCCGATTGCCGACCGCGTAAATATTCTTTCCGTTTTTCTGCAGTGCGACCGCCATTTCATTTGCAATCACACCGCATCCGAGTACAGCCCATTTGATTTCTTTCATCGTGAGATTCTCCTATCGTATCTATTTCGCCCAGAGCGGTTCTTCGCTTCCGCTGTAGTCAAACCGTCCGTCGTTTTTCTCTTCCAGTGCTTTGATCATATGGTACGTAAATTCATTGTAAGGCGTTGGAATTCCCAGCTCTTTTCCCATGCGGATCAGCGCACCCGAGAACATATCAATTTCCGTATGGCGTCCCGCATCGAGATCCTGGAGCGTCGAGTAGCGCGCCGTCGGCGGAACCGCACTTCCGCGTCCCGAGGAGACATCCGCCTTGCTGATATCAATTCCCTTTGCCTCCGCAATCGCCATCAGTTCTGCGCGGAGTCCGTCGCTGATCGCCTTCATATGCACACTGTCGCGGTAGCAGCCGACCCCGGCACCGAGAATAGCCTGCGGCAGGTTATTGCAGACATTCAGCCGGAATTTGCTCCATATTTCCTCTAAAATACAATCGGTTGCCCGGTAATGCAGCCCTGTGCCGGAGAACAGATCCAGAACAGCCTGCACACGCTCACTGTCGTACGGCGCCGAAACTTCGCCGAAAATGATGCCGAGCGTCGCCTCAGGGTTGAAAACGTAGCCGTCATTCTCTTTATGAGAAGCTACTTTGATAACAGCATGAAGCAGATGCTCCGCACCGACTTTTTCCGCGATGATCTCCTCACTGTCCACGCCGTTCATCAGGCTCATGATCACAGTATTCTCGCCGGTAACGGCAGTAATATCGTCAAGAGCCCCCGGCAGTGCGCCGTATTTGAGCGAGACGATCAGAAAATCCACGCCGTGTGCCTCTTCCGGTGTCCATACCTCCGGGTGATAAACCGTATCGTTAATTTTGCATCCTTTGTTTTTCAGACGTTTCGCCCGTTCCCCGGACGCGATAACGCCGAGCCGGATGTCCTTTTTCTCCGAAAGCCCCCAGATCACATAAGACCCAACCGCTCCGGCGCCCAGAACAGCAACTGATTTTATTTTCATAATAGCCTCCTTTGTAACTGTTTGAATTACCCTTACTATAACAAATTTTGCGGAGATCCTCAATTTGTTTTTCAAAATAGAAAATTTCGGAAAAGGAAGCCTAAATGTGTTGACGGAAGCTATTGGGCCACGAGATGGGCGACATCATGATCCTGAACTTTGCAAAGCTCCTGCGGAAGGTCGTTCCGCCTCCGACCTGCTGCACGAGGCAGATCTGAAAATGTACGAAGACAAAATCCGGACGAAAGAAGAACAGAAGGCAAAAGAAAAACAAGAGAAGAAATAAGAAACGAAGGAGAAACGAAATTCGAACGTTTCTCCTTCGTTTTTTGCACGCATTTTTACCGGGAAATCATATTCTAAGGTTAGAATGAAAAAACAGGAGAATTTGTTGATGAAAGGAAAATGGCTGACAGGTGCGCTTGTACTGGCAATGGCGGCAGTGACGCTGGCGGGATGCGGGGCAAAAGATGAGACAAAAGAAAAAGTGGAGCAGGTGACATTAAATGAGGTTGCCCACTCCATTTTTTACGCCCCGCAGTATGTGGCAATTGAGGAGGGGTATTTCGCGGACGAGGGCATTGATCTGACGCTGATAACAGGATTTGGTGCAGATAAAGTGCTGACGGCGATGATTTCCGGCGATGCGGATATCGGGTTTATGGGGGCGGAGGCAACCGTCTACGCGTACCTCGAGGGAACCGCAGACCCGGTTGTGAACTTCGCGCAGCTGACTCAGCGGGCGGGAAACTTTGTTGTGGGAAGAGAGAAAGACAATTCGTTTACCTGGGAGAAATTGAAAAACAAAGAGGTATTAGGGGGAAGAAAAGGCGGTATGCCGGAAATGGTCTTTGAGTATGTTCTGGCGCAGAAAGGGATTGATAAAAAAGACGTAAATATCAACCAGAGCATCGATTTTGGTTCCACAGCTGCCGCGTTCTCCGGCGGGCAGGGGGATTATACGATTGAATTTGAACCATCCGCGACACTGCTCGAGCAGAAGGGCGACGGCTATGTCGTGGCATCGGTCGGAACGGAATCCGGGTATGTGCCGTATACGTCGTACAGCGTCAAACAGAGTTATCTGAAAACGCACGGCGCAACCGTAGAAAAATTCACGAAGGCACTGCAGAAGGGAATGGACTTCGTGCAGACGCACACACCGGAGGAGATTGCAGAAGTGATTGCGCCGCAGTTTGCAGAAACCGAGCTGGAAACCATCACCGCGATCGTGCGCCGCTACTATGAGCAGGATACGTGGAAAGAAAATCTGATCTTTGAGGAAGAAAGTTTTGATCTTCTGCAGGAGATTCTGGAGCAGGCGGGAGAGCTGGAGAAAAAGGCACCGTACAAGACACTCGTGACAACAAAATACGCCGAAGAGGCCGCCGCCAAAGGCTGATTCCGGCGGAATAGAAAAGCGAAAAAAGACAGAAAAAGACACTTTTCGACATTCGTCGACAAACAGCGACGTTTCATTCGAAAAAAATAAAGAAAATTGTAAAAGAAAAGCAGAAAAATAGAGAAAAAGTATTGCAAAAAAGTAAATTTTGTTGCATACTATGGATGTCGCATATATTTTTTACAACACAGGCATACGGAGGCGAACAGACATGAAAGTAGGTTTTATCGGCGGCGGCAACATGGCGAGTGCCATGATTGGCGGAATGATCCAAAAAGGAGTTGTATCTGCAGATGACATTCTGGTATCGGTCCGCACGGAGAAAAGTGTGGAACGCTTGACCAACCAGTTTGGAGTCCAGGCGACTACGGAGAACGAAGCGGTCGTAGCCGGATCCGATCTTGTATTCCTGGCAGTAAAGCCAAACCAAATAAAAAATATAATAAACCTCGTCAAAAACTTCATCTCACCCGAGAAGATTATCGTATCGATTCTTCCCGGTAAGTCTTTACAATGGCTGGGTACAGAAATCGGAAAACCAACAAAGTTAATTCGCACCATGCCAAACACACCAGCACTCGTCGGAGAAGGAATGACCGGCGTCTGTGCCAATGATCTCGTGACGGAGGAAGAGCTGCAGCTCGTTTTAACCCTCCTGAAAAGCTTTGGCCGCGCAGAAGTTGTTCCGGAGTATCTGATGGATACCGTCACAGGTGTCAGTGGAAGCTCGCCGGCGTACGTATTTCTTTTCCTGGAGGCTCTTGCAGATGCGGCCGTAGCCGAAGGAATGCCGAGAAAACAGGCATATGAATTTGCTGCACAGTCTGTCCTTGGAAGCGCCAAAATGCTTCTCGAGACAGGAATGCACCCGGGAGAATTAAAAGACATGGTCTGCTCGCCAGGCGGAACCACCATCGAAGCGGTTGCCGTACTGGAGCGGGAGAACCTGAGAAGTGCTGTTATTGATGCAACACGAGCCTGCATCCGGAAATCAAAGGGAGTGGATTAGAAGGAGCAGCACCGCCGCTTTGACAGAATGACGCTAATGTGAAAGCAGCAAAAACAAAGAATGTATGCACAAAAAAACAAACTAAAACAAGCAAAAAGCAAGCACAAAAAAGAGTAAAAAAACAAACGAGCGGAAAAATCCCGGCAGCCGTGGAAAAGGCACCGGGATTTTTTCTGGTAATTTATAGTTTTTTTCCTTTACTGAGCGTACTGTTGTGATAATCGGAAGAATAGGTTACATCCTTTCCAAACCATACCGGAGGAACAAAGGCGTTTGCGGATGCTTCGTCCGGAAACTCCACCTCTGCGAGGTAAAGGCCTTCATACGGCGCATCAAAGACATCGAGCTCGATCGTCAGATCCGTTCCGGTAAGCGGCAGCAGATAGCGTGTTTTTGAGATGAGAACGCCGTCTGCCTTTTCCCGCAGATGCAGGTAGGATTCCTTTGTGAGCGGAAGATTATACTCTTCACGCACCATCAGCCCTTTTGACTTGTAGGTCAGATAATATTCGTCGTCAGAGCGGCGGATGCGGACAACCGGTTCGGTGGAAAGATAGCCCTGCTCGATTTTTTTACATGGATAGCTTGTAAGATTTTCCGGAAGCTGATCCAGAAGGTATTTGCGTTCGATTTCCATAAAAGAGACTCCTTCTCGTGATTGCATCACTGCTTTTTTCAAGAGTTTACCATGCTTTTCCCGTGATGTTAAGCGAAATCCGGCTTTTTGCGAAAAAAAGTCCTGAAATTTTTATGAAATGCAAGCATTCTGCGGAAAAATGTGGTATAATAGCGGCGGTTTGTTACAAAGAAAAGCAGAGAATATCACGTGACAAAACACACGAGACTGATCATACAACACAGGAGGACAAAACCATGGCAAAGATTTATGTATTTCTGGCAGACGGATGTGAAGAGATTGAGGCACTGACCCCGGTGGATCTGCTGCGCAGAGCCGGAGAAGACGTATGCACCGTTTCTATTATGGGAAGAAAAGAAGTAACAGGATCCCACAAAATCACCATTCTTGCAGATGAAACCATCGAAGAGGGAGAGTTTGATGACGGAGACATGCTGGTACTTCCGGGCGGAATGCCGGGTACATTAAATCTGGCCGGAAACGAGACGCTCGCAGCGCTGATCCGTTCCTATGACGATCAGGGAAAGAAACTGGCAGCCATCTGCGCAGCGCCGAGCATCCTTGGTGTGATGGGCATCTTAAAAGATAAAAACGCCGTCTGCTTCCCGGGATTTGAAGAAAAGCTGGCAGGCGCAAACGTACTCGATGTACCGGCAGTCACCGACAAAAATGTGACCACCGGCCGCGGCATGGGAGCAGCAACTGACTTCGCACTGGAGCTGATCCGTGTTCTGCAGGGAGAGGACAAAGCAAAAGAAATGGCGGAAAAAATCGTATTTCATTGCTAAAAAAAGCCTAAAAACCACAGAAATATAAAAAAATCACTGGCGTTTTTGAAAAGAGTATGCTATACTCGATAAATGACTGTAGAATGGAGAGGTGTGCAGGTTTTCTGCCGCTTTTCAGATAAATCAAGGAGGAAATTGATAAAATGAGTGTACAGGTCGAAAATTTAGAAAAGAATATGGCCAAACTTACCATTGAGGTTCCGGCTGAAGAATTAGAGAAAGCACTGGAGAAAGCTTACCAGAAACAGAAAAAGAACATCAGCGTTCCGGGCTTCCGTAAAGGAAAAGTTCCGAGAGCTATGGTAGAAAAAATGTATGGCCCGGCAGTATTCTATGAGGATGCTGTAAACAGCCTTGTTCCGGAAGAGTATTCCAAAGCAGCAGAAGAGAGCAAACTGGACATCGTATCCCGTCCGGAGATCAACGTAGAGCAGATCGAAAAAGGCAAAGCTTTCATCTTTACCGCAACTGTAGCAGTAAAACCGGAAGTTACCCTTGGCGAGTACAAAGGTCTGGAAGTAGCAAAAGCTGACACAACCGTTACAGATGAAGAAGTAGAAGCTGAGCTGAAAAAAGAGCAGGAGAAAAATGCAAGAACCATCAATGTAGAGGATCGTCCGGCAGCAGACGGAGATACCGTTACACTTGACTTCGAAGGTTCTGTAGACGGCGTTCCGTTCGACGGCGGCGCTGGAAAAGATTATCCGCTGACCCTTGGCTCCCATTCCTTCATTCCGGGATTCGAAGAGCAGCTCGTTGGCGCAGCTCTGGAAGAGGAGAAGGAAGTAAACGTTACTTTCCCAGAGGATTATCAGGCAGAAGAGCTTGCTGGAAAAGCAGCAGTATTCAAATGCACCATCCACAAAATCGAAGCAAAAGAGCTTCCGGCACTTGATGACGACTTCGCAAAAGACGTTTCCGAGTTCGATACTCTGGATGAGTACAAAAAAGAAATCAAAGACAACCTGACCAAGAAAAAAGAAGAGCAGGCTAAGACAGAAAAAGAGAACGCTGTCGTAGATAAAGCAGTAGAGAACGCAACAATGGAGATTCCGGAAGCTATGATCGATACGCAGGTAGAGAACATGGTTGACGATTTCGCAAGAAGAATCCAGTCCCAGGGTCTGTCCATGGAGCAGTACATGCAGTTTACAGGCGCTACCGTTGATTCCCTAAAAGAGCAGATGAAACCGCAGGCTGTTAAGAGAATCGAGAGCAGACTGGTACTTGAGAAAGTTGCAGAAGCAGAAAACATCCAGATCAGCGATGAGAAGCTGGACGAAGAGCTGGCTAAAATGGCTGAAATGTACAAAATGGAGCTGGATAAATTCAAAGAGCTCGTTGGCGAATATGAGAAAGAGCAGATGAAGAAAGATCTCGCTGTTCAGGAAGCAGTAACTCTCATGGCCGACAGCGCAAAAGAGGTGTAAGACCTCGGAAAGAGAGGCAATTGAATGAGTTTTGTACCTTATGTCATCGAGCAGACAAGCAGGGGAGAGAGAAGTTACGATATTTATTCAAGACTGCTGAACGACCGTATTATTTTTCTGGGAGAGGAAGTTACCGACGTATCGGCAAACCTGATCGTTGCACAGCTTCTGTTCCTGGAGTCTGAAGATCCGGGAAAAGATATCCACATGTATATCAACAGCCCGGGAGGTTCTGTAAGCGCAGGACTTGCTATCTACGATACGATGCAGTACATCAAATGTGATGTATCCACGATCTGTATCGGTATGGCTGCCAGCATGGGAGCATTCCTTCTTGCCGGCGGTACCAAAGGAAAGAGAATGGCTCTGCCAAACTCTGAAATCATGATTCATCAGCCATCCGGCGGTGCACAGGGTCAGGCAACCGAGATCAAAATCGTTGCAGAACAGATTCTGAAAACCAAACGGAAATTAAATGAAATTCTGGCGGCAAATACAGGAAAACCGCTGGAACAGATTGAGATCGATACCGAGCGTGATAACTACATGTCCGCAGAGGAAGCAAAAGCATACGGTCTGATTGATAATGTAATTACGAACCGATAAGAGAGGAAAGGTGTCCAAAAGCGTAGTTCCGGCAATGAGGCTTTTGTGGCACCTTTTGCCTTATCCGGCGATAAGGTTTAGTTGTAATATGTTGAAAGGAAGAAAACGATGGCTATAAAAGGGAATGATACCAAGATCCGCTGCTCTTTCTGCGGAAAGACAGAAGACCAGGTACGCAAGCTGATCGCAGGCCCGGACGGGGCATACATCTGTGATGACTGCGTGGCAATCTGCTCGGAGATCATTCAGGAAGAGTTTGAGGATCTGTACGGCGAGCAGAATACCGACGAGATCAACCTGATCAAACCAAAGGAAATCAAAGCATTTCTGGATGACTACGTAATCGGACAGGATGAGGCGAAAAAAGTGCTCTCCGTTGCTGTTTACAACCATTACAAACGAGTGCTTTCCGGTGCATCCTCCGACATCGAACTGCAGAAGAGCAACATTCTGATGCTCGGACCGACCGGTTCCGGAAAAACGTATCTGGCACAGACACTGGCCAAACTGATCAACGTTCCGTTTGCAATTGCAGACGCAACGGCGCTCACCGAGGCAGGTTATGTCGGCGAGGACGTAGAAAACATTCTGCTCCGCCTCATTCAGGCAGCAGACTATGATATCGAGCGCGCTGAGCACGGCATCATCTACATCGATGAGATCGATAAAATCACAAGAAAATCCGAAAACGCTTCGATCACACGAGATGTTTCCGGCGAGGGTGTACAGCAGGCACTGCTGAAAATCCTGGAGGGAACTGTAGCTTCCGTTCCGCCGCAGGGCGGAAGAAAGCATCCGCATCAGGAGTTTATTCAGATTGATACGACGAATATCCTCTTTATCTGCGGCGGTGCATTCGAGGGACTCGAGAAGATCATCGAGACGAGACAGGATACGAAATCCATCGGATTCAATAATCCGATCGGCCATGCAAAAGATGAGAATGTCGGAGATCTGCTCCGTCAGGTCATGCCGCAGGATCTGACCAAGTTCGGCCTGATTCCGGAGTTTGTCGGACGTGTGCCGATTGTCGTTACGTTAAATTCTCTGGATGAGACGGCCCTGATGAAGATTCTGGTTGAGCCGAAGAATTCTCTGGTCAAACAGTACAAGAAGCTGTTTGAGCTGGACGGCGTACAGCTTGACTTCAAAGAAGATGCACTCGAAGCGATTGCAAAGAAATCCCTGGAGCGGAAAACAGGCGCCAGAGGTCTCCGCGCAATCATGGAAGATACGATGATGGATCTGATGTATGAGATCCCGTCGGACAATACGACAAAAGAATGCGTCATCACCAAGGACGCTGTAGAAAAGAAGGCGGAGCCGGAGATTATTCACGGCGAACCGGCCCCTGTTCCACGGCGGAATATGGGAAGAAGATCCGGAAGACCGGAAACCGCCTGAAAAACGCAGGAGGAAACTTAAATGGAAGAAGTGACAAAAGTATTACCGGCGATTGCGCTGCGTGGAACGACGATTCTGCCGGATATGATTGTACATTTTGATATCAGCAGACCTAAATCGGTTCGTGCGGTCGAGGAGGCGATGCTGGGAGACCAGAAAATTTTCCTGATTACACAGAAAGACCCGGATACGGAAGTACCGGGTCTGCTTGATGTGTATAAAATTGGAACAATTGCGGTCATCAAACAGGTTGTGAGAATGCCAAAGGATGTTCTTCGGATTCTCGTAGAAGCAGAAAGACGCGCAGAACTGCTGAACTTCGAGGAAGAGGAGAGCGAGTATCTCCGCGCCGAGGTGGCGCTGTTTACCGGCTCGGACGAAATGCAGTTTTCCGATATCGAGCAGGAGGCAATGCTGCGCAACTTAAAAGAGCTGTTTGCCGTCTACTGTGAGCAGACGCAGAAAGTCAGCAAGGAACTGGCAGGCCAGATCCTCGGAACCGAAGAAGTTGGAAAGCTGGTGGACCAGATCTGCATGAATCTGCCCCTCGACTACGTAAACCGCCAGAAACTGCTGGAGGCTGTGGAGCTTTCCGAGCGGTATGATACGCTCTGCGTCATGATCGCCAACGAGATTCAGATTCAGGAGATCCGTTCGGAGATTCAGGGAAAAATCAAAGAGCGGATCGATAAGAACCAGCGTGATTATATTCTGCGCGAGCAGCTTAAAGTCATCCGCGAGGAACTCGGCGAGGACAATTCCCGGACCGAGATTGAAAATTATAAGAAGCAGCTTGAGAAGCTCAAAGCCTCCAAAGAGGTAAAAGAGCGGATTTCCGAGGAGATCCACTGTCTGGAAAATTCGGCCAACAATCCGTCCGAGGCAGGCGTGATCCGCGGCTATATCGAGACACTGCTGGGGCTTCCGTGGGATAAGGCATCCCGTGACAATCAAGATCTGGCAAGAGCACGCGAGATTCTGGAGGAAGATCACTACGGTCTTTCGAAAGTAAAAGAGAGAATCCTCGAATTCCTGGCCGTACGCACCCTGACGAAGAAAGGCGAGAGCCCGATTCTCTGCCTGGCAGGCCCTCCGGGAACCGGTAAGACCTCGATTGCGAGAAGCGTGGCGAGAGCCCTGAATAAAAAATACGTCCGCATCTGTCTCGGCGGTGTGCGGGATGAGGCGGAGATCCGCGGCCACAGAAGAACCTACATCGGCGCGATGCCGGGACGCATTGCGGCGGGACTCCATCAGGCGAAGGTGAAAAATCCGTTGATGCTGCTCGACGAGATCGACAAAGTAAGTGCAGATTACAAGGGAGATACCTCTTCCGCACTTCTTGAGGTCCTCGATTCCGAGCAGAATAATAAATTTGCCGATCATTACGTAGAGCTTCCGATCGACCTTTCGGAGGTGCTCTTTATTGCAACCGCAAATGATATTCAGAACATTCCGCGTCCGCTGCTGGACCGTATGGAAGTGATTGAAATTTCAAGCTATACGGAAAACGAGAAGTTCCATATCGCAAAAGAACATCTCGTTCCGAAGCAGAAGAAGGCGAACGGTCTGAAAGAAGCACAGCTTGTGATCGAGGATGAGGCGCTGATGGAAGTGATCAGCGGCTACACCAGAGAGGCCGGTGTCCGCTCCCTGGAGCGCCAGATCGGCAGAATCTGCAGAAAGAGCGCGAGAAAGATTCTCGAGGAACAGGTAAAAGAGGTTGTTGTGACGAAAAAAAACCTGGAAGAGTTCCTCGGAAAAGAGAGGTATGAGTTCCAGCCGGCTAACGAAAAACCGGAGATTGGTATTGTGCGCGGTCTTGCCTGGACGGCAGTCGGCGGCGATACGCTGCAGATCGAGGTCAATGTGATGCCGGGAAAAGGAGAGTTTCTGCTGACCGGCCAGCTCGGCGATGTGATGAAGGAGTCTGCGCAGGCGGGCATCAGCTTTATTCGTTCCGTGGCAGAGCAGTATAAGATTCCGAAAGAATTTTTCGAGAAACACGACATCCACATTCATATTCCGGAGGGAGCCGTTCCAAAAGATGGCCCGTCTGCCGGTATTACGATGGCGACGGCGATGGTTTCCGCGATCACAAAGGTTCCGGTAAAAGCAGACGTTGCGATGACCGGAGAGATTACGCTCCGCGGCCGTGTGCTTCCGATCGGCGGCTTAAAAGAGAAGCTGCTGGCGGCAAAGAAAGCCGGTATCCATATGGTTCTCGTTCCGGAGAAAAATGAGCCGGATGTAAGAGAACTGGATGCGGAGATAACAGACGGACTGCAGATCGAATTTGTCGGCAGCATGGAACAGGTATTAAAACTGGCACTTGTGGAAAAGAAGTAAGGCCAGAAGATGCAAAAAACAGGAGAAGAAAAGTATGGTAATTAAACAGGTAGAGCTGCAGCATGTCTGCGGAATCACCAGTAAACTGCCGGATACCGGTCAGGTGGAAGTGGCATTTGCGGGAAAATCCAATGTTGGAAAATCTTCTCTCATCAATGCCCTGATGAATCGGAAATCACTGGCGCGTACCAGTGCGCAGCCGGGAAAAACACAGACGATCAACTACTACCACATCAATGAGGAAATGTATCTGGTGGATTTGCCGGGATACGGTTTTGCGAGAGCCTCCGAGGAGGTTAAAGCAAAATGGGGCAAGCTGATCGAGGATTATCTGCATCAGTCAAAAATGCTGCACGCAGTATTTCTTCTGATTGATATCCGTCATGCACCGTCCAACAACGATCGCATCATGTACGACTGGATTCTTCGAAACGGCTATCAGCCGATCATCATTGCGACGAAGCTGGACAAGATCAAGCGCAGCCAGCTTCAGAAGCAGATCAAGCTGATCCGCGAGACGCTGGAGGTTGAGAAAGATACGATTGTGATTCCGTTTTCAGCAGAGACAAAACAGGGACGCGAGGAGATCTGGAATCTGATTGATGAAATCCGCTCGGATGCAGAAGAAAGCGGGGAATAATGTCATGGGTATGATACGTGCGGCAGGCCTTGGGTATGAATACCTCCGTTACGAGGAGGAAGGACAGGAGCCGGAAGTAACAAAAGCGATCGAGGACGTCAGTCTGGAAATCCAGAAAGGTCAGTTTATCGCGGTGCTCGGGCATAACGGAAGCGGAAAATCAACGCTTGCGAAACATATCAACGCTCTGCTGGTGCCTACAGAAGGCACCATGTGGGTGGACGATATGAAGACGACAGATGAGGAGGATGTCTGGAAGATCCGCCAGAAAGCCGGTATGGTATTCCAGAACCCGGATAACCAGATCATCGGAAATGTGGTGGAAGAGGATGTCGGCTTTGGACCGGAAAATCTGGGTGTCCCGACCGATGAAATCTGGAAACGGGTGGAGGAGAGCCTTACGGCGACCGGGATGATTTCCTACCGGACCCATTCTCCGAATAAGCTCTCGGGAGGTCAGAAACAGAGGGTTGCAATTGCCGGAGTGATGGCTATGCAGCCGGAGTGTATCGTCCTCGATGAACCAACCGCGATGCTGGATCCGAACGGACGAAAAGAGGTTCTTCGCGCTGTGCGTAAGCTGAATGAAGAAAAGGGCGTTACGGTTATTCTGATTACGCATTACATGGAAGAGGTTGTTTTTGCGGACCGTGTGTTCGTTATGGACAGCGGTAAGCTGGTAATGCAGGGGACACCAAGGGAGATTTTTTCCGAAGTGGAGAAATTAAAAGAACTCCGTCTTGATGTACCCCAAGTGACACTGTTGGCTTATGAATTGAGAAAAAATGGTGTAGATCTCCCGGAGGGAATTTTGACCATTGAAGAACTGGTGAATGCATTATGTCATTGAAACTTGAAGATGTAACGTACACATACAGCCCGGGAACGGCATATGAAATGCACGCCCTGGAGCATATCAATCTTGAAATTCCGAACGGTCAGTTTGTTGGGATTATTGGCCATACGGGAAGCGGAAAATCGACGCTTGTGCAGCATTTAAACGGTCTGATCCGACCGACTGCCGGACGGGTGCTGTATAACGGAGAGGATATCTGGAAAGAAGGATATCCGCTAAGAGAGCTTCGAAGCCATGTGGGACTGGTTTTCCAGTACCCGGAGCATCAGCTCTTTGAGACGGATGTGATCACAGATGTCTGCTTCGGACCGAAAAATCAGGGACTTTCACCGGAGGAATGCAGAAAACGGGCGGAAGAGGCGCTGGATCATGTCGGATTTCCAAAGGAAATGTATGAAAAATCGCCGTTTGAGCTTTCTGGAGGCCAGAAACGTCGTGTTGCGATTGCCGGCGTGCTTGCCATGAACCCGGATTTTCTGGTGCTTGACGAGCCGACTGCAGGCCTTGATCCGAAGGGACGCGATGAAATCCTCGATCAGCTTGCATTGCTGCATAAGACGCGCGGCATTTCGGTCGTGCTCGTATCGCACAGCATGGAGGATATTGCAAAATATGTAGAGCGGATTATTGTCATGAACCACGGTCATGTGGCGTTTGACGATACACCGAAGAAAGTCTTCGCTCACTATAAAGAGCTGGAGAAAATCGGTCTTGCGGCGCCGCAGATGACGTATATTATGCATGCGCTAAAGGAACATGGCATGGACGTGGATGTAACGGCAACAACGGTTGAGGAGGCGCGCGATACGATTCTTGCGGCACTGGAAAGTCAGAAGAAAAACGGGAAAAAAGGAGCAGAAGTATGTTAAGAGATATTACTCTGGGACAGTATTACCCGGCAGATTCTATTCTGCACCGGCTTGACCCGCGTGTGAAATTTGTAGGAACGATCGTTTATGTCGTTTCCCTCTTTTTGTTCCACAATTGGGGCTATCTGCTTGGAACCGTATTCCTTGCGGTGATGATTAAACTGTCGAAGGTACCGTTCAAATTTATCACGAAGGGTCTGAAATCAATTTTTGTGCTGCTTGCGATTACGATGGTGTTTAACATCTTATTTACGCCGGGTGAGGTGCTCGTCCGTATCTGGAAAATTACGATCACCCGTGAGGGTGTGGCTATGGCATGCCGTATGTCGGTGCGTCTGATTTTCCTGATGATCGGCTCTTCGCTGATGACGCTGACGACAACACCGAACCAGCTGACGGATGCACTCGAAAGCCTGCTCGGACCATTAAAAAAAATCCATGTGCCGGTGCATGAGATTTCCATGATGATGTCAATAGCGCTCCGTTTTATCCCGATTCTCCTGGAAGAGACAGACAAGATTATGAAAGCGCAGATGGCGCGCGGCGCGGATTTTGAGAGCGGAAATATTATCCAGAGAGTAAAGAACATGGTGCCGCTTCTGGTGCCGCTGTTTATTTCAGCCTTCCGCCGTGCAAATGATCTGGCGCTGGCGATGGAAGCACGCTGCTACCATGGAGGAGAGGGAAGAACACAGATGAATCCGCTTCGGTATCAGACGCGCGATTATGCAGCGTATGGCGTTCTTATGGCATACCTTGTGTGCAGTATCGGCCTTCGCGTGTGCGGACTCTGACTTTGACGAAAACGGAGGAGAAGAATGCGCAGAATTAAGCTGATTGTAGCGTATGACGGCACAAATTACTGTGGATGGCAGGTGCAGCCAAACGGCATTACAGTACAGGAAGTATTAAATCAGGCTCTTTCTGATCTCTTTGCGAAAAAAATTGCCTGCATCGGCGCAAGCCGGACCGACGCCGGGGTACATGCTCTCGGCAATGTTGCGGTATTTGATACGGATGCGAGAATGCCGGCGGACCGTATCGCTTTTGCACTCAACACACGGCTTCCGGCAGATATCCGTATTCAGGGATCATCCGAAGTGCCGCCAGACTTTCACCCGCGTTTTACCGCAACAGTCAAAACATATGAGTACAGGATTTTGAACCGCACCTTTGCAGATCCGACGCGGAGACTGAATTCCTATTTCTGGTACGGCCCGCTGGATGTGGATGCGATGCGTCAGGCAGCATCGTATCTGGTTGGCATGCATGATTTTAAAAGCTTTGCAACAGCAAAACCGGAGGTGACCGACACGGTCCGTACCATCTATGAAACGAGTTTGGAAAAAGAAGACGATCTGATCCGCTTCCGGATCACCGGAAACGGTTTTCTCTACAATATGGTGCGGATTATCACCGGAACACTGCTTGAGGTTGGAAAGGGTGATTATCCGCCGGAGAAAGTAAAAGAAATCCTTGCGGCGAAGGATCGAAAAATGGCGGGAGCAACGGCAAGGCCGGAGGGGCTGACCCTGGTGCAGATCCGGTATCCCGAATGGGATTTCGAGTAAAGACATAAGTGATCTGTATTTCCCGCAAAACGGGACTCGCAGTTTGCGAAAAAATGCAAAATATGGGTAAAAAACAGTTGACATTCCAAAATCCGTATAATATAATTACTAAATGTGTGACGTAGTTTGAAAACGCCGATGCCATAAGCCCCGGTAAGGCGGTTTCCTATATACATGAAACAGTAAATTGAATTTTTCACAGGAGGTTATATCCATGAACACCTTTATGGCAAATCCAGATAAGATTGAAAGAAAATGGTATGTTGTTGATGCAGAAGGATGTACATTAGGACGTCTGGCATCTGAAGTAGCAAAAGTATTACGTGGAAAAAACAAACCGGAGTACACTCCGCACGTAGATACTGGTGATTACGTAATCGTAATCAACGCTGATAAAGTAGCAGTAACCGGTAAAAAACTGGATCAGAAGATCTATTACAGCCACTCCGATTATGTTGGTGGAATGAAAGAAGCTACTCTTCGTGAGATGATGGCTAAGAAACCGGAGAAGGTTGTTGAACTTGCAGTGAAAGGCATGCTTCCAAAAGGACCTCTTGGAAGACAGATGTTCACAAAACTTCACGTATACGCTGGTGCAGAGCACGCTCATGTAGCTCAGAAACCAGAAGTATTAACATTTTAATAGGGAGGTAAAGAACATTGGCTAGCGCAAAATATTACGGAACCGGAAGAAGAAAAAAATCTATCGCAAGAGTATATCTTGTACCGGGAACTGGTAAAGTTACCATCAATAAAAGAGACATCGATGAGTATTTTGGTCTGGAGACCCTGAAAGTTATCGTTCGTCAGCCTCTGGCAGCTACAGAGACCGCTGATAAATTTGACGTGATCGTAAACGTTCACGGCGGCGGATACACAGGACAGGCAGGAGCAATCCGTCACGGTGTTGCACGTGCCCTTCTGACTGTAGACAACGACTACAGACCAGTTCTGAAAAAAGCAGGATTCCTGACTCGTGATCCTAGAATGAAAGAGCGTAAGAAGTACGGTCTCAAAGCAGCTCGTCGCGCTCCGCAGTTCAGCAAGCGATAATCGACTGCTCAGACTATATCAAAATGGTTCAAAAACCCCGGAAAATCAAGGTTTTCCGGGGTTTTACTGTATCTAAACGGGCTGATATAGTTTGACCAAATTTGGAAAAACGAGAGCCGTTTTCACCCAATTTTTAGTGGTCCGCAAGTGGTTAACCGGCCAAAAAGAGGGCAAAAAGAGGGTCAAGTGGTGCCCAAAGTGGTTAACCGAGAGCCGATTTTTGGGGGTGTTTTGGGGTCGCTTTTCAGCCCTTTGTTCCCTCGTTTTGGTCTGTGGCAGTTTGACATAGTTTGACCTAATTTGAATAATTGAATATGAATTTGATACAGCACTCAGTATAAAATGACTGGGTGCTTTTTTCATTTCAGGAACTCGTATTCCGGCCATAGAAAGAGCCGTCACTTCACTTTTTATTTTGGAGTGGCGGCTTTTTCTATTTCCAGAAGCAACAGCAACAATTAGAAATGAGGTGAAGTTAATGAACACGCAAATCATCGCCATCGCCAACCAGAAAGGCGGCGTTGGCAAAACCACCACCTGTGCCAACTTGGGAATCGGTTTGGCGCAGGCTGGAAAGAAAGTCCTGCTGATTGACGGAGACCCGCAAGGTAGCCTGACAATCAGCTTGGGCAATCCCCAGCCGGACAAGCTGCCCTTTACGCTGTCGGACGCTATGGGTCGTATCCTGATGGATGAGCCGCTTCGTCCCGGCGAGGGTATCCTGCACCACCCAGAGGGTGTAGACCTGATGCCTGCGGACATCCAGTTATCCGGTATGGAGGTATCTCTGGTAAATGCCATGAGCCGTGAGACTATCTTGCGGCAATATCTGGACACGCTGAAGGGGCAATACTCCCATATCCTCATCGACTGCCAGCCCTCCCTGGGGATGCTCACAGTCAATGCGCTGGCTGCTGCAAACAGGATCATTATTCCCGTTCAGGCGGAGTATCTGCCCGCCAAAGGGCTGGAACAGCTGCTCTCCACGGTAAACAAGGTAAAGCGGCAGATCAACCCCAAGCTCCAGATAGACGGTATCCTGCTGACGATGGTAGACAGCCGAACCAACTTTGCCAAAGAGATCTCCGCGCTCCTGCGGGAGACCTATGGCAGCAAGATCAAAGTATTCGGCACAGAGATCCCCCATTCTGTCCGTGCAAAGGAAATCAGCGCAGAGGGAAAAAGTATTTTCGCCCATGACCCTGGCGGCAAGGTGGCAGAGGGGTATCGAAATCTGACGAAGGAGGTGTTGAAACTTGAAAAGCAGCGCGAAAAAAATAGAGCTGGCCTCGGTAGATGATCTGTTCTCCACCGAAGAAGGCCGTCAGGATGCAAAGCTGGAAAAGATTCAGGAGATTCCGCTGTCTGAACTGCATCCCTTTAAGAACCACCCATTCAAAGTCAAGGATGACGAAGCCATGATGGAGACCGCTGACAGTATCAAGCAGTATGGCGTTCTGGTTCCGGCCATTGCCCGACCGGACCCGGAGGGCGGTTATGAGCTGGTAGCCGGACACAGGCGGCACAGAGCCAGTGAACTGGCAGAAAAGGAGACCATGCCGGTCATTGTTCGGGATTTGGATGATGATGCCGCTACAATCATTATGGTTGACAGCAACTTGCAGCGGGAAAGCCTGCTCCCCAGCGAGAGGGCTTTCGCCTACAAAATGAAGCTGGATGCTATGAAAAGGCAAGCAGGCAGACCAACTAAAGAAAATCTGTCCCAAGTTGGGACACAAAAACGATCAGACCAATTACTGGCCGATCAGGTAGGCCAAAGCCGCAATCAAATTCAGCGGTATATCCGCCTGACTGAACTGATCCCCGAACTGCTGAATATGGTGGACGAAAAGAAAATTGCCCTAAACCCGGCCTATGAGCTGTCCTTTCTCAAAAAAGAAGAACAAACACAGCTTTTGGACGCTATGGACAGCGAACAGGCTACCCCCTCTCTTTCCCAGGCCCAGCGGCTCAAAAAATTCAGTCAGGAGGGGCATTTATCCATAGATGTAATGCGGGCGATTATGGGCGAGGAAAAGAAAAGCGATTTAGACAAAGTGAGCTTTTCTTCTGACACGCTCCGCAAGTATTTCCCCAAGAGCTACACCCCTGCCCGGATGCAGGAAACCATCATAAAACTGCTGGAACAGTGGCAGAAAAAGCGCCAGAGAGATCAGGAACGCTGAAAGGAGTGCCTATGAGAGATCACGTTGCCAGGGAGTTAAAGGGCCACAACATACTGGCTGTGGAACGGTTTGAGGATAAGACCCGCTGGATGGTGGAGTTTTCTGTCCTGCGGTCCCGTACCGCCTATGGCGCACCCGGCGATGAAATGCGCCTGTTTCTGGACGAGGACGGCTACCAGGCCGTTCTCGCCAGCCACAATCGCCGGGACATCAAGATCAAACGGTATGCCCGCGTCATTGAGGGACATATCCTCGATTTCAAACCGGGAAAACGCCGCCGCTCATAAACCC
>OAUU01000652.1_pt1 | contig 20894 bp, 17 predicted proteins | sample 1501381 | NCBI WGS metagenome assembly OAUU01 (sample SAMEA2580057, study PRJEB22360) | human gut metagenome | reverse complement strand
GACGTTATTTTTGAAGTTGACGAAGGACTGAATACACTGGTTGATTACCGCCACAGAAGAAAGTTTTCTGCTACCGACGGCGAGCCGGGCGGAAAACGCAGATGCCATGGCGGAAACGGCGCAGATATTGTCCTGAAAGTACCGGAAGGAACCGTCATTATGGACGCTGCGAGCGGAAAAGTCATCGCAGATATGTCCGGTGAAAACCGCCGTCAGGTTGTATTAAAAGGCGGAAAAGGCGGAAACGGAAATATGCATTACGCAACCGCTACCATGCAGGTTCCGAAATACGCCCAGCCAGGCCAGCCGGCACAGGAGCTGGAAGTAAGAATGGAACTGAAAGTCATCGCGGACGTCGGACTCGTCGGCTTCCCGAACGTTGGAAAATCGACCCTGCTTTCCCGCGTGACAAATGCAGAACCGAAAATTGCAAATTATCACTTTACCACGCTTTCCCCGAACCTCGGTGTCGTAGACCTTGAGGGCTGCAGCGGATTTGTTATCGCAGATATCCCGGGACTGATCGAGGGTGCATCGGAAGGAGTCGGCCTCGGCCATGAATTCCTGCGCCACATCGAGAGAACCCGCGTGATGATCCATGTAGTAGACGTTGCATCGACCGAGGGAAGAGATCCGGTGGATGATATCAACAAGATCAACAAAGAGCTCGAAGCCTATAACCCGGAGATCGCAAAACGTCCGCAGATCATCGCGGCCAATAAGACCGATGCGATCTATGTAGAAGAGGGCGAAGAGGATCCGGTGGAACGTCTGAAAAAAGAGTTCGAGCCGAAAGGCATCCCGGTTTATCCGATTTCTGCCGTCAGCGGAAAAGGCTTAAAAGAGCTTTTATATGCCGTACAGAAAAAACTCGATGAGCTTCCGAAAGAGCGTATGGTCTTCGAGCAGGAATTCTTCCCGGAGGATATGCTTCTTGCCGAGAACCTGCCGTACACCGTCGAGCAGGACCCGGAGGACGAGCACCGCTTCATCATCGAGGGACCGAAGATCGAGAAAATGCTCGGCTACACCAATCTGGATTCCGAGAAAGGTTTTGCTTTCTTCCAGCGGTTCTTAAAAGATACCGGTATCTTAGACGAACTCGAACAGGCCGGCATCCAGGAAGGCGATACCGTCAAGATGTATGGATTTGAATTTGATTATTATAAATAGAACGAATAAATAACGAAGGAGGAGACGTATGACCAGCAAGCAGAGAGCATACCTGAAAGGCCTTGCCATGACCATGGAACCGATCCTGCAGGTAGGAAAAAGCAGCATCACGCCGGAGCATACCGCTGCTGTAGCAGAGGCACTTGAGGCGAGAGAACTAATTAAAATCAATGTACTGCAGAACTGCCTCGATGATCCAAGAGAGATCGCAGAAGTTCTGGCAGAACGCACCAATTCCCAGGTCGTACAGGTGATCGGCAAAAAGATCGTGCTGTACAAAGAGGGCAAAAAAGAGAAAAAGAAAATTCAGCTTCCGAAATAATCCGCAGGAAAGAACCGCCGGGACCGGAGCATACCGCTGCAGTTCCGGCGCTTTTTGAGGAAAACGTATGGAAAAGAAAAACAGAAAAATTGGCATTATGGGAGGCACATTCGATCCCATTCATATCGGTCATCTGATCCTTGGCGAGGCGGCGTACGAGCAGTTCGGGCTTGATGAAGTCTGGTTCCTTCCGGCCGGAAATCCGCCACATAAGCGGAACCGGGCGGGACGGGCAAAGGATGCACAGCGTGTCGAGATGGTGCGCCGTGCCATCGCATCCAATCCGCATTTTGTGCTCTGCACCAAAGAGATGAAAGATGAGGGCTATACCTACAGTTATCGGACGCTTGAGGCGATGCGGAAGGAACATCCGTGCACGGAGTTTTACTTTATCATTGGAGCGGATTCCCTGTTCTATTTTGATGAGTGGAAAAATCCAGAGCGGATCTGCGCCGCGGCAAAGATCCTTGTGGCGACCAGGGATCGGGCAAAAGAGAAAGAGCTTCTGGCCTGTATGGAACGAAATGCAAAAAAACTTCACGGTACCTTTCTGAAACTCGACACACCGAATCTGGATGTTTCTTCCCACGAACTGCGGGAATGGATCCGGGAAGGAAAATCCGTGAAATACTATCTGCCGGATTCTGTGATTTCCTACATTCAGGAGCAGAAAATCTATCAGGATTAGAGGAAGAGCAGGATGGAACAGTACGATTTATGGAAACTGGACAAAAAACTCCAGAAGGAAGTCGATGAAGACCGCTATCATCACACGCTCGGTGTGATGTTTACCGCAGCATCCATGGCGATGGTATGGGGCGAGGATCTCGAAAAAGCCCGTGTCGCGGGACTGCTTCACGACTGTGCAAAATGCATTCCGAATAAGAAAAAAATCACCATGTGTGAGAAAAATAAGATTGAAATCACTGAGTTTGAGCGGAACAATCCGTTTTTGATCCATGCCAAGCTCGGTGCATTTCTGGCGAAGGACAAGTATAAGGTGGAAGATCCGGAGATCTTAAGTGCCATCACCTGGCATACGACAGGAAAAGAAGATATGACATTGCTGGAGAAGATCATCTATATCGCAGATTATATCGAGCCGGCACGAAACAAGGCACCGCACCTTACCCGCCTTCGGAAGCTGGCATTCACCGATATCGACGAATGCATGTATGAAATTTTAAAAGATAGTATGGCGTATCTGTCGGAAAACCCGAAGACGATGGACCCGATGACGGAGCAGGCATATCAGTTCTATGAGGCACTGCACCGGGAACGGACGGCAAAGGAGGAAGCATAAATGAGCGAAGCAAAACAGACTGCAAAACTTGCACTGGAAGCACTGGAAGATAAAAAAGCAATGGATGTCCGCATTCTGGACATTACCCATGTTTCGACTCTGGCAGATTATTTCATGATCGCCAGCGGAAGCAACCGCAACCAGGTACAGGCGATGGCAGACAACGTAGAGGAGGTACTCGGAAAAGCCGGCGTACATCCAAAACAGATCGAAGGCTATCAGACCGCAAACTGGATTCTGATGGACTACGGCGATGTTGTCATCCACATCTTTGATGAGGAGAACCGCCTGTTCTACGATCTGGAGAGAATCTGGAGAGACGGTAGAGTCGTAGAAAAAGAAGAGATTATGTAAGTTAGGTGGAAAAAGGCGCAGAAAATCCGGAACCGTGCAGAGAAAGGCGGACGGGTTCTCTGCGCCTTTCTGGTGTTTGGAACGCATATGATAAAGAAAAAGGGGAATATCACACGATGAAAAAAATAGAAAGCGGATCGCTTGCTGTGATGCTCGATGAAGAGACGCTGGGACTTAGGATCGAAAAAGACGGCGTTGTCTGGAATACGGATCCGAAAAAGACACCGGAACTGATTTTTGCAGAGGGAACATACCGTTTCCTGGATGCAGAGGAGATTTCCCATGAGGTCTATTCCTTCGGCATCGGATGCGGCATCCGGTAAAGGTGCTGTGGCCGACGGCAATGGAGTTTACAAACGGGCGCGATGACTGGTATACACTCCTTACCGAGGGACAGGGACTTCTGATTCCGAATACCTGGAAGACGGAACTTGGAAAGCTTTCGTTTGACGGCAGATTTGAGACCTCCGGCGGCTATATGCCGTGGTTCGGCCAGGTGAATGAAAGATGCCGCGTTGTAACGGAGCTGTATGAAAAAACGGCACTCCTGGAACTGGTACGCCACGAGTGTATGACGGCGGACGGAAGCGTACAGAAGAGTGAATTTTCCGATGGAACATATGTTATTTGTGACTTTGCAGAGCAGATATATGAAATCGGATACGGGGCATAAAAGAAAAGCGCCACATGTAGATTTTGTTCTTATAAAAATACAAGATTTTGTGGTTTTCCTTGTATTTTTTCAAGTGCATATCTTGCGCGGAAAGCAGAGATTTGTTATATTATGCATGCGGAGGTGTTCATGCCCGGTGCAAAGAAGATGCCGGAGCGTGACGAAACAAAATAACACCAGAAAGGAACAAATCAAATGAGAGAATTTGAACAGTGGGATGGCTTTACCGGAAGACTCTGGAAAGAAGGCATCGACGTACGTGACTTTATTCAGAACAACTATACTCCATATGACGGAGATGAGAAATTCCTGGAGGGACCAACAGAGGCTACAGACCGTCTGTGGGGCAAATTACAGGAACTCCAGAAAGAAGAGCGTGCAAAAGGCGGCGTTCTGGATATGGAGACAGACGTTGTAAGCGGAATCACAGCTTACGGCGCAGCATATATCGATGACAGCATGAAAGATCTGGAGCAGGTAGTTGGTCTTCAGACAGACAAACCGCTGAAACGTGCATTTATGCCGTATGGTGGAATTAAAATGGCTGAGCAGTCCTGCGAGACATACGGCTACAAACCAAGCGAGAAGCTTCATGAAATTTTCACTAAATATCACAAAACACATAACCAGGGTGTATTCGACATCTACACACCAGAGATGCTGAAAGCCCGTCACAATAAAATTCTGACCGGTCTGCCGGATACCTATGGCCGTGGCCGTATCGTAGGTGACTATCGTCGTGTAGCTCTGTACGGTATTGATTACCTGATCGAGTGCAAAAAAGCAGATTTCGCTGCAACGAACCGTCAGGGAATGCGTCGTGGTGACTTCCAGTTAAGAGAAGAGATCGCAGATCAGGTAAAAGCACTTCAGGAAATGAAAGTTATGGCACAGTCTTATGGCTACGACATTTCCCAGCCGGCTAAAAATGCAAAAGAGGCTGTTCAGTGGCTGTACTTTGGATATCTTGCAGCAATCAAGACCCAGAATGGTGCTGCAATGAGCGTTGGCCGTGTATCTACTTTCCTCGACATCTACATCGAAAGAGATATCGAAAAAGGTATCCTGACCGAGAAAGAAGCACAGGAGCTGATCGACCATCTGGTAATGAAATGCCGTATGGTTAAATTTGCAAGAATTCCGTCTTACAATCAGCTGTTCTCCGGTGACCCGGTATGGGCTACTCTGGAAGTTGCTGGTATGGGAATCGACGGACGTTCTATCGTTACAAAGAACGACTTCCGTTTCCTGCACACACTGGAAAACATGGGACCGTCCCCAGAGCCGAACCTTACTGTTCTGTACTCTGAGCACCTTCCGGAAGCGTTCAAGAAATATGCAGCTCATATTTCTGTACAGACAAGCTCTATCCAGTATGAGAACGATGATGTAATGCGTCCGGTATGGGGCGATGATTACTCCATCTGCTGCTGTGTATCTGCAACTGAGACCGGTAAAGAGATCCAGTTCTTCGGCGCTCGTGCAAACCTTGCAAAATGCCTCCTTTACGCGATCAACGGTGGTAAAGACGAGAAAACAAAACAGCAGGTTGCTCCGGAATATCAGCCGATCACCGGCGAATACCTGGACTATGATGAGGTTATGCAGAAATACGACGTTATGATGGACTGGCTGGCTCATCTGTACGTTGGAACTCTGAACATGATCCATTACATGCATGATAAATATTACTATGAAGCAGCAGAGATGGCTCTAATCGATACCGATGTAAGACGTACATTCGCTACCGGTATTGCAGGATTCTCTCACGTAGTAGACTCCTTAAGCGCAATCAAATATGCAAAAGTTAAAGTAATCCGTGACGAAGAAGGCATGGCAGTTGACTTCGAGACAACCGGCGACTTCCCAAGATACGGTAATGACGATGACAGAGCAGATGAGATCGCTGTATGGCTGCTCCGCACCTTCATGGACAAACTGAAATACTGCCATACCTATCGTGATTCTGAGCCGACTACCTCTATCCTTACCATTACTTCCAACGTTGTATATGGTAAAGCAACTGGTTCTCTGCCGGATGGAAGAAAAGCTGGTGAGCCTCTGTCTCCAGGAGCTAACCCGTCTTACGGCGCAGAGAAGAGCGGACTTCTTGCTTCCCTGAACTCTGTAGCAAAACTGCCGTATGAGGATGCTCTGGACGGAATCTCCAACACCCAGACCATTAACCCGGGTGCACTTGGCCATAACGACGAAGAGCGTACCGAGAACCTGGTACACGTTCTGGACGGATACTTCGAGCAGGGTGCACATCACCTGAACGTAAACGTATTCGGTACCGAGAAACTGATCGACGCAATGGAGCACCCGGAGAAACCGGAGTATGCAAACTTCACAATCCGTGTATCCGGCTATGCAGTTAAATTCATCGACCTGACAAAAGAGCAGCAGATGGACGTAATTGCACGTACCTGCCATGATCATATGTAATTTCTGAAAATGTTATTTCTAAAAGCCCCCGCGGCCGCAGCAATGCGGCTGTGGGGGCTTTTTGTATATCGGTGCTTGAATTCCAGTAAAATCCACTTGATTTAGAGTATATAAAATGAGAAAATTTATCAGATGCAGAACGCTAATTGAAAAACTTTTATCAAGTAATTCATAGCGTAAGTTACAAGTTAATGTTATAATACCAAAGTTAGAACTTCCTAATATAAGAAAAAATGGAGTTTTATTTATGAAAAAGAAAATTGTTGCAGCATTTTGTCTTGCCATGGTGATGACGGTCGGCGGATGTTCCGGTGCGGGGACAGCAGCGCAGCCGGAGAGCAGTGAAAGTCAGACACAGCCGGCATCTGTTTCGGAGTCTTCGAGCAGTTCTGACGCTTCGGAAGAGAATTCCACGCAGAAATCCGCAGCATCCACAGCTTCTTCCGATGTCGCAGATGCATCGAGCAGCCGAGATATTTTTGCGATGGATACGTACATGACGGTCACTGCCTATGGTCCGAATGCAGAAACGGCGGTGGATCAGGCGCAGCAGGAGATTGAGCGGCTGGATGCACTTCTGTCGACCGGAGAGAAGACGAGTGAAGTAGCGCAGATCAATGCAAACGGCGGCGGAACCTTATCGGAGGATACCACCTATCTGCTGGAACGCTCGCTGGATCTGTATGACAGCACAAACGGCGTTTTCGACATCGCAATTTATCCGATCATGGACGCCTGGGGTTTTACAACCGGAAATTATACGATTCCTTCAGATGAGACGATCGAAAGCCTCCTTCCGCTGACCGATGCCAATGATATCCTTTACGACAAGGACAGCGCATCCATCAGCTTTGCCAAGGACGGCATGAAAATTGACTTCGGCGGAATCGCAAAGGGTTATACATCCGGCAGAATTGCGGATATTTACCGGGAATGCGGTGTGACGAGCGGGCTCATCAACCTCGGTGGAAACGTTCAGGTTGTCGGCACGAAAACGGATGGCAGCAAATGGCGTGTTGCCGTGCAGAGTCCGGAAGCGGAGGATGATTATCTCGGCATTCTCTCGACGGCCGACCGGGCGGTTATTACTTCTGGCGGCTATGAGCGGTATTTCGAACAGGACGGCATGAAATATCATCACATCATCGACCCATCGACCGGTCATCCGGCAAATAACGGTCTGGTGTCGGTGACGATCGTAAGTGCTGACGGAACACTGGCGGATGGCCTTTCTACTTCTCTTTTCATCATGGGGAAGGACAAGGCGGCCGAATACTGGCGTGCACACAGCGATGAATTTGACACTATTCTGGAGGATGAGGACGGCGTTTTGTATGTAACCGAAGGAATTGCTGACGATTTCACATCCGATCACGAGACAAACATTATCAGGAAAGACGGTGATACATAACCATGGGAAAATGGAAAAAACTGACAGCATTTGCACCGGCTCTCGCGGCAGTTATCGTAGCAGCCTGTGCCGGTATTTCGCTGAACGGCTACACTGCACCGGTTTACGCCGTAGAGCAGCCGGAAGCACTGGTGACACCGGAGCCGGAACAGGATACCGATGCAGCGGAAAAGAAAGATGATACAAAAAAGAAGGACGATACCAAAAAGACAACCGATACCGAAGCAGAACTTGTCGCAGCCGTCGGTTCCGGCAGCTTTGAGCTGGCGGACGGAACGTACGAAGGAAGCGGAACAGGTTTTGGCGGTACGATTACAGTCTCTGTCGTATTGAAAGACAAAACGATTCAGTCGATCTCGATTGTAAGCGCTCCCGGCGAGGACGCAGCTTTCCTGAACCGTGCGAAGGGAGTTATCGACCGTATCATCGCATCCCAGAGTGTGGATGTGGACACGGTTTCCGGTGCAACTTTCAGTTCAAAAGGTATCCTTGCAGCCGTGAAAAATGCATTGACCGGTCAGGAGGACACTTCAGAACCGGCATGCGCATCAGGAGCGGCAGGCGGCGGAGCCTCTGCCGGCGGAACAGTTACGGTATCTAAAATTGAAGAGCCGGCTGCCTACCGGGATGGAACGTATTACGGAACTGGAACGGGATTTGGCGGCACAATGAAAGTCTGTGTTGTTGTCAGCGGCGGAAAAATTGCTTCGATTGATATTGTGGAAAACAGCGATACGCCAAGCTACCTTTCCAGTGCTTCCTCTCTGATTTCGACGATTATCTCAACACAGAGTACGAATGTGGATACGGTCTCCGGCGCGACATACAGCTCCCGCGGTATTATTGAAGCTGTGCGGAGTGCCTTAAGTCAGGCGGCAGTGAACGGGTCTTCCAGTACAAACGGAGGGATCCAGGGCAATACAAACAACGGAAACAACAGTCAGAATAACGGCCAGAACAATAACAACTCGTCTGCATCCAAGGGAAGTTTTCCTTATCAGGACAGAATTTATTACGGAACGGCCGCCGGTTTCCAGGGAGACATCAAAGTGGCGGTAGCCTTGCAGGATCAGACGATCAAAGCGGTACTGATTCTGGAAAACGAAGATGACGAGACATTCTTCAACCGTGCCAAAGTCGTAGCGGACCGCATCGTAGACGGACAGAAAACCGATGTGGATCTCGTATCCGGCGCAACGTACAGCTCCCGCGGCATCCAGAACGCCGTAAAACAGGCACTGGAAAATGCCAAGAAGGGGACAAGCGGCGAGACCGTTCCGGATAATGGAACAAATAGTGGAGATACCACAACGATTCCGGAAGGAAAATTCCCGTACGAGGAAGGCATTTATTACGGAACCGGCGAAGGCTATCTCGGAGAGATCAAGACGGCAGTTGTCATTCAGGATGAGACGATCAAGGCCATTCTCTTGACCGAGAGCGAAGATGATGAGATCTTCCTGAAACGGGCAAAACAGACCGCGAAGGATGTTGTGAAAAAACAGACACTGGAGGTTGACACGGTATCGAGCGCAACCTACAGCTCGAAGGGAATCCTTGAAGCAATCAAGGAGGCATTGAAAGAGGCAGAACGCGTAACGGAAGAAAAGAAGAACCCGACGCCGCCCCCGACAGAAAACCCAACACCTGCTCCGACCGAAACACCGGAGCCAACCGAGACGCCAGATCCAACCCCGACAGAAACACCGGAACAGAAAATTTATCAGGATGGCCAGTACACAGCAATTGCTGTTTGCGAGCCGGATGAGGATGGGGACTTTACGGCATATCAGCTTTCCATAACAGTGACCATCGAAAATGATAAAATTGTGGCGTTAAGCGACATCACCGGGGACGGCGATGACCAGAATGCATCGTACATCCGCCGCGCGGCCGAGGGAACATCCAAGATCAAAGGTGTCAAAGCCCAGATTCTGGAAACAGGAACGCTGGAGAACATCGATACTGTTTCCCGTGCAACCTGCTCCTCAAAAGCGATTCTTGAGGCATGCCAGAATGCACTGGAAGCTGCAAAAGTAACGCAATAAAGGGGAAAACAGATGAGACAATTGATTGTTCGTTTTTTGAATATCGCAGTCATTGCCGCTGTTCTGATCGGATACAATACGGTACTTGACAAAAGAGATAAAGAGGATCAGATCGCACAGCTCTTTGCAGAGCTTGAGACGACCAAGCTTCAGAAAGAAAACCTCCAGGCGGCCGCTGCCGCGTCCAACACAACGGGAACGGAGACAGCCCAAAGTGAAGCAGAAGGGCTGTACGTGGACGGCACGTATGATGGTGAGGCAGACGGCTTCGGCGGCACGATTGTGGTTCAGGTAACCGTGGAGGGCGGCCAAATCACCGACCTTGCCATTACCTCCGCTGAAGGCGAGGACAGCGCGTATCTGTCAAACGCCGAGGCGATCATTCCAAAGATTATCGAGGCACAGTCTGCCGATGTCGATACGATCAGCGGGGCAACATTCAGCTCCACCGGTATCAGAGATGCGGCGCAGGAAGCAATAGAAAAGGCGGAGAAATAGTGTGAAAGAAAGTAGAGAACAGCCAAAAAGTGGCGCACTGAAACAAGCTACCTATAACGGTAACTTTTAGAAATCAATATATAGTAATCAAAAATCAAGAAGCTATTGGTTCGGTTGGAGGCAATAAACCTTCACGAATTAGCAGTTTCTGAGCTTGTTTGATTGCCTTTTGCTTCTGTTTTTCCAGTAAAGCTTCAGGCATATCGATTTTGTAAAGATCGCAGGGATTCCAAGTTTCTCCAGTTGTTAACATCTGGAAGATTGCAGTGAGAATCATTCTTGCGATTGCAATAATAGCTCGTTTCTTACCACGACGTTTTACAAGAGATTCGTATTTCTTTTTGTAGTAAGAGGATTTGTCAGATTTCACGGCTGCATGGGCACATTGTACTAATGCAGGTTTGAGGTAGACACCGGCACGTGTAATCCGAACAGATTTCTTCTTACCCGCAGATTCGTTGCTGCCAGGAGTTAATCCGGCCCAGCAACATAAACGTTTGGAGGAATAGAATTGAGACATATCAATACCGATTTCGGAGATGATGGTGATTGCACTATCATATTTAACACCCGGAATGGTACAGAGTAACTCGACAGCATTTTCATAATCAGGATCAGAAGCGATTAAAGATTCAATTTCAGAATCTACATCATTGATCGCAGCTGTGATATAATCCATATGTGCACGGATGAGGTGCATACGATATTTTTGGGAATCAGTCATCTGATATCCTTCAATGGATTCAATAACAGCATCTTCTTTAGCTTTGAGGCGCTTAAGAAGTTTTGATGCAATCACTTCATGGTCAATAGAAGTTCCAGACTGCTCTAAAAGGTATTCAATGATGGATGTGGATGACTTCCCAAAGACATCGGAAACAACAGAGTCTAATGCGACATTACAAACAGTAAGCGCATTCTGATACCGATTCTTTTCACTGGAACAGCAGGAAACAAGCTTGTAGCGATACCTTGTAAATTCACGTAAAATACGGATTTTTTTGCAAGGTATATAACTACCCCTTACCAGTCCTAAACGGAACAAATCTCCAATCCATTTCGAATCCTTTGTGTCATCCTTGTTACCTTTAACAGCTTTAACCCACTTGGGATTAGCAATAGTAACATTGATTTCATCTTCAAGAAGATTGAAGACAGGGATCCAGTACTTACCAGTGGATTCCATGCAGACATAGAGGCATTCATTTTCAGGCAACCACTTCTTGAATTCAAGAATAGAATTGTTGAAAGTAGAAAAACGTCTTTTCTGATAGGAAGGTTCAATGCCGCTGGATGTTTTGATGATTGTGGCAACGAGAAAAGATTTGTGAACATCGACGCCACAACAAGTTTGAAAAGTGACTTTCATAAGCAAACGCTCCTTTCGTAAAAAGATAAGAAGCCATTGACTGAACTGCCACACAATTAAACCAAGGCGTTTAAACAATTCTTAGTGTACGGATTCGTGATGCCACTCATTTGTGCTTGAAAAGGCAGAACTTACACTGATTAACATGCTGTCTTAAAACGAGAAAGGTTTCTACAACTCCTCCTCCCGTGCTTTGTAGTATAGCTTCTTGAAACTATTATTGCACAGCATAGAGGAAAGAGAAATCTTTCATCACTATTTGTGCCGCCAGCCGAAGGCGGCGGAATGGAAATTAACATGAAAAATTTAGATATATCGAAATTACCGGCAAAGAAGAGAAAACAGATCGTCTCTTATCTGCGCGCCGGAATCCAGCTTCTGTATTTTCTGTTTCTTCCGTCGGTCTTCACCGCTGCATTTAATGGAGTCAAATACATTTTCACACAGCTGGGACAGGGTGAAAAAATTGAACTGACCGCTTTTGTTGCGGCACTGCTCCTTGTCTGTGCATTTACGATCGTATTCGGCAGATTTTTCTGCGGTTTTGCATGCGCTTTCGGAAGTCTGGGGGATGCAATGCACGCGATTTATGGTATAATCTGTAAGAAACGTAAAAAGAAGCCCAGACGCATCAAACCGGAGCTGACAAAAAAACTGGCACTGGTCAAATATGGCATTCTGCTTCTGATTGCACTCTGCTGTTTTGCAGATGTTTATCAAAAGGCCAGAGGAACGAGTCCGTGGGATGTCTTTTCCATGCTGCATGCAGGAAACTTCCGCCTTTCCTCATACATTCCCGGTATTATCCTTTTCCTGCTGATCCTGGTCGGTATGTTTTTTGAGAAGCGTTTTTTCTGCCGTTTCCTGTGCCCAATGGGAGCTGTTTTTTCCCTGCTCCCGATCCTGCCGTTTTTCACGCTGCACAGAAAACGTGAAAACTGCATCCGCGGCTGCAGCGCCTGCACGAGACAGTGCCCGTCTGCCGTGGAACTGCCGTCTGATGGTTCCGCAGAGATCTCCGGAGACTGCTTCCAGTGCCAGAAATGCATCGATATGTGCCCGAAAGGCAATATCCGCTGCGGTGTAAAGGAACTTCATGGAAATGAAATCCTGTTTACTCTGTTCCGTGCCGTTTTGCTCCTGACACTGCTGTTATGGGCTGGAATCTAACCCAAAACAAGGAAAAATTTTTATGAAGAAAAAAGATCTGATTCTGGCAGGCATGGTTCTGTTGATCGCCGGAATCCTTGCCCTGGCGCTTCGGCTGCCGAAAACAGAAAGTGGAAATACCTTAAAAATCACGGTGGACGGCGAGACTTACGGAACGTATTCGCTCGCCCAAGATCAGACCGTGAAGATTGAGACAGATCACGGAACGAATACACTCGTGATTGAAAATGGAAGTGCCCATATGGAAGAGGCCGACTGTCCGGACGGCTACTGCAAACGACAGGGTACCATTTCCCGGGTCAATGAGACAATCGTCTGCCTGCCGCACAAGCTGGTGGCGGAGGTGGAGAGCGCCGGTTTTGCACCGGACGACGCAGAGGATGCGCCGGATGTGATTGCAAAATAAGCGATACCAGCGAAAAGAAAGGAATTGGAATTTATGAGAGACAGCCGCACTGCAAGCAGAAAAATTGCCTTATGCGCCATGCTGATGGCACTTGCCATGATCTTCAGTTATGTGGAGGTACTGATCCCGATCAACCTCGGTGTTCCCGGAATCAAACTCGGCATTGCTAATCTGGTTGTAGTCGTCGGCCTCTTTTTCCTTCCGGCAGGGGAAGTCCTGATGATTTCCGTCGCCCGCATTCTTCTGATGGGGTATCTGTTCGGAAATGGAATGTCCATCCTTTACAGCCTTGCCGGCGGGCTTTTGAGCTTTCTTGTGATGCTTCTGCTGAAACACATCAAGGGCTTTAGTATCACCGGCATGAGTATTGCAGGAGGCGTGACGCACAATGTCGCGCAGATCTGCGTGGCGGCTCTCGTTGTACAGAACCGCAAACTGTTCTATTATCTGCCGGCGCTTCTCGTGGCCGGAGTCATCACCGGAATGCTGATCGGAATCCTTTCGGACCGCATTCTTTCTGCAGTAAAACGCGAGGGACGAAAGAGTTCTTCGCGGTGAAAACTCCATATCTACGGAATTTTTTCTGTGTGGGAACGAAAATCATCCCACAAACTTCACAGTATCGGATCATTAAATAGTAAAAATACTCAATAAGCAGAATCTGTGCCTCTTTTGAGAAAAAATACTCAGTTAAGAGTTAGACAAAACGATCTAAAATTAGTAAAATGTTTTATAGTTAGTTAAAACAATTATTGATTAGTATAAACTAATATAATAATAAATAACAGTTTTGCCCCTGTTTTTTCTGCAAAACTGTGGAAAAGGAAAAGGAGGAAGTTATGATCAAAAGAAAAAAACTTCAGAAAAAATCATTAGCAGCCGTAATGGCAGCTTCCATGACCATGAGCCTGCTCCCGGGAACCGTACTGGCGGATTCTGCAAGCGGCGTGTTGGCAGATGGTACTTATGAGTCTACCGCTCATGTTACCAGAACAGCAGAAGACGATGAGGATGAGAATGCATGGGATGAATATGACGTTAATGTCAAAATCACAGTTGCAGACGGCAAATTTTCTGACATTGCAGTAACGCCTGGCTCTGGATATAATACAGAGAATGCCACATATTTCAAAAAAGCAGCTACAAACAGCAAAGGATTCAAAACGAAACTTCTTGGAAAAGATGCAACGATTGAAAACATTGAAGGATGGGATATTGTATCTGGTGCAACCAGAACTTCGAATGCAGTAAAAACCGCGGCTCTTGCAGCAACCCAAAAAGCAACCCCGACTCCAGAAGCAGTAGACACCACAGCACTTGAAAAAGCAATCGCAGATTCCGAATCATTAAAGGAAGCTGACTACACCGCAGACTCCTGGAAAGCTGTCCAGACTGCTCTTACCGCAGCCAAATCTGCTCTTTCTGCAAAAGAATCCCAGAGCGCTGTTGATACCGCGAAAGATGCACTGAATACTGCAGTAAAAGGCCTTGTTAAAGCAGCGACTCCGACGGCGACCCCGACAGCAACGCCAACCGCAACCCCAACGGCGACCCCGACCGAGACTCCAACTGAGCAGGTGGCTTACGTTCTGATGAACATTCCGTATGATGAATTTTATGCTGCAGATGTAAACAACTCTGTTCCAGTGGATGTATTTTCTTCCGCAACGAAGAGCAAAACAAGAACAGCCACTCTTGCCGGTGGTTCTTATCATACCAATGCAGATGGAAGTGCAATCAATGGAATTACCTTCCCGGTTAAAGTAACAGGAGTGGATCTTTCCAAATTTAAGAAAGTAACAGATTCTGATTCTGTAAGTATTACAGTAACAAAGCGTGGTCAGACATCTACACAGACATACACCGGAAAAGACGCCTTATTTGAAAACTCAGACTATGCATATTATGTATTAAGCGAAGCACCTTCTTACTACAAAGAAGCAACGGTAAATGCAGATGGCTCTCTTTCTTTTGGAAAAACAGTTGGAACTGCAATTGAACTGACCAATGTATCTCCGAAATTTATGACTGAATCAAGATATGGAGATTATCAGCTGGATCTCGACGGACTGGAGAACACGATTGATGTTGGAACCGATCAGATCTATGGTGTTATTGTCAGCACAAAAGAGGACAACGATTACGGAATGCGTCATCTGGAGAATATCTGGAGAGTGTCTAAGCTGGCATGGAGCACTGGATTTACGACAAGCGTTCATAACTGCCCGACCTCCTCGGAACATTACAAGAGCATGATGGGACAGACCATCAACAAAATTACCTATTACACCAGCAAGGGAATTTACGAAGTCGACGCAGATGTATATGTACCGGTTAAGTTTGCATATGAATTTTCTGTAGAGAATGCGTCTGTCACATCTGGAAATGCTTCTGTTAAACTGGAAGGCCTGCCGGATGATTACGATGCTGTCTATACAGTAGAAGGTCTGACGGGAACCGTGTCCGGTGATACTCTGTACTTCAAGAATGCAGAGAAAGGTTCTTATACATTGACTGTCAGCGATAAGAATGGTAAATATGCAGATCTTTCCGCAGACTTTATCCTTTACACGGAAGAGATGCCGGCAGCATTTAACGAAGATACGACAACACCGGGTCTGCTTAAGAACGGGGATGCAACAGATGAAGAGTTTGCAGATTATCTGAAGAACATTACCTCTGTTACTGTAAATGGAAAAGCATATGCAGCAAGCGGAAGAGGAGCTGTTGTACTGTTCAATGAGTATGGTTCCTTAAAGACAGATGCAGCACCGTTCGCAGAGGGCGATTCCTTTGAAATTACAGTTTCTTCACTGGGATATCAGGATCTTAGCTTCACCTGGAAGAAATCAGCAGAAGAGCCGACTCCTACTCCTACAGAGACCCCAACCGTAACCCCGACCGAGACTCCGACGGTTACCCCGACGGAAACCCCGACCGTAACCCCAACTGAGACTCCGACGGTTACACCTACAACAGCACCAACCACAACCCCGACGACTGCTCCTACCACAATACCTACGACGCAGCCGACGAAGACCCCGACAAGCACCCCGAAAGCAACATCTACTCCGCTTGCAAGTAATAAAGTATCCAATACCTCTACTTCCAAGAAGAGCGATAATGCAAAGACCGGTGATGCTACCAACATCTGGGGATGGGTAAGCATGGCAGTTGCATCTCTTGGCGCTGGCGGACTTGGATTCAAACTCCGCGGCAGAAAGAAAAAAGACGACGAAGAGTAATTCAGAACAAAATGACTGAGAAATTCTTCTGACATAAGAAATCACAGAAACCTCTGTTCCAGCTTTTCTGGCGGAGGTTTCTGCCGTTTCGAGGAGTAAAAAAAGTGATTCTTTTCTTTTTGTAAAAAACAAAAAATTAAGTGTTCACACAACGCCCAATTCATGCGATAATAATACTGTATTTTTTGCACATGCAGCATAATGGAGGTGACTGAAAAAATATGACAGCAAAACTGTTGGAAAAACATATTACCGATACGATTCGGGAATGGCAGGTGAAGATCGGCTATGAGGGCGGTACGATGAAGCTCTACTACCCGGCGGAGTCCCTGCGCCGTTCCCTCTCTTTAGACGAAACAGAAGACCTGGATGCGGCACTTGCCGCGTTCTGTAAGGAAGTACAGCCGCGTCTTGGAACACTTGCGATTTCAGCGGTCAAGGACCGCTACTGCATGGAAATCCCGGAGGAGGGATGTTCTTATATCGAGCGGAAAATTCCTGTTCCGGAGCTCCTGCAGAACCTTCTGCAGGTGATCACAACGCCTGGAAACACAATGGAACAGGTTCGAAACTGCTTTTCTTCCTATGCAGAGAAAATGCATACTACCGTGGAAGAAAACGCATCCGAGGAGCATGAGATGGGCCATGTATTTTCTTTTTCAGACCCGTCTGTAGATGAATACTGTTACTGTGTCGAAGAAAATGAATTCGGCCTGACGTATCACCGTTTTTCACGGGAAGATTACGAGGCTTTATAAATAAAAGGAGGATATACACCATGGAATTTACAAAACTGCTGGAAGAAAGAAGAAGCATCCGCGCGTTTGCTCCGGAGAAACACGTAACCGCAGAGCAGATCCAGGAGATCGTACAGGCAGCGATTCAGGCACCATCCTGGAAAAACTCACAGACAACACGGTACTATGCCCTTGTAACACCGGAGAAAGTCGAAGAATTTTCCGCAAAATGCCTTCCAGAATTCAATCAGAAGAGTTCAAAGGGAGCCGCACTTGTCGTAACAGCATTCGTAAAAGACCGCTCCGGATTTACGCAGGACGGCACACCAGACAACGAAGTTGGAAACGGCTGGGGCTATTACGATCTCGGCCTGCACGACGAAAACCTGATCCTGCGCGCAAGAGAACTTGGCCTTGATACTCTGATTATGGGAATCCGTGATGAGAAAGCTATCCGTGAAGCCCTCTCCATTCCGGAGAATGAGCTCCTTGGTGCTGTCATTGCTGTCGGCTACCGTGCCATCAATCCGGACAAGCCAAAACGTAAAACCGTGGATGATATCTTAAAACTGTTCTAAATCCGGCGCATCCGTGTGAAGACGTGCGCGGTACTTTCCAGGCGGGAATCCAAAGAACCGGGAAAACTGCTTGCTGAACGCATAGACATCGCCATATCCGACAAGACCGGCAATTTCCTTCATCGGTACGCCGCCCTCGAGAAGAATACGGGCCTGCTCCATTTTCTTCCTGGTGCGGTACCGTGCAGGAGAGACGCCGGTCTGTTTTTTAAATACTTTTCGAAACGTCTCATAACCGATCTGGAGTGACCGGGCAAGCTCTTCGAGAGAAATTTCTTCATCAAGATTCTGCGAGAGCATATCGCAGGCGGCCTCGATCGGATCCCGCTGCAGATTCACCCGGTGCGCATGGTAGCCGTACATTCGCAGAATCTCTTTTTCCATCTCCGGAATCCGCAAAGGCAGCAGACTGTCCGGTGTGGCCTTTAACGACTGCAGAAGCTTCTGATACCGCTCGAGATCGCCGGGAAGCAGCTCTGCCTTTAACACCGGCTCCCGGTTCAGAACCGAAAGCGAGCAGAAAGAATCAAAAAACGGTTTCCCAATCGAGATAAAAAATTCCAGCCATTTCCCATCGGGGTCTACGCGTGTGGAATGCGGCACACCCGGCAGACGCTGGACCAGACTTCCCGCCTGCAGCGGATAGGAGGTGCCGTCCTCGGCAATATATTCCCCGCTCCCGCGCAGCAGCACGAAACAGCTGTAATACTCGTTCGAAAAATGATACTGCGAGCGGTCCGCCGTCTCTTTCCGCATAAAACCGCATGCCAGAATCCCGTTCTTCATTTCATTTCCAATACAGCGATAGATAACATCGCTCTTTTCTATTTTTGCAAGCAGATATTCCGGTATCATACGACTTCTCCTTTGCTTTCCCATTTTGGATAAAAGAAACACCAGATCAACTATTTCTCATCCACGTGCAGTGTTTTATACTGAATCATAAGATAACTGCATAAATCTTCTGAAAATCCACAGATGTATTATATCACAGGAAAGCAAAAAAGGAACACCAATCTGGATAAAAAGAAGAGAGGCAGTCGGAAAATGCGAAAGCAAAGGCAAGGAGGGTTTCAAGAACATGAGACAGACAAGAGACTGGGAAAATCAGTATATAACGCAGAAAAATCGTTATCCGATGCATACGCCGTACGGTGCATATGAGACGGTAGAGCAGGCGCTCGCCGGAAATCGGAACGCGTCCCGCTTTGTAATGGATCTGAACGGAGACTGGAAATTCAAAGTGTATCCGTCACCGGAAGCGGTGGAAGCATTTTATGAAGAGAATTTCGATCACGCAGCGTGGGATACGATTCCGGTGCCGTCCAACTGGGAACTGCAGGGATATGGAAAGCCGGTTTACACCAATATGCTGTATCCGTTCAAACGGGAGGCAAACGGCGAAGCATTTGAGATCGAGATTACCGAAGGCACCTACGAGCTGAATGCGCCGTACGTACCGGAGAAAAATCTGACTGGCTGCTATTTCAGAACCTTCGAGGTTCCAACAGAATATATTGGCAGACAGCTTCTCATCGATTTCGGCGGTGTGGAGTCCTGCTTCTATCTCTGGGTCAACGGAAAACAGGTGGGGTATTCCCAGGACAGCAAAGTGAACGCGGAATTTGACATCACCGAATATGTGCAGGAGGGAACGAACACCCTCGCCGTACAGGTGATGCGCTACTGTGACGGTACTTACCTGGAAGATCAGGATTACTGGCATCTGTCCGGTATCTACCGCGATGTCCGCCTCGTATCGAAACCGGTGCAGCACATCCTGGACTACAAAGCAGAGACGCTGTTCTCACACCCGGATTACACGAAAGCTACTCTCTCTGTCACGATCTGGCCGGACAACTCCAAACCGTTGTACGGCGAGTATCATGCCAAAGTGACGCTGTATGATGCAGAACAGAACAAAGTAACCGAGATGGCTTCGAGACCGTTTGCTGAGTGCGGCTTCTATCTGATGCCGAAATTTATCGCAACCGTTACTGCTCCGGTAGAGAACCCGGCACTCTGGACTGCAGAGACTCCGACACTTTACACCCTCGTTGTCGAGCTGCAGAACAAAGAGAATGAGACGGTTGATATCGAGAGCTGCAAGGTCGGCTTCCGCCAGGTGGAGATCAACGGCCGCGGCGTTCTGACCCTGAACGGCAAGCGCCTTGTGATCCGCGGCGTAGACCGCCACGATTTTTGCGCCGAGACGGGACGTACCGTTTCTGAGGAGCAGATGCGAAAAGAAATTGCTGTAATGAAACGTCTCAATTTCAACGCCGTCCGCACCAGCCATTATCCGAACGCGGTGAAATGGTATGATCTGTGTGACGAGCTCGGCATTTACCTTGTCGATGAGACAAATCTTGAGACGCACGGTTACGGCGGACAGCTCAGTGCATCCGCTGAGTGGACAGCCGCTTATCTGGAGCGTGCAACCCGTATGGTACTGCGTGATAAAAACCATCCTTCCATCGTCTTGTGGTCCCTTGGAAATGAATCCGGTGCCGGGGCGAATCATGCCGCGATGCACGGCTGGATCCGCGAATACGACAAGACAAGATACGTTCAGTATGAGTCCGGCAACCCAAAGAGTAATATTTCCGACGTTATCTGCCCAATGTATCCGACGATGAGCTGGCTTGAGGATGTGATGGCAGACGATTCCGATCTCCGCCCGTTCATCATGTGCGAATATGCGTATGCAAAGAGCAACAGCAACGGAAACTTCAGGGAGTTCTGGGACTATGTCAATAAATACCCGCGTTTCCAGGGCGGCTTTATCTGGGATTTCGCGGACAAGGCGATTGCGATCCACGAGGAGGACGGAAATATCAAATACGGCTACGGCGGAGCGTTCGGAGAGGATGTGACCGATCCGGTTCCGGATATGTGTCTGAATGGTGTTGTCTTTGCCGATCTTTCCTATAAACCGGGCGCCTATGAGGTGAGAAACGGCCAGTCCCCGGTTACGATTGAGCAGGTGAAAAATCCATATACCGGCGAAACTATATGGGTGCTGGCAAACCGCTACCATACCCTCGATCTTTCTCATCTGCAGGTGCGCTATGAAATTGTGCAGAACGGCGAAACGCTTGCCCAAGGCAGCTATCCGGCATTTTACACGGCAGCCGGAACAACAGAGACGCTTCCGCT
>OAUU01000651.1_pt1 | contig 20928 bp, 11 predicted proteins | sample 1501381 | NCBI WGS metagenome assembly OAUU01 (sample SAMEA2580057, study PRJEB22360) | human gut metagenome | reverse complement strand
TAAGCACGCCGCCAGCGTTCATCCTGAGCCAGAATCGAACCCTCCACAAAAAAACCTTTTCATGAAGAGACATCGACACGATGACTCTCGAAATAAGAAAATTGACGATCGCCTTATAAGGAAAGGCGCATCGCACAAAAACCTCACCGTCCTTCAAGGCCTCCCGGCCACTCGCAAGGAGCGGACGATGAACTGGCAATCATTGACTATAAAGAAGTAGTACAAATACGCTCTTGAGTTCTCAAACCACCACCGCACCAGCAAGCCGCCCCAATCTCCAGGAGCGAGGCCGCCGTGCTGAGCAGCAAGAGATAAACTTACACGAGAACCCGCAATCGCGCAACCCGCAGGGCACAATGAAGCACGGAACCGTTGGAAATCCAACGTTCCATCGGCGTGTCGAAAACCGGGAAAATGCGTCCGGAAAGCGCCGATACCATCAGAATATACCCTGAAAACCACAACCAGGTGAACGCAAAACCAATAGCTGTCGGCGTGTCGACCATCAACATGGTCAACCACATCCGCATTTTGCGGTCCAACCACGGTTCTCGCATAACAAAAGCCGGAAGCTCCGTGGTTAGCGGAGGCTCCCGGCTTTGTTGTTCGGCTACTGGATATTCAGCTTTGGTCATTCGAATCGCTGACCATTGCTAATGCTGCCTGTAGCCGACTGTTTTCAGTTATCGCTGATCAGGCAGCTCACTCGGCATTGGCCGGGCCGGCGGCAACCGGTTCTGCAGCCGACTCGACCGTGGCGACAGCCTTCTTGCGGTTCAGGTACCGCTTGATGGCCACAATCTCCAGGCCGATCACGAGCACCGCAACCACGCCCCAAGCCACGTACATGGCGGTCTTCCAGATCGGGGTGGCGACCTTCGGCTCGCCATTCGCGTACTGCCAGCTGTTGGCGGCCGTGTACAGGATGTTGTGCGCGGCCTGACGCATGGCCTTCACGGAAGTGGCGGACTTATCGGTGATGTGGTTGGTGATCTTGGTGGTGGCAAGCATCGAATCGTTGCCCGCACGCACTTCCTGATCGGCGTTCTGGTAGCCGTAGCCGCCGAAGTAATCGGTCAGGACGAAGCCCTTGAAGCCCCACTCGTCACGCAGCACGGTCTGCAGCAGGTTGCTGGAAGCGCCGGCGTAGGTGTAGCCGATGTAGTTGAAGGAGCTCATCACGGCCTGGGCGCCGCCTTCCTTCACGCTCATCTCGAACGGCTTCAGATAGGTTTCGCGGATGGACTGCTCGTTGGCCCACGTGCACACCATGTTGGTGCGGTTGGTCTCCTGGTCGTTGAGTGCGAAGTGCTTCATGAAGGAGTACACGCCCTTGGACTTGGCGCCGGCGATTTCGTTGGAGGCCATCGCACCGGAGAGCAGGGAGTCCTCGGAGAAGTACTCGAAGGTACGACCGGAGAATGCCGAACGGTGGATGTTCATGGCCGGAGCGTACCAACCAGCCACGTGCATGTCGTGAGCCATGTCGCCGATCATCTCACCGAACTGCTTGGCGAGATCACGGTTCCAGGTGCAGGCGAACGCGGTGGAGGCCGGGAAGCCGATGGAGCCAACACCGGTGAAGTTGTTGTTCAGCGAGGCCGGGCCGTCGGCGTCGGTCAGCTGGATCTTGCCGACGGACTTCACAGCCGGAGTGCCGTAACCACCATTGGCGATCAGGTTGTCCATATCGTCGAAGGTGAGCTGGTCGAGCAGCTTGTCCCAATCGGCGTCGTCATAATCCTTGCCATACATCTGGTACAGCTTCAGGCCATTCTTGGCACCGGTGGTCGGCATCTCGTCCGAATCGTTGTCATACTTCTTCGGATCGTAGTTGCTGTTGTTGGTGAATTCGGCCTTGGCTTCGTCGCTCATCGAGAAGTTGGTCGGAGCGGCGGTGGCCTTGGCATAGTTCGCGAAGTGGCCCGCGCGAGACAGGTACGTCACGTCGCCGGCGGCGTAATCGAACTCGTTGGTGGCGGCCACGGCATCGCCGTTATGGGTGTTTGAGTCGGAATTGTAGGTGACGGTGTCCTTCACGGTGACCTTCTGATGGTCGATCACGTGGTGCGAATCGGACTGGATGGAGATGTCGTAATCGCCCTGCTCCAGCACGTACGCCTTAGCGTCCTTCTGGTCGTAGGAGGCCATGTCGTCATCGTCGAACTCGATCTTCACGGTCTGGGAAGCGCCCGGCTCGAGCTTCTTGGTCTTTTCGAACGCAACCAGGTTCTTGGAGGCCTTCTCGATGCCGCCATCGGTGTACGGCGGGTTGTAGTAGACCTCGACCACGTCCTTGCCGGCCTTATCGCCGGTGTTGGTGACGGTCACATCGAACGAGATCTTGCCGTTCTTGTAGGAGACCTTGCCCATCTCCTGCTTGAACGTCGTGTAGGACAGGCCGTAGCCGAACGGGAACATGACGGTGTCGTCGTAGTTGATCAGACCTTCGTCAGCGGCGGTCTCATAGAACTTGTAGCCAACGTAGATGCCTTCGACGTAGTTGACGAACGTCGGGGTCACCGTGACCTTGTCGCCACTGAAGCCCATGTAGGAAGCAGCGAGATCATCCGCATTGTCGTAAGTGAACTTGCCGTTCGTGCCGACGGACGAAGCGTTGCCGGCGGCAGTGCCATCGGTGTTGTTGAACACAGCGGTCTTGGTCAGGTCCTTCACGAACGTGTCGGAGGTCTTGCCGGACGGATTCACATCGCCGGCGAGCACCTCACCCAGTGCGGAGAAGCCGGTCTGGCCGGCCGGCGGGCACCACAGCATGGACTTGATCTGCGGATACTGGGACAGGAAGTCGAACTGGAACGCGTTGGCGCCGTTGTAGACGAGCGTCACCTTCTTGAAGTTCTTGGTGACCAGGTCGATCATGTCGCGCTCGGTCTGGGACAGCTGCAGGAAGTGCTCGCCATCCTTGAAATCTTCGTAGTCCTTGGAATTGTTGTTGTAGGTGATGCCCTTCGCCTTCATGTTCGTCGGCAGGTCAGCGCCTTCGCCGCCGACGCGGGTGATGGTGATGACGGCTTCGTCGGAGAAGTCCTTGGCGTCGGAGATCAGCTTGTCGGAATACTGCTTGGCCGGAACCTCAGGCAGGGTCCAATCCTGCGACCACATAGCCACCATCGGGCGGTCCTTGCGGTAGTCGGTGTACAGCTTGGTCAGCTCGGAATTGGTTTCGATGCCGGCCTGCTTCATGCCGTCAAGCATGGAAACGGTCTCGTACTGGTCGGACATGGAGCCGGAGCCGGTGCCGCCGTAAACCGGGTTGGTGGAGCCCCAACCGAACACGTTGACCTTCTTGTTGGACAGCGGCAGGTTGGAATCGTCGTTCTTCAGCATGGTGATGGCTTCCGACTGCACTTCCTTGGCCAGCTCGTTGGCTTTGGAAACGGTGGTGTCGGACAGCATGTACTTGGTGGTGGTCGCGTTGTTGAGCAGCGTGGAAAGCGGGCCGGTCAGCATCATGGACACGGCCACGACGATGCCGACAAGCGCCACCAGCCAGGATTCGGAATGGACGATCTTACGGGTCGCCACTTCCTTGACCGTCTTCTTGTTGACGGCAAAAGTGATAATCAGCGCGAGCGCGAACAGCACGCCAATCGCAATAAGGTACGGCGTCAATGAGCCGATGACGTTCATAACGTCAGCCATGTTGATTTGCAGCATGGTCTGCCTCCTCCTTGATTCTCATAACCAAACGACACGTAGGCTCCGATGCCTTTATCGGAACCGCGAAACCATTCAACACTGCCCCGCATCTCATGGTTTCGGTGAAGTGGCTGCAGATGCGTGCGGCAAGTGAAGACACTTCTTCATGTCGATGATTCGATTTCATCAGACTTCAACGTGCGGCACATGGCGTTTTCCCCAGCCTGTCAATTCGCGTGCATAATCTGCACGCCAAGTACGATGGAAGTATGAGCGACTTAAGCGCATTGAATCTGGAAGCAGGCAGCCTGGTTGGCGGCTACACGTTGATTTCCCGGCTTGGTTCGGGTGCCATGGGCTCGGTATGGCGTGTGCGGGACGATGGCGGCCATCAATATGCGATGAAGATTTTGCGTGATTCCCTCTCCGACGACGATTCCCCGCAGCAGCAGCGCGACGAGTTGACCGCACGCGAGCGCCTGCGCAGGGAGGCGATGGCGTTGCAGAAGGTGCGGCATCCGGGCGTGTGCGGCATTGTGGATATGGAACTTGACGACGCGTTGGCTTTTATTGTGACCGAGTTGATCGAAGGCAAGAATCTGCGTGAGGATGTGCGCGTCAATGGCCGATATGTGGGCGACGATTTGGAACGGCTGGCACGCAAGCTGATTGAGGCGGTGCGTGCCGTGCATGCGGCCGGCATCGTGCACCGCGATATCAAGCCGACGAATGTGATGGTGTCGAGCACCGGCCCGGTATTGGTGGATTTCGGCATCGCTATGGGCGAAGGCGAAAGCCATGTGACGCGTACCGGTCTGGTGATGGGCACGCCGGGGTTCATCGCGCCGGAAATCATTGATGGCGCGGAATCGGATGAAATGACCGATTGGTGGTCGGTGGCGAGCGTATTGGCGTTCGCCGCTACGGGTGAGCCGGTGTTCGGCACGAAGCCGATGATGACCGTGTTGGAACGCGCCGCGGCCGGCAGCGCCAATCTTGCGGGACTTCCCGCGGGCACGATGGCCGCGTTCCGTTCGGCGCTCAATCCGGATCGGACGAAGCGGTGCACGCCGGACGATTTGCTGCAGGCGATCGCCGTGGATGCGTTGAATCCGCAGGCGTGGGTTGCGGCCGACAATGGTGGCGCAGCGGATGGCGATACGGAGGCGATGCCCCCTTTTGTTGAATCGCCCGACAATCCGCGCACGTTGTGGCAATCGCAGGACGACATAACCGGCGAAAACGCCATCGGCACGCGCACGATGCCAAGGCTCAGCGAAGCAACGCAGGCGATCGGGCAGCCCGATGCGAGCGCAACTCAAGTAATCGGGAAACAAGTGACCAGCCAATCCGACGCGAGCGCAACGCAGGTGATCGCACCTGTTGACGATGCCGAGACCAGCGTGCTTTCCGACGCACTTCCCAACGTGGACAGCACGCGCACGATGCCGCAATCGCAAGGCACGCGGGCGATGCCGACAGGCACGCAGGTAATGCCGCAATCCATGCCGTCAACACAAATGCTGCCGGCCCAGAACGCATGGAATCCAGCGGAAGCGCCGACGCAAGTCGACCCGACCATCAAACCCGCGTTGCAACGCATCGCCATGCGGCAGCCACCGTCCGTCATACCGCAGGCCACGGTGGCCGCGGCGCAGCAATCGCCCGCAATGTCATTCCCGCCGGTACCCGGTATGGATGGGCCGAACGTTGCGGAAGCACCCAATCCCGCCGATGTGAAGCGTGGCGCGATGTTGGGCCGGGGCATGCTCCCCTGCGCGCTGATGGCGATTCCCGTGGCCGTCTGCGGACTGTTCTCACTGTGGACGGCGATGGCAGCCGCGTTGCTGTTCGCCTGTGCGCTGGCCACTATCGGATTCAACACGGAGGCGCAGCTCGAGCGCGAAGGCAAACGTGGCGGCGAGAAGAAAAGTTCCGACTGGCTGCTGCGATTGGCGGGACTGCCCTGGCACATCGTGAAGGGCTTCGGCGTCGCCATCGTGCGGACGCTGATCATGTTGGCCGTGGCCGCGCTGGGTTTGTCGCTCACCACGGTCGTGCTGCAGCTTCCGTATGCCGTGATGGATACGTGGATATTTGGATTGACGATTCCGATGCCGACGCTGCTTGGCGGTCCGCTTTCCGAAAGCGGGCTGGCGCAGGCTGCGTTCTGCGCGATCGGCTGGCTTGGGGCCGTGGCCGCTCCGGGCGCGATCGTACTGCGATTGGGCGGCGGCGCACTGCGTAAACAGCCGTATCTGCGCCACTTGAGCGAGCTGCCGACGCAATCGCAAGGCAATACGGAATTCCCGGCGAATCGATAGCAAGGCATCGCTAGTATGGTGCCCAGCATAACAACGTGAGGTCGAAAGGAATATCGATGGCCCAGAACAGCAAGGATGCGCAGAAGCGTACCAGCCGCGCCGAGCGTAGGGCCGCTGAGGCCGCAGCGATGAAGGCGCGCGCCGAGCAGATGGAGAAGGAACGCAAGCAGCAGACGATCATCGGCGGCATCGTGGTGGCGGTGCTGGTGATTCTGGTGGCGATCGGCGCGTTCACCGTGTACCACAACATGCATAAGAAGGCCGAAACGAAGGCTTCCACCGAAACCGTGCAGGAAGCGTACACGGCGTTGCAGAAAGTGAAGAACACTCCGAAGCTCGTCGATAAGAAGGGCGGCCTGCTGATTTCCAAGAACGGCTACGGCAAGGCTGTGGAGGGCGCGCCGACCGTCGAGCTCTACATGGATTTCCTGTGCCCGGGCTGCGGCAACCTGCACCGCCAGTTGGACGCCGACCTGCAGAAGATGGTCGATGCCGGCCAGATCAATCTGGACCTGCATTTCATGGCGTTCATGGACCGTTGGTCCACCGACGAGTATTCCAGTCGCGCGGCGAACGCGGCCATCTACCTGGCCGAGCATGACAGCGACCCGAACCATCTGATCTCCTTCCTGGAGAAGGTCTACGCCGAGGATTTCCAGCCGGAGGAAGGCTCCGCATACAAGTCGGTGAGCGACGCCAAGATCAAGGAGCAGATGATCGCCGCGGGTGTTTCCAAGGATGTTGCGGACAAGGCGTTTGGCCGCGATTATCAGGAATGGCTTGATGCGATCGACACTTACACGCCGAAGCGTTCCGAACTGTGGCATCAGTCCGGCAGCTACAAGGGCAGCATGACCACGCCGACCGTGATCATCAACGGCAAGTATTGGGATATGGACCAGCTGACCACCGCCCAGACGACGGTTAAGGACGGTCTGTTGGAATCGATCGGCCTGAAGGACAGCGAAGTCGGCGTTGCCGGCAAGATGCCGTCCATCGGAGCCAAGAAGGGGCCGATTTCCGTCACCACGGGCGAATAACCCCTTACGGGCAGCCGGCGCGTCTCAACCCGCAATGCTAAGTTGACTGCGGTGGAAGCGCTGGTTATGCTATTCATCGTTCCTCTGTTGTTTTCATAGCAAAAGAGGACATGCCTCCTTAGCTCAGATGGCCAGAGCGGCCGCCTTGTAAGCGGCAGGTCGTCGGTTCGATCCCGACAGGAGGCTCGAACCCGTATGACGGGCTTGGACCTCTTACCATGGGTAAGTGCTCCAGAAGTCTTCCCCCAACTTGAGACTTCTGGCAAAGCGGACGAGACGTCCCCCAACCTGTCTCGTCCGACCGGGGGCAGGACATCCCCTTCTCTCCTGCCCCCTTTTTATTTTTCGCTTTTCGCACCTGCTTTCAAAAATGTGGCGGTATGGATAAAACCATCGGAAAGCACGGCGACCGTTCCAGCTGAGCCGTTACAATAACGGCGTTGTAGGCAGCGCTGAAAAGAGGATAAATGACGAGAAGGTGGACCCCTCGGAGATTCGTGACGCTTCGTCGTGTCCGCGTCATGGCATGCGTGGCCTCATTGACTTTGACTTCGGCGTTGGCGTTTGGTGTGGGCGCGCGCAAATCCGTGGCGTTGACCGTCAATGGGGAGACCACCACGGTGACCACATATGCGATGAGCGTGGACCGTCTGCTGCAGGAGCAGGGCGTGAAAGTCAAAACGCACGACCTGGTGGAATCGACCAGCCCGACCAGCATGCTGAAGAACCATGATGTGGTGAACGTGCAGAGCGCATACCAGACCACCATCACCATCGACGGCCAGGAAGTGCCGTTCTGGACGGTCGCGTCCAGCGCCGAGCAGTTGCTGGACTTCTTCAACCAAAACGAAACCGAAGCGGCGAAAATCACCGTCAATATCAGCAACGTCTACAACAAGCTCACCGGCGGTCTCATCATCAACCAGAAGGGGCCCGTCACCGTCATCGCGGACGGGAAAAGCTCGGTGGCGCCGAACGGCAAGCTGCCCGCTGCCTCCATTCTTGACGCCAAAGGCATCACGTTGGGCAAGGAGGATCGCGTCAGCGTCGAAAAGGACGGCAAAAAGACCATTCTGCGCGTCCGCCGCGTGACCCACGGCGAGGAAACACGTACGAAGGAAGTGCCGTTCGGCACGCAGACCATCATCGACCCGAACCTGCAGCCGGGCGAAGTCACGATACGGCAGGAAGGCGAAAACGGCGAAATCCAGCAGACGTACGCCGTCACCTACGTGGATGGCGTGAAGGAAAGCGAGACGCTGACCGAAGAGAAGACCACGAAAATCGCCATCGACAAAGTCATTGCGGTCGGACCGGAAAAAACTACGGACGATACCGACAAGTCCGACAAATCCGACAACAGCGGCAACGGCAACAGCAACGGCGATAACGGCGATTCCGGCAAGACGGACGACGGCAAGAACGATTCGGGTAAGAACGACTCGAATAAGTCCGATTCGAATAAGTCCGATTCCGACAAAACCGATTCGAACAAGTCGGATTCCTCGGATAAGAACAATTCGAACAACAACTCGAATAACAATTCCAACAACACCGAGAAGGACGATCCGGCACCGACCCCCACACCAACCCCTGCACCGCAGCCGACTCCCGCACCCCAGCCCAAACCGCAGCCCACGCCGCAGCCGAGCAATCCTTCCGCAGGCTGCCGCTTGTACCATCCTTCCGCGGCACAGGCACAGGCCTACGCTTCCGGCGCGGCGGCGCAGCGCGGCTGGACCGGCCAGAACTGGACGGATCTGGTCAAACTCTGGAATCGCGAATCCGGATGGAGCTGGAGCGCGGAAAACGTGTATTCGGGCGCATACGGTATTCCACAAGCGTTGCCGGGCAGCAAAATGGCCACGTTCGGCGCGAATTGGAAGGACGATGCCGCCGTGCAGATCGACTGGGGTCTGAGCTACATCGCACAGCGGTACGGCAGCCCGTCCGCGGCGTGGCAGCACTCCGAACAGACCGGATGGTACTGATGATCCGGCTAATCGCCAACGATTTTCGTACCGGCATGAACGGATAATGAGGGAATGACAGAAGAGGGAATGACGGAAAACGTGAACGAGCATACGCAGGGCCATTTGCTGGGGGCGGCCGACATCCGACGCATCGCCGCCGACGCGGGTATCAGCCCGACGAAGAAATTCGGGCAGAATTTCGTGATTGATCCGGGAACCGTGCGTCGCATCGTGCGCGAGGCCGGCGTGACCGCCGACGACCATGTGCTGGAAGTCGGTCCCGGACTGGGTTCGCTGACGCTGGCGATTCTGGAAACCGGCGCCACGATGACGGCTGTGGAAATCGACCCGCCGGTCGCCGAACGCCTGCCGAAAACCATCGCCGAATTCATGCCGGACGCCGTGGACCGCTTCCGTGTGGTCAACCGCGACGCACTTACCGTCAATCCGGAGAATCTGCCCGATTTCAAGGATGACGATTCCTTCACGCTGGTGGCCAATCTGCCGTACAACGTGGCCACGCCGATTCTGCTCACCCTGTTGGAACGTTTCGACAATCTGGGCACCTTCCTGGTGATGGTGCAGAAGGAAGTGGCGGACCGTTTGAGCGAGAAGCCCGGTTCGAAGATCTACGGCACGCCGAGCGTGAAGCTCGCATGGTACGGCACCGCGGAACGCGTGGGCGTCATCGGCCGCAACGTGTTCTGGCCGGCCCCGAACGTCGATTCCGCGCTGGTGCTGTTCAAGCGCTACCCGGGCGGTCACACCCCCGCCGCGGACAATGCGGACGGTTCCGTGGTGGATCGCGAAACCGTGTTCCGTTTGATCGACGCGGCTTTCGGGCAGCGCCGCAAGACCCTGCACGCCGCATTGAAGAAAATCGTGCCGTCCGAAGCGTTCGAGAAGGCCGGCATCGACCCGACCCGTCGTGGCGAGACGCTCACCATCGACGAATTCGTGGCGTTGGCACGCGCGTTGGATGAGGTGTTCGCGTCATGAGCACCATTGATTCGCCCGCCATCGGAATGGCCACCATCAACGCCGTGAGCGTGGACTGCCCGGCGAAAACGAATCTGACCCTGCATGTGGGCCCGTCGCATGCCGAATGGGGCGGCCGTCATGAACTCGACACCATCTATTGCGCGGTCGGCGTATACGACACCGTCACCGCCACGCGCAAAGCGCCGGGAAGCGGCTTCTCGCTGAATCTCGAGGGCGCGTATCTGGGCGACCTGGCCTCTTCCGGCAGCGATATGCGCCGCAACCATGCCGTGCTGGCATTGTTCGCCATGGCCGAAGCGAGCGGCCATGAGCCGGACGTGGCGTTGAACATCGACAAGCGCATCCCCGTCGGCGCGGGCATGGCCGGCGGTTCCGCCGATGCGGCGGCGACGATTCTGGCATTGAACACGTTGTGGGATCTCGATTGGCCGATCGAACGCCTGCAGGAAGTCGCGGCCACGCTGGGCGCGGACATGCCGTTCTGTCTGACCGGCGGTTACGCGCGCGGCACCGGTTTCGGCGAACGCATCGAACAGCTTGATGACGATGGCGATATCGTACGCGATCTTACGGAACGTGGGTTTACCGGCCATCTGCTGGTCGGCGCATACCGTGCGGAACTGCGCACGCCGGAAGTGTATGCCACATTCGATCAGATCGGTGCCGGCGATGGCGATGAGAACCACCTGCAGAAGGCGGCGGTCTCCCTGCATCCGCGTAGCGGACAGGCGATCGAGGAAGCCTTGCGTGCGGGAGCCAGCCAGGCGTTCGTCTCCGGTTCCGGCCCATCCGTCATCGCGTTCGTGCCGACGGAGGATGCGGCGGACGCCGTGCAGCGGGCATGGCAGGACAGCCGTTGCGTCGATCGCATCATCGCCACGAACGCCCCAGCCCGACCGATTGTGCATATCACCGCATGACAGTAAAGTTGATGGCAATTGGTTTGTTCAAAAGGAATTCGTAAATGACCCAGGCTAACGACGAGCGCGCCGCGCGCAAAGAGTACATTCGCCGCCGTCAGAAGACGGTGTTCAGCATCGTCGGAGCCGTCATGGTGGTCGCCATGGTGGTGTCCCTGCTGTTCTTTTTCCATGTCGGAGGCCTGGGCAACGTCAAGTCGGCCGCCGTACAGCCGAACTACGGCCAGCAGGCACCGTGCCCCATCAAGGAAGCCGACGGCAGCAAGGCCAAGTATGTGGAGAATCGCAACATCACGCTGCGTGTGCTCAACGGCACGAAGTTCTCCGGCTTCGCCAAGGCGGTGAGCGACGCGTTGCAGAACCGCGAGTTCAACCCCCAGACGCCGGACAACTACACCAAGAAGGTGGATCGCACGATGATCGTCTTCGGCAAGAACGGCGTGAATCAGGCGTACACCGTGGCAAGCAATTTCACCGACGCCATGCTGGTTATGGACGACCGTCAGGACCAGCTGATCGACGTCATCGTGGGCGCCACATTCGACAATCTGCAGGATACGAAGAAGGTTCCCGCCGCAGGCAAGGCGATCACCGGCATCCAGGGCTGCGTCGCGGTGGACAAGATGACCGACCTGCCCAAGGCGCCCGAGCATGATGCGGTGAATCCGCAAAGCTGACCGCCAATCGAAATCGATATAGGCAATATGAAAAACCCGCGCTCCCCCAATCGGGAACGCGGGTTTTCGTATTCGAGCTGTTCCAAGCACACTGTTCCATGCATGCGGCGAAACCACCGCATGTCAATCGCTATTCGCTCTGCTCCTTGTACCAGCGTTCCAGCTCGGCAACGGCCACGTCACGCTCCACCGGACCGTTATCGAGGCGGTATTCCAGCATGTGCTTGTACGCCTTGCCGACCATCGGGCCTGGTTCGATACTTAGCAGCTGCATGATCTCGTCGCCGTTGAGGTCAGGACGGATCGCGTCGAAGTCTTCCTTTTCTTTCAGGTCGCGTACACGCTGTTCCATCTCGTCCATGGCCGCCGAGAACATCATGGCCTTGCGCTTGTTCTGCGTGGTCGTGTCGGCGCGCGTAAGGCGGTTCAGACGCTCGTACAGCGGGCCAGCGTCCTTGACGTAGCGGCGGACCGCGGAATCCGTCCACGGCTCCTCCACGTAGCCGTGGAAGCGCAGATGCAGGTTGACCAGCTCGCTGACGTCCTCGACCATGTGGTGGTCGAAATGCAGTGCCTTCAAACGCTTGCGTGTCATCTTCGCGCCGACGGCGTCATGACGGTGGAAGCTCACCTTGCCGCCCGCTTCGAAACGACGGGTCTTCGGCTTGCCGATGTCGTGCAGCAGAGCCGCCAGACGCAGCGTCAGGTCCGGGGCCGGCACCGGACCGTCGGGACCGGTTTCGAGGGCGACGGCGCGTTCGATGACGATCATGGTGTGTTCGAACACGTCCTTATGGCGATGGTGCTCGTCGATTTCCAGCTGCAGCGCGGGAATTTCCGGCAGCACGATGTCGGCAAGACCAGAATCGACCAACGCTTCGATGCCGGCGCGCGGGCGATCGGACAGCAGCAGCTTGACCAGTTCGTCGCGCACACGTTCGGCGGAGACGATTTCGATGCGATCGACCATGTCGGACAGCGCTTCGGCGGTTTCCGGCTCGATGCGGAAGCCGAGCTGCGCCACGAAACGCACGGCGCGCATCATGCGCAACGGATCGTCGTCGAACGACTGCCGCGGATCGACGGGGGTACGCAGCACGCCTTTGGCCAAATCGTTCGCACCGCCGAACGGATCGACGAATTCGAGTTCCGGAACACGCAACGCCATCGCGTTGACGGTGAAATCGCGGCGGGAAAGATCGCCTTCCAGCGTGTCGCCGTAATTGACTTCCGGCTTGCGCGAGTCGGGGTCGTACGTGTCGGAACGGTAGGTGGTCACCTCCACTTTCACCTCGGTGCCGTCCTCACGCCTGCGCATCGCGCCGAGCGTGCCGAATTTGCGGCCCATATCCCAGAAGCCATCATGCCCAAAACGGCGCAGAATATGCTCAAACTGCTCGGGACGCGCCGATGTGCAGAAATCCAAATCATGCGATTTGCGATGCAGCAGCAGGTCGCGGACAGGACCCCCGACCAGTGCCAGTTCATAGCCTTCCGCAGCAAACATACGTCCTAATTCAATGGCCTCTGGCCACACTTCGAAGTTCACGCCATACCTTTCAGCACCACAAGTTTTCCGTTTACCAGCATACCGTTACCCCACCTGCACACAGAATTGAGTATGGTTGGAATCATGATTACGCCCGCAGACCTTGCACGCATGCTTGCCCATGCTGCGGACGACCATGCCCAAAATCCGCTGGAACCGGACGAACTGCTGTACACATCGCAGTCGGTTTCGCTGCAGCAGCTGCAACAACTACAGCAATTGCAGCAGCGCACGATCATCACGCCGAGCGCGCCTACGCCGGCGATGATGCCGCGCCGGCGCACCGCGGATGGTCCGACCACGTTCGCATCGCTTGACGCGCAGGAGCTGCCGGTGGTGCGCGAGTATTCGGCGGGCGGGCTGGTGTTCGACGACAAGGGTCGCGTGGCGATCATCGCACGTCATTCACGCAGCGGGCATTTGGAATGGTGTCTGCCGAAGGGACATATCGAAAAAGGCGAAACGCCGCAGCAGACGGCCGTGCGCGAAGTGCATGAGGAAACCGGCATTCTGGGCGAGGTGGTCGATTCCATCGCCACCATCGACTATTGGTTCACCGGTACCAGCCAACGCGTGCACAAGCTGGTGCACCACTTCGCGTTGCGGCAGATCGGCGGCGAGCTGACCGTCGAAGGCGATCCCGACCATGAGGCCGAAGACGCCATTTGGGTGGATTTTGCTGATTTGGACGATGTGCTGAGCTATCCGAACGAACGGAAGATAGCATGGTTGTACGCAAGGAAACTCAACAGACAGGCGTAATAGTGAATCAATCCGCACAACGGCACGTTTCGCGTGGCCTTCGCGCGTTATCATCCATCCTCGCCATGGTATTGACCATGGCGTTGATGTTGTTATACGCACCCACGCCATCGGCAAGGGCCATGGAATCGACCACATCGGCGGAGTCGACGGACGGTATGTTGTCCATCAACTCTTCCACGGCCGTATTGACGGACACCTCCGGATACCATCTGAACGCCACGGTGACCAACACGACCGGACAGGAGATTCCCGCGGGAACGCTGACGCTGGCCATGAACGCCTTCTACACGTTCGTTTCGCGCAACGACATCCAGGATTGGTCTGAAGGCAACGGGCGAATCCCCACCCCGCAATCCGTGGGACAGGCCGATGTGCCCGCGTTGCAGCCGGGAGCCAGCGCCAACGTGAGCATCGACGCGGACGCCCATCAGGAATCGCTCGCGGCCATCAACTCTTGGGGGCCGAAGCCGGTGCTGCTGAGCTATTCCGCCAACGGAACCCCCCTTGCTCAATCGCATACGTTCGTGACGCGCACCGGCGCGGGACTCCACACGCCCAGCACGCCGGCGCTGCACATCACCGTCGCCCAGCCGCTGGCCGCCAACGGGTGGACCACCGACAGCAAGCTGCTTGGACAGCTGGTCGATGAAGGGGGTATTTCCTCCTCGAAACTGGCGAAAATCGCCATGCCCAGCAAGGATGACGACGCACGGCTCAAATCGTTGCAGCAGACCTTCGCCAAGCACGACATGCTGCAGGTCGTAGGAGATCCGACCTACCTGCAGGCGATGGCGATGCCAACGCGGGTCGACGGCATCACCCAGCCCGCATTGTTCGACATGACCGCCTACAGCGCCATGAACAACGCTCCGGCCTACAGCGCAGCCGGTATCAACGACCGTCAATGGTCCGCAGCCAAAGCCCGGAAAACCTATCAATCGGCATTGGGCGACAGCAACGCGGACATCACCGCATACGCGTGGCAGGGCAACGGCAATTGGACCCTACAAGCGTTGACGAAGGCCCGCCAGCAGGGGTACGGCACCGTCATCGCCACGCATGACTTCGAAGAGGACGATGCGGCTACCGTACGTACCGGCAAGACGGTGGTCTCCACCGATGCCGGGGACATCACCGTGCTTTCCGCGCAGAATGTGCTTTCCGGCCTGGCCCAAGGCAAGGCGACCAGTGACGATGCCAACGCCGACAGCGAGGGAACCACGGCCGGCAGATTGGCGCGATTCGTCGCGCAAAGCGCGTTCTACCAGATGGAACAGCCTTATGCGGAACGCAACCTGCTGGTCTGTCTGAACGAGGATTCCGACCCCAGTGTTGTGGACGCGCTGATGAGCGACATCGAGCAGTCGCCGTGGCTGAACCTCACCGATCTCGCCACGTTGAAGGATGCCGACATCTCCGAAGATGCGGCCAGCATGTCAACCGACCTTCCCCAAACGGACGGCCTTACCGATGGCATGCGCAGCGACGTCCAGCAGACTCTGAGCGCGCTGGCGAACTCATCGAGCAACATCAAACGTTTCAATACGTCGATCCTCGTCAAGCCGAACGGAAAAGACGAATCCGACGTCAACACCTGGAGCAGGCAGCTGACGAACGCCCACACCATCATGGCCCTGCACGCGTTGGGCGGCGAGAGCCCTTCCAGAAGCACGATGGCGGAAGGCGCGAACCAGCTCGCGGCCCTGCTGATCAACGGTGTGGCGATCACGCCGACAGAAAGCGTGAACGTGGTCAGCGAAACCGCGAAAATGCCGGTGACCATCAGCAACAGCCACCCGTACCCGGTAAAGGTGAAGGTCTCGTCGCTGACCGATTCCATGCAGATCGTCACGTCCCGATTCGACACCGTGCAGGTGCCGCCCCACGGCGAGGCACAGGTGGCGTTCACCATCCGTGTGTCCACGTCCGGCACCGCCAACGCCACCATCAGCCTGTTCGACAGGAATGGTGCAGCGTTTGGAGCCACGCAGGTCACCCACATCACCAGCGCGCTGCAGATCAGCGACAAGAGCGGTTTCGTCATCATCGGCTTCGCCGTGCTCTTGGGCGCTGTGGGACTGTGGCGTCAATTCAACCGTAAGAAGGATCCCGACGAATGAGTTCTTCCGTTGGCCGTAACTCACTGATCATGGCCTCCGGTACCGCCGCTTCGCGCGTGACCGGCCAAATCCGCACCATCCTGCTTGCCTGGGCCTTGGGCACCACCGGCTATGCCGCCAACGCCTACCAGGCCGGTTCGATGATTCCGCAGGTCATCTACACACTGGTTTCCGGCGGCATCTTCAACGCGGTGCTTGTGCCGCAGATCGTGCGCACGCTGAAATCGAAGGACGCCGAAACCAAGCTCAACAAGCTCATCACCCTTGCCATCACCTTGTTGTTGGGTGTGACGCTGCTCATGGCCGTTGCCACGCCGTTGTTGACCAAACTGTATGTCAACGGCAGCGCCGAAACCATGGCCCTCGCCACCTCCTTCACCTTGTGGTGCATGCCCCAGATCTTCTTCTACGGCCTGTATACGGTGATCGGGCAGATTCTCGCGGCGAAGGACCATTTCGTCACGTATGCGTGGAGCTCGGTCGGCGCGAACATCATCAGCTGCATCGGTTTCGGCGCGTTCATCGCGATGTTCGGCAGGGCCACGGAACGTCCGCTGGACTTCTGGACGCCGACGAAAATCGCGCTGACCGCCGGCACTTGGACGCTTGGCGTGGCGTTCCAGGCGCTGGTGCTGTTCATTCCTTTGACGAGAATCGGCCTGAAATACCGTCCGAAATTCGGCGTTCACGGCATCGGACTGCGTTCGATGGGACCGGTCGCCGCGTGGAGCCTCGGCATCGTCGGCGTCGATCAGATCGTCAACATCATCGTCACCCGCGTGGCCACCAGCGCGCCGTTCAAGGCTTCGGAACAGCTGCATATGAGCCAGTTGGACGTGGCCGGCAACGCCTCGTATCAGAATGCGTACACCATCTACATGCTGCCGTATTCGCTGATCGCCGTGTCCATCGCCACTGCGATCTTCCCGAAAATATCGAAAGCCATCGCGGACCGCAATATCGACGAGGCGCGCAAGGATCTGAGCTCGGCCCTGCGTAATCTCAATCTCATCATGTGCTTCTTCGCAGCGGCGTTCATCGTGCTTCCGTTGCCGATCATCCTCGCACTGCTGCCGTCCATCAGCGTGCGTGAGGCGCTGCTCATCAGCGCGCCGCTCGCCGCTTTGGGCATCGGCCTGCCACTTTCCAGCTCGTATTTGGTCATCCAACGCACGTTCTACGCGTTCGAAGACGGCAAGCATCCGTTTATTTTCATGGCGATCACCATGGCCATCCAGGGTGGCGTCATCATCGCGTCGACGTTCATTCTGCCGCCCACGCAGTGGATCACCGTCATCGGATTGGCGATTTCGGTGAGCTTCATCCTGCCGTATCCGCTGCTTACGCACATGCTCCGCTCCCGTTTCGACGGCGATGTGGACGACAAGCGCATCATCACCGCCTATGCGAAGGCGCTGGTGGCCACGATAGCCGCCTGCGTGATTGGCCTGCTGTGCCGCAACGGCGTCTACCGGCTGGTCGGAGCGCATATCGGCCCCGACGACGGCACTATGAACTGGGGTCAGGCGGTTCTGTCCGCGATACTGCTCACCATCGTCATCGCCATCGTCTATCTGGCGTGCCTGTGGGCGCTGCGTGCCGAGGAGCTCACTTCGGTCGTGGGCATGCTCGCCGCCCGCATACCAGGGCTTGGCAACAAGCCTAAGTCTGGCGGAACGGCCAGCCCCAACGGTAAACTTGAGCAAAGTACCGCCGAAAACGGCGACCAAGAATAACAGCGTAGGTAGAACAATCGTTACAGAGTTGAAGGAAACCATGAAACCTCAACTGGGAGATACCATCAGCAACCGCTATGTGCTGGTTTCGCCATTGCGCGAGGAAACCGGCTTGCAGGTTTGGAAGGCAAGCGATCACGTGCTTGCCCGGGATTGCCAGCTTTTTATCGTCAACAACCGCAAGGCTTTGCAGGACGTCAATGCGACGGCCTCCATGCTGGCGATTTCCCACGACGCCCATTTCACGCAGGTGCTGCAGCTTCAGCACGTGGGCGAGGTGGCGTTGGTGATCACGCAGCTCGATGCCGGCATGTCGTTGAGCGAGTATCTCACGCAGTCCAGCAAGCCGCTGAGCTTCACCGCGATCCGTTCCATTCTTGGTGAGGTCGTCGAAGCCCTGCACGTGTTGCAGAAAGACAATCTCACGCATTTCTCGATCAGCACGGACACCGTGCGATTGACCCGCAACGGCATTGAAATCGCCGACGCGCCGGTAAGCATCATGCTGGCCGATACTTCGCGCGTGCAATCCGTGGAAAACCAGGAGCAGCTTGCGATTCGCCAGGTCGCTTCCCTGCTGTATTCCCTGCTGACGCGCACGCCGTCGACGCTGTCCACGAACTACCATCTTGACGCGATTTCACCGAACGTGCCGATGGAGTTCCGCGTGATTTGCAAGCGTGGTCTGGATCTCAAGGAGAAGGACGGTTTCCCGACCGTTCCGATGGCCACCATCGCCGAATTGGAGGCGTTGCTGGGCGACTACGAGCCGCTGGCGAAGCTTAACGGCCCCGATATTGCGTTACCGTCCGCGGATTCGGAATGCTCGATTGTGAACGTGCCCCTGCTGCAGATTCTCGAGCAGGATGCCATCGCCTTGCCCGATACGCTGGCTGAAACCGGAAGCATTCCGGAAATGACGTTCGAAGCGCCTGAACCACACACTGATTTCTCCGACAGCAAGGAAGCCTTGGCCAAGGGTATGGCCGCGACCGGCGGTGCCGTGAAATCGCTGTGGAACAACAGCCGCGAACTACTCAGCGAAGAGGACCTCGACGGATCCTCCGAAGATGTGGATTCGCCGTTCTCCTTCCCCATCCGTGTTTCCACGCCGTCGCCGCAGGGCGATTATCATACGGACGATTCGCAATTGGAGAAGACCGGTCGCATTCCGGTGATCGGACCTGACGGACGGGTCATCGAGCCGGGCGAGGAATCCGCACGCGCGTTGAAGGCGGAGCAGGAAGCGATCGACGCGGCATATCAGAACGAAAACGGAGCCCCCGTTGCGGTGCCGCCGAGCTTTGCCCCTAAAGCCTCTTCCTCCAGTCCGGCCGAGGTCGCCAATGCCAAATTGTTCGGCAAGCTCACCACCAAGGTCGTGGCCATTGTGGTCGCGTTCATTGTGGTGGCCGTCGCATTGGGATTCGCCATTCATGGTTTGACCAAGAAGCCGGATGACGGCATCACCAATACGAATTCCAACAATCCGTGGCCGGAAATGAACCTTGACGACGTGCCTTTCGGCGATAATGGCGATTCCGGCAATGGCAGCAGCTCCGCCAGCGATGCAAACAGCGATTCCAACGATGCCAACAGCTCCGACAACGGCAGCTCCGATTCCAGCAAGCCGAAGAAAACCACGAAGAAGAGCCATTCCGCCAAGAAGGACGTCGACAAGGTGGTGACTTCGGATAAGAAGGTGCGGAAGGTTCCGGAACCGAAGATGCCGGAGAACACGACTCCGTATGAGATCGACAACCGCCAGTTCCTGTCCAATCCGGACGGACAACAGGGTTACGGTTATTACCTCCACCTCAGCCAGCCCCAGAAAGCGTATCGCATGGTCATCAAGATCCGTTCTTCCGGTGGCCAGGGCTACATTCGCGTGAACGCCAAGTCCAGCCCGAACCAGGGTGAACAGGTCGCCCAGTTCGAGTTCGACGCCAGCGGCACCACCGAAATCAAGTTCAACAAGGCCGTGGAGACCCAGGACATCCTCTTGTGGGTGCCGTTCGACAGCCTTCCCGGCAACCAGCTGTACATCGATTCGGTGCAGATTTTCTGACGCATCGGCAGACAAGGAGGGTGTGCGGATTGTTCCGCACACCCTCTTTTTGTTTCACGTGAAACAACGTGACGGATAGCTTACTTTTTTGAACGCTTTTTTGAACGCTTTTTTGAACGCTTTTTTGAACGCCATCTGCAAAACCGCCCGCAACCGTCGTGGAAACTGCATTACAGTAGCAACCATGAATGATATGCGTGATGTGGTGATTATCGGTTCCGGCCCGGCTGGCTATACTGCCGCGATCTATCTTGGCCGCGCCGGCTTCGAGCCGCTGGTCGTCGCCGGCGCGCTGACGCCCGGCGGCCAGTTGGTCAACACCACCGAAGTGGAGAATTTCCCAGGCTTTCCCGATGGCATCATGGGTCCGGATCTGATGGACAATATGCGCAAGCAGGCGGAACGGTTCGGCACGCATATCGTTTGGGACGATGTTGTTTCGGTTGCTTCGAATGCCGATTCCGGCATCAAAACCGTCACCCTTGACGGCGGCGACGTGTACGACGCACGCGCGCTGGTCATCGCAACAGGCTCAAACTATCGTAAGCTGGGCGTGCCAGGCGAGACGGAATACGCAGGCAAAGGTGTCTCCTACTGCGCCACCTGCGATGGTTTCTTCTTCCGCAACAAGCCGATTGTGGTGGTCGGCGGCGGCGACAGCGCGTTCGAAGAAGCTGATTTCCTGTCCCGTTTCGGCTCGTCCGTCACCCTTATTCATAGGCGTTCCACGTTCCGTGCTTCCCGCATCATGGTGGAGCGTGCGCAACGCAATCCGAAAATCGATTTCATGCTTGACGCTGTGGTGCAGGAGATTCGCGGCGACGAGAACGGCGTGCAGGAGGTGGAGGTGCGCAACACCTCCACCGAAAAGACCTCTGTAATCCCCGCTAACGGCGTTTTCGTGGCGATTGGGCACACTCCTGCCACTGCTTTTCTTAACGGGCTTGTAGACGTCGATTCAGCCGGTTATATCACGGTCGATGGCGCCAGCACGCGCACCAGCGAACCCGGCGTTTTCGCCGCGGGAGACTGCGTGGATAGCGTCTATCGGCAGGGGGCCCGCGCGGCGGGGGGGGGGGGGGGCGGGATCGAAG